>LSQX01265108.1_pt1 | contig 13031 bp, 16 predicted proteins | sample 654561 | NCBI WGS metagenome assembly LSQX01 (sample SAMN04489861, study PRJNA283612) | anaerobic digester metagenome | isolation source: 4 biogas reactors fed with cattle manure at either 37C or 55C with and... | place: Denmark: Kongens Lyngby | collected 2014 | reverse complement strand
CGACCAGAGCCAAGCTCTTTGAATCCATAAAGAGTAAATTTGTCAGTAATAGATTCTTCTTCGGAATAAGCCCTAGGGGAGCTTTGCTTTAATTGCCGCACCGTCTCAGGCGATAAATAATAATCTCCATAGCTTAATGAGTCCCCATCCTCTAGGCTTTTAGCAATAGACTTGGCGCCTGATTTGATTGACTCATCCCAGACAGATAGTGCAGGTTGATTTAGTTTGACTTCGGCTAACAACTCCATTTGTTTAGTTTGCTCTTCGATCCTTTTTTGTTCCAACGCATTGTTAGCCATCTCCACTTCTTTATTTGCTTGTATTTTTGCTAATTCAATTCCTACTTGAGACTCAGCCTCAATTTTAGAGCCCTCAAGATTCAAAACAACAACACCGGTCGTAATAATGCTAAACACTGAAGTGATAAGTATGATTTTTTGAACAGGACTCATATCTTTCATTTGTTCACTGAGAAATTTTAAAAAAGCCTCCAAGTAGGCTTTTATGTCAGTGCATCCCTCATTAATAAAAAATACGATATTATATTTTTCTAAATCTTCTTTCGTAAGCTTTCTAATGGATGCTTGGCCGTATAAGCTATATGCAACCGCTTTATAGATTTCTCTTTGAAACTCCCATAATCCTCTGGCTAATTGACCTGTAATAGAGTCGTTAAATTTAGCGCCTTCAACTTTGAAGTGAAGAGCTGTTAGTTCATCACTAATTTCAAAAATATAATTAAAATCCTCTGGCTTGTCTAGATATGATAACGCTATTTCAAGGATTTGGTTTGCTGAATTTAAATCTTTTAAAGTTAATTTTTCCATTTCTTATAACAATTTTTATATATAAAGAAGGATCCCTAAGACCCCTGATCGGTTGAGTTAATCAATACTTCCTCAGCGACCACCACGCCCTGACACGCCCACAGATGTTTAAATCTTGAGCCTCACGAGCACTTATATATTGCGGCGCATACACGGCGCTGTTATCGCTCACAATCGCCAGTCTTCCGTCCGCCTGAGCTATTAATCGCTTCGTAAGCAAAACGTCGTTAAAGTTAATAACGTATATTCCCTCAGCTTCGAATGTTGTTGTTTTTACGTCTACAAAAAGAATATCGCCATCTTGGATGGTTGGGGCCATGCTGTCACCGACATTATTAATAATTTTTATGCGGTCTTGAGCATTACGGCCAAGAGCGCTAATAGCCCAATCCTCCAATACATCAAGCTTGTGCAATACAGGCATCTCATAATCAACGCTTCGGCCCTTACCGGCAGAGGATTCGACTTCTAAATAATCCAGTCGGATGTAACCAGCAGGCTCTTCCTCTTCCCTTGATATAACAACCGGCGCATTGTCGATTGAGTCAAAACTAAGGCTTGGGAAGTTATCAATCAGACCGGGGAACGGCTCCTTAAATCCCGTCACCTTTGATATATCTAGCAACTGACTATAACTAGGCTCATTAACGCCTTTCTCCAGCGACCAAACGGCCTGCTTTGTGCGCCCAATGGCCTCACCTAAAGCCTCTAGGCTCATTCCGGAATGCGATCTAGCTGACTTAATCCAGTCGCCTAATTTGTTGTCGTCTTTATTTTTCATATTCCAATAGTAAATTAAAAGTTTACATCGCATGTCATCTAATAATTGACCTATAAGTAAATTAATAATATACTTAAGCAAGACAAATCAATTTATAGGTGTTAATTATGGGCAACGTAAATCAAGTTATCGATAAAGCCGTATCTATTGTCGGCTCCAAATCAGCGCTAGCTAACAAGCTAAACATCACCAAGCAAGCGGTGCATAACTGGTACCTAGCGTCTAAAGTTCCCGCAGAGCGCTGCCTTGAAATCGAAGAGTTAACTAACGGCGCTGTCACATGCGAGCAGTTAAGGCCTGATTTGAACTGGTCAATTCTTCGAAACACATCAGACGCATAAACAAATCATCTCAGATTGCTCATTCATGAGCATTCAGAGATTTATGAAAGGAGAAGAACATGCGAGAACTGAACAGAAAGCCCGCGCTTGAAACGGCGCTACGCGCTGCGTTATCTGACCCAAGAAAGAAGGCTCAGATATTAGACGAAACGGGCTGGCATGATTCGATGCCATCAAAAGTATTATCAGGCGACTCAGGTATCACGCTAGACAAACTCGACCGAGTGCTATCGTCATTAGGTTTAGTCATCGTCTCAACCGAGTATATGAACTATCTAGCCTTTGGTAATGAGATTGGTACGCACTGCTCCTGCGCAAGGGCGGGGTATGGTGCGTGTGGGGTGAGACGATGAGATATAGCCCAGACTTTATTATTGTTCCTTTTGATGTCCTGGCTGACGATAGGCTTACTTTAAGACAAATCAGGGTGCTTATGTCGATACTTTCATGGCGTAAAAAGAACACTAATGTATCAGCAATTAGCCGTGAAATGATCGCAGAAAGAACCGGCTACCCACCATCAAGAGTATCCACAATTACATCTGAATTAGAGACTTTAGGTTGGATAAAAAAAGATGGAAATGGTGGTCGATCAAGATGGATTAGGTACCAGATTTGTGATGTACATATCAATAAAAAAGACGGCCTAAACGATTACCAAAACAGTGACTGTTTAGATGACGAAAGGATTGCCGAAACAGTAACGGTTACCAAAACAGAAACGGTTACCGATTCTGACCTAAACGGTTACCGAAACAGTAACTTAAACGGTTACCAAAACGGTAACGAAACGGTTACCAAAAGAGGTACACGCATAGATACAGATAGATATACAAATAGATATACAGAAAGAAACACAGAAAAAGAGACGGGCGCAAAAACAAACAAAAAAGAAAATCAAAATCTTGACGGTGCTAACGCACCTGGTGTGTGTTTTTCTGATGATGAAAATTCAGAACCTGAAAACCATAACAACTCACACCTTGACGACATACCCACACAGGTTTTAGATCGTGGTGCTATTTCCGCTTATTGCCGAAGTCAGGGGATTAACGCAACACCTAACCACGCGCTGCAGAAACTAATCGACCAAGGCGCAGTCATGCAACATTTTGTCGATGCGGTAGTTATCGCTAAGGACAGGGGCAATTCAAATTGGCCGTACGTGCTTGGCATTGTTAGAAACTTACTAGCCGAAGAAGCTCGGCCACAGCCCGTGCCTCAACCAAGACCAAGGCAGAACAACAACAAGCGGTTTGACGGTGCAAGCTACATTTATCAACAGGCACGAGAAAGGGTTAACAGCTGCGTTTTGGTGAGCAGCAGAGACATTCAGCAACAGCAAGAAGTGACTGTCAACGAAGACGGTACGATTTTTAACATCCTAGGAATGGGAGCAGATTCATGAAAAAAATGACGATACAGGATTGGTTTACGATTATCCCGAGCAGGGGGTTAAGCCCGATTGAATCGCTCTACATGCGATTGGATGCAATGTACCCAGCAAAATGGCGTGCCAACTTTGTTGAGCCAGATGCAGTAGCCAATTGGCAAAAAGTGTGGGCTGAGGGCTTTGTAAGCGCTGGCATTACAACAGACATGATTAAGCGTGGGCTTGATAACTGCGTCGATTTGTACGTTGAATGGCCGCCAACGTATCCGCAATTCATCAAGGCGTGCAAAGAAATCAGAAGCAATGAGCAAAGACATAACAGACCCATGCTAGCCGAACCTGAATACATCCCTTGCACACCCGAAGAAGCCGCGGTACATATCGCGAACATCAGGGCCCTCATTGAAAAAAACGGCGGAATCTTAAAAAACGTAACTGAGGAGCTGAGCAGTGGCAATTAAAAGATCGGAATACGAAGAGCAGAAAGCATTGTTTACGTGGGCAAGAAACAAAGCAACACTCAGACAATACCCTGAGTTGGAATTGCTGTCAGCAAGCCTAAACGGCGTGCGACTACAGCCACAGCAAGCGAGCCGTATGAAAGCATCTGGCATGTTGGCAGGTGAACATGACATCAGATTGCCTGTAGCAAGGGGGCGATTCACAAGCCTTAGCATCGAGATGAAAGTGGGGAACAACAAGCCAACAGCAACCCAGCTGAAATACGGTGAACTACTCGAAGCTGAGGGCGGATGTGTTAGATATTGCTGGTCGTGGCTAGAAGCAAGGGAAGCGATTGAAGAGTATTTAGCATTGCCGAAAAAGGGGGCGCTATGACAAATCGAGAGAAAGTATTGCTCTTAATGAGCGATGGAGAAGCTAGAACAATACCAGAGGCGTCTAAAAAGTTGAGCGTACCCCAAAGTACCTTGAGCGATGTGTTTAAGCGTCTAGTGGGCCGTCAGATACTAAAACACGCAGGTACGGTAAACACATCAACCTACAGTAACGTCAACATGTACCGATTGGTTGTTCCCTACGATGAAGCAATTAAACCGCACCGACAGCGCTACAGAGGCATCAGCTCTAAGATTCTTGGCTTAACATTCGATGAACCAATGACGGCGCTTGAGATGGCGAGAGCAATCGGATGTACTGAAAAACAAGTATCGCAAGCGTGCGTGCGACTTTGCAAGCATGGCGATCTAAAGGCAGTCGGCAAGAGAAAAGGGCCCAAGGGCTACATGGTGACCGCCTACGAGCCAAAGGATATTGCAAAATTTACGATATTCAATCGAGTAGGCAAAATCAACGTGATGGGGGTGTGGGTGTGACGGAAGAACAAAAACAATTATCGGATGAGCTTGATGCAATACTCATCAACTGGTTTAGGTGGTGCCTAAGCTATCAGCTCAAAACTGGTTACCCGCCACGAGCAGCGTACCACCAGTACTTATGGCATAACGATGTGGAAGTAGATTCAAAAGAAGCCGAAATTGTGGATTTTGAAATCAATCAGATGTCACCAGAAAAAAGAGGGGTTTTATCGATTTGTACGCGCAATAAGCACAACAAGCTGGCCGTGTTTCGTAGTGCCAGGTACAGTAGAGAAGAAATGCACGCCATTTATTTGGAGGCCAAGGCTGAGATATTGGATAGATTGATCAAGAGGGGAGTAATCAAAGCTTGACATGTGAATTATTTTTTTATAGAATAAAAAGCGTAGGGGATTATTGCGCTCAGAAAATGTAATAAAACCCAAAGAACATACAGCCCACCGTCATTGGTGGGTTTTTTATTTCTAGCCTCGTTGATTAGTTTCAGCGGGGCTTTTTTGTTGGAGAAACAAATGGCCAATGGCAACGCTAAGGCCGCGCCTGCGGCTAAAAGATTAACGCCAAAGCAAGAGGGCTTTTGTCTTGCTTACATTGAGACCGGCAATGCGAGCGAAGCGTACAGACGCAATTACAGTGCATCACGAATGAGCACGGCAACAATTAACCGCAAAGCAAAAGAGCTGTTAGACAACGGCAAGGTCACGGCAAGGATTGACGAACTAAAAGCAAAGCACGCTAAGCGCCATGAAATCACCGTTGATGATTTAATCGCAGAGCTTGAGGAAGCGCGACAACTGGCAATTGATACATCGCAGTCCGGCTCAGCAGTGACCGCAACGATGGGCAAAGCCAAGCTGTTGGGCCTAGATAAGCAACTGGTCGAACACAGCGGTGAGGTGGGCGTGAGCCTCAAGATTAATGTTGATTTTGAGTGATGCAGATTGATGTTAAATTTCCCCGCAAGTTTCAAAGTCTTTTTAAGCCACAACGTTACAAAGTCTATCATGGCGGGCGCGGCTCGGGTAAGTCGTGGAGCGTCGCAAGGGCGCTACTGCTCTTAGCTACTCAAAAACCTTTGCGAATACTTTGTACCCGAGAAGTGCAAAATTCAATTAAAGACTCAGTCCACAGGCTTCTGAGTGACCAGATTCAAAGCATGGGGCTAGGACAGTTTTACGATGTAATAGACACCGAAATTAGGGGGCGTAACGGCTCCCTTTTTTTATTCGCGGGCTTAGCAAGCCATACGGTCGAATCGATTAAGTCTTACGAGGCAGTGGACATAGTTTGGGTGGAAGAGGCGCAGGCGGTTAGTAAAAAGTCGTGGGATATTTTAACCCCGACTATTCGCGCGCCTAAGTCTGAGATATGGGTCACTTTTAACCCAGAGCTAGAGACGGACGAGACGTATCAGCGCTTTGTTGTTAATCCGCCGGCTAATGCGTTTGTGGTTGAAGTTAACTACTACGACAACCCGTGGTTTCCTGATGTGCTGGAACAAGAGCGATTGGAAGCTAAGCGTACGCGTCCTGAGCATGAATACAACTGGATTTGGGAAGGGAAGACGTTGCCGGCTGCGGAGGGTGCTATTTATCACAATGAAATAACCGAACTGCAATCAAGCGGTCGATTTACGCATGTGCCAGCAAGTAGCACGCTTAAAACACACACGGTGTGGGACCTCGGCTGGAACGACAAGATGGCGATTATCTTAGCGCAGCGTAACGCATCTGCGATTTACATCGTCGATTACATCGAGGATAGCCACCGAACAGTCTCCAGTTACATCAAGCAGCTTAAAGACATGGACCACAACTGGGGTACCGACTTCTTACCACACGATGGAGCGCATAGAAACTTGCAGACCGGCAAAAGCACGCAAGAGGTACTAGAAGAGCTGGGTCGCGAAACAGTGATTGTGCCAAATATGCGTATCGAGGAAGGCATATCGGCAGCGCGCGAGGTGTTCCCAAGAGTCTATATCGATAAGCGCGCAGAGCGGCTTGTTGACTGTTTAAAGAACTATCGGCGCGAGATTAATCGGCGAACAAATGAGCCGGGCGCGCCACGACATGACGAATACTCTCATGGTGCGGATGTGTTTAGATACTTAGCCCTAGTCGCTGACCAGATGACAAACGAAACATGGGGCGGAAAATTGGATTATCCGGAATACAACTATGCTTAAAGAATACACAGATGATGAGTTGCTAGCTATCACGCAGCGCGAGATCGAAAAAGCCACAGGCGGCGAGATGTTGCGCATAAGCGAAGAGCGCGAAAAAGCACTCTACTACTACGACGGTGAAGCCAAAGGCGACTTAGCGCCACACGGCAACCCCGGTGCGTCTACGTTCGTATCTAGCGATGTATCGGATACGGTTGAGTGGATGTTGCCTAGCTTGATGAAAATATTCACGGCTGGCGATGACGCAGTAGAGTTTGCACCACAAAACGAGGAAGATGGCGAGGCAGCGCAGCAAGCAACTGCTTACGTTAATCACATCTTTTATCGTAAAAACCCCGGCTGGCTTGTGCTTTACACGTGGTTTAAAGACGCTTTACTGCAAAAAAACGGCTTTTTAAAGGTTTACTGGGATAGCACGCCAACAGAAAGCATCGAGCAGTACACAGGGCTAGATGAAGCATCCATCGGCTTGCTGATTGAGGACGGCGCGGAAATCATCGGCGTTGAGCAGGTGGGCGAAGCACCAAGCTTAGACGTTGACGAGCAGGGGCAACCGTTGCCGAATGTTGCACTTTACAACGTCACCGCACGCTTTATTAAATCAACTGGCCAAGTGCGTGTGGATAACGTGCCTCCCGAGGAGTTTTTAATAGACCCAGGAGCACGTAGCATTGACGATGCGGTCTTTGTTGGCCACCGTGTTGAACGCACCATGAGCGAACTACGTGACGCTGGCTACGATAACCTAGACAACATCACTGACGATACGCTAGATGTGTTTGGCAACGAGGCAGTAGAGCGTGATGACGGCTTTTTTACTGACGATGACGAAAACGTAGAGAAGCGCGTAAAGCTGACTGAATGTTATCTAAAAATTGACATGGACGGCTCAGGCATTGCAGAGTGGCGCAAGATTGTGCGTGCCGGCAATGCGATTTTAGAAAACGTAGAAGTCGACGCGCCGCCGTTTGTGACGATTACGCCGATTCCGGTGCCGCACAAGTTCTTTGGCCTAAGCGTTGCTGACCAGGCAATGGCGATTCAACGCGTTAAAACGAGCATTTGGCGCTCTAACTTGGAGGGTCTATATCGGACTATTAACGAACGCACGTATGCGGTACAGCAAAACGTCAATATGGACGACTTGCTAACGAACCGTCCGGGTGGCGTGGTGCGTGTGAAGCACCCGACTGACGTGGGCCCATTACAAACTGGTAGGCCTGATTTAGGTTCAGGCTTAGCGATGCTTGAGCAAGTGACCACCGCAGGCGAAAACCGCACCGGTTGGACGCGCTATAGCCAAGGCGTGGGGGCGGACAGTTTGAATAAGACCGCAACTGGCATCAACATTATCACCAACAAATCAGAAATGCGTGTAGAGCTTATCGCACGTGTGTTTGCTGAGACCGGTGTTAAGGACCTTTTTCGCATGATTTTAAAGCTGGTAAGCATGTATCAAGACCGTGCGGAGGTGATTAAGCTGACAAACAAGTGGATCACGATTGACCCGAGAGAGTGGCATAACCAGTTTGATTTTGTGATTAACGTTGGCTTAGGCTCAGGCAACCGTGACCAAGTGGCGGGGCAATTAATGCAAATCTTAGAGTTGCAAACCCAAGGTATGCAATTGGGCTTAGCTGATGCGCAGAAGATTTATCACACGGGTGCGAAGTTATTAGAAAACATGGGCTTTAAAAACCCTGAGAGCTTCTTTATTGACCCAAGTCAGCAGCAAGGGCAACCACAACCACAAGAAAAGCCTGACCCTGAGCTAATCAAAGCGCAGACAGAAGCGCAAATCAAGATGCAGGAGATGGAGCTTAAACGCTGGCAGGCAGAACAAGAGGTTGAGCTTAAGCGTGAACGTTTAATTGCTGAAATGAACCTGAAACGTCAAGAGATGGCGTTGAAGATGACACCTCAAGCAGAGCGAAAGCTTTACGCAGAATACGACGCACAAAACACGAGGTTTGTTAACGATGGAATTAACCCCACAGCAGGAAATGCAGCTACATCAGGAGCTGAACAAATCCAACCAAGCCAAGGCGATTTTGGAGAGCCCCCTATGGGAGCAGACATTCAAGACCCTAGCGGCGGATTACCACAGCCAATGGGAGAACAGCAATTCATCTAATGAAAGGGAAGAACTATGGCAGAAACTAAACCAACTACAGCACGTAAAACAACATCTAGAAAGCGTACTACTGACCGGCAAGATGGCGGAGCAGCAGCTCAGCCGGTGGCAGAAGCTACAAAACAGCTTACGTGGGAAGAGGTAGCGCAGCAAGTCAAAATCTACGAGCTAAACAACACGGATAGGCGTGTGGTTGTTGTGTTCGCAGAGAGCGACGATGCGCCAGCTATTTATCGCGGCATTCACAGCAACGCACGAGTTAAACAAGGCAAGCCCGCACTGCTCCTGGACAACGGCACCAAGCACGAGCTTTAAATACAAGTTTTTATAACAACCCCTTAACTGGGGTTTTTTTATTGGAGATCCGAAAATGGACTTAGACAACATCACCCAAAACGAGGGCATGGAGTCAGCAGAAGATGGCTTTGTATCGATACTGCAAGACGATGAACACGAACACGCCGATGATTTTGAAGAGGTCGCAGAGGACTTTGACGAAGAGCTTGGAGAAGAGAGCGAAGAGTCAGAGCCTGAAGAGACAGAAGAGCAGGAAGAAGAGGAGCTATTTACTGTCAAGATCAATGGCGTTGAAAAACAAGTCACAAAATCAGAGTTGTTAGCCGGCTACCAAAAGACCGCAAGCAGCACAGAGCGGTTTACACAAGCGCAGCAACTGCAAAACCAAGCGCAGCAGGCAATGCAACAAGCGATGGCAGAGCGTGAGCAGGCTATCAGTGTCTTACAGCAGTACGAAACACGATTAGAAGCGTTTATTGCTCAAGCGCCAGACCCAAGCTTGATTGATACTAACCCTGGCGAATATTTACGTCAGCAAGCCGCATATCAAAACTTGCAACAGCAGCACCAGCAAGCACAACAGCAACGTATGCAGCTCATGCAAGCACAAGAGCAAGATATGTATCAACAACAAGCAGCGGTGCTTGAGGAAGAGTCTCAGCGACTTGTGGAGTCCATTCCGGCATGGGCTGACGAAAAGGCAGCCGCAAAAGAGAAGAACGAGATTAAAGATTATCTAAAAGGGCTTGGCTACACCGATGACGCGCTAGCACGAGTCCAAGACCATCGCGAAGTTTTATTAGTTCGCAAAGCAATGCTTTATGACCGCCTCACCGAGCAAGGCAGGACGGGTAAAGCAAAAGCACAGAACAAGCCACCCCGAGTAGAGCGACCGGGCGCAAGACGTGCTAATCAAAAAGGCGCAAAGGCGTATGACAGCTTAAAACGCACAGGAAGCGTTAACGCAGCTGCCGCAGTCTTTGCAGGCATGATTCAAGACGATTAAGCATAAGGAATATTTAAAATGGCAACATTTACCACACACCAAGCGGTAGTGAACCGCGAAGATTTGAGCGATGTAATTTATCGCATTTCACCAACTGATACCCCGTTTTTGTCAGCGATTGGTCGCAGCAAAGCAACTAATACGCTGCATGAGTGGACGACAGACGAGCTAGCAACACCAGCCAAAAACGCCACGATTGAGGGCGCACCGACCACTACCGACATTGTTAATCCGGGTGTACGCTGCACTAACCGAGTCCAGTACTCACGAAAGGCGCCTAGCATTTCAACGACTCAACAGGCTGCCAAGTCTGCGGGCAATTTATATCGCATGGCGACTCAGATGGCAAAGAAGTCGGCTGAGCTAAAGCTAGACATGGAGTACTCATTACTTAACAATAAGACGGCGGTTGATGGCGATGGCGCTACTACGCCGTCCGAGTTACGCGGTCTAGACGGTTGGATTGCGACTAACGTTAGCTTAGGCGCTGGTGGTGCAGCTCCTGACCCGTACAACAACGTCGCGGCGGTTGACGGTACCCCGCGTGACTTTACCGAGAATTTGCTAATTGATGTATTGCAAAAGTGTTACCAAGAGGGCGGTAAGCCTAATTTAATCTTGTTAGCGCCGCCGCAAAAGCAGAAGTTTAGTACGTTCGGTGGTCGTGCGAATACTACTGTTACAGACGCTGCAAGCGCTAAGACATTGATTAACGCCGTGGATATCTACGTATCCGATTATGGTCGCTTAAAAGTGGTGCCAAGCCGTATTGTTGACACTAAGACAGCGTATGTGCTTGAGACTGAGAAGTTTAGCACCGCTTACTTGCAGCCGTTCCAGCAAAAGGACTTAGCGTACACCGGTGGTGCGATTTCTAAAGAAATCACCGTGCAGTACACGCTGCGAGTTGGCAACGAGAAGTCTAGCGGCGTTATCCGTGACTTAGACGTTTAACTTTAACTTAACGGGAGGGCGCTCAGCAATGGGTGCCCTTTTTTTATGCGTACAAAGTTACATGATGGTGGCGATAGCGTAATCATTGAACGCGCTCAGGACGTGGGCGACATCTTGCGAGAAGCGAAAGCTAGAAGCAATGAGGGATTACACGGAAGTGACGATTTAAAGCACGCTATGACGATACCTAACGTGATTTTAGAGGCTTACTGTAACAACAACGGCATTACGTTTGAAGAGCTGATGAATAACGAGGAACACATTAAGCGCATCTTGAATGACCCGTCATTAAGCCACTTTAGAATCTGGAAAGGCAGAGTATGAATTACGCTGAGTTGCAAACCACCGTAGCTGACTGGCTACACCGTGCTGACTTGAGTGGCGTGCTACCGACATTCATTAAGTTGGCCGAATCGCGCATTAACCGTGACTTACGCGTGGATGAAATGGTTAAGGTAGTCGCAGGGAGCATGACAGACAGCACAATCACGCTACCTAATGACTTTCGTCAGATTAAAGGTTTATTGGTAAACGATAAGCCGTTAACGTACGTATCCAATTTAGAGAGCCACAGCATACCTCAGAGCGCTGTTTATACAGTAATGGGGGATAAGGTTAAGGTATACCCAAAAACGCTAGGCACAGACTATGAACTAGTCTATTACGCAAGCATTGAATCACTCAGCGATGCCAAGCCCACTAACTGGCTATTAACCAAGTATCCAGACGTGTATTTGTATGCCGTACTCCTTGAGTCAGCGCCTTACATCAAGGACAACGAAGCGGCCGAAGTATGGGCGATAGCTTATGGCAATGCGATTAGGACCGTTGCCGAGCAAGATTTGGTCGCTAAACACGGTGACGCAGGGCTAGTGATTAGAGGTAATTAACGATGATGACGCTAAAAGGCTTTGCTCCTGATTTGCCACAAACAGCTGAGGGCGTGATGACGGAGTGCGTCAATCTGATACCAACAGAGACCGGGTTTAGGGCGGCTCAAAAGCTTGTGCCGGCGAGTGCTAACAACAAGATCTCTGACGACAAGGTGATTGGCGCAGCACTCGCCTCACGATTAGATAACCTAACTCGATTTTTTGCGGGCACTGGTTCGCAGTTACTTGAGTTAAAAGGCGGTGATTGGGTAGACCAGACAAGAGAAAGTGGGCCGTACACCGGTGGCGCTGAGAACCGTTGGCGATTTGTGCAATTCGGTAACGACACTGTGGCCGCCAATCAGCTCGATGTGATGCAATACTCGCGCAATGATAAGTTTATGGATATCCCCGGCGCACCGAAAGCGAGAATTATTGAAGCTGTATCAGGCTTTGTTATGGCGTTTGGCATCGTTGACGAGGTCGAGGGTGATATGCCGGACATGTGGTGGTGTAGCGCGCTTTACAATCACCTCGACTGGACGCCGGACGTAGCAACAAACAGCGCAAACGGACGGTTAATTGATAGCCCAGGCGAAATCAGAGCGGCAAAAAAGCTAGGTAACAGTATCGTTGCTTACAAAGAAAAATCAATGTACTTAGGCCATTTTGTTGGTCCACCCGTAATTTGGCAGTGGCAGCAGATTCCGGGGGAGATAGGTGCGCTCAGCCATGAAGCGGTGGTAAGTATTGATACGGCTCACTTATTTATTGGCTCTGACGACTTTTGGGTGTTTGACGGCTCACGACCGGTCAGCATTGGCGCACCCATTCGCAATTGGTTTTTTGAAAACGCAAACCCACAGTATTTGCACACAGCGCAAGGCTATTATGACCGCAA
>LSQX01171555.1_pt2 | contig 13032 bp, 9 predicted proteins | sample 654561 | NCBI WGS metagenome assembly LSQX01 (sample SAMN04489861, study PRJNA283612) | anaerobic digester metagenome | isolation source: 4 biogas reactors fed with cattle manure at either 37C or 55C with and... | place: Denmark: Kongens Lyngby | collected 2014 | reverse complement strand
GCTCGGGTGGGAACTCATCGTCGTCTTCGTGTTGTGCCAGGCGCGGGGCAGGCGGAGGGATAGGGACAGCACGCTCGGAGCGACTGAAGCACGCAAGCGGTTCAGTGAGCTGATCAAAGAAGGCGCGTACCAGCACGAACCAATGGTGTGATCACAGCCCCGGAGCGGAGTCTTCGGCGCTGTTCCTGCGGTACTCGTCCGTTATACTGAACAAAAGGGAAGAGAGCACAGGTGGCCATCGTGACCGACACAGACGCGCTGATCAGCCTCATCAAGGAGCACGGTCAACAGATCCGTGTCGAATTCGGCGTGGCTCGTCTGGGAGTGTTCGGATCTCGTGTGCGCGGGGAGGCACGGGCGGAGAGCGACCTCGATGTGCTCGTGGAGTTCGTCCACCCCACTTTCCGCAACTACATGGGACTCAAGCGGTTCTTGGAGCGGCTGACCGGCATGCCGGTAGATCTGGTCAGTGCCGCCGCGCTGAGGCCTTTCCTCAAGGAACGCATTGCGCGCGAGGTCCGGTATGTCGCATGACGTTCATTTTGCCGTCTTGCGAAACCTTGAGGTGATCGGCGAGGCCGTCAAGAGGCTCCCAGTCGAGTGGCGCGAGCGGGCGCCCGAGATACCCTGGCAGGATGTTGCCGGACTGAGGGATATCCTCATCCACCAGTACCAAGGAGTAGACTTCGCGATTGTCTGGGACATCGTCGCAAATGAGGTGCCCGCCCTGCATGGGGCGGTGTCCGAACTCCTGAACGACGGGCTGTAGCGCTGATTGACTCTTCCCAATATAGGTATTATTATTCCCAATATGGGAACTAAGGAGCCGCAACACATCCGCACCGCCGACGCTCTCTTCACCAAGGTGCAACAGAGGGTACTGGGCATTCTTTTCGGTCGGCCGGACAGGTCTTTTCTCACGAAGGAGGTCATCGCGCTTGCGGCCTCCGGCACTGGGGCGGTCCACCGGGAACTCAAGCGTCTTACTGCCGCCGGCCTTATCACCCTCCACAGCGCTGGTTGGGAGAAGCACTATCAGGCAAACCGGGAATCTCCCGTTTTCGAGGAACTGGTGGGGCTCATCAGGAAGACGATCGGGCTCGTCGATCCCCTCCGGGAAGCGCTCGCGCCGCTCTCCAACAAGATCAGGGTGGCCTTCGTCTACGGCTCGTTGGCCAAGGGGACCGACACCGCCTCCAGCGACGTAGACCTGATGTTCGTGAGCGAAGATCTCACACGTGCTGAGGTCTATGGGGCGCTTGTCGTAGCGGAGCGCCTACTTGGGCGACCTGTCAATCCAACTTTAGTCTCATTTGCCGAGTGGCAGGGCAGGCGAAAGAATCGCAGCCGTTTCTTGGAGGGCGTCGCCGAGGGTCCGAAGCTCTTCGTCTTAGGGTCGGAAGATGACCTTGCTCAGTCGAGAGACCCGCGTTATCGCCGTGAGGCTGAAGAGCGGCCGCCCAGACCGGCGCGACACAGTGCTCGTCGCTAATCCTGTCCGGGTCGTGTAGTACAGTAGAGGATGGTCGGGCGTGGGGGGCCGACTCCCTAGGCCCGGCGTAGAGCCCTTAGCCGTTCGCGGGGCCGGTGCTCCGCGCAGAGTCTGTGGGAGTGCAAAACCGTAATGGATGGAGCTCAGCACACTAAGATAGTCAACTTCATATGGGGGATCGCAGACGACGTACTGCGTGACCTGTATGTTCGCGGCAAGTATCGCGATGTGATCCTGCCGATGACGGTCCTTCGTCGCCTCGACGTGGTCCTCGAGGATACGAAGCAGGCCGTGCTCGACATGAAGGTCTCGCTCGACAAGGCGGGCATCGTCAATCAGGACCAAGCTTTGCGGCAGGCGGCCGGCCAGGCCTTTCACAACACTTCGAAGTTCACGCTCCGCGATCTCAAAGCGCGTGCGAGTCAGCAGCAGCTACGGGCCGATTTCGAGGCATATCTCAACGGTTTCTCAGCGAATGTCCAGGAGATCCTTGACAACTTCGAGTTCCGCAATCAGATACCCCGCCTATCCAAGGGAGACGCACTCGGCACGTTGATCGAGAAATTGCTGTCGCCCGACATCAACCTCAGTCCCGATCCGGTCATGAATGGGGATGGCTCAGTGAAGCATCCTGGGCTCGACAACCACGGCATGGGCACCGTGTTCGAAGAGTTGGTGCGCCGCTTCAATGAAGAGAACAACGAAGAAGCCGGAGAGCACTGGACGCCGCGTGATGCCGTGCAGCTCATGGCCAAGCTGGTATTCCTCCCGATAGCGGACGAGATCGAGGACGGGACCTACCTGCTCTATGACGGTGCCTGCGGTACGGGCGGCATGTTGACCGTCGCCCAAGACACTCTCGACCAGGTTGCCAAAGAGCACGGCAAGCAGGTGTCGACCCACCTGTACGGTCAAGAGATCAACGCAGAGACATACGCCATCGCCAAGGCCGATCTGCTGCTCAAGGGTGAAGGCGACGCGGCGGACAACATCGTCGGAGGCCCGGAGTACTCCACGCTATCCAACGATGCCTTCCTGGGTCGCGAGTTCGACTTCATGCTTTCGAATCCACCTTACGGGAAGAGCTGGAAGGGCGATCTGGAGCGCATGGGCGGCAAGACCGGCATCAAGGATCCGCGTTTCATCGTCGAGCACGACGGCGACTCCGAGTACTCGTTGCTCACCCGCGTAAGCGACGGCCAGATGATGTTCTTGGCCAACCTTCTCAGCAAGATGAAGCATGATACCAAGCTCGGCAGTCGTATCGCCGAGGTCCACAACGGCAGCTCGCTCTTCACGGGAGACGCTGGGCAAGGGGAGAGCAATATCCGGCGTTGGATCATCGAGAACGATTGGCTGGAAGCCATCGTCGCTCTGCCGCTCAACATGTTCTACAACACCGGGATCGCCACGTACATCTGGGTGTTGTCTAACCGTAAGCCGCAGAACCGTCGCGGCCATGTGCAGTTGATCGACGTTACCCAATGGTACAAGCCGTTGCGTAAGAATCTGGGGAAGAAGAACTGCGAGCTCTCAGACGAGGATATCAAACGTATCTGCGACACGTTCCTTGCCTTCGGGGAGACCGAGCAGTCCAAAATCTTCCCTAACCAGGCTTTCGGCTACTGGAAGGTCACGGTCGAGCGGCCTCTGCGGATCCAAGGCATCGATCCTGAACGTGCCCACACGGCAAAAGAGGTCAGAGCGCTCAAAGACACCGGCGGACGTGCCGAAGATGCGCCGCCCGTGATCAAGAGGATCCACAAGAAGGGCACCGCCGCCGATCCGTTGCGTGGATTGTTCGAGGCGGCCATCAAGGGGAGCCCGCGGGTGGTGGAGTATGAACCCGATACAGACCTCCGCGACACAGAGCAGATACCTTTGCTCGAAGAGGGCGGCGTCGAAGGCTTCATACGGCGAGAAGTCCTGCCCTACGCTCCTGATGCTTGGTATGTGGAAGGCAGCGTGAAAACCGGCTACGAGATCAACTTCAACCGGCACTTCTACAAGCCGCAGCCGCTGCGTTCCCTTGAGGAGATACGGGCCGACATCCTCGCGCTCGAGAAAGAAACCGAGGGGCTTCTGGCCGAGATTATTGGGGGTCAATCCGAATGGCCACTGTGAGCTTATTCCCAGAAGGTCAAATTGAAGCTCTCGCACGGTTGCTTGGCCAGTGCGGTTCTGGTTCCGACATAACCAGAGTCCTGCGAGATCGCGGGATGGTGGACAACTCGGGAGAGTCTACGAAGTGGCGAAGGCTGTACTGGGTCTTCCTGGACACGCAGGGAAGGTACAAATGCGGCAACCATATTGTTGACTTCATTCAGTCCTTCTTGACCCCGGCCCGTTTCGTTGGCCGAAGTGAGGAGTTCGAGGCTTTCAGAGAGCAGCTGAACGCCATAATGGCTTTTTCAGGGCTGGAGTATGGCGCGGATGGCAAGTTCTACACGCGGCAAGTCGCCAAGACGCTTGATGAGGCCGAGGCGAGAGTCACAACCATCCGCGCGAAGTTCCAGGGACGCCGCATTCACCCTGAAGTCCTCAAGTATTGCAGGGTGGAACTTCTTCAGGAAAACTACTTTCATGCCGTGTTTGAAGCATCTAAGGGTCTTGCTCAGCGCATTCGTGACCTTTCTGACGTACATCTAGATGGAGCAGCTCTTGTTGACTGTGTATTCTCGGTCGAGCACCCTATTCTGGCAATCAATTCCCTCAGGACTGAGACCGAAAAGTCTGAACACAAGGGATTCGCTGCGCTACTCAAGGGATGTTTCGCTGCGGTGCGGAATCCTATGGCACATGAGCCCAAGATTCTTTGGCAGGGCGAAGATGACGCAGCTGATTACTTGTCACTCATCTCGTTGCTGCACAGAAAGCTGGATGACTGCGTGCGGGTATCTCGAGGGAGGGGGGTCTGGGACGTTGGGTAGCTCGCAGACCTATCCAGCATACAAGGATTCCGGTGTTGGCTGTTTGGGGCGGGTGCCGAGCCACTGGCAGGTGCGACGGCTGCGAGACCTAGCTCAGATGCGCGCGAGCAACGTGGACAAACAGACAGTAGAGGGTGAGGAGGCGGTTCGTCTCTGCAATTACGTGGATGTCTATAAGAACGATTGCATCCGCCCAGGCATGTCTTTCATGCGGGCTACGGCGACAAAGAATGAGATCTCACGATTCCGTCTTATTGCAGGTGATGTGCTGATAACGAAGGATTCTGAGGCCTGGGACGATATTGGCGTTCCTGCTCTAGTTGTGGAGTCAGCGGATGATCTTGTGTGCGGGTACCATCTTGCTCTACTGCGGCCATTTCCGATGGTCATGACCGGAGGATTTCTCTTCCGTGCTTCGCAAAGCCAAGGTGTTCAATATCAGTTTCATGTTGAGGCAAACGGGGTGACTAGATACGGCCTTTCTCATTCCGCTATCAAGTCCGTATCGTTACCCGTCCCGCCCCTGACCGAGCAAGCGGCTATCGTGCGTTTCCTCGACTATGTGGACCGTCGGGTTCACCGCTATATCCGCGCCAAGCAGGAGCTCATCAAGTTGCTTGAGGAGCAGAAGCGGGCCATCATTCACCAGGCTGTCATTGGCCAGATTGATGTACGTACCGGGAAACCGTATGCTGCATACAGGGATTCTGGCGTGGAGTGGTTGGACCAAGTGCCTGGGCATTGGAGCGTTGTTCGGCTCAAGAACCTTGTGTGTGGAATCACTAGTGGCTCAAGGGGTTGGTCGGGCTTCGCCGCTAATGAGGGGGCTTTGTTCATACGGATTGCGAACCTAGCGCGAACGTCAATTATTCTAAGGTTTGATGATGTGGTGAGGCTTCAACTGCCGGCGGCAGTTCTGTCTGGTGAGGCGAGGCGGACTCGAGTTCAAGCAGGTGATGTCTTACTCTCCATTACTGCTTACATAGGTTCGGTTGGTGTGGTCCCGGAGGGCCTCGACGAAGCCTATGTTAGTCAGCATGTAGCGTGTTGCCGCCCTAGGCAGGGGGTCGTGGCGCCCAAATGGTTGGGCTACGTTCTTCTCTCCCCTGTTGGCCAGATTCATGGACAGTTGAGTATGTATGGGGGAACGAAGCAGGGGCTGTCACTTGACGACGTCAAGAATTACTTGGTGCTGGTTCCTCCAGTCGAAGAGCAAGCGCTGCTGGTGGAACTGATTGAGAAAGAGTGCGCAAGCATCGACCACGCTATCAATGAAGAGCGACGAGTTGTGGCTCTTCTTCGTGAATACCGCACCCGCCTCATCGCTGACGTCGTCACCGGCAAACTCGACGTGCGGGAAGTGGCTGCCAGTCTTCCCAACGAAATCGACGCCGGCGACCTATTCGAAGAAGACAGCCTGATTGCTGACGAAGACCTAGCTGAAGAGATCGCCGAAGAAGCAGCTCTTGAGGAGGTCGACGCTTGACCACCGACACCAGTGAGAGGGGGCTTGAGGAACTCATCGTCCGCTCGATGACGGGCCGCACCGACGTGCTGGCTCCGACCCATAAGGCGATTGAGACCTCGGCGCCTGTTGCTGGTGGCACCGGCTGGCTGTTGGGCGATGTATCGCACTACGACCGCGAGTACTGTGTCGATCTGGTGCAACTCCGCGGCTTCATCATGGCTACGCAAGAGCACATGGTCGAAGCGCTTTCCCTGAGCACCGATGGGCCGACCCGCCGGCAGTTCTTGGCTCGACTGCAGGGCGAGATCAGCAAGCGGGGTGTGATCGACGTGCTTCGACATGGCATCAAGCACGGTCCACACCATATCGACCTCTTCTACGGCACGCCGTCGCCCGACAACCCAACGGCTGCCGAGCGCTTCGCCTGCAATCGCTTCAGCGTGACGCGCCAACTGCGCTACAGTCGCGACGAGACGCAGCTTGCTCTCGACCTGTGTCTCTTCATCAATGGGCTGCCCATCGCTACTTTCGAGCTCAAGAACAGTCTGACCAAGCAGACCGTCGATGATGCGGTGCAGCAATACAAGCGCGACCGTAGTCCGCGCGAGAGGTTGTTCGAGTTCGGACGCTGCGTCGTCCACTTCGCTGTTGATGACCAGCGTGTGCAGATGTGTACGCACCTCCAGGGCAAGAGCTCCTGGTTCCTTCCCTTCGACATGGGCCACGACGACGGCGCGGGCAATCCGCCCAATCCCGAGGGGCTAATGACCGACTACCTCTGGAAGTGCACTCTCACCCCAGCCAGCCTTGCCAATATCCTCGAGAACTATGCGCAGGTGGTCGAAGAAAAGAACGAGAAGACGGGCAAGAAGACCCGCAAGCAGATCTTCCCCCGCTACCATCAGTTGGATGTTGTGCGCAGGCTTCTGGCCGACGCCGGTGAGCATGGGGTGGGCAAACGGTACCTCATCCAGCATTCGGCGGGCAGCGGCAAGTCGAACTCGATCGCCTGGCTCGCCCACCAACTGATAGGCCTGCGCAAAGACGACGACTATAGCTTCGACTCGATCATCGTGGTCACCGACCGGCGCATCCTCGACAGGCAGATCCGCGACACCATCAAGCAGTTCGCGCAGGTGGGTGCCACTGTCGGCCACGCCGAGCGCTCGAGTGGGCTGCGTGAATTCATCAAAGACGGTAAGAAGATCATCATCTCCACCGTTCAGAAGTTCCCCTTCATCCTGGACGAGATCGGCAACGAGCATCGCGGGCGGCGCTTCGCCATCATCATCGACGAGGCCCACTCCAGCCAAGGCGGCAAGACCTCGCGGGCGATGTCGGCGGCGCTTTCGACGACCGAGACGGCCGACGAAGAGGAGACCTACGAAGATCAGATCAACCGCGTGATGGAATCGCGCAAGCTGCTCCCCAACGCCAGCTACTTCGCCTTCACCGCGACTCCCAAGAACAAGACGTTGGAGATCTTCGGCGAGCCGGTTATGGAGGGTGGCCAGGTCAAGCACGTCCCCTTCCACAGCTACACCATGAAGCAGGCCATCCAGGAGGGGTTCATCCTGGATGTGCTCAGGAGCTACACCCCGGTCAACAGCTATTACAAGCTGGTCAAGAAGGTGGAATCCGACCCCGAGTTCGACACCAAGCGGGCCCAGAAGAAGCTGCGTAGGTATGTTGAAAGCCACGACTACGCGATCCGCCTGAAGGCCGAGATCATGGTCGACCATTTCCATGGGCAGGTGCTGGCCCTCAATAAGATCGGTGGTCAGGCGCGGGCCATGGTGGTGACCGGCGGCGTCGAGCGGGCCATCCAGTACTATCACGCGATCAGGGATTATCTGGCGGAGCGGAGGAGTCCGCACCAGGCCATCGTCGCTTTCTCGGGGGAGCATGAGTATCACGGTAAGAAGGTGACCGAGGCTTCGCTAAACGGCTTCCCGAGCAGCGTTATCGCGGATAGGATCAAGGAGGATCCCTACCGTTTCTTGGTCTGTGCCGACAAGTTCCAGACGGGCTACGACGAGCCGCTGCTGCACACCATGTATGTGGACAAGCCGCTCTCCGGCGTCAGGGCCGTGCAGACGCTGTCACGCCTCAACCGGGCGCATCCGCAGAAGCACGATGTCTTCATCTTGGATTTCCAGAACGACGCCGACACCATTCGGGAATCGTTTGAACCCTACTACCGCACCACGATTCTCAGCGAGGAGACCGACCCCAACAAACTGCATGACCTCAAAGCCGACCTGGATGGCTATCAGGTGTACACCGACGCCGCTGCCGAGCAGTTGGTGGAGCTGTACCTGTCGGGCGCCGACCGCGACAGGCTCGATCCGATACTGGACGCCTGCGTTGCCGTCTACAAGGCAGAACTAGACGAAGACGGCCAGGTCGATTTCAAGGGCAAGGCCAAGGCCTTCACCCGCACATACGAGTTCCTGGCTTCGATCCTCCCCTACACGAACGCCGAGTGGGAGAAGCTGTCCATCTTCCTGAACTTCTTGGTGCCCAAGCTGCCCGCTCCGGTGGAGGAAGACCTTGCGAAAGGCATCCTCGAATCGATCGATATGGACAGCTACCGTGTGGAGAAACAGGCTGCCATGAGAATCGACCTTCCCGATGAAGACGCCGAGATCGGCCCGGTACCGACAGCCGGCGGCGGCGGCAAACCTGAACCTGAACTTGATCGCCTCTCGAACATCATCAAGGCCTTCAACGACCAGTTCGGCAACATCCCGTGGGCCGACTCCGACCGAGTCCAGCGACTGATCACCGAAGACATCCCGACAAAGGTATCCGCCGACCGCGCCTACCAGAACGCCAAAAAGAACAACGACAAGCAAAACGCCCGCATCGAACACGACAAAGCCCTGATTCGGGTAATGAACGCCGTCCTCCAAGACGACACCGAGCTGTTCAAGCAATTCAGCGACAACGACGGATTCCGGCGGTGGCTGTCAGACATGGTGTTTGCTGTTACCTATGAGGAGCCGGTGGGAGTAAGTGTCGGAAGGGAGGCGTCTGATGGGCATACGTATTAGTGAATCTGGAGATGAAGGCGGTGGCTGAAGTGGCCGACGAATCCGTGACCCTAGGGTTGAGCGCACCGGCGGGGCTTCAATACCACGAGGTGGACCTGCATGTGCATACGCCCGCGTCCCAGTGCTTCGCGGATAAGTCTGTAACTGCTGCCCAGATTGTTGAGGCAGCCCTTGCTGCTGGACTTCAGGCAATTGCGATAACCGACCACAATAGCTCCGCCTTCATTGATGAGGTGAAGGAACAAGCTCTTGGCACGCAACTGACCGTTTTCCCCGGGGTGGAGATTACCGCTAGCGGCGGACAGACAGGGGTACACGTGCTAGCGATCTTCGATCCTTCCGCAACCAGCAGTCAGATTAATGATCTTCTGTCCAGAGTGCGCATCCCACCTGATCAGCACGGGCAAGAGACAGTAATGGGGCGCGAAGTGTGCGAGGTCATCCAAGAGATTGAAGCGTCGAAAGCCATTGCGATTCTTGCTCACGCCAATTCCACCAAGGGAGTCCTGTGTGACATGCGGGGGCAAAACAGGACTCGCGTCTTCCAGGAGACTGGTCTTCTCGCTGTGGAGGTCACGGACGGTGATTTCTCAGACGAAAAACGGAAAAGAGGGACTCGAGCGATTGACTTGCTGAATGGCACTGTTAGCAACTATGCGCAGCGAAAGCTGGCAGTGATTCAAGGATCTGACTCGAGGCAGGTGAATCAAGAGGGACACTCTCTCGCTGGCATCGGCAGTAGGCGTACCTTCATCAGAGCGGGAGTTCCTCTTGACCTGGAAGGCCTGCGTCAAGCCTTCATTGACCCAGACTCTCGCATTAGGTTGCTTCCCGTCCACGGAGATGCCTTGCCCGCCCTGCCGCAGCCCAGAATTGTGTCCATCGGAGTGACCGGCGGATTCTTTGATGGCCTTGACCTCCACTTTCACCCAGGGATGAACTCGATTATCGGAGGGAAAGGCGCTGGCAAATCTCTGTTGATTGAGCTACTCAGATTTGGACTTTCCGCAGAAGCCACCAATGTCGAAATAAAGAAGGATCATGAGGGAAAGCTAGAGAGGAGACTTGAGCGTTTCGGAAAAGTATCGATTACGGTAGCTGATAATACGGGTACAACCAAGACCCTGGATAGAACGTACGACCCCGCAAGTGGGAACCGTTTCGGAGATGAGAGCCAGCGACAAATCGCGGAGGAATTCCCGGCCCTTTTCTTAAGTCAAAACGAGATAATTCGCATTGCTGAAAGTGATGAAGAACAGTTGGGGTTCATCGATAGATTCTTCGACTTTCGGGCTTACAGACGTACGATTGAACAACTCGGTGACGAGCTCTCTCGACTTGATCTTGTCATGGCTGATTCATTACGAGCTCAGCACGAACTGAAGGGCAAGCTCGCGCAGCGTGACACCATGGACAAACGGGTCGTGGGACTTGATGAGCAACTGAAAAACGATACATTCAGCCGCTACGCCCGCGCGTTGAAAAAGGCCCAGAGTTTGAACCAACTGGTAGATTCTTCGCGAACCATTGTGCGAGAGGTAGGGGATCTTCGGGAAGCACTTGAAGGGATACCCCTGCCGGCATTGGACGTAGCTGTGTCTGACGATCCAGCCGTCAAGAGAGCTTTGGCCAGTCTTGAGGACACGAGAGACTCAGCGGTGGCGGGCCTTGCCGGAGTATTGGAGGCTATGAACACCAGCGCACGTCTGATACAGGATGAAGTCGACAAATACAGTGGTGTACTTGCGAGCGAAGAGGGCAGGTACAAGAAGATGGTCCAGGAGGCTGGTGGCGACTACAAGGCTCTTAGCGAGAGACGCGCCACGCTTGCTTCCGAGCGGGCGAAGCTGCAGACACAGATTGATGCGGTTTCCGCACGTTCGGGCAGGCTTAGGGGTGTGGCTGCGGAGCGCAAGGAGAAGCTGGACGCCCTATCGGGCGTGTTTATCGCGTATTCGAAGGAGCGGAGAGACAAGTGTGGGGCGATTCAAGAGTTTTCTGCCGGCAGATTGACGATTGCGGTCGAGGAGGCAACGGACTCCAGCGAGTTTGCAAGACGTCTGGGAGAGATGAAAAAGGGGTCCTATTTGCGGGATCACGAAATCGCCTCCATCGTCAAACATCTGAAACCAGCAGCGTTCGTGGGGGGACTGGTCAACTACGATATTGGCGACCCGCAAAAGAAGAGCCGTATCATTGAGCAGATGGCCCAGGCTGCAGACATTGAGTTCGACCGCATGAGACAGCTTGCCGATCATCTTCTCCAAAGCAGAACCTACGAGGAGCTTCTGGGCCTTCAGCATCAGGTCACTCCTCGCGATCGGCCCGATATTCGAGTAAGAGTCGGTGACGGGGCATTCGAACCCTTGACCGCGGTTTCAACTGGTCAGAAGTGCACGGCGCTTCTCGTAATGGCTCTTGCCCACGGCGGCGCACCAGTAGTAATTGATCAGCCAGAAGATTCGCTTGACATCAAGTCCATCTGGGAAGACATGTGCGTGAAGCTGCGTAGCGGCAAAACACATCGGCAGTTCATATGTACTACCCATAACTCCAGCTTGGCTGTCGCGTCCGATAGTGATTGCTTCATCGTCTTGGAGGCGGATGCGAGAGTTGGCCGAGTCGTCGAATCGGGAGCAATTGACACGGAGAGTGTCAAATCCGAGATTATTGACTATTTGGAGGGCGGAATCACCACTTACGGTGTAAAGTATCGCAAGTATGACATGGGCCGTCGTCTTCACGTCAACTAGTCTCGTCACAACACTTGTCTCCGATACCTGCTGAATCTGCGGCGGCAGGCTGGCAATCATCCATTTTGGATCACCTCACGGGGTGCCGATGATTCCGAGGCTCCACTGCCATCCGGCTCAGCCGCCTGCTACCCGACCCGCCCTGGCCAGTTCCTCACCCCACCATCCGAAATCTTCTCTCTGACCATGTCTTATGGGTGCTTCAATTCGGACGGGAGCAGGATACGCGGGGCTACGGTGCGGCGCCGCTCACATCCTTCTTGGGCATCCACTTGTAGACGTACTGAGCTCCGACCTTCATGTTGCTGTGGAACATGCCCACCATGATGGTGTGGGTCTCTGAGGCCGTCGTGGACTCGCCGGGTGGGGGCAGTCCGTTCTTGTTGTTGTAGGTGAAGGCGGTGCCGTCGGCGTTCAGCGAGAATCCGAGCGTGCCGTCCAGCATGCAATAGAACTCGAAGTCGGAGTGAGACACCGGCAGGGCCGGCTGGAACGGCTTGTTCGGCTCCAGATACGCGGGCATGGTGTAGACGACGGAGCGCACGGTCTGCTTGCCCAGGTTCTTCTCGACGAAGCGTATGGAGCAACTTCCGGGTGTGGCCGAGATGCTGAACTCCTGGCCGAGCAGTTCGGTCTGATCGAAGGTCGTGGTGCCGTGGGGCTTGATATCCACCAGTCCCCATACGTACTCCTGCGGGTCGCCGGTCACCAGGTAGGCGTCGGCTTCGAGATCCTGCGCCTGCCCCTGGGGGCAGACCGCCAGCGCCAAGTAGTCGTAGCCGTGGCCGATCTTGCTCTTGGGATCGACGATCACTCCGTCGTCCAAGAACACAGACTCCTGACCGCGGATCTCAAGCAGCCGTAGTTCGCATCCCGGGGTGTCAGTCACCACGTGGATCTCGACCTCGTCGGGGTAGGCTTCCAGGATGGTCATGTTGGTGAACAGTTGCACCGCGAACAGCCGGGCTCCGTATGCGGGCACTTTCACGCCGGCGGTCCCCAGCAGGACCTCGCCCTGTTGCTCCAAACGGGCTTCGGCCTTGGCGAACTCGGGGATCTCCACCCGCCAGAGCGAACAGACACCGGTCGTGTCGCGGTTGAGCTCTTCTTGCAGGCCTTCGGGGTCGGCATCGCTGTTGACGGTGTCCCAGAAGAGGCCCGCCGGCGACCTGTAGGTGGTCAATCTTTGTTGGAGCAGGTCGGAGTAGAACTCCACCGCATAATCTGCCGGATCGAGCTGGGTCTCGTTGACGATGGTCTGCTCCCAGCCGGAACTGTGGTCGCTGTAGGCGCCGCGGATGAAGTCGGGGTCGCCCGTCTTGCCGGCCAGGAA
>LSQX01155667.1_pt1 | contig 13032 bp, 13 predicted proteins | sample 654561 | NCBI WGS metagenome assembly LSQX01 (sample SAMN04489861, study PRJNA283612) | anaerobic digester metagenome | isolation source: 4 biogas reactors fed with cattle manure at either 37C or 55C with and... | place: Denmark: Kongens Lyngby | collected 2014 | reverse complement strand
GATCGTAATTGATTCCTACACAATTAAAATCGAGGGGGACTCCATGCGAAAACGCACTGTGCTCTGCGAGTAAACTCACCGCATGGCGGCTGTGCACTATGCGCCGGCCGTCATGCACTATATACGCGGAATCGATGCACTATTGTCAGCGGTCAGCGTGCACTTTTTCAGCGGCATATTCAATATTGTAACTGCACATAGAAAGGATAGTTATCACTTCTGTGGTTCTATTGTTTATGCGCCAATTGGAACCGATAATAAAATTGAAAGATTTATTATTATTGATGGTCAGCAAAGGCTGACAACAATCTATATCTTAATTAAGGCACTTATTGATTGTGCTGAAACTGCTACAGAGAAAGACTCTTTATCTACTTCAGTTTTTAATGTTGATAAATTCAACAAGTACGACATTGACGATTCTAGCAAGTTGAAATTGAAACCTATTAAAAGCGATAATCAGCAGCTTATGGCTTTGATGAGCAATAAGTTTGATGTTATCGATAAATCCAGTGGCATTTATAGAAACTACATATTGTTCTGTGAAATGATTAAAGAGTTTCTTGAGAACAATACTGAAATGAGTGTTCAGAATATATATGATGGTCTTGAACATTTAACTTGTGCTGATATTAAGTTGGAAACAGAAGACAATGCTCAAGAAATATTTGAAAGAATCAACTCCACAGGTGTTCCACTTAGTCTTGCTGATAAAATACGTAATTTTGTTTTGATGACAGATGAAGATCAGGAAAGATTGTATGAAGATTACTGGTTGAAGTCGGAACAGTTATTACCTAACGGAAAGTTAGAAGAGTTCTTTATTGATTATTTGAATTTAAAGTTGGAAGGTTTTGCAAAAGCAAGTGAAGCCTATGATGCTTTTAAAGAATTATATAACAATAACGGTTATACAAATGAAACCATGCTTCATGAGATTTTACATTATGCATCTTTCTACCATATTTTCTTATATGGAAGTAATGATTTTTCCAATGGCATTAACGATGCCTTGAAAAGCTTAAGAGAGTTAAAACAGACAACCATTTATATATTTCTGTTTAGAGTAATGGATGATTTCCTTGCTAAGAAAATAGATGAATCCGAATTGGAAAAGATTCTTAAATTGTTTGTTAGTTACAGTGTGAGAAGAATTATTTGTGAGATTAATTCTAACTCGTTGCGTGGCCTGTATAAAACACTTTATAACAGAGCATTTATACGTCCTGAAAATAAAGACAACTATTATGATGCAATTGTATCTTTCATGAATCAGTTAACATCTCGTGATGTTATCCCAAGTAATAGTGAATTCAGAAATGCATTGCATAATAATGATCTCTATCACAAAAGTGCTCTTTGTAAATATTTGTTAGTAGCAATTGAAAATCAGGGTAAGGAAAAACTGCAAACTGATAACTTAACTGTTGAGCATGTTATGCCGCAAAACAAGAACATTTCTACAGTTTGGCAGACGATGCTTGGAGATAACTGGGAGAACGATAAAAATCGTTGGCTACATACGCTCGGTAATCTGACTCTGACTGGTTATAACAGCGAATTAGGAGATAAGCCTTTTAATGAGAAAAAACAGTTAATTGAAGCTAAGCAGACAAAGGTTGTAATTCTATATAGTGATATTCAGAGTTCTGAAGTGTGGAATGCTGACACTATTGAGCAACGTGCAAAACGACTTGAACGTGAAGTCCTTGCCTTGTTTCCCATTGAACCAGCAAAGGCAGAAATATCTTTCGATGATCCTCGCTATAAGATGTATACATGCGAAGATCCTCATGACGCAAAGTTTAAATATCCTAGTTATTATGTGTTGCTTGGAGAAAGAGTTAACATAGATAACTTTGCGGATATGATGCGTTCTGTAGCAAGTAAGTTATACGAACTTGATAGTAGCATTATTGAGAATATGGCTAAGAACAATGAAAGTCTTACTGGTTGGAAAAATGTAGCGTTCTCTTACGACGAAACTATCGTTAAAGGAACGCGCAAGATAAAAGACACTGACATCTACATTACGTCTGGGTACTCTGCTCCAGACATTATTGACTTCATAAGCAAACTGCTCAAGATATATGATTTGGATATTTCAGAAGACTTTGTTTATTGTGCCCGAACATATAGTTCTGACAATGAGGAGGACTGATTATGGCTATAGCAGAAACAACCGAGAAAAGATTTGAAGCGGATATTGAAGCTTTTTTCTTATCACCTGCTGGTGGATATACACATAACAACGATACTTATGATACTAAGTTAGGTCTATATCCGGATACACTTGTAAGATTTATAAAGAAAACTCAGGCTAACGAGTGGAAGCGTTTTGAGATGCAGAATGCTGTAGATACTGAGCGTAAGTTCTGTGTCGCCTTTAATAATGCCTGTGATATGGATGGCCTCATCACAGTCATGAGACATGGCTTTAAGCATCGTGGCATCAAATTTAAGGTTTGTTTCTTTAAGCCAGAGTCAAGTCTTAATCAGACTGCTGCTGAACAGTATGTTGCTAACGAGATTACATGTAACAGACAATGGTATTACTCAAATGATAATAAGAACTCAGTAGATATGGTGATAGCTGTTAATGGTATTCCTGTATTTGCTTTTGAACTTAAAAATCAGTACACAGGTCAGAATGTTGATAATGCCAAGAGACAGTGGATGTATGACCGTGATAACAGAGAAATCTGCTTCCAGTTCAATAAGCGTATTCTTGGCTTCTTCTGTGTTGATCATACAGAGGCTTGGATGACCACTAAGCTAGATGGTAAGAACACATTTTTCTTGCCTTTTAATCAGGGTTCAAATGGTGCTGGTAGAGATGGTGGTAAAGGTAATCCGCCTAATCCTAATGGATATCCTACAGCTTATTTGTGGGAGGAAGTATTCCAAAAGGACAGCATGATGGATATCCTTCAGAAATTTATCCATTTGCAGAAAACGGAAGACAAGAAGAGATTAGCCGATGGCACTGAGAAGGTTACGAAGAAACAAGCATTGATATTCCCAAGATATCATCAACTTGATGTTGTTCGTAAGCTTATTGCAGATGTAAAAGCAAACGGTTCAGGTATTAATTACCTTATTCAGCATAGTGCTGGTTCTGGTAAGTCAAATTCGATTGCTTGGACTGCGTATAGACTTGCATCACTTCATAATGAAGATAACAAGCCAGTATTTAGCAGTGTAATTGTTGTTACAGATAGAAAGGTTCTTGACTCTCAGCTCCAGGACACTATCTCTGGCTTTGACCATACTATGGGAGCAGTCGAAACTATTGGTGATGGAAAGCAGTCTAAGGACTTGAGAGATGCTATCAATAACGGTGCAAGAATCATAGTAACTACACTTCAGAAGTTCCCAGTTATCTATACAGAGGTTGATAAGGTTGCAGGAAGGAATTTTGCAATCATCGTTGATGAGGCGCATTCATCTCAGACTGGTAGTTCAGCAATGAAGTTGAAGTCAGCTCTTGCCGATACGGAAGCAGCACTTCGTGAGTATGCAGAGATTGAAGGTAAAGCTGAAGATGAGATTGATAAGACAGATAAAATTGTTCAGGAGATGATTACACATGGTAAGCATCCTAACCTTTCATTCTTTGCCTTTACGGCTACACCTAAGGCGACAACTCTTGAGATGTTTGGTGCACCGCAAGATGATGGTTCTTACCATCCTTTCCATATATATAGTATGAAGCAGGCTATTGAAGAAGGCTTTATTCTCAATGTGCTGCAGAATTATATGACATATAACACATGCTTCAAGATTGCTAAGAATACAGAAGAGAATCCAGAACTACCTGAGAGTAGAGCTACTAAGGTTATTAAGAAGTATGAAAAGCTTCACCCATATAACATTAGCCAAAAGTCAGAGATTATTGTAGAGACTTTCCTTGATACCACAAGAAATAAGATTGGTGGCAAGGGTAAGATGATGGTTGTAACTGACTCTCGTCTTGCGGCTGTGCGATATTTCCACGAGATTAAGCGTTATATCAACGAGCACCATTATGATGATGTCGATGTCCTTATCGCTTTCTCTGGTTCAGTAAATGAAAACGGAGAAGAATATACAGAGCCTAGTCTTAATGTTCGTAAAGATGGTAGCCATATCTCAGATACACAGACTAAGGCAGAATTCCACGATAACTTTAATATCCTTATCGTTGCTGAGAAGTATCAGACAGGATTTGATGAGCCACTTCTCCATACAATGATTGTTGATAAGAAGCTTAAGAATGTTAAGGCTGTACAGACTCTATCAAGACTTAATAGAACTTGTCCTGGTAAGGTAGATACTTTTGTGCTCGATTTTGCTAACAAACAGGAAGATATCCTTGCTGCATTCCAGCCGTTCTATCAGGAAACAAGTCTTGAGCAGGAGATCAATGTAGATTTGATTTACCAAACAGAGAGAGAACTTCTCGACTATGCTATCTACAATGAGAATGACATCATTGCGTTTATTGATGTGTGGAACAAGCCTGGCAAGCAAGATGCTGTTTCAATGGGCAAGATGACAAGCGTGCTTAAGCCTGTTGCAGATAGATATAACAAGAAGAATCCTGAGGAAAGATATCAGATAAGACGATTAGTACGCAAGATTATCAAGTACTATAGTTACATTACTCAGGTAGTAAGAATGTTTGATGAAGATATGCAGAAGGAATATCTTTTCTTAAGTTATCTCATTTCTTTGCTCCCTGCAGATAAGACTGAAGAAGTTGATCTCGATGGCAAGTTGAAACTTGAATATTACAAACTGCAGAAGACTTTTGAAGGTTCAATTCAGTTAGCTGAAGAGGATGGCGTTTACGAATATACAGATAAGCAAGGATCACAAGGCAATCAGCAGAAGAGCACTCTTGATGAGATTCTTCAGAAAGTTAATGATAAATACAAGGGTGACTTTACTGAGGGTGATCGTGTAATGATTGGTGCTCTTCACGATAAGTTGATTAAGGATGAGAAGCTTGCAAGCTCTGCTCGTACTTCTGATCCGGTTATCTTCACTGAAAGCATTTTTCCTACAGCTTTTGGGAATGCTGCTATGGAAAGCTTTATGCAATCTCAGGAAAGTTATAGTTCTTTATTTGAAGATAAGAATAAATATAACGCGATTATGAGCGTATTGGCAGGTATTCTTTATAGAGAAATGCGAAATGCAAAATAAAAATGTGCGAACAGAATATGAACGAATACATTTCTATGGAAGAAATGATTGGGCTACTGGCTTGGAACTTGAGAAGTGCGCAAAGTTCCTTGAATCTTTCGATGCTTTGATCAAGTACTCGGATGTAAATGATATTCTAGAACTATATAATGTGTATAGATTGATTGATTCTGAGATGATGTTAAAGGAATGGACTGTTGAATACCATTCCCATCTTAAAGGCATTGCTAAACCTTTTATGCAAACAATAGCCCAGTTTTTTGCGGGTGTTGATGATTACAATTTCATTAAACAAGAAAAAACAGTAACGGCTGGATACTATGATGATTTTTGGCGCTTGTTTGTAAAGTTTAAAGTATATAGTCGCATCTCAGAAAATGTTTTTTCTGATTATTTACATGACCCTTTTACCACGTTGTACAAATTGCTTGAATACAAGGAACTTGTATATCATTACGATAGTCTTTTTACAGATGTGCTCAGAACGTCAAATCAAACGGCAGAAATACTTATTTCCAAGTTTTTTAAGAACAAATCTGTGGAGTGTTATTTACCTAAGAGTTTCAGACCTGAAGAGTTTGAAGAAATTCTTCTCCGATATGTATATTCTGATGAAGCCAATGCTAATGATTTTGATTTAATTTACTATGCACAAAACTCAGGGGAATGCCCTGTTAGTGATGATTTAAAGCTGGCGGCTAAACGAGCCAAAGACGAGTTTTGGGAGAAGCATCAGGAAGATGCCACAAAAACAGAGTACGGCATAGGTGTAAGTTTTGTTGATCAGAAAGAGTTACGCCGTGCCACGAATGATGGTTTAAAATATCTTATAACATACGACATAAAGTGGCTTGAAGAGAACCTGGACTATCCGACAATACTCAATAATTTCCGCTACGTATTCGAAATGGTCGACAGTTTTTGCAGATGTACTCTTGTTTCAATATCTTCGCAATTGGGAACTTTTGAAAGAGCGTTTAGAGTAGACGGAGTTAAATTTTATCAAACCGGATATAGGTTTGAATTATCACAAGTATGCAGTATTTCTCAAATGGGAATGTACTATAAATTGCTGAAAAATCATGGCATAGAAATCGAAGAAGTGTTCAAATGGTTCTTTGAAGAATACATTGTGGAAGAATTCGGAATAAAAGGTTTTAGTTACTGTGCTTCTACTTCAACTTCTTCGTTTGTTGAAAAGTGCAAGAACATTGTTAGTGAAATGGATGGTGTGCTTAAGCAGTTTAGAATGTATGTCAGAAAGGGATATATCGATCAAGAACTATTTGAAATATCTTCTGAACATATAGTTTTGGGAGATGTACCAAGTCTTATTCCTTCAAAATATGCGTATGCTGATAGTGTGGAGATCAAAAACGAGATGTTTGCTATGTTTTCTGATCAATCAATGTTGTCATATACTGAAAAAACAAAATCAACTTATACTACTTTGACGGGGCTTGTTGCCAATGAGAGGATCTCTCTGCATGATTTTCCTGAGTATCAGAGAACAAGGATTGAATGGTTGATAAAGCGAGGGAGCATAATTGTTGATAATGGATTCCTTAAATTGAATTTTAAACGTGTTATATTGCTGAAGGATATATATGACCATGAAGTGACATGCCCGTACTACTTTGATGCGTGGGGTGATTATCGTGAGATGTTTGATTCTGGAGATTTGGCGGTGTCCAGTTCATTATTTTCTGTTCCGGAAAAGAACTATTTGAATTTTGAATTGAATAAAGCTGAGTTCAGTAATGGTTTGGATTTGAGAAACAAGTATTCGCATGGCACTTACAGAAAAAGCAATGAATTCACTAATGAAAATGATTACTATAGACTGCTGAATATAATGGTTTTTATTGTTTCAAAAATAAACGATGAATTGTGTTTTGCGGAGAAACAAGGCTCTGACACGATTCGGAATGGAGATCAATAATGGATAATAAAGAAAAGATAGACGGAAATGTGATTGATTTTCTGAGCCAGATTAGCGAGGCTAATAGGAAAACTATGGCTCAATACAATTATGAAGCTTTAGAAAAAGCTGTGAATGCTGCTAATGCGATTGTGAATCAATTGAATGGTTATGAGTCTGTTTTCAATGACATTTCTAATATGTTAAGAATGCAATATGAGAACATAAAAGCTATTACCTCATTTTCATCTGAGATGATATCTGAAATGGCTGATTTGCAAGCCTCAGTTGCACTTGCATCATCATTATATGATTCAATGATGATTGATAACGTTGCCAAATGTTTGGCAGCATTGAACATTGAGGGGTGTGTCGAGGCAATTCAAGATACGATTGATCAATCTTCAATAATCATGCCGGATTACTCATTTTTAAAAACATCTCCTATTATGAAAAGTGTTCAAAAGGATTTATTTTTTCCGTATGGGTTTGCAACAGACATAAGGAACTTCAATTCGAGTAGTGCAAAGCAAATAGCTAACAATTGCAATATTTCCTTCAATACCCAAACAAGATGTTTCATTTCAGGCGATTATTTTGCTAACACCAGGGAGATGAATACCATTTGTTCTGGTGTAAAATTTCTTGGGGCCATTGGAGATAATGAGGTTTTTTCTGAAAATGAATTGATAGAGTTTATGTCTTTTCTTAATGAAACACCAAAGTTAGGTATGAGCAACGAGACTGGAATCAAAATACTGAATCTTGTCCGTAATATAGAGCACAGCATTAGTTTTGATCGAGAGGAATTCTTTCATTCCAGACCAAGAGAAAAAGATCAAGCACCTTTTATATGGAGTCAAATGTTAAAAGCGCCTTATGGAGTCTCATCAATTGGAAGATATAATGACATAGGGCAGCCTTATTTTTATTTTGCAGATACCGAGAATGGATCAATAAATGAAATTAAGAAGCACTTATCCAAAAATGATTATAATAAGTATGTAATTCAAACCGTTGCTGTTACGGCTGGTAAGAGCGTAAAGCTTATTGATTTATCGGCAAAGGAAATGCGTGGCTTAAATACATTTCTTAAATATTTACGGTTCCCGGTTAGTCCTGAATCTGGAAAGAGACCTAGAGAATACCTAATTCCTCAGTATGTTTCGGATTGTTGTGTATTCTGTGGAATCGATGGAATTAAATATTATGGGGGAAAAGACTATTCCAATTACGTTACATGGAAAGATGAATACTATAGATATTCTCGCAATGTAGGTGATTATGGATTAGATAATGAAAAGTAGACAGATTTGCGATGAAGGGTGTTACGTAGCCTGCTATTAAAGGGAACTTGGTTTTAATGCGTTGAAAAAGGAGAAAAGCGATGAGTGAATCTAAAGGAGTAATATACATACTTACAAATCCATCTTTTCCAGAATATGTGAAGATTGGTTATGCAGATGATATTAATAAGAGATTGCAACAATTGAATCGTAGCGAATGTATTCCATTTGCTTTTCGTGTGTATGCAACATATGAGGTTAGTTCACGACTTTCAGATTTGAAGCTTCATAGCATCATAGATAGACTGAATCCTAATCTGCGTTCAGTTGAAAGTTTTAACGGAAAACAGCGTGTTCGTGAATTTTATGCAATGTCTCCGGAAGATGCGTACGCAATTCTTGATGCCATTGCTGAAATGCATGGTTGTGGTGATAAATTAAAACTCATTCTGCCAAGCGCCGAAGAAGCGGCTGCGGAGGCTACAGCGCAGGAGATTGATACCGAGAGCACGGAAAGAGCATCTAATTTTTCTTTCTCAAAGTGCCAGATTCCTGTAGGTGATGTTATCACATACTATGATAATCCATCCATCACTGCAAAAGTCGTTGATGACAGAAATGTAGAGTATAACGGCGAGACGATGTCATTAACGGCATTGGCAAAGTTACTGTCTGGAAAGAAGTATTCTATAGCCGGTCCGAAGTTCTTCAAGTATAAGGGCGAGTGGTTGAATGATATCAGGCATAGACTTGGCGTGTAATTTTTGAACAATTGAAATCATCAATATATCGGGATTGCTTTTTATGAACAAAACTATATCAAGAATGTTCAGAATTTAGAGAGTGGGGCGATGATATGACATATTCATCAGAGTGGTCGGATTTAGTGTCGAAGTTTGGTTTTGGATATGTGACCGATGAAGAACAGTATCGTCATATTGTAAAAGTGCGGGCTTATACCGATATGCAGCCAAGAACCATCGAAGGTCTTGGAGAATTTCGCAACAAGCCAACCAACAGACAAAAACTTGATGAACTATTTAATGCACTTGCAAAAACGTTGTATAAATTTGTAGTTAATGATCCGACGAAGAGTAAGCAGGAATTTGATGATTGGCATAAGACAACGTGCGAATGGTTTGTGAATGAGTTTAACGCCATAATAAATGGTTATGGCGTTGATAAAATAGCCTTCGGGAAAGCTCAGAAAATCATAAATGTATCCTTCAAGTATATTTATTGTTTGAAAGGCGCCGATGAGTATAAGTCTAAGTTTGAACATTGTCATATGGTTCTTGATAGGTTTACTTATAGTGAAGGATTCTATTTGCAAGAAGTGATACCGTGGTATAACAAGGAGAATATGCAAACGACAATCAAGCGATCAGACTTGAAATCGTGGAGCAATCTGGAGTTTTACGATTACAATACAATTCAAAACAACATCTTTGACTATCTATCCAATACAAATATTTATATTGATGCAATGGGTAGACGGCTTACTCCGTTTCAAGCTGAGTTCTATATATATGATAAATACAGTGCTTGAAATATGCTGAGTAGAATGCTTAGTGCAGTTCAAGAAATTCTCCTTTTTTGTGCTCGTTTTTGAGTGTCCCAATAAAAGTACAGCTCTGTAATTATTCTGTAATTGTTCTTGAAAAACAGAACATAAGTTCTTATAATGAATATATCAAGTAAACGTTATTTAGATAGGCAGGTGATTACAATGCGAAAGAGTTTTAGCGAGAGAATTGATCAGATTAGTAAGTACATTAATGTGTATAAAAAAGATAAGGGACAAGTTCCCTCGCTGGACGAGATAGCAAATCATCTTAAACTTTCACGATCCACGGTGAAGGGCTATCTGAAGTATATTTGCGAGATAGGGTTGTTGAGTTAACAATCACAATTTCTGAATGAGAATGTGATTACCCATCGCCCCGGTGTTCATCATATTCGATTTTCAAGTTTCATTTTTAATCAGTATATCAGCGGCATTGAGTCTTTATATGGACTCCAGTGTGTGTTGAGTATGCTCAAAGGACAGTTTTATGATCATTTATAAACCGATTTTTTCTAGAAAATCTTATGAGGTGCAAGTAGTTGAAAGATATATATATGCAAGAGTTCCAGATGTATTGCCCAAACTGCGGAAAATTGATAACTGGGTATGCATCTGCAGAAGGGAAGATTAAGTATCAGTGTGGCCGTTGTTTAACGGTGTCAGTAACAGTAAAGAGATCAAGACGACATCATGTGATCGATGTGTTCAATGATAGTGAAGAGTAAGGAGGATAGGTATGAGTTTCAATCCGATTAAAGAAATGACATTCTTTTTGGACAAAGACAACTTCTTCGTGTTTCGTTATAACTTTGATCCACGAGTGAAGGAACTGCCGAGCGACGAAAGGATGAAGTTCGAGACACAGTTCTTTGAAGATTTTAATAAGCTCACGGAAATGTGGACTACAAGGGTAAAAGAGTTCCCTGCGTATGAGAATCCGCATGTGGAAGTTGCTATGGAACGAACAGATCAGTATGCACTTTATCGTATGCGCACATTTCCGGATGAGATTCATGTAGATGAGATGAGTTATCTCATTACCATGATGCAATTAGAGTTCGAAAAACTCGGAAGCAGATTCAAACAAATCTGATCCACAACACAATTGAATAGGCGAGGAGAAAGAGGAAGTGGCTCTGATATTAGGCTCGTAAGTCCGCTCTCATATCGCTCATCGTGCAGCTAATACGCTGCGAACCGTTCGGCGGCTGGCCCAGAAATATTACATGTGAAGGCCCCGGACAAGATAGATCTACTGCATATAGCAGAGGTCTGTCTTGCCGGTGGCTTTTTTATTTGCCATGAATATTCGGTAAGAACGGATAGAAGCCTTCGGCAATCACTAACTGCCGGAGGCCTTTTTTATGTCCGTTTTTATTTGGGAATGCTACATCGCCGAGTATCCGTGATCTCCCGAATTTTTGAAGTTTCACCACAACAAAAATTCGAAATTCAAGGAGATTACGATATGTCAGATATTACAAGACAAGATAATTATGAAGAGTTCACTAAGGAATGTAAGTTCTTCTACTGCCAGTATATTTATGAAGGCGATTGGGATGGAAAAGAGAAGTATATTGTCGCTTCAGATACACCCGAAGAAGAGCTAATGAAGAAGTACCCAAGCATCATGAAGAGACTTTCACCGTATGTATTTTGTAATGCAGCTTGCGGAAAAGTATTCAGTGAAAGCAAGAACAACATCGATAAGTTTTATCGAAGAAGCAATGAAAACGTCACCTATGATGAAGGCGATTTTGCAGATGTTCCAGATAATCAGTCATTCGAAGATCGGCTTATGAAAGCACTGGTTGTAGAACAAGCACTTGAGCTTTGCACCCCGATTCAGAAGGAACGGTTAGTTAAGCATTATGGCGAAGGTGTTACCTTGCGTGAACTGTCAGAAGGCAGTTCGCACTCCAGTGTCAAGGAGTCGATTGAGGCAGGAATCAAAAGAATTAGAAAAAAGTTTGCCTAACACCCGTCCAAAACACCCCTCTGAAATCGTTACTAAGTGAAGGGAGCAATAAATCTCTCTTCAGGAATTTATGAATCGAGGTTTATTTATATGAAAAAACAAAACGTAACATACGGAGAAATCTACATGGTTGATTTCGGTGAGAATGAAGGTTCGGTGCAGAATGGCAGAAGACCGGCACTGATTATTCAGGATGACAATTTGAATGCTACTAGTCCTACGACAGTTGTTGCCGCAATTACTTCTGCTATGAAGAATCCATATCTCCCATCTCATATTGTCGTAGGGGAGAATTGCGGACTCGAAAGACGTTCGATCGTTCTCCTGGAACAAACAAAGGTTATCAACCAGAGTGTTCTTGGTAAGAAGGTAGGCACGATTGAAGACGAGAAGCTCCTGCGAAGACTGAAGAATGCTATCAGAAAGACATACGGTCTTTGGAATTACAACCGCAGACCAACACCGGATATCCGTTGTCTTTGCCACAGATGCCTTAATGATTACTTTGCTACAGATGATTACTACATCAGAAGATTGAATCCAGGAGATTCTACCAAGGAGCATTGTGATAAGTGTAATCGCTACGGATACGACTACATTTTCTTCACCAGAAACAAACCTGTCAGAAGTGCAGATGTGTCAAGGACGCGATATCGACTTTTGCATGATGGAGGAATAAGGAAGTTATGAGTAATATCCAATCGAACGATAAAAACCTTTGTTTTGCAGCATTGAAACTAATTGAACAGCTTTACAAGGAGAAACTTATTCCAGATCAAGTAATGCGCAACATTCTTGGCGAATATACGGAAATGGTTGATGTAACAAGATTCGCAGGGAACTTGTTGGAAAGGTAAGCAATATGTACGAGTATTTGAATGAATTAAAACCAAGAAAAGTGGCGATATATGCCAGAGTATCAACTGAACACGAAGAACAGCTTTCTGCTCTTGAGAATCAGATTGACTGGTACGGTCCGATAATGGCTGCCCACAAAGAATGGGAAGTTGTTGCAAGATATGTTGATGAGGGCATTACCGGAACATCTGAAAACAAGCGTTCGCAGTTTCTAAAGATGATTAATGATGCG
>LSQX01029453.1_pt1 | contig 13032 bp, 9 predicted proteins | sample 654561 | NCBI WGS metagenome assembly LSQX01 (sample SAMN04489861, study PRJNA283612) | anaerobic digester metagenome | isolation source: 4 biogas reactors fed with cattle manure at either 37C or 55C with and... | place: Denmark: Kongens Lyngby | collected 2014 | reverse complement strand
CGGAAGGATCTGATCCTGATAGCAAAAAGGCGGCTGCATTTAACATTTTTTTTACCCCTTATCGTGTGACTTATAGACTTATTTATCCATGGTGAAAGCATTAATAATGAAATCGGAATAATCGATATATATATTATACAATATTATTGTAATTAATTCAAAGAAACTTTTGATAATTGGTGAATAAATTCATTAAAGAATAATATTCCATTAGTTTGAATAACCTCTGTGTTTTTTCGCTTTATGTATACAACCTATTAAACATGTAAATTTCTCTGGGGGAAGCAAAATGATTTGTTTTAATTGCGGCATAAAAATTCACAGTAATGAAGCAAAAGTATGCGGGCTATGTGGGGTTAGATTTGAGAAAACTTGTCCTTCCTGTTATTATCCTAACCCTTCAATGGGTAAGTATTGTTTTAACTGCGGTACTAAATTGGAATGTCTTGATACACAAAGCTCAGTTCAAAATTTTGATACTCTTTCTGAAAGCAGAAGAAATGTGGCTGTTATTTTTGCAGATGTTTCCGGCTTTACAGCTCTTTCGGAGAAGCTTGATCCTGAGGAAGTCAGAGAGATCATAAATGAATGCTTTGATTATATTACCAGACCCGTTTACGAACTGGAGGGCACCATAGACAAGTATATCGGCGACTGTGTAATGATACTTTTCGGAGCAAAATATATTCATACCGATGATGTCAAAAGAGCTGTAGTCTGTGCCATGAGGATGATGAATCTTATAGAGGAGTTTTCCAAGGAAAGGTTTTCGTCCACGGGCTTGTCCCTGACTCTCTCCATCGGCATAAACTATGGTTTGGTAGTTACCGGAAGTGTCGGCAATACCTTTGACAGGGATTATACGGTGATGGGGGATATTGTAAATACCGCCCAGAGATTGCAATCCAATGCCGACAGCGGAGCCATCCTTGTATCGGAATCGGTATATATGGAGACAAAGGACATAATCAAGTATACAAAGCCTGTTGAGATAAAAGTTAAAAATAAAGAGAAGCCTGTGAGGTGTTACTCGCCTATTGAGATCAATGCCGAACACGATTATGACGACAGGACCCCGTTCATCGGAAGAGAAAAGGAACTGGGACAGCTTGTGTCAATATATAATAATGCCCTCAATACAGGTACAAAATGCATTAGTGTAATCGGGGAGGCGGGAGTCGGAAAGACTCGGCTTTTGAAAGAGTTTTCCGCCAGCCTTGCAATGGATATAAAGAAGTTATGGGTTGATATAAGCCCGTTTTCCCAAAACAGGGTTTACCATTTGATTTCAAATGTTCTTATGAAAATTATGAACATCAATTATGGGGATAATCCTAATGTGAAACAGCGAAGACTGATGTCTTTTTTGGACTATATATTGGAAGATTTGAGCGATGAGGAGATTGAAAGAAATTACAACTTCATTGGCCTTATTTTAGGACTTAAAAGAGACAATGAGTTTCAGAACATACTGAACTCCATGAGCTTTGAAAACATCAGGAGGGAAATGATCAGGCAGCTCGCGGTGTTCTTTAAATATCTTTCGAAAAAGTTTAAGATGGTAATAATCATTGATGACATGCATTGGTCCGATAAGGATTCACTGAGTATTATAAGGGGTTTAATGGAAAACCTAGATCCTGTAAACATTACTTTTGTAATGGCTTCCCGTTATGAGGTGGAGGAGTTTAGTGATGCCAAATCATTGAAGTATCATACATTGAAGCTTAGAACTCTGTCTAAAAGTGCAGTAAAACAGCTGATGTGCAAATTACTCCAATGCAAAAACATTGATAAAAGTCTTTTAGATGCTGCCGAAAAGTTTACCAGCGGAAATCCCCTGTACATTCGGGAATTTATTCAAAACATTAAAAAATCCGATACCTTCCGTGTGATTGAAGATGTTGCAGTTATAGATGCCGAGACAATTACATCCCTTCCTAACAATATCCAGAATATTATTTTAGCAAACTTGTCCGAGATGAGTGATGAGGAGAGACGATTGCTTGAGGTTGCATCGGTTATCGGCAGGGAATTTAACCTTACAATACTAAGTGCAATTCTTGAAATGGGAAGGGATGAGGTTAACGACTTATTGAGACTCCCTGTACATATGAACTTAATATCCCTAAAGTCTGCATATACCTCCTCCGGTGTTGTGGAAAAAGAATTTGTATTCAACCAGGACATGGAGAGAGAAGTTATTTATGATAGTATTTTAAACAAGGAAAAGAAGGAACTGCATAAAAAGATAGCGGAATTTTTAGAGGAAAAATACGCCCGGGAGCTGGAAGAGTATTATGAGATTCTCTTTACCCATTTTCATAAGGCGGGGCAGATCAAAAAGGCAGCCGAATATAGTTTTAAGACAGCCATAAAAAACAAAGTCAATTTCAACTTCACCAGTTCACTGGAATACTATGACCGTTTTCTCCAATTGGTGAAAGAAGAGGACGATGAGCAAATCAACGCCAAGATATTGGAAGCCTATAGAGATATGGGGTACATAAAATTAATAATGGCAGACTATGAGCTTTCCATGCTTTATTTAAACAGGGCTTTAAAGAAAGCCAAGCTTTATGATGACATTTACTCAATCCGGCTGATGATTGCGGCAGTTTATAAAGAACAGGACATGTATGATGATGCCCTCAAAATCCTTGATGATATCCAACTTAAAATAAATAAGGAAAATACACTTTACGGCAAGCTTTTGCAGATGAAATGCAGCATATTGAGAATTCTTGGCAGCACCGAAGCCCTTACTTTAGCCCAAAAGTCCGAAAAGCTGCTTATAAGAATGAAGGATTATGAAAACCTTGCCGAGACCATGAATCAAGCCGGAATTATATACTATATCCGTGGCGATATATCTAACGCTTTGTTTTATCTGGACAAATCATATAAATATGCAGAAAAGGTGAATAATCTCGCTATCATGGCCAAGGTGTCAGGGAATATGGGTGTATTTTACCATTCTACCGGAATGATTTCAAAGGCCCAGGACTTTTTTGCCAGATCCATTAGCATTTCCAAGAAGATATCGGATCAGCAGGGATGCGTAGCAGGCAGTATAAATCTTGGGATACTTTATATGGACAAAGGCCTTTTCAATGAGGCAGAAGCTTTGTTCAACAAAGCCTTGGAGAGTGCTCGTGAAATATCTTCCAAGCTTAATGAGAGCATATCCATAACCAATATCGGAGACATATTATATGAAAGAGGCCATTTTGACCAGGCAATTTCCCATTATAACAAATCTCTTGAAATAGCCCGGGAGATTAACGTACCTGTAGGAGAGGGGATAAACTACCTGAGCCTTGCAAAACTGAATATAGATAGAAATCTGTTGGATATGGCAGAGAAAATGCTGGATATGGTTTTTAAGATTTTTACTGAGGTTGGGGAAATGTCTTATTTAAGTGATTGCTACAGGTACAGGGCAATATGTGAGATGAAAAAAGGGAACCCAAAGGATGCATTGAATAATTGCGATAAAGCCATTGAAATATCCCAGGAGGTTAAAAGCGATATAAGAAGGCTAAAGGCAATAAGGATAAAAGCAGGTATTCTTGCCGGTATGGATAAAAATGAAGAAGCCGTTGAACTGCTTTCTGAATCGATAAACATGTCCCATCAGCTTGAGTCAGACTATGAAGCAGCCAAGGGATATTATGAAAGGTTTAATTTATACAAGAAGATGGGGGACATGGATAAAGCTGCGGCTGATATAAAACTTGCCAAAGAGTGCATTGGAAAAGTGGACGACTGCAAATTGAAAGAGGTAATATTGAAAGAGGTAATTGAGTAAGCTTAATATTAGGGTGCTATATCAAAGATGAATAAAGATATGGAAGAAACATTGTGAAGCAAGTTGTAGAGCCTGTTAATACGACAAGGAAAGGGAGAGCATTGTCTGAGGAAACGAGTTTTGCTCGACCCTGAGGAGTATTTACAGGCTCTGGACTTGCGTAACTTAAGTTTCTGGAATATCTTTATTCATCCTTGCTGCAGGGCCCAGGTTAGATCCGTATCCCCAACTCCTTTACTTTTTTGTATACAAAGGGGACCGACATTTTTATGAGGAATGCGGTTTGCTCCACATTGCCGTTGCACATGGAAAGAGCTTTTATAAAGAGTTCCTGTTCTTTTAGCCTTATATATTCCTTGTAGGCATAGATCTCTTCGAGAGCGGTTTGGGTTGGAGGAACAGCTTTTTCAAGAGTGGACAGGTCAATTCTATTGTCTTTTGAAAAAATAACCGCCTTCTCAATGAAATTTTTCAATTCCCGTATATTTCCCGGCCAGGTATAGGAGGAGAGTCGGGGATAATCTTTCCGGGTTAGAAGCATCACGCCTTTTTCCAGTTCTTTTGAGTACTTTTCAATGTAGTAATTTGCTATTTCAAGGATGTCCTTGCCCCTTTCCCTTAACGGAGGCATTTTAAGTTCGATAACTGCAAGTCTGTAATACAGGTCCTGGCGAAAATTGTTTTTCCGTACTTCCTCGAGAAGATCCTTGTTGGCAGCAACGATAAATCTTGCATTGGTTTTTTTATAGGAGGTATCGCCCACCTTTCGGTAGAGCCTGTCTTCAAAAAGCTGCAATAGCTTGCTTTGTACGGCTGGACTTGCGTTTTCAATTTCGTCAAAGAAGAGGCTTCCGCCTTCGCAAACCTCAATCAATCCTTTCTTTGAGCTGACGGCACCGGTAAAAGCTCCCTTTTCGTATCCGAAAACCTCGCTTTCAAATATGTTTTCTCCTATGTTGGGGATTGTAATTTTGACGAAGGGATTGTTGCTTCTTTTGGGATCGTTGAAATGAATCCACCTTGCCGCAAGCTCTTTACCGGTACCGGTTTCACCGGTAATTAGCACCGTTGATCCGGTAAAGAGAAGGTTTCTGAAGCTGTCTAAATATTTTGCCGTGTTACTCCCTATGATTTTAAATTCATCGAAAAGAAAATTCTGATTCACAAGCGTTACCCCCTTAATTTATATATCGGTATAAAATTTTATATGTCTATATAAAAATGAGACAAAAGGGAGAATCCAATATTGAAACTTAATGCTGTGTTTCATGGTATTATCTGCCGCAACCGGTGGAATGGACTATAAAATGCCGGTACCACAGACCCATAAGGCAATTGTCTTTTTAGGTATATAATACTAATTTGATTTATTTAACGGAAAAGCTTTAAACATGGCATGGGTATTGCATTTTATTATTATTGAAAAGAGTCTTTGCGACTCATCAAAAGGAGGTAATTTTATGAAGAGAAAGCTGATTATCGCTCTATTGTTTGCACTCTTGGTTACCGGAATTCCGGGTGTTGCTTTGGCAAAACCGTCAAATGGGAATGGGACGGAGGCTGTAATTACTGAACCGGTAAAATTTGAAACTACTATTACGGTGGACAAGAAGGGTGGCAAGTTTGATGTAGGCTTCGTTACCCTTCAGTTTAACAATGAATGGCTTCCCGGCGGACAGTATCCAATGGAGTTTAACGTAAAAGTATGTGTCCGAGACGGTGAGCCCGGAATTGAGATTAATCCGGATGTAGACGCTTTTACAAAGCCTGTGCTTATAAAAGTAAAGAAATATGAAGGATATTTATATGATGAATTAACGGGGAAAAATATTTATGTAAACATTAAATCTCAGGTTGTTACTGCAAGGCATTTTTCCTGGTACAGTCTTAGGTAAGCAGCATTGACTATTTAGTTGCGATAAATACTGAAGAAAATGTGTTCTAGGAATACAGATGAATGAATGGGAAAAAATTTGTGAAACATGTAGTATAAGGCCAACCCTTTATTGAATATGCTTATTGTAGATGTAAATAAGGGGGATAGGCTGAATGATATTAGTATTAAGAAAAGACAAAATAGCGTTAATTGCATTGGTATTTGTTTTGACAATTACGTTTATCAGCATTAATATAGGTCCGGGTTTTAACGCACTACAGGTTACAAACACCAATGTAAACGGAACTGTAGTAATTGACGCCGGACATGGGGGGGAAGATCCGGGCGCAGTAAGTGACTACAGCGGACTTAAGGAAAAGGACGTGAACCTGATTATAGCCAAGCGGGTTAAAGAGCTTTTGGAAGCAGAAAATTTCAAAGTTATTATGACCAGAGAGGAAGACGTATTAAACTACAAAGAAGGGACCCAAAGATATACCAGCAAGAGAGCCCAGGACCTGATGAACCGTAAAAAAAAGATTGATGAATCCGGAGCCGATATTGCTGTAAGTATACATCTTAACAAATTCAGCCAGACACAGTATTACGGTGCCCAGGTATTTTTTCCACCCAGATCACAGGAAAGTCAGGAATTGGCGGAAACAATTCAAAAAGCATTGAGGGAAAAAGTGGATCCGGGCAACAAAAGGGAAGCATTGGTAAAGGACAATAAACTGATAATTCTTCGGGATTTAAAGGTTCCCACCGTAATAGTTGAATGTGGATTCCTGTCAAACCGGCAGGAGGAACAGAAGCTTGCAGATGCAGATTATCAAGAAGAATTGGCTCAGGCAATAAAGGACGGAATTGTAGAGTATTTTAAAAAATGATGGTTTGCGTACTCACTGTCTATGAGTTCACATTATTGGATGAAAGAATATAGAGGAAACATTGTGGAGCAAGTTGTAGAGCCTGTTAATACAAAGAGAAGGTAGGGCACCCGCTTTTGTAAAGCGAGTTTTGCTTGACTTCAAAAAGTATTTACAGGCTCTAAACTTGTATAATTTTAGTTTCCGGGACAGTTTTCTTCATCTTTAAAATTTTCTTACCACTACTTCATCTCTCAGCATGGTCCAGATAGCCGGATCCTCCATGCCAAGCCTCCATAAAGCTACTCCCTTTATTCCGAGATCCCAGGCAAGCTGGATTTTGGCTCTCAAACTGCGGGCATTTTCAAACCATACCTCGTGCCGGTTTCCCTGTGCATCCGTGTAAGAAAACATCGGAGTCTGCCTTTCTTCATTGAAGATTATTGTGCTGTTGTATCTTTGGGCAAGATTAATTGCTCCTTGATATGTCACATAAGTATTTCTTCCGGTTGTGAGGTTAAAATCGAACCCGAATACAGAAACCGCTGCAACGATTTTATCTTTTGGCATTTTGGTTATGGTATACTGAAGAACCCGGTTCATCCAACCTATTGTAACAGGCGGTCCCGGTGGGCTTCCCGGCCAACCGAATTCATTATAAAGCATTACGATAAACTCATCCACAGCCCGGCCTATTGCACTGTAATTGAACGGATCGGAAAACGGATTGAAGGGCTGGTCACTTATCCTGGAAGGTATGGATGCCGAGAAGAAGTATCCTCTTGGCCTCAATGCCTCTGCAATATCATTATACAGAAGGGAGAGATTGTCGCTGTCTTCAATAAACACATCTTCAATATCAATATTTACGCCGTCAAAGCCGTATCTTTCTATTAAATTGACAAGGTTCAGGGCAAAGGCATTTCTGTTCCGCGGGTCTGAAACAAGGACTTTGACGACATTTTTGGCAAGGGTGGTTCCTCCGGGCCTGTATAAAAGGTTATGGACAACCGGCATTATTTTAACATTATTTCTATGGGCAATAGCTACTAGATTTCGTATGTCCTGATCGGTAAAATCGCCGAATTTTTCGATAGTGGTCGGGTTGGCGGCACTTATTCTGAACATGAAAAGTGCTGTCGAAGAAAGCAACCCCGTATTGTTGGAAAAGGATGCAAAAGAGCTGGGAAGAGTGGGTCCTTCTTCAAGAGTATAGAAACCCAGTACCCCTGTTATGGGCTTACTTCCGTCATATACTCTGCGATTCACAATAGTTCCGGAAATCCAGCCTTCTCTGCCGTTATAAAGGCTGATCTTATACCAGTTGTTACTGTAATCAGTAACAGGAAGCCTTGCACCCCTTGTCATCCGTGTAACCACACTGTAATTGGTTCCGGGACCGCTGCGTACGTTTGCATTGTCCACATTGACCACTACTTCGGTATAAATCGGTATGGTTAACCGCTGCCCTACCTGAAGCTGCGTACTGGTGAGATTGTTCAGGGCCATTATACTGTCTATGGTGGTGTTGTATCTTCGGGCAATAAGATATAATGAATCTCCGGACTTAACTGTGTATATTATGGGTGCCTGTCTTTCAACGGGGATATATAAACGCTGGCCGATATAGATAATGTTGCCTGTGATTTGATTTGCTTCTCTTATCTGGGATATGGTTACCCCAAACCTTTGTGAAATTGTATAAAGAGAGTCTCCAGGCTGTACGACATACCACATAAACTCATCATTCCTTTATAAAGTAAAATCTTTATTGTCAGTATATTCATACAGCCGTTTGAAGGTTCAAAAATCCTGTTTATCATTTGAAGGTATATGATAAGAAGTGAAGAAAATATGGAAGAAACATTGTGAAGCCAGTCGTAGAGCCTGTTAATACGACGAGGAAAGGGAGAGCATTGTTTGAACGAAGTGAGTTTTGCTCGACCCTGAGGAGTATTTACAGGCTCTGGACTTGCGAAACTTAAGTTTCTGGAATATTTTCTTCTCTTCTATTTTTGAACCCTTAATCACACTGGGACTGCAAATCATCCCAGAGCTCATACAACTCTTCAAGCCTTTCATTAAGCCTGTTGTTCTCGTCAGTAAGCTCCATCAGTCTTACATGGTCGCTGGCCACTTCATCTGAAGTCATTTGATTTTCAATTTCCTTTAGACGGGATTCAATGGAGGCTATCTCCTTTTCTGTATCCGCTATTTGTTTTTCCAGCTTCCTTTTGCGAGCCTTTTCCTCCTTTGTTGCCATATGCTCCAGCTTGCCGGAAGATACCTTGGTATTTTTTGATCCGTTGTCGGAAGCTGCATCAATCCTGCTTTTATATTGCAAAAAGTCGTCATAATTGCCGTTGTAATCTATACAGGAATTATCCTTAAGCTCAATGATTCGGGTTGCAAGCTTATTGATAAAATACCTGTCATGGGATACGATTAAAAGGGTTCCGTCAAAGTCAGACAGGGAACTCTCCAGTACTTCCCTGGAGTTAATGTCCAGGTGGTTTGTAGGCTCATCCAGCATCAGGAAATTTCCCGCATCCAGGCTCAATTTGGCCAGTGCCAGGCGGCTTCTTTCCCCGCCGCTCAATGTTTCATTCCGTTTAAACACATCGTCACCGGAAAAAAGGAAGCGCCCCAGGTATGTTCTTGCTTCAGTGGCAGTCATGTCACAAGCAGCCAGAATTTCCTCCAGGGGGGTTTTTTGCGGGTCCAGTACCTGCTGGTGTTGGTCAAAATATACCGGGCAGACACTGGGACCAAGCCAGATCCGCCCGCTGTCCGGCGATAGTTCACCGGCCAGCAGTTTAAGCAGCGTACTTTTGCCGGCCCCGTTGGGGCCGACCAGGCCTATCCTGTCGCCAAAGCGAATTTCAAAACTGGCATTGCTGAGGACTTTGTGCGTGCCAAAACTTTTGCTCACCTGCTCCAGGCGGGCTACAATATCGCCGCTGCGTCCGGCGTAGTTGAAATCAAGCACCATCTTTTTTTCTTTGAGTGGCTTTTCCACAGGTTGAATTTTTGCCAGCCGTTTCTGTCGGCTTTTGGCCTGGCGCTTTTCCCGCTCACTTGTTCCCAGGGAACGGATATAGGCGGTTTCCTTCTCCAGGTAAAGCTGCTGCTTTTGATAGCTTTTTTCCAGGGCAACCCGCTCCAGCTCTTTTTGCTGCAGATAAGCGCTGTAATTCCCTGTATAACTTTTCACCTGACCGTTTTCCAGCGCAAGAATCCTCTCCACAACCCGGTCCAGAAAATAGCGGTCATGGGAAACAAGCAGAATTGTTCCCGGCCAGGCGGCAAGAAATTTTTCCAGCCATTCCACAGCGGCAAGGTCAAGATGGTTGGTCGGTTCATCCAATAGCAGTATATCCGGCTGTTCCAAAAGCAGACGGGCCAGGCGGAGGCGTGTTCGCTCCCCGCCGGAAAAGCTGCTTACAGGGCGGTTCAAGTCTTTTTCCGTAAAACCCAGTCCGTTTACTACAGCCCGCAGGCGGGCTTCAGCGTTATAACCTTCCGCCGCCTCAAAAAGCTGCCTTGCTTCCCCGTAGGCCGCCATCACGGCAGCCAGTTCGTCCGGCGGCAGCTTGCCGTCGGCCATTTGTTTCTCATAGGTCCGCAGCGTTTCCGCCAGTTTTTCCAGGCCGGCAAACGCCTTGCGCAGTTCCTCCTCCATGCTGCCGGAGGATGTCACATCTGCCTGCTGCTCCAGGTAAGCCAGGGTTGTCCCTTTGGCATACGTAACCGTACCTTCATCAGCCGTCTCCAATCCGGCCATTATATTTAAAAGCGTAGTCTTTCCTGCGCCGTTTGGCCCCACGAGCCCCACGCGCTCTTTCTTCTGCAGCTGAAAAGAAACGCCGCCTAAAACCTCGTCGGCACCGAATGCCTTTTTTACATTGTGTACCTGTACAATACTCACCTGCTGTCCTCGTTTCCGGCAACTTATTTTTTAATTCAAGTTAATATATTTCCCCGGCAAACTCCTTTTTCCCTCCTGCTACACCTGCAGCCTGGCGTTATTCTCCTCATCTCACTCCTCTACCGCAGGGAGAGCCGGCCTCCTGAAAAGCCGGAGCCAAAATCGCCCGGGAGCATTGGCACCGTCCTTGCCCCAGGAAAAAACCGCCGGCAGCGTCCGCCGCCGGCTTAAGTTCAGGCATACAGTATTATCTACTGAAATCATTTATGACCAGGCCGGTAACCAGTTTGGGGTAAAAGAAAGTAGACTTTTGAGGCATCCTCTCCCCGGCGGCGGCCACGGCAATTACTTCCTCCGCCTGTATAGGGTTAAGGAAAAATGCCGCCTGGTAAGTTCCGGCATCCACGGCTGCCAGCGCCTCCTCCGTGTTACGTGTATAAGTTAAATTATCCCCGCTCGCAAGGGCGTCACTGCCGATTCCCAGTATTGTTTCCAGCACCAACCCCTGTAGAACGGCCACATCCAACGTACGCCACGCGGCGGATCGTGCGGAGTAAAGCCTGCGCATGGCAGCATGCTCCGGCCGGCGCGGAATGCGCAGCCGTACAAGGCGGTTGCCCCCCATGTAAAGCAGATAGGCATTATATTCGGACTGATACTTTTGCAATAGAGCCAACTCCGCCGCCAGCGTTTCCCTCTCCAGGATCGTCGCCACTGTTTCCACCGTAAAAACTTTGCCAAGAGCTTGCAGGAAGCTCTCCGGCTTAAACCCGGCCACATTTTTGATTAAACGGTGGGTGGGGAAGATGAGCAGCCCGGGGTCATGCAGATTCACAAGGGTCATCAGGCAGAAGTCAAAATTGTCCCTGCCGGCTGCTTTTTTTTCTTTCCAAAAAGCGAGGGCGGTCTCGTAACGGTGATGGCCGTCGGCAAGATAAATTTTTTGTGCTGTAAAAAAAGTTTTGATCTGCCGCAAGACATTCTTATCAGTAACAACCCACAGGCGGTGGCTCTCTCCCTTTTCATCGCTGAAAGCTACGGCAGGCCGGTTTTTTTTATACTCTGCCGCCAATTTTGCCACAATCAGCCCTGGATCGTCGTACAGGCCAAAAATAGGGCTGAAATTGGCTTCACAATGGCGCAAAAGCTCCAGGCGATCCGCCTTGTCTTTGGACAATGTCTCTTCGTGGGGCAAAATCATGCCGGAAGCATAATCCTCGAGCCCCACTCCCGCAATGAGCCCGTTGCGCACCAGGCGCCTGTCTCCCGCCTGGAATTCCTGTTCATAAAAATAGATCGCCGGTCTTTCCTCATGCACCAGGATGCCTTCCCTCAGCCAGGAGTCAAAAAAACCGCTTGCCCGTGTATAACGGTTGTCGGCCGCGTCATCGTGCTCCCGCACTTCGCCGTATTCCAGGCGGATGACATTATACGGGCTTTTGGCGTAATACGCCTTCTGCCCTTTTGCATCAATCACATCATACGGCGGAGCAACCAGAAGCTCCAGCGGGCCCGCTTTTTCCGTATTGTAACGTACCCCGCAAATAGGCACGATCTTTGCCATAACAGCCTCCCCCCTAGTTAACTCATTTGATTTTACCGTAAGTTGGTGGTGAATGCAATAAGTACCGCATATTACTCCTTACTGTGTTTTATGTTCATTGGCTTCATCGCGCTTCTCTTGGTGGATTTCCCAATGCAGGATCAGGTTCAGGATAAAGCGCAGGGCAATTATTGATGCCAGCACAAATACTTCCTGGAGGCTATGTACAATTACGGTGCGAAGGATTTCGCCGCCCAGTTTGAATTCCAGGCCAAAAACCAAGAAGCGGGCAAATGTCAGTCTCATCTCCCGGCCGTCTTGGCCGCTTTTGACAAAAAAGAGAAAAGTCTTCAAGCCGGCATAAAGAATAATAACCGCCCCGCAAACCTCCAGCAGATGGGAAGAAAGAGTGATTATCGTTGTCAGCACGTTTTTAATTGTTTGCAGATGCAAAGCAAACCCTCCCACATAGTATGCTGAAGATATTTTGCCCCTTTTGTCGGAATCACACGATAATAAAAACCTGCCGCTGCATATACTATACAAAAGAGGTACGGGAGGGTAGATTCTTGCTGCGGCTGGAAGGTCAACCGGTAACCCTGGCCCGGGGAGAAGTGGCAAGAACACTGGCGCAGCGTGCAATCTATTCTGCCAGACGTATTTTGCCTGAATTCACCGATGTTTTTTCACCGACGGCAGTGAGCCGCTGCGCTTACCTGCTGCGCAATACGCTGGGCGAGCCCAGCTATATAATTCACCGGGCCCTGGATGGCCCCATAGAAGTATGGGTTGTTTCCCTGAAAAACGGCAACGGCATCCTGGCTTTTGAACTGTGGCAAAGCGCCGAGATGCCGCGTTACTACATTTTTACCGACAATCCTACACCTGTTGTCGCCAGAATTCTGCGGAAAATCCGGCGTTATCTATATGCCCCTGCCATTCATGTCTTACCGAAATAAAAAAAGCCCTGCCTTGAGGGCTTTTCAGACTGTAGACAAAGTCTTA
>LSQX01343818.1_pt2 | contig 13034 bp, 10 predicted proteins | sample 654561 | NCBI WGS metagenome assembly LSQX01 (sample SAMN04489861, study PRJNA283612) | anaerobic digester metagenome | isolation source: 4 biogas reactors fed with cattle manure at either 37C or 55C with and... | place: Denmark: Kongens Lyngby | collected 2014 | reverse complement strand
TAAAACTCCTGGAAGGGGATGAGAACGTCGCATCGAAGGTCCAGGAAGGACCTGCCTCCGCCCGCGTGCAGAGTATCCTCTCTTCCATCGATGCCGACGAGTACGAGGCCGTGATGGCGGACAAGCGTTACGAGGCGATTTCCGCCATCCTGCCGCAGGTCCACCACACCGATGCCAGAGGCACGACATTCTCGGATATGGTCGACCGCGTCGTCACCAACCGGTACTTCGGTATCCCGATCTTTCTTGCACTGATGTGGGGAGCGTTCGAGTTGACGTTTACGGTCGCAGCCCCTTTCATGACCGCGATAGAGGCGCTCTTTGCCTGGCTTGCCGAGGTCTCGGTCACCTCGATCGAGCCTGCATGGCTGGGTTCGCTCATCGGCGACGGTGTCATCAGTGGTGTCGGGGCCGTCCTCACGTTCCTGCCAAACATCTTCATACTCTTCCTGATCCTCGCATTCCTTGAGGATAGTGGCTACCTGGCGCGTGCTGCGTTCATCATGGATCGACCGCTCTATGCCATCGGGTTGCCCGGGAAAGCATTCATACCGATGCTCATCGGGTTCGGGTGCAACGTTCCCGCGATCATGGCCACGCGGTCCATCGAGAGCGAGAAAGATCGGCTGCTCACGATCCTTGTAAACCCGTTCATGTCCTGTAGCGCGAGACTCCCCGTCTACGTCCTCTTTGCAGGTGCGTTCTTCGGGGCCCGGGCAGGGGGAGTGATGTTCTTCCTCTATGTCCTCGGGATCGTCGTCGCTATCGTCTCCGCTAAACTCTTCAGGAGCACCATCCTCCCGGGCGATGTTTCACCCTTCGTCATGGAGATGCCGCCCTATCGGATCCCGACAGCAATGACGAGCCTCATGCATATGTGGAGCCGCGGATCGCTGTATCTCCGGAAAGCCGGGACGATCATCCTTCTCGGTGCCGTGGTCGTCTGGGCCCTGGCGTCCTTCCCCTACGGCGTCGAATACGGGAGCGCGGAGAGCTTTGCAGGGATGCTCGGGCACCTGATAGAACCGCTGGTGGCTCCGCTCGGGTTCGACTGGAAGGTTGCGGTCGCGCTGGTCTTCGGGTTCTTCGCAAAGGAAGTCGTCGTCGGATCGCTCGGCGTCCTCTACGGAGGTGGGGAAGAGACGCTCACCGAGGCGCTCCTCGTGGATCCGGGTCTTTCCGCGGCGACAGCCCTTGCCCTGATGGTCTTCGTGCTGCTCTACATGCCGTGTGTTGCGGCGCTTGGCGTCATCAAGAAAGAGACCGGGTCGTGGAAGTGGGCAGGCTTCTCGGTCGCCTACGGCCTCGTCGTTGCCTGGGTCCTGGCGTTCGTCGTCGGGCATCTTGCCCCGTTCTTCATCGGAGGTGCATAAACAATGAGTAACAGAATAAAGATTCTCTTCGGAGCGGTGCTCGGGGTCCTCTACGTGGCCTTCGGGCTGCTCCAGTTCGTCCTGGCCGCCCTCGGCCCGGTGGAAAGCCTGGAGGCTCTCCTCATCCCCGGCGATCTCTTCACCGGGTTCGTGCTGCTTGTGGTCGGAGCTGTTCTCCTGGCCGGAGTCAAGAAACTCTCCAGCGGTGCAGCGGACGGTATGCCCTTCATATATGTCGGCATCCTCCTCTCGGTCGGGTTCGGACTCGTTGAGCTCCTTGCCCTCTGCGCACTGGGGCTCGATGCCTATCTCGTTGGAGAGTGGGCTGACTGGGTGGTTACCGATGCGATAAATCCCCTCCTCTACCTTGCGGTGATTGGCGCCTTCGGGTTCCTTGCGTGGGGTAAGGAACTCTTCAGGGGGATTCGAGCAGCATGATGCGTGCGATAGCAAAACGGTTCGCCGAGGGCGGATTCATGCTCTCGGAGCTTGCACGGGAGTTGAACGTGCAGCAGGAGACCCTGACCGAGAGGCTGCATGCGATGGAGCGTCTCGGCTTCATCGTGCGAAGCGAAGGGTGCTCTGAACCTGCTTCAGCAGAAACCTCCTGCCGTTGTTCGGGGTGCTCCTGCTGCGGCAGAACCGCAGCCGCTGGGATCGTGGGATATACCCTGACAGAGAAAGGGAGACGGCTTGCAGGAATAAAGAAGGCCGAGAATCTCTGATCCCGGGGCCAGGGCGCTCGTCCTCCGGGTGATGAGATAGTTCTCTTCCTGCCGGCCGCAGACGGCGAGGGATGTGCGGGCGTGATCGGCATCGCCAGGGGTGGCAGCGGGATGAAGTGAACCTTTTTTCCCTGCCCGGTGCAAGAGATCCGGTAGCCATGAACGACGACCTGAAGACAGCTGTCCTGAACCGGTGCCGGGAGATGGAGATCCCGCTTGTCGGGGTCGCGAGCACGGATCGCTGGGAGAACCCGCCGTTTCTGCCCTGGATGCCGGAGGAGTTCTACCCGCAGTCGATCTTTCCCGAAGCACGGTCGGTGATCGTCATCGGCCTTCCTGTCCACCTCCCGGTGCTCGAGACCTCCCCCTCGATCTACTACCATGAACTCTATAAGACCGTCAACACCCTCCTCGACCAGTACACCTATCGGCTCGCGTCGTTCCTCAATGACCGTGGTCACCCTTCGGTCTTCGTTCCCCGTGACGGCTATGGGTCCATCGATGTGCTCCTGAAGAACCCGATCGCCTTCTTCTCGCACCGCCACGCCGCCCTCCTCGCAGGTCTCGGGACGTTCGGTGTGAACAACACCCTCCTCACCCCGGAGTACGGCCCCCGGGTCAGGTTCGGTTCCGTCCTCACCGCTGCCGACCTCCCGCCCGATCCGATGCTTGCGGGGGATCTTTGCACCCGGTGCATGCTCTGTGTCCACGCCTGCCCCGTCGGGGCGCTTGATGAGCGGGATTACCCCGAGGGCCTCACCGATAAGGCGGCCTGCACTCAGAACAGCGCGGAACTTGCCCGCCGCCACATCTCTCCCTGTGGGATCTGCATAAAGGTCTGCCCGGTCGGGGAAGATCGGCGACACTACGGGCGGGTCGGCGAAGACCCGCGGCACCTCCGGGCGAGGGAGCACGTCCGGAAGTATGGCGGGCTCTAAGCCCGCCAACGAGGGAAAGGGTTACTCTTTTCTTATTTTCCCCATCAATCTCTCCATCATCTCGGGCGCCCTATCTTTGAGGCCGAACCCGACGATGACGGCGATCGCCACACCGATTCCAAGTGCGACGCCCCAGGCAAGCGGGACGACGAAGACGTAGATGATCGAGAGATCGATCAGGAGCTGCTGAAGCGCGAGGATGGCGACGACAAAATAGAGGAACGCTCGTAGCAGCATCGTGATAAACCCGAATCCCTGGATATCCCACACCTCCCCCATGTTCTGGAGGATGTCCATCAGCCAGTCGATCAGGATGAACCCGATGACGAGGATCAGGATGAATGCGACGATGTTCGGGATGTATGCTACAATGGCTGCGACCGCCGTTGTCAGGGCTGGAATCTGCAGGACGCTGACTGCTGCGAGGATCGCGATGAGGTAGATGAACCAGCGGATGATGAGATCGAAGAGGTGGCTGATGTTCATCGTGGATCGTTCGATCTGCTTGCCAATTGTCGTCTTTCGCAACGCATCGTCGACACCGATCCGGTCGAGAACCTCGGAAACAACCCGTCCGAGGATGCGTCCAAGGATCCAGCCGATGATCAGGATGATGATCGCTGCTAAAAAGTTTGGGAGAAACAGAATGACGTTACGGGCCAGTTCTTGAACCGGCTCAAATGGCGCCAGTACCTGCGCCGTGAGGTCTTCGTTTGCCACGGTAAACCACCGGATGAAGGATATCTGAGGTACTATATAAACCTAGATATACCCTGTTCTCGCGGCACTGTAGCCGTTCCACCGCTGAAAAATAAAGGGGGTGGGAGAGTTTACTCCGGGCTCACGGCAGGAACGGAGACCCGGGTGCGCCCGCTGAGGCGGTACATCAGCGCAAGGATCGCCGGCATCACGACGATCGCGCCTAAGAGCGAGAACCCGACGGTGATGACCGTCACGATCCCGAAGTTACTGATGATGTTGAACGATGAGAGGGTGAGCGCCGCAAACCCGAAGACCGTCGTCATCCCGGATGCCGTGATGGCCGTCCCGATCTTCTGGACAGCGATCTGGATGGCGTCGAGGAACTCCATCCCCCGGGCGAGTTCCTCCTCGCACCGCTCCATGATCAGGATGGTGTACTCCGACGCAACCCCGATCGTCATCGACCCGAGGACCGCCGTCAGCGGCGTATATTCAAGGCCAAGAAGGTACATGATCGCTCCGTTCCAGCCCACGATGAAGACGATCGGGATGACCGGGGAGATGGCTTCGAACTTCCGGTAGACCAGGATCATGAATCCGAGGATGAAGGCGAATCCGAGCAGGGTCATGAAGGTCTTGGAGTCGGCGATGTCATCCATGACAGCGGCGAACATCTCCAGGCTGCCGGTGATCTTCACTGTCACGCCCGCCGGGGGGTTGTTCCACAGAGCATCGCTCTGCACCCTCTTGACGAGGTCGCGGCCTACGCTCATCTCCATATCGACCGTTGTGAACTCGATGACCGCCTCCATATTCCCATCGAGGTAGCGTTTCAGAGTCGGTTCGGGTATGCGGGCGACGACCTCATCGATCTCCCTCCGGGTCGAGGGCAGTTCTCCGCCGTTGTACTGCTGGATCAGGGTTGCGATGCTCGTAGCACCGGTTATCTTATCGTTGTGCTCCTGCTCGTAGACCCCGAACTGATCTATCCAGGCGAGCGTCTCGGGGGAGAGGACGTTATCTGCGATCACGATGACCGGTATGGTGTTCGTCGACCCCATTGTCCGGGTGATCTTCTCCAGGTTCTGGAGGGCGGGCATATCGCGTGGAACGAAAGTCTTTTCATCCGCACTGATGGGAACCTTCTCATCGAGGTAGTATCCGCCTGCCGCGACCATCAAGAAGAGCAGGATGATGGGGATCGGATGTTTTGCGACGGTATAGGCAAGGCGGCCGAGGCCGCGGTCGTATCGTTCGATGAGAGAGGGCCCGTTCTCCTGGGCTCCGGATGTCGGTGTCTCTTTCTTCGGGCGGTAGTTCGTGAGGATTGCAAACACCGGGACGATGATGAGCGCTGCGATGTAGCAGGAGGCGACCCCGATGGTGCAGACTATACCGAAATCCGCCACCATCGGCACCGGCGCGAAGAACATCGCTATGAACCCGAGCGATGTTGCAAGCATCGCGATCAGGATGGAGGGCCCCATCTGCGTGATGGTCGTCCATATGGCTTCGGGGATCGTGCTATGCCGGACCTCCTCATCGAACCGCGCATGGAACTGGATCGCGTAGTCGATCCCGATCCCGATCAGCACCGGGAACGCCCCTATCACCACCATGCTGATGGGAATACCGAAGAGGCCCATGAACCCGAAGGTCATGATGAGGCCGACGGCAACAACCCCGACGGGGAGAAGACTGTAACGGACGTGGGAGAAGAGGAGCATCACTGCAAGGACCATGAGAAGCATGGCCGCAAGGATCAGGATGCCCATCTGTCCGCTCATCTCCTCCATCATCTCTTTCTGGAATGCGGGGCTTCCTGAGACCGTGACCGTGAGGCCCGGCGGGCGATCCGATGTTCTCACGGCCGACTGGATGTTCTCGACGACCTGCATCTGGGCATCCATGGCGACACCCGGTTCAAGTGTGACGATGCTGATCGTCATCAGGTCGGAGGGCAGCATCCTCTCGACCATCTCGGGCGGTGCCCCTCCGATGATAGCATCGATCTCCGCTTTGGATGTCGGCAGAGTGCCGCCGTTTGTCTGTTTGAGGAGATCGACGACGCCGGAAACTTCGCTGATGTAGCGTTCGTTCCTGAGATCGTCCTGGATGTAATCGATATACCTGAGGTTATCCGGGTTCCGAACACTATCCGCCTCGTAGATGAGCATGATCGCATCAGAGCCGTAGGTATGCTTGTAGTGGGCAAGGAGTGCGCCGCGCGGGGTGTTTTTATCGAGGTAGGTATCGTCGCCGGTCTCCATCGTCACCATCGAGAGCCCGAAGAGTGCAAGGACGAATATGGCTACGGCAATCCCGGCGACAGCCCAGGTGTGATTGTTTATGGTGGTGGCAAGCCGCTCGTAGGGGTTCTTCATGTGTGTTCCTCCGGTGTCTTCTCCTCGTGCTTCGCGATGCACGCCGGGGATCACCGCACGAGCACCCTTGTTGTCATCCTGCTGGCCGGATGTTGCGAGTTCCTTGTCCGTGGTGATATGGAGGAGCGGAACTCCGACCGTGAGAGGAGCCCGTTGCGGGTCTGCCTCCGGGAAACGTCCCCGGGACGGTATCGCCTGACATACAGACCCCCGACCTGAGGTTCGCTGAAGTCCCGGCAGATTGCGCAGCTCACGGCCCTTGTTGCTCTACATAACTCGTTTTCAGGGTATAGTTCTTGTGGATCTGATGATGACACCATCATGCCCGGAGCACATGCAAAAGGAGTGGGTGTGGGTGTTCCGGAAAAATAAGGGTATCAGTCCGTGACCCCGGCTCCCGCCGGAGTCGAGGCCCGTGTGCTCCCTGTGTAGCGGTACATGATCGAGAGCACTGCCGGCAGCGCGAGGATCGCGCCCATGAGCGAGAACCCGATGGTGATGACCGTTACGATTCCGAAGTTACTGATGATGTTGAACGTCGAGACGGTGAGCGCCGCAAACCCGGAGATCGTCGCCACACCTGAGACCGTGATGGCCATCCCGATCTTCTCCACGGCGGTCTGGATGGCTTCGAGGTAATTGACGCCTTTTGCCAGTTCTTCCTCACACCGCTCCATGATCACGATGGTGTACTCCGAGGCCACACCGATGCTCATCGAGCCGAGTACGGCGGTCAGCGGGGTGTAGTCGAGGCCGAGGAGGTACATGATCGCCCCGCACCAACCTACGACGAAGGCGATCGGGATGAGCGGCGATACAGCCCCGATTCTCCGGTAGACGAGGAGCAGGAATCCGAGGATGAAGGCAAACCCGAGCAGGGTCATGAACGTCTTGGATTCGGCGATCTCGTCCATGAGGCCAGTGAACATCTCTCCGGTACCGGTGATCGTCACCGTCGTGCCGGCAGGGGGGTCGTTCCAGGCTATGTCGCTCCGTATCCCCTCGATGAACGACTTCTGGGCGTTCATCTCCATCGCGACCGTCGAGAACTGAAGGACTGTCTCCATCCTCCCGTTGAGGTAACTCTTCAGGGTCGCCTCCGGGATCCGGGCGACGACAGCGTCAACCTCCGCGCTGGTTGTGGGCAGAACGCCCCCATTGTAGTCCCGGATCAGGGTTGCGACGCTTGTCACTCCGGTCATCCTGTCGTTATGTTCGAGCTCGTATGACCCGAACTGATCGATCCATTCGAGCATCTCCAGGGAGAAGACGTTGTCCGCAGTAACGACGATTGGGACGGTGCTCGTCGATCCCATCGTCCGGGTTATCTTCTCTATATTCTGAAGGGCAGGCATCGTGTCGGGAACGAAGGTCTTCTCATCAGCGCTGATGGGGACCTTCTCATCGAGGTAGTACCCGCCGACCGCAACGATGCCGAAGATCAGGAGGATGGGGAGCGGGTGTTTTGCAACGATATACGCCATCTTCCCGATGAGGTGTTCATACCGCTCGACGAAAGAGTGCCCCGCCTCAGGGGCGGGATTGTCAATCTGTATATTGCTCTTCGGCCGGTAGTTCGTGATGAGCCCGAAGACCGGGATGATGATGAGTGCTGCAATGTAACAGGAAGCGACCCCGATGGCGCAGACCTTTCCGAAGTCGGCTATCATCGGCACCGGGGTAAAGAACATCGCGATGAACCCGAGGGCCGTCGCCGTCATCGCGATCAGGATCGACGGGCCCATCTGGGTGATAGTGGTCCATACAGCCTCCGGGAGGGGAGAACGCCGCGTCTCCTCATCGAACCGGGCCTGGAACTGGATCGCGTAGTCGATCCCGACCCCGATCAGGACCGGGAACGCCGCAATCACTACCATGCTGACCGGGATGTCGAAGATGCCCATGAACCCGAAGGTCATGATGAGCCCAACACCCACAACCCCGATGGGAAGGAGGCGGTAGCGGACGTGGGAGAAGAGGAGCATCACCGCGATGGTCATGAAGACCATGGCTACAAGGATCAGCGTGTTCATCTCTGATCCCATCGCCTCGCCCATCTCCTTCGCGAACGCCGGGGTTCCTGAAACAATGACCGAGACGCCTGCCGGTGGCTCCGATATGCTGATGACGGTCTTAATATTCTCGATGACCTGCTTCTGAACCTCCAGGCCGACGCCCGGCTCCAGGGTGATGATGCCGATTGTCATCAGGTCGGAGGGGAGCATCCGTTCAATCATCTCCGGCGGGGCCTGTCCAATGATTGCATCGATCTCCGCTTTGGACGACGGCAGGGTGCCGCCGTTCGCCTGTTTCAAGAGATTGACGACGCCGGATACCCCGGAGACATAACGTTCGTTCCCGAGATCTTCCTGGAGGTTATCGATATAACTGAGGATATCGGGGTTTCGGACGCTGTCCGCCTCGTAGATGAGCATGATCGCGTCGGAGCCGTAGGTATCCTTGTAGTGGGCGAGGAGCGCGCCGCGGGGGGTGGTCTTGTCGATGTAGGTGTCATCTCCGGTCTCCATCGTCACCATCGAAAGACCAAAGAGCGCCAGGAGGAAGACGGCCGCCGCAACTCCGGCGACGATCCAGGTATGGTTGTTGATGGCCGCGGCGAGCCACTCGTAGGGGCTCTTCATGTGCGCTCCTCCGGCATGCGCGCCCCGTACTCGCCGATGATCGCCACGGTCACCGCACGAGCGATCTCGCCATCACTCCTGCCGTTGTACTCGATCCCGTAGTCCCTCGCCATGCCCTGGAGTCTTGCAGGGTTGAGGATCCGGTAACCACGGTCATCCTCTTCGGTTTTAGCCGTTATCGTGAGAACGGATGAGAGCAGGGAAGTTGCAGGCTCTTCGTCCATGGCGAGGCGGTGCAGCAGGGCTACGGCTTGCTGGCAGTCCGGCGGGGGAATGAATCCCGCTTCGATCCAGACCTGCCTGGTCTCTTCGAGATCCGGCTCGTTACAGGGTGGGTTGCTATAGATCTGCCTCTTACGGGACGATCCCCGTGAACCCCGAGTGGGTCTGGTGTTGTGGGTGGTTGCGCAGTTCACATCTCTCCTCGTTATAAATGGCTTTTCTGCTGGAGATAATGTTTTGAAGGACAGAATATGAACCTGCTGCAACTCTGGCCGGGACTGGAGGCAGATTGTGGGTATTTGCAGGCCGGGTGCTTCGCCAGATCCTTCACAATATCCCCGGAATCACATGTGTATCGGGTGAGGAAACCTGTGGACTCTTCTGGCAGGTGTCTGGATCACCCCCCATGAGAGGGTGGGTTACGGCTTTTCTGTGGATGGCAAAAAGTCCCGGATCGATCTCCTCTCCTCCCCTGACGGCATGAATCATCCGCCGCCCGGGAGGCGTATCGGACAACGGGCGGTTTTGGCGGAGGTTCAGCCGCGCCCGAATTCCGACCGTCCGTTGCGGCTGGATATGCCCTGGGGCATACTGATGATGATCTCTTCCAGCTCTTGGAGGTGGATACATCTGTTCATCTGTTCTCATCCCTCTTCCCGTGATGCCTTCCATCAGGGTACACATGCCCGACCGGAAGTTCTGGTATATCTCGCACGGGACCGGCTTATGGGAGGTAGCCCTCCTGTAAAGGGCTGTTATGCGAGGAAGATTAAACCCTTTCTCGCCAATATATTCGTGTCCTATCATAAGCCATAAGTGTGTTGCAACTAAATAGAGGTGCAATGACTGCCGAGATAGTTCCCGGGCTTCGCAGTATCGGAATGAACGAATATGAGGCAAACGTCTATTCTACACTCGTAGGGCTGCAGAAAGCGACCGCACGAGATATCCATGAGGTAAGCGGGGTTCCCCGGGGACGGATCTACGAGATCTTAAACGACCTGGCTCGCCGGGGTTTCATAGCGGTTGAGGAGGGATCGCCTACCTCCTACCACGTGCTTGACATCGATGTGGTCTTCGACCGGCTCAAGGAAGACTACGTCCGCACCCTCGACGAGACCCGCGAGGTGTTGAAGAGCCTCTCGGTCAAACCGCATATCTCCCCCGATTCGTTCTTCATCCTCAGGAGCGACTGGGCGATTGAGAACCATATCTCTTCGCTCTTTCGCCGGGTAAAGAAGAGCATGGTGATCCTCTGCTACGATCCGGAGTTCCTCCGGAAGCATTATGCAGCTATCAAACCGCTCGAGCGTAAGATCGATCTCTACGTGGTCGTGCGAGAAAGGGATGGGTATACCGACATCAAGCTTCCAATCTACGAAGCAAGGGGAACCGTGCTCGAGCTTCTTGAGTCTTCGCCTATGAACGAGGCTGCGATTGGTCTGAGGAAAGATGAGTGTGCGATCCTGGTCGACGGCCGGGACTTCTTCGTCATCGCCACTGCTGGTTCCAGGCGGCACGCGGTGATTGGATCCGATATGCCGATCATCGGGTACATGCAGAAGACGATCGTCGAGCGGATTTCCTGTTCGTGAAACGGCGGTCGGTTGGGTCATCAGGGGAGAGGGGGCATGCTCTCCTGCGGTATCTTTCAACGATCACCTGCATCGCCTCCATGGTTAACTCTCGTTTGCGTTTTTCGGGGCATGGACTGCCCTTGCTTCATCGGACGTCACCAGATCGACGGGAGCGCCGGGGTGGAGCGAGAGATATTTTTGTTCCGATGAAGGTGAGAAGCCCGAACAGCCGGGAGAATTGATGAGGGTGTCGATATCTCTTGCCCCGGTCTGCTTGTATGGTGCGGCTGTTCCGTTGATACCGATCAGGTCACCGGGAACTGCGTAGAGATTCCATTTTTGAGCCGTTACAGTGTTGTGAAGGCTACTTCCCGGGGCATGTGGATACCGATATTCTGTCGAAGGGGTGCTGATGGATTGCTGCAAGTGGAGGTGCCGGCCGGGATTTACCCGGCACTGGCTCCCCGCGAAAAGGGCATTATCCTTTGTTGTTCGAGTAAGTGATCCTGATCTCTGCGGTATCCCGCAGAAAGTTGACGCTCAGTACCTCGACTTCATAGACGTTCAGCCCCGTCCTTGTCCGGAGGTCGGCAAGCATCTCTTCCCGCCGCTCTCGCGGTATCAGGTCGATCTTTTCGTAGATCACATCCATCTGGTGCTGTTCCCTGTTGAATCCCCACGCCTTATCAAGAATCCAGATCGTCAGGATGACGAGGACGTTTGCGATCAGCATCTCGTCGTATCGGGCAAACCCCCAGAGGACCGAGTTCAGCACGGGGAGCGCAGCCATCACGAAGAGGTAGGTCATCTCGCGGATCGGGACCGTCTCCGTCCTGTAGCGCAGGATCGAGAAGAGTGCGAAAAGGCCGAAGCCCGCCCCTATCGAGAGCTCGATGCTGGTGAACAGCCCCATGATGAAGTAGATCACCGTGTTGAAGGCGAGGAACGTGAAGACGTAGTTGTTGCACCGACCTCTCGGGTAGTAGATGAACCGGACGATGACGAACGCGGCAAGGAAGTTGAGGATGAAGCCTGCGACGAAGAGGGTGAGATCGCCGGTCAGCATGGCTGGCGACCTCCTTGCGAGAGTCCGGCGATGAAGCGCAGGTTCGGTTTGAACCTGTTATGCTTCAGTTGATCGTAAAGCAGCGAGACACCGACGCAGTACTTCGAGAAGGACCTCTCCTGGATGCCCATCGAACGCAGGGCTCGTTGTGCCGGGGAATTCTTTACACCCTTCTCGCGCTTCACCTCACCGATGACAAGTCCGGGATACGAGATGTTCTGCTTCCCGTTGCTGAACAGGACAGCCGTATCAAACGTGATACGCTCGGGGAACTCCGTCGAGACCAGGGTTGACCTCTCGTAGCCAGTCTTGAGGACGGGGCGGAACTCCTGGCAATCGTAAGGAAAGGCCGCCTCAAGGAAACACTCTTCCTCGGGTAGAAACCTGGTCGGCGGCCAGGATGTCTTCATCCGCTGCTTCTCGGTGGAGCCTTTGTTGCTCTTCTTCTTCACCTCGAGGTAGGTCTCTCCCGATGCTTCGTAATGACGCAACCGCAGTTTGTAGCGGTTGCCCTTCCCGTTGTGGTGCTGGATATAGGAGGTGAACGAATCATCGTCGTAGTATTGGGTCTCGTACCTGCCGACCCTGACATCGCGAACCTCCAGAACCCTGTACGAATCGGATATCGCCTGTATCAGCCTTTTACATTGTCCAACCGTCATCAGGTGTTTGCTCTCCACCCGGTTCAGCAGCCGGGTCTTTCCCTCCGCCACCTCGGCAAGGGAGATGCTCTCGATATCCCGGACGGCTGACGGGAACCAGCCGCTCCGGGAGTCGTCGAGATCGCTTTTTGCGCGGGAGTCTGTCGTAGTTACTTCCATGGTGATTCGCTCTCGATTTATGATGTCCTCTCAGTGGAGAGGTAATCCATGACCGCGTCGTGACGGTCGTAGGCATGTTCGATCAACGCATCAAGGGAGATGTCGAAGGCTTCGGCGCTCTTCAGGTGTGTGTAGCCTGCCTGTTCTCCGTCGGGGCCGGTCACGTACGGCTCGATCAGGGCATGGTAATACCGGTAGACCTCTTCCATCTTCGTCGGTTCAAACGACGTTGTCACGACCATCTCCAGGTACTCCTGGTACTGCGCATAGTACACCGGGTCGTCTGCCAGGTAGCGTATCAGCGGCCAGTTCTCCCCGACATCTCCAAGATCGAGTGAGGTTGTCCTGCCCATGCCGCCGCCAAACCCCGCGGCCGGGTTCATCCCGATCCGGTTCCCCGGTTCATCGCCGCCTGCTGGATTCGGGCGGTCAAATTCCCGCGCAGGACCTACCCAGGAGCCGTTCATCTGTAAGGCGTCGCCACCTTCCGGCATCGGGCGGCCGAATTCCCGTGCAGGATCCGTCGGGAGGCCGTTCATCTGTGGGGCACCGTCTGCCGGGAGATCACCCCGGTTGCCGGCACC
>LSQX01064281.1_pt1 | contig 13034 bp, 9 predicted proteins | sample 654561 | NCBI WGS metagenome assembly LSQX01 (sample SAMN04489861, study PRJNA283612) | anaerobic digester metagenome | isolation source: 4 biogas reactors fed with cattle manure at either 37C or 55C with and... | place: Denmark: Kongens Lyngby | collected 2014 | reverse complement strand
TACCTGCGCCAAAGCCCATATCACGCACCTCCGCAGAGGCGGTAGAGTAGCCCTTTTCCATAGCCTGCGCTATATTTGGGATGCCCGGGCCCTCATCATCGAGAACCACCCGGATGCCGGACTCATTAACACCGGCTGTGATGACACCGCGCCAGGCGTGAGCCACAATGTTGACTTCAGCTTCATATAGGGCAATTACCACACGCTTGATTATGTCAGGGGGTACGCCGAGTTGCTTGAGCACCCTTTTAATCTGCGACGAGGCATGGCCCGCCTTGTTAAAGTCACCTCCTTCAACTTTATAAACGAGTTCCATAATCAATAAACAGGTTTGAGACCTGCGTTGTAGAGCAGACCGGAAGTCTTAAACATAGAGAACTCGGTAGTAATAATGGTCATATCATTGTCCTCAGCAAGTTCTATCATATCCTGGCTGACTTTCTTGTCACGAACGATAAGAATATATTTAAGGTCGGACATTTCGGCCGTCCTTATGGACTGAATGTTGCTAAGTCCTGTAACAAGCAGAAAATCTGTGATTCTCAGCGTTAGCACATCACTCATCAGATCGGAAGAAAAGGCATACTCAACAGAGTCGTCAAGATTATGTTCTCCGCACATTACCTTCCCTTCAACAAGGGCGACTATCTCTTTTAGTGTCATAAATATTTATAAAATTATATATTGGAAATTGTAATTATGTCTGTCAGACGACAAATATAGCATCATTAAATGAAAAATGCAACTGCTGTTTGGGCACATGCAAGCCCGAAAGCTGCCGGAAGATAGGATATGGTACCCACCTGTGATTTCTTGTTGGTTTCTTCCACCGGCACAATGGCTTCGCGATCGGGAAGTTCCTCTGAATAAACCACCTTAAAACCCTTTGTAATGCCCTCCTTGCGGAGTTTTTTACGCAAAATGTAGGCAAGAGGGCAGTTGAACGATTTTGAAATGTCAGTAATCTTGATTTTGGTCATATCAAATTTAGCTCCTGCTCCCATCGAGGAGACGAGGGGTATTTTGTTTGAAACACAATAGCGTATGAGAGCTATCTTTGGGGAAAGGGTGTCAATGGCATCTACCAGAAAGTCAATAGGGTGTCCGGCGAGGAGCTGCTCCACATTTTCCGGAGTGAGATATTCATTGATAATGGTAAGTGAGAGATCGGGATTGATGTCCAGAAGACGTTCGGCCATCACTTCAGTTTTGGGCCTGCCCGTGGTGGACTTCAGCGCAAGCAACTGGCGGTTGCGGTTGGAAACAGAGACATTATCAGAGTCGAGTATCAGCAGCGATCCCACGCCGGCACGTGTAATCATTTCGGCGGCGTAGGCGCCTACACCCCCGAGACCTATAACAGCTATACGGGCATTGTGCAATCGATCCATTTGCTCCGGATTCAGGAGCAATTCCGTCCTCTCCTGCCACATATCAAAGTCCATTACTTTTTGCCTCGTCCCAGATGGCATCCATCTCTTCGAGTGTCATATCCTTCAGATTGCATCCAAGCTCCCTGCATTTAAGCTCGAGATAGGTAAACCTCTTCTTAAACCTGCGGCAGGTCATCTCCAGAGCGGTGTCCGGATTGAGATCATACAGGCGTGCCGCATTAACTATAGAAAAGAGAAGATCTCCAAGTTCACCCTCCGCCCTTTCTACCGACTCAGGATCGGAAGCATCCATAGAGTCGAGTTCTGTACGGAACTCCCCTATCTCTTCAGCAACCTTATCCCATACCTGAGATCTCTCCTCCCAGTCAAATCCCACTGCCCGTGCCTTGTCCTGCATCCGGTAGGCCTTGAGAAGCGAAGGAAGGGATTCGGGGACTCCGGAGAGCACGGTCTTGTTGCCATCTTTTTCAGTCTGTTTCAGGGACTCCCAATTGCGTATCACCTGATCGGAATCCTTTACGGAAGTAGTCGCGAAGACATGAGGATGGCGGTAAATGAGTTTCTCGTTGAGCATATTGATGACATCAGTGATGTCAAATGTGCCCTCTTCACTACCTATCTTGGCGTAAAAGACTATATGGAGCAGGATATCGCCCAGCTCCTTTGCTATATTACGCGAGTCACCTGCAAGAATGGCTTCGCTCAATTCATATGTTTCCTCAATAGTGAGCGGTCTGATGGACTCAAGTGTCTGCTCCCTGTCCCAGGGACATTTGGCGCGAAGCTCGTCCATTATGTCGAGGAGTCTTGCAAATGCCTCTAATCTTATATCTCTCTTCATTGGCGGTTGGTGTTAAACATGGCAAAATTACCAAAAGTTTCCCAAATCGGATATGTTTTCATAAATTTGCCACTCAAACAAAACAACTAAATGGATTAAAAACAACAACAATGCAAAATATTCAGTTTATCAGCGCCGATGAGGCAGTAAAAGTGGTAAAATCCGGTGATCACGTCCATTTGAGCAGCGTAGCGAGTGCTCCCCAAATCCTAATCCGGGCACTCTGCCGTCGCGGTGATGCGGGCGAACTCAAGGATGTACGCATACACCACCTCCATACCGAGGGTGAAGCCCCCTACGCTGATCCCAAATATGAAGGTATCTTCTTCCATCAGGCATTTTTCGTGGGAAGCAATGTCCGCAAGAGTGTTCAGGCAGGTTATGCCGACTACATTCCCATCTTACTTGACGAGACTCAGAAACTCTACAGGGCCGGCTATCTCCCTTGTAATGTAGCGATGATACAGGTATCTCCTGTCGATGAGCACGGCTTTGTCTCCCTCGGCACCTCCGTTGATGCTACTCTGGCTGCAATCGAGTGCGCCGAGCATGTTATCGCAGTAGTCAATAAAAATGTACCCCGTTCCTGGGGGGATGCGATGATTCCGGTTTCGATGATTGATTTGTTTGTAGAAGACAATACCCCTCTCGAGCCTGCTCACTTCTCCGAGCCTGATGAGATAGAGAAAGCAATCGGTATCCACTGTGCCAACTTAATCGAGGATGGCGCTACTCTCCAGATGGGAATCGGAGCCATTCCAAATGCAGTGCTCGCCCAACTCGGTAATCATAAAAACCTGGGTATTCATACGGAGATGTTTGCGGACGGAGTACTCCCCCTGGTGGAGAAGGGTGTGATCAATGGAGCGAACAAAGCTATAGATAAAGGCAAGATGGTAGCCACCTTCCTTATGGGTTCGCAGAATTGCTACGACTTTATAGATGACAACCCTATGGTGCTTATGATGGATGTGGCCTACACCAACGATCCCTTTATCATTGCGCAAAACCCCAAGGTAACCGCCATCAACTCTGCACTACAAGTGGATATCACAGGTCAGGTGTGCGCCGATTCACTCGGTACAAAATTCTACTCCGGCGTAGGCGGCCAGATGGACTTCACATATGGTGCTTCCCGATCCGAAGGTGGAAAGGCAATTATTGCAATGCCTTCAGCCACCAACAAGGGTATCAGCAAGATCGCGCCGATATTGACTCCGGGTGCAGGTGTGGTCACCTCCCGCAATCACATTCATTGGTTGGTAACGGAGTATGGTGCAATCAACCTCTACGGAAAGTCCCTCCAGGAGCGTGCAAAGCTTATCATCGGCATTGCACATCCTGACGCTAGAGAGGAACTAGATAAAGCGGCATTTGAGCGTTTCGGACCGCATTTTCACTTCGTTAAATAGTTTCGCGGTACGCGGTGCGTGGTGCGGGTTACGCGGTAAATTTTACAGTCCTGAGTTAATAATAATTAGCTCAGGACTTTTTTGTAAATTTGCAAATACAACTATTTATATCCTATGATGAAACGTTTATACTTATTTATAATTGCATCACTGTTGTGTGTAAATGCAGCGGCTGATATTCCCTATTGGAACGACCTTCAGACCACCGGAGTCGGGAAAGAGTATCCGAGAACGGAGTTTTCCGTTTTCGGCAGCCGCGAGGCGGCCTTGAAGGGTACTTATGAGGCCTCCCCTTTCTATTTCTCCCTCAACGGCACCTGGAAATTCCTCTACACCGATGACTACAGAGATATCCCCGCAGGTATCGAAAAACCGGACTTTTCCACCGCTCAGTGGAGCAACATCAAAGTTCCCGGCAACTGGGAGCGACAGGGGTTCGGCATCCCTATCTATGTGAACCATCCTTACGAATTTCCCTATACCCGCAGCGTAAAACCTACACTACCGGAGCCAATCCCTGCAGGAGTCTATCAGCGCGCCTTTACCGTACCTCAGGAATGGAAGGGCAAGGAGATATTCCTCAACCTTGACGGGGCAAAATCGGGCGTTTATGTCTATATCAACGGCATCGAGGTAGGCTACAGCGAAAACTCCAAGGATAGGGCACAGTGGCGCATCACCGACTTCCTCAAATCCGGTTCCAACCATCTTGTAATCAAGATAATGAGATGGAGCACCGGTACCTGGCTGGAGTGTCAGGATTTCTGGAGGATCAGCGGTATTGAAAGGGACGTCTATCTCTCGGCACAGGAGCGCACTTCCCTTAAAGACTTCATCGTTACCCCTATTCTCAAAGAATCAGGCGAGGGTTTGCTAAAACTTCGTATGGAGCTTACAAATCCCGATTCACGCGAACATAGCAGCAATCGAGATACTCTTCGTAAGAAGGAAAAACTTCGTATGGAGCTTACAAATCCCGATTCACGCGAACTGGAAACGGCTTTTGAACTTCTGGATAATAAAGGAAAAACAGTTGCTTCCGGGATCAGCGTTTCCAGCGATGGCATCGTTAATTTCAGCGCAAAAATAGAGAACGTAAGTCCATGGTCGGCAGAGCATCCGACACTCTATACTCTGTTGATGAGGGTGGAAAATGAGTATATCCCCTTCAGGGTGGGATTCCGCCGATTTGAGATCAAAGACGGACTCTTCTTTGTCAACGGACAACCGATCAAATTTAAAGGAGTGAATATCCACGAACACGACCAGATTACAGGTCACTATATAAGCAGGGAACTTCTGCTCAAAGACCTGGAACTGATGCGTAAGCACAATATCAATGCAATCCGCACCGCACACTATCCCCAGCCGAGATTTTTCTATGAGTTGTGCGATGAGTTGGGATTTTATGTCTATCACGAAGCTAATATCGAGTCGCACGGAATGGGGTACAATTTGCGTGAGGGAGGCACTCTGGGCAACAACCGCGACTTTTATGCGCTGCACCTGGATCGTATTGTAAATATGTATGAGAGGTGTAAAAACTACGCCTGTGTTACAATTCTCTCTCTCGGCAACGAAGCCGGCAACGGATACAATATGTACAAGGCCTATGAATGGATTGAGGAACGTGAGAAAACAGAGCACGGAATGAATCGTCCGATCGTCTATGAGAGGGCTCTGCTCGAATGGAATACCGATATGTATGTCCCCCAATACCCCTCTGCCGAGTGGCTGGCTAAGATAGGCCAAGAGGGGTGCGACCGTCCGGTGATACCAAGCGAATATTCGCATGCAATGGGCAATTCCAACGGCGGTCTGAGTGCACAATGGAAACAAATCCGCCTCTATCCCCAGCTGCAGGGGGCATTTATCTGGGATTGGGTGGACCAGGGTTTTTTGGAGAAGGATGAAAAGGGATATGAGTATTGGACCTACGGAGGCGATTATGGTGTGGATATGCCCAGTGACGCCAATTTCTGCTGCAATGGTATTATAGCCCCCGACCGTACCCCTCATCCCTCTATGGAAGAGGTACGCCACGCCTACACCAATATTCTGTTTGAGGCTGATGATCCCGCTTCGGGCAAAGGATTTAGCATTACCAACCTCCACTATTTCACCTCTCTGGAGGGCTATGACATTCATTGGTTTATTGAAGGCAATGGCAAGGTATTGCGTAAGGGTAAGCTCAATTTTACTACTGCTCCCCAGTGCGTGAAGTCATTTGACATTTCATACAAGAGATTGAAATTAAAAGAAGATGTGGATTATTATATCCGCTTTTCGGCGGTAACAAGGGAGGCGGAGCGGCTTATTCCTGCAGGCCACGAGGTGGCTTCGGCGCAGTTTCCCATTTCGCTTCGCGGGAATGTTACTCTTCCGAGAATGAAAAAGGGCAATGAATTGGCGATTGATGAGAATTCCGGTTCTATTGTTATCCGTAATAAACGTTTAGAAATGGTCTATGACAAATCGCTCTGCACAATCACTTCTCTCAAAGTGGACGGCAAAGAGCGTTTTGCCGAGGGTTGGGGAATAAGGCCCAATTTTTGGAGAGCCCCTACCGACAATGATGTCGGCAATGGTATGAATCGGAAAAATGCTATCTGGAAAGAGGCTTCGAGAGATTTTAAAGCATCCGCCAATGCAATTAGGGATGGAGAGGATGCTATTCTCAAAATCATCTATTCCCTTCCTGCGGGAAATAGTTTCGAAATTGAGTATCGTGTTAGCCGGAAAACTGCCATACACGTTTCAACGCGTTTCAACGCAGTTGAGTCGGAGAATAACGACAATAATTTCCCCCTATTTGTACCTAGAATCGGAGTGCGTTTCAGACTTCACGCATCCAATGACAGTTTCAGCTATTTCGGTCGTGGACCGAAGGAAAACTACATCGACCGCAAAGATGGTTCCCTCATCGGACACTATACAAGCAGTGCAAAAGCTGAATATTTCCCCTATGTAAGGCCCCAGGAATGCGGTCATCACTGCGATGTGCGTCGGATAGAATTTGCAGATATGACCATTTTGGCAGACGAATATATGGAATTCAACGCTCTGCGCAACGCAGTGGAGGATTTCGATCTGGGCCGACAGCCGCACGTCAACGATATCACCTCCAATATGAGGGATTATGTGGAGGTTTGTCTCGATTGGCGCCAAATGGGTGTAGGAGGATATGACAGCTGGGGCTCATTGCCTGACGATTATGCTATGATCCCTGCCGGAGAAAATTACGAATGGGGATTCACCATCATATTCCCTTAGATCGGGTGCCGCGAGGAAAACAATCTCAATGAGTTTTGTTATATTTGTTTTTTATTGATCATGATATACAGAAAGCTTTCAGAAACAGAGTTTGAGGATATTTCTTCGAGAATTCTCTACGAAGACAATCATATGTTGATATTCAACAAACGTGGAGGGGAGATTGTACAGGGTGACAAGACCGGCGACGAGCCTTTGAGCGAAACTCTGAAGGCATTTGTGGCCCAACGCGATTCAAAGCCCGGGAGAGTATTTATGGGAGTACCGCACCGTCTCGACAGACCGGCAAGCGGAGTTACCATTTTCGCCAAGAGATCCAAATCCCTTGAAAGGCTCAACACAATGTTTCGCGAAGGAAGTGTAGAGAGATTTTATTGGGCACTGACCGCTATAAGTCCTGACCCCATTGAGGGCGAGCTGGTTCATTTCCTGAAAAAAAATGAACAGCAAAATCGCAGCTACGCCTATCCGTTGGGTGCAGGAGCCAGAATCCCGGAAGGAGCAAAAGAGGCCCGACTCCGCTACAAAACCCTGGAGCAGACCGAACGCTATTGGTTGGTAGAGGTGGAACTGCTTACCGGACGCCATCATCAGATCCGCTGTCAGCTCTCCGCTATCGGTTGCCCCATCAAAGGAGACCTCAAATATGGTGCTCCCCGTTCCAACCCTGACGGCGGCATCTCGCTGCATGCAAGACGCATATCCCTGATTCATCCTGTAACCAAAGAGCCTCTGACAGTCGAAGCGCCGGTAGACTGGTCACCTATTCTGAAGAGATAAATATTACATATATGAAACTGATAAAATATATAACGGGCATAGCCCTGATGTCGATACTGCTCCATTCCTGCTCGGGAGCACCTTCCGAAAGCATCCCGAGCGACTCTTATCCCGATATCATACCCGATTATATCGGCGTTACCATACCAGAAGGGATAGCACCGCTCACCTTTGAAATGGTTGACGGCAGCCATTGCCGCTACGAAATGGAGAGAGAGGGAGACACTTTGTGGTACACTGTCACATCGTGGCACAAGGGCGACAAAAAGGCAACTCTTCACAAATCTTTCCCCGTATATATCTCAGCCGACCCGATAGATCCCTACATTGCCTACAGGTTGATAGAGCCGGGCTACGAGAGCTGGCACAACATAGTCATAGCTCAGAGAGAACTCGCAACCTACAAAGAGAGCCGTATCGTCTCAAACCGGGCAAATGATATGGGATGTGTCAACTGTCACACTTTTGACTCCGGAAACCCGAAAAAGATGTTGTTCCACGCCAGAGGCAAAGGGGGTGGCACTGTCTTCATCGATGAGGATCAGGTGCGGATTATCAACCTCGCACAGATTGGGGCACAAAGACAGGGCACTTATCCTGCCTGGCACCCTTCCGGACGCTATGTAGTCTTCTCCTCCAACAACACCCGCCAGTGTTTTACCATCAACGAATATCAGCCGATAGAGGTTTATGATACCGCTTCGGACATTATACTGATGGACCTTCAGACCGACTCCGTAATGCTTGTACCGCAGCTCTCCCTGGAGACGCGGATGGAGACCTTCCCCTCCTGGTCGGAAGATGGATCCACACTCTATTTCTGCTCCGCTGCATCAGTCGAGAATGTGGCCAACAACCGTGGCCAGGTACATTACAGATTGATGTCTGCAAAGTTTGAGGATGGTCAATTTATTGGAGAACCTGAAGAACTATTCGGTGATGACAGTTGTTCGGTCTCATTTCCACGTTACAATGATGGGTATGTGCTCTTTACCCACACCGCATTCGGTACCTTCCCTATCTGGCATGACGAGGCCGATCTATGGATGTATGATATTGAAACTAAAGAGGCATTTCCAGCGGAGATTCTCAACAGCGATAAGGCTGAAAGCTACCACAGCTGGTCTTCCAACGGCAAATGGGTAATCTTCGGAAGTCGCCGTCTGGACGGACGCTATACTCGTGTATATATAGCACATTACAAAGGCAACGGAGAGTTTGACAAGCCTTTCCTGCTGCCGCAGAAAAACTTCAAACACAACACGCTGCGCCTGAAATCCTACAATATCCCCGAATTTATCAAGGGTGAGGTAAAAGATTACGAAAAAGCTGTTTCAAAACTATTTAAATGATGAAAAAGAGAGGAAAATATATTATAGCCGCGCTGCTGTTTGTAGTTGCATTCTGCATAGGAGCCATATTTCAGCGTTATACGGCCATTATTCAGGGACAAAACAGCCTGTTCCTATTTACAGGTGATTATTTTAGAGAGACCTTCGCTGCATCCTGGCCCCTCTCCCACCTTCTGGAATCATTTTTCCTGCAGTTTTATGAGATACCGATGGTAGGTCCACTGCTCACTGCGCTGATTGTTACTTTGATATTTCTGCTTTATAGTTTTTTCTCACAACGCATAAGCTCCCCTTTCCCAATTGTGGAAGTTTTTCAGATAGTAGATGCAGTTGCGTTAGCTTGCTTCAGCTGGATATACGCGTCAATGGCAGAGACACCTCTTATTCTCTTTAAGATACTTCTGATCTCCTTCGGACTTGCTCTTGTTGCACTTTTTGCAAAGAAAAAAGAGGCTGTAAAGCTCAAAATATGGAAAATTGCAGTTATTGTCCTGTTTGTAATAGGATCGGCTTTATTTATCTCCATAAGTAAAGATATACGCAGCAACGAAACCACAGCTAAAGTGCGTTATGCCACTTATAAGGGGGATTGGAACATGGTGCTGGAGAATGTCACTCCTAAGAGTTCCATAGAGCGGCCTGATCTGATGCCATACGCATTTCTTGCTATGGGATATACCGGTGAGCTCGGAGAGCATCTTTTCACCTATCCCATCCAAAATATCGAGGATCTTGATATGGAGGGAATACAGAACATTGAGGGCAACTATTTCAACTCCCTGCTCAATTACTATATGGGCAACTACAATGAAGCACTCCACCACATTTTCCAGTACTCCTGTCATTTTCCGCACGGGATAACACATTTCTCGCTCTCACAGATGATCAGGTACAACAATTTACTGGGAAAATATTCTATGGTGCGCAAATATGCGCAAATCCTGATCTACAGCCCCAGATATTCCACCTCCGCACGCAAACTCCTGAAGAGGTTTGAGGGGGCGCAGGACTCCATTCCTCCTGCAGGTCATCTGAGCAGTGTAGCACGAACCACTACCAACAATCCTCAATACGACCTCCTGCAGCTCTCCCTCGCCGGCATCAACTCCAAAATTGCACAGGAAAGATTTCTCTGCTATCTGATGCTTCAGGGGGACCTGGACAACTTTGTGGAGGCATTCCGCATCTTTGAGTGGGAGCGGATACCCCGTCACTATGAGGAAGCACTGCTCCTTGCCGGTGTGGATCCGAATGAATTCGGCATATCCGCCTCTACGCAAAAACTCTTCTATGAAATCTCTTTCGCTATGGCACAAGCGGATATTCCCACCGTGGATCGTATGGCTAAAGGCAGCTATTGGGAATATCATTTCCGCAAACAGAAAGAGGGCGCATATGATTCAGGATTGAGCTTCGATCTTTAGAGCAAATTCTGACAAAATACATTGGCGTTTTCACCTTCTTTTACCTATAAAATAAGGTCAGACTGCCACATTGTCAGTCCGTAATCTCATTTATGGGGTTGGCACAATCTTGGCGTTATTGATTGTCGTAACGGAAAATCCGTTCAACAAATTGTAAACAATAAAAAGAATAATAGAATCAATTATGGGAAAAATTATCGGTATTGACCTTGGCACCACGAACTCGTGTGTAGCCGTTATGGAAGGTAAAGAACCTGCTGTTATCATAAACAGCGAAGGGAAAAGAACCACTCCGTCTATTGTGGCATTTGCCGACAACGGTGAAAGAAAAATAGGTGACCCCGCCAAGAGACAGGCGATCACCAATCCGGAAAGAACCATTTTCTCTATCAAGAGATTTATGGGTGAAACTTATGACAGAGTTTCTAAAGAGACAAAGAGAGTATCATATAAGGTTGTAAAGGGTGACAACAATACTCCCCGCGTGGATATTGACGGACGCCTCTATTCTCCCCAGGAGATCTCGGCAATGGTACTCCAGAAGATGAAGAAGACTGCCGAAGACTATCTGGGACAGACAGTAAACGAGGCAGTCATCACGGTACCTGCATACTTTAGCGACTCTCAGCGTCAGGCCACAAAAGAGGCCGGTGAGATTGCCGGATTTAAGGTAAGAAGGATTATCAACGAGCCTACGGCTGCTGCACTCGCATACGGTCTTGACAAACAGCACAAGGATATGAAGGTTGCAGTATTCGACCTTGGCGGCGGTACTTTCGATATCTCTATCCTCGAACTGGGTGACGGCGTATTTGAAGTTAAGTCCACCAATGGTGACACACACCTCGGAGGTGACGACTTTGACTACAAGATTATCAACTGGCTCGCTGAAGAGTTTATGGCTGACAATTCAGGCATTGACCTCAGAAAGGATCCTATGGCTCTCCAAAGACTCAAAGAGGCCGCAGAGAAGGCTAAAATCGAGCTCTCCAGCCAAACCTCAACTGAGATCAACCTCCCCTACATTATGCCTGTGGATGGTATTCCCAAACACCTTGTAAAGACCTTGACACGCGCTAAATTTGAGCAGCTCTGTGATGACCTTATCCAGGCCACTCTCGAGCCCTGCCGCAAGGCACTCTCAGACGCCGGATACAAGGCATCAGACATTGACGAGGTACTCCTCGTGGGCGGATCCACCCGTATCCCTGCTATCCAGGAACTTGTGGAAAAATTCTTCGGCAGAGCTCCCCACAAGGGTGTAAACCCCGACGAGGTAGTGGCAGTTGGAGCAGCCATCCAGGGCGGTGTACTCTCAGGCGACGTGACTGACGTACTTCTGCTAGACGTGACTCCGCTCTCCCTCGGTATCGAAACTCTCGGCGGTGTAATGACCAGACTCATCGACGCAAACACCACCATTCCTACCAGGAAATCGGAGACCTTCTCCACTGCAAGCGACAACCAGCCTTCAGTACAGATCAACGTACTCCAGGGTGAGCGTTCAATGGCACGCGACAACAAGCAGATCGGAATGTTCCACCTGGACGGTATCACTCCTGCACCCCGCGGCGTTCCTCAGATCGAAGTTACATTTGACATCGACGCCAACGGTATCCTCAACGTAACTGCAAAGGACAAGGCTACAGGTAAGGAGCAGAAGATCCGTATCGAGGCCTCTACAGGACTCACTGAGGAGGAGATCAAAAGGATGCGTGACGAAGCTAAGGCCCATGAGACAGCTGACAAGGCAGAGAAGGAGCGCATTGACAAGATCAACGCTGCAGACTCAATGATCTTCCAGAGCGAGAAGAATCTCAAGGAGTATGGTGACAAGATCCCTGCTGACAAGAAGGGCGCCATCGAGAATGCTCTCGGACAGCTCAAGGAGGCTCACAAATCTCAGAACATTGCTGATATCGACCGCGCTACCGAGGCCCTAAATCAGGCATGGCATGCAGCCAGCGAAGATATGGCTAAGGCAGCACAAGCTCAGGGCGGTGGTAGCGGCTCCACTGACGCAGGTTCAAGCGACTCGGCCGGCTCAGGCGGCTCTCAGGACGGTGAGGTGACAGATGTGGACTTTGAAGAAGTTAAGTAGTTTCGGGGTGCGAGTTACGCGTTGCGGGTTGCGAGGAGGTATGAGTGGTGCGAGGTACGCGTTACGAGGAATTATGAGTTCTGAGTGAGAATGAGGCGTTGGGAGTTTGGGATTCAGAATGAGTGAGAAGGGAAACTCTACACAAACGACAAAGATCATATATATCGACGACAGCGGCTTTAGGGCCGCTGTTGTTGTTTTATCATCGATTTTTATGCTATATTTGTTGCTGTCAACAGCGGACCCAAAGTGTTTTTATGGCTCTTGAGCAGCTGTTGGGAAGCAATACTTTTCAGAGACTTTACCTATTTTGCTAACTATTCTAATTTTATCGACAAATGTTTAAAGTATTAGCCTTAATGATCCTTGGGATTGGAGTGGGATATCTGTTTCGCAAGAGAAATCTCTCCTTTATTTCCAGGCTGATTACTCTTCTTATTTGGATACTCTTATTTGT
>LSQX01387845.1_pt1 | contig 13036 bp, 10 predicted proteins | sample 654561 | NCBI WGS metagenome assembly LSQX01 (sample SAMN04489861, study PRJNA283612) | anaerobic digester metagenome | isolation source: 4 biogas reactors fed with cattle manure at either 37C or 55C with and... | place: Denmark: Kongens Lyngby | collected 2014 | reverse complement strand
GACTGGCGACCTGCCCTCGGGCGCGGCTGCCGGTGCGCGCATGGATGTCACAGTCTCTTCGCTGGGTGATGCGGCCAGTCTACAGGGCGGCACACTGCTGCTGACGCCGTTGCGGGGCGCCGACGGGCAGATCTATGCTATCGCGCAGGGGCCGGTATCGGTCGGAGGCTATCAGGCAGGCGGCAGGGGTGCATCGGTCACGCGCAATCACACTGCCGTAGGGCGCATGCCCAACGGTGCCTCGGTAGTCCTGCCGGCGCCTGCCTCTGCTGCGCTCTCAGCCGGGCGGCTTTCTCTGCAGCTCCACCAACCGGACTTCACCACTGCCGGTCGCCTGGCCGATAGCATCAACTCTGGACTGGGCCGCGTCTGCGCTCATGCAGTCAACTCCGCCATGATACAGGTGGCCATCCCGCCTGACACGCCCGACCTGACCACTCTTATCCGCCACATCGAGGCCTTGCCGGTGCAACCGGACATGCCTGCGCGGGTGGTCCTGAACGAACGCACCGGCACTGTGGTCATCGGCTCAGATGTACGCATACTGCCGGTCGCGATAGCTCACGGGGCACTCACGGTGCAGGTCATGCGCCGCTACAACGTCTCCCAACCACCGCCTCTTGTCTATCATGACGCTGCGACGGCCATCACCACGCCGGTGTTAGCCATGCCCGACGATACCCTTGTCGCTACCACTACCGACCGCGTCGCTTCAGATCATGATAGCGATTTCTGGTGGACAGCCGACCGGGCGGATGATGACGCCGACAGCCACGATACTGCTAGTGGCACTATCAACCCTTCGGCAAATATCGGAGTCATCCCTCCGCCGACTGATGACACTATGGTACTGAGTGATGATAACGCAGAAGTGGTCATGACCACTGCATCATGGGTCGAAATCACGGACGAGGCGTCTCCGGCAGTCGCTTCGGGCGGAGCTTCACATGGCCTACACCGTCTGCCATCACACGCTCCGCATGTCAGCGGTGGTGGGCATACCGTAGTCGTGCCTGAGGACAGTGTCCGCGTGGACGAACAGGAGGCGCAACTGATGACGATTGGTGGAGAGGCCACACTCAGCGATCTGGTTGAGGCACTGAACGTCCTCGGTGTAAGTCCCCGCGACCTGATCGCCATCATCCAGGCGCTTAAGCAGGCTGGCGCGCTGCAGGCGGAACTGATCATACAGTAGACAGTAGAGGGAGGCCTCTCATGCGTATCGAGAAGCTGCAGAGCACACATTTTGATGTATCGCCATCACACGCCGCCCGCCCGAGCGAGGATTTCGCCTCGGCGCTGTCTGCCGCAAGCCGGGCCGGGGGTCGCGCTGCGTCACATGCTCACGATACTGCCAGAATCGCTACGCCATCAGAGGGGGCGCTGTTGGGTACGAAGCGATCTCCCACTGCAGGCGCCCTGCCACTGTCCGGCACAAGCCAGTCAGTCCATGGTCGCTCGATGGATCTCCCGCACACCAGCAAGGCCGGCGTCCACCGCATCCCGAGCAGCGATGGCACCGGAGTAGGCATCTGGCGCGCGGAGCAGGCGACCGTTCACACCGGTGAGCGCATCGGGCAGGCCGCTCAGCGCACCAGTGACGCCGACACTTCCGTCGCTGATGAGCGGCTCCGCGAAGTGTGCCGCCAGTTCGAGGCGTTTTTCACCGCCCAACTCCTGCAAATCATGCGCGAAAGCGGTGATGTTGAGGGTTTCATCGAGACTAGCCGCGGCGAGAAGGTCTTCCGTGCTCAGCATGATACGGAGTTGGCTCAGCACCTGGCACACCGTGGCGCTTTCGGTATCGGCGACCTGCTGTATCGTCAACTGAGCGAGCAGATCGGTAGTGCCGACGCACAGCTACAAACAGAAGGCGAGTGATAGCCATGACATCTTCTGAGCATACCAGTTCACAGCCATCCTCGGCGGATTTCGTCGTCGAACGGCACCGTCAGTGGCAGCATCTGGCGGAACTCGTTGCCGCACAGCGTGAGGCGATTATCGGCCGCGACCACCAGTCCCTCGCCGACATCAGCGATCGCCTGCATGCCCACTGTCGCAGCCTCCAGGCCGATGTGGAGCCGTCACTGCTCGAACAACTGATGGGCGATGAGGCGCTGGCTGAGCTGGCTGATTTGCAGCTTCAGGTGCAAGCTGCAGCGCGAGTCAACTATGACCTGATAGCCGATGCGCTGGCATGCACCGACACCATGCTGCAGCTTCTGCATCCGGAGCTATGCAGTCCGGTGTACGACCAGTGCGGCCAGGTGTCGGATCGCTTCAGCGGTCTGAGTGTCAACCGTTCGGCCTAGGATCGTGGGCGCTTCTGCTGTGCCCTTGTGCTGCACGCTGAAGGGATGTGGCCGGAAGCGAGGGCATCATGCAGACTTCGCCTGATGAATGTCAGCGGTCGGGTGCAGTTGGCCGAAAGCAGGCGGTATCTGCTCATGTCGTTTGGCCAGGTAAGAGCTGTAGCAGGTGAGGCGTAAGCTGTAAGTCTTCGGCATGAGAGGGTGAGCTCAAATGCAGTTCGACAAAACAAGAGCCGTGCGAAATTGCCCGGCAAATCACAATCCACGAGGCAGGTGAGATCATGCCTTTCGGCATCACTGAGGTGGCCAAAAACACGCTGCTGACCCAGCAGGCAGCCATGCAGATCATCGCTCACAACGTCGCCAACGCGCACACTGAAGGCTATGTCCGCCAGGTGCCGGTTATGGAGCCCATTCCCGGCCCGCCGCTGGGCACTGCACAGCTTGGCGCAGGTTACGGAGCCCGGATGGCTGCCGTAAAGCGGCTACAGCACAGCTTCGCGGCGGCCCAAAGCGATCGGCAACTGGCACTGCTGGGACGCGAGCGAGCCACTCGAGACATGCTGGGCCAGGTCGAGGCGATCTTCAGCGAACTCGGCGGTACTGGCCTGGTGAACAACCTCGCAGCGTTCTTCAGCAGCTTCGAGCAGATAGGCGCAGATCCGACAAACCTCGCGGCACGCCAGGAGACAGTGGCCCGGGCTGAGCTGGTCGCCGATATAATCGCGGGCCGCCACCAGCAACTTCACGCCCTGCGCACAGTGGCCGATGAGCATCTGTTCGATCATGTGCGTGAAGCCAACGGTCTGGCCCATCGGATCGCCGACTTGAACTGCAAGATCGGTGAAGCCACCGTAGATCCGGTGATAAACGATCTGAAGAGTCTGCGCGATACGGCCATGTCGCGTCTGTCAGAGTTGACAGGTGCGTACTATATCGAGCAGCCGAACAATCAGGTGGACGTGCTCATCGGCGGGCGGCGCATGGTGCAGGTGGGCGAGGTGATCGAATTGCGGCTGCAGCCAGATCCGGACAATCCTGGGATGCATCGCGTGCTGCTGGGCGATGTGGCCGACCCGGAGGGCCTCGGCGGCACGCTTATGGGCCTGATGGACGCCCGAGATGGCCAGATAGTCGAGTACATAGAGCGACTGAACCTCTTCGCACAAACTCTGGCAGATCAGTTGAATGCTGCTCATGAAGCCGGTTTCGACTTGCAGGGCGCGGCAGGTCTGCCGTTTTTTTCTTATAGTACGAACAGCCCGGCTGGCAGTCTGCGCGTGAATCCTGCGATCGCCGCCGATCCCGCGCTAATCGCTGCTGCTACTGCGCCCGGCGCGGTAGGTGATGGTGCCAACGCCTCAGCGATCGCGCAACTGCGGGATGTGAAGATGTTCGATGGCGGACTGTTCAATTCTACCGAGTATTTCGCCGACCTGATAGGGCAGATGGGCAGCGATGGACGGGCTGCCGCCGCACTGGTGTCGGCTCGGGAGACGGTAGTCGAGAGCCTGCGAGCCAACTATCAGGCGCTTTCGGGGGTGAACCTCGACGAAGAGGCAGTAGATCTCATCCGTTACCAGCAAGTCTACAACGCTGCAGCACGTCTGTTGTCAGTCAGCCAGGCGATGATGGACGCCCTGTTCGCGATAGGCCGCTAGATGGTACTCATGCCGGAAGCGATATAGAGGCAACTGTCGTACAGGCCAGGCGTGAAGCATCACCGGTGCGATATGAGAAAAGGAGAGGAGTGTAGGCGTCAGGTTGCAGCACACCTGGCCACCTACTGCCCCCTCATGTGACTGATGGAGGCAGCTCATGCGAATTGCAACTGCAAGCTATATGGATTTGCTGCATCAAAACATCCACGATGCTGAGGGGAAACTGGGCATCCTCACTCGCCAGATCACCAGCGGCAGGCAGATCCACGCCCCTTCGGATGACCCTATCGCGGCCAGTCAGGCACTGCGCGCTCACGGTGTACTGGAGGCAAATCTGGGTCAGCAGCGCGTCCTGGAGCGGGCTCTGCAGCACAACCGCGCCCTCGACGATGCTCTCGGAGAGCTGTCTACACCGCTGCGCACTGCCTATAACGCTGCGATGAAGGCCACTCAGCCCGGGCTGGGTGAAACCGGTCGGCTAGCATGTGCTCAGGAGATAGAGTCTGCGCTGAGCCGCCTGGTCAGCCTCGGCAACTTCGAGTTCGCAGGCACGTACCTGCTGGGCGGCACCGACAACCGTCATGCTCCGCTGGTGCAGACTGCAGATCCGGATCAGCCGGTACAGTACACCGGAAACGATATGCCGATGCGCCTCTCGGTCGCACCGGGCCGCAGTGTCGATATCACCATCACCGGTGAGCGTCTGTTCAACTTCGCAGATGCCGGCGGCAATCGCGCGGTTTCTGAGGTGGATGCCGATGTCTTCCAGGTGATGAGTGATCTGGCGCGCGATGTGCGGATCGGCTATGAAAATGGTATCGCGCAGAACATGGAGAAGCTCGACACTCTGCTGCGCCATGCCATCTCGATGCAGGGCGTGGTGGGTGCAGTGGGTCTGCGGCTGGAGCAGAGCCTAGACGTGGCGCGCAACCTGGAGGTTCAGACCCGCACTGTTCTTGCCGAAGTGGAGGATGTAGACATCGTGCGCGCTCTGCTGGAGGTCGAGAAGAGCAAACTGGCCTATCAGGCGGCGCTGACGGCTACCGCACAGATGGCCCAGATGCCCACACTGTTCGATCGCATGTAGAGCCTGCGCAGGTAGGGCGCAGCATGGCTTTGGCAGGAGCGACAATCGGCAGCGCAGGTATCGTGCCGCCCGGTCGGTAGGAAGATGACTTGTAGGCGGTATGTTTGACGTGGGTGCAGTGTCGGATATCTATAGGGAGATGGCTGGCTATGGAAGACGCCATGAAAATACAGACGCTCCACTTCGGAGAGCTGGAGGTGTGCAGCGATACGCTGATACACTTTCCGGAGGGGATCATGCCGTTCGGCAGAGACCTGCATTTTGTGCTGGTCAGTGGCGACAGCGGCGGAGTGGTGCCACAGCCCGCTCCGGTGGTATGGCTGCAGTGCGCACAGCTTCCCGAGCTGGCTTTCTGGGTCGGTCATGCAGGGCTGCTGATGCCACACCATCGTGTCGAACTGGAGCCGCATCATCTGCAGCTTATGCAGATACAGAGGCCAGAACAGCTTTGCGTACTGGTGATCCTCACAGTCCAGGACCGGCAGGTTACAGCAAATCTGCTGGCACCAGTGCTGCTGAACACCGCTCAGCGCCTGGGCTGTCAGGTGATACTGACCGGCGGGATGGAGCTGGTGCGTGCGCCGGTGCCGGTCGAGTGCCTGCAGGGCCAGCCCGCATGACAGATTTCGAGACGACTCAGGATGAGATAGGGGAGAAGGCCTCTACCGTTCCTCATGGCGGCTGCAGTCCACGGAGGGATGCACCATGCTAGTGCTAACCAGACGTCAGGATGAACAGATAGTCATCGGCGGCGATATCGTCGTCACAGTGGTGGAGGTCAAGGGCAACATGGTGCGTCTGGGTTTCGACGCCCCGCCCCAGGTCAGTATACATCGCCGGGAAGTGCATGAGGAGATCGCCCGTGCAAATCGCCTTGCAGCATCTGTCTCTCCCGAAGACGTAGAGCGTCTGCGCAGCTAGATGTGGTGTGGTTTGCATTTGTTCTGCCATCGAGTAGCTATAGATGTGCGACGACACACAGGTGAGAGCGACATATACCGAGCTGCTCTCATGCTGCCGCCCGACTGTTCTTCCCATCCTCGCCGTGTATGCTGTAGCCGTCTTCCGCATGAAGTGCACAGGCGCGTACTTCGCAGACTGAAGACTTCCAAGTTCCACTTTTGCCTGTATCCGGCGGCACGCTACTTGCAGTCTGAACTGTGCAGGCCCATACCAGTCGCGGAGCGGTCATCTCGTGGAGCTGTTGCGCAAATCCTTCGAGCAGAGTGATCTGATGGTTGCTGCCGGCGTCCTGACGCTGGTGGCGATGATGCTCATACCGCTCCCGCAGTTCCTGCTCGACATGATGATCACCGTCAACATCGCCCTCTCGCTGTGCATCCTGCTGGTGGCGATGTATGTCGAAAAGCCGCTGGATTTCTCCATCTTCCCCCCGCTGCTGCTACTGGGCACGCTGTTTCGACTGGCGCTGAATATCTCTTCGACGCGTCTGATCTTGCTCCATGCCGAGGCAGGCAAGGTGATAGACGCTTTCGGTGGTCTGGTTGTCGGCGGCAACCTGGTTGTGGGCATGATCCTGTTTCTCATCCTCATCATCATCCAGTTCATCGTCATCACCAACGGCTCCCAGCGGGTGGCCGAAGTGGCTGCCCGCTTCACTCTCGACGAGATGCCAGGCAAGCAGATGAGCATAGACGCCGACCTCAATGGTGGGCTCATCAGCGAGGAGCAAGCCCGTACCCGTCGCCGCGATATAGAGCGAGAGGCAGACTTTTACGGCGCTATGGACGGTGCCAGCAAGTTCGTGCGAGGCGACGCTATCGCAGCTATCATCATCGTCATCGTGAACATCATCGGCGGACTCATCATCGGCGTGGTGCAGCGCGATATGCAACTGGCGGAGGCTCTCGAGCGCTACGCCCGCCTTACCGTCGGTGATGGGCTGGTCACGCAGATCCCCGCTCTGCTGGTGTCTACTGCTACTGGCATAGTGGTCACCCGTGCTGCCTCACAGGCGCATCTGGGGCAGGAGCTCATCGGACAGTTGGTTGCCCAGCCCCGTGCGATGATGATAGTAGGCGTGATGCTGCTGCTTTTCGGCCTGGTGCCGGGGCTGCCCAAGTTCAGTTTTCTGCTGGCAGGTCTGGTGGTCGGAGCCATATCGTGGATGCTGCATCAGCGTCAGGGGGCCGAGCAGGCGGAAGCAGATGAGCATGATCTGTCTGAGCCCGAACCCGAAGACGACCTCGAGCAGGTGTTAGAGGTGGATCGGCTGCGTCTGGAGCTGGGCTATAACCTCGTCAGTCTGGTCAGCGGAGCGGCTTCGGAGGCGGCTTCCGGCACCGAAATCGCGCCATCCGGAGATCTGCTGGAGCGCATCGCTGCAGTGCGCAGGCAACTGGGGCAGGAGCTCGGGATAGTACTGCCCTCGGTGCGGATACGTGATGACATGGTGCTGCCGCCTGATGACTATGTCATAAAGCTGAAGGGTGCGCAGATTGGTAGAGGGCAGGTACATCCACGGCTGCTGCTGGCGATGGCTGCAGACCCTACTGTGGAGCCGATCGGCGGTGAGGAAGTCAACGAACCGGTCTTTGGCCTGCCCGCCCGCTGGATCAGGCCCGAGAATCGCATGGTGGCCGAGGCGCGTGGCTACACCGTAGTCGAGCCTTCTGCGGTCATCGCGACTCATCTGTCAGAGCTGGCCAGAGCACATGCCGCTGACCTGCTCAATCGTCAGGACATCCAGGGTCTCATCGAGCGCGTGCGACGCACCGAGCCTGCCGTGGTCACCGAACTCATCCCTGAAGTCGCCACGATCGGACAGGTGCAGCACGTTTTGCGCGGCCTCCTGCGTGAGCGTGTCCCAATCCGCGATATGGCTACCATACTCGAGGCCATCGGTGATGGTATGAGCGTGACCGAAGACCTCGATGAGGTCGGAGAAATCGTTCGTCTGTCACTGGCTCGTATCATCAGCGAACAGTACCGCAGCCCTGATGGTCGTATGCGAGCGGTGGTGGTAGAGCCACAGGTAGAGACGCTTGTGGCCGATAGTGTAGTCAAGACGTTGCAGGGTTCGATGTGTGCTCTGGAGCCGGCGATGCTGCAGCAGCTACTGGGCAGCGCAAACTCTGCAGTAGAGGCAGCGCTGGCGCGTGGCCATGATCCGGTGATACTGACTTCACCGGGCGTGCGGCGCCATCTGCGATCACTGCTGGGACGCTATCTGCCCACTGTGCCGGTGCTATCCCAGGCCGAGGTGAGTCCGGACATCGAGATGGAGGCTGCGGGCATGATCCGCGTGAACGCTGTGCAGACTGAGCCTGCCACTAACGCCGAGCCTCCGCTTGCATCCGGCTTGTCCGCGCAGTTGGCGTAGTCAGCTTTGGCCGTCACGTTTTCGTATTGCTGGTACTGTAGGCAAGCAAGTGGAGGTCAGCGCTGGAGTGGACAGCGGCTCATGCGCGTCTAAGTGCTATCGCAACCGTAGCCGTCATATGCTGCTTTCCCTCCTGTCTGCCATCAGGGTGCGGGGGCGAGAGCGGTCTACCGCTGGCCGTTTCATACGGAGCAGAATTGTTTCAACCTGTGCGTGTTTGTCGACTACCTGTCTTGGGCTACTCGAGTCTCGCGTGCATAACCGGCAGACGCGAGATATCACAGGCGAGGCCGAGATACTCACTTTCAGGGCCACGCAACTGCCCGTCGAGGTAATATCGTTGGTTGCACAGATGGATAGGGCGCAGAGAAGTACAGGAATCGAAAGGGAGCTCGCCAGGTATACAGTGTTTCAGTTTTCTGCATGCAAAATATATGGAGGTGCTCATATGGCCACTGAACTTGCCGCTGCCGGGTATGAGGAGCTGATCGAGCGTTATGCCCACCTGGCCAGGGCAGCCGTCAGTCGTCTCGAAAGCTGTCTACCTCCCGAGGTGGATCGAGGCATGCTGGTGGGCAGGGCGATCATGGCTCTCGTAGATACTGCTCACAGAGTGGCACCCGGAGAGCGCTTCGAGCAGCAGGCCAAGAGCGCTATCTGGAGCAGCATGGTATCCTGGCTGAGCAGTCAACCGTGGCTACGCAAACGCTTGCGGGAGGCTGCTCAGCGGCTGTGTGAGGCGTACCAGAGCGCCGACAGTAGCCTCGAGGACGCCACCGGTGTGAAGCAGATGGCTGCGCGGCTGCAGGTGACTGAAGAGCAGCTCGAGCAGTGGCTGTCAGAGGTCGCCGCGTACTTCACCGCCTGGCCACGCAGCTTTCTGGGCCTCGACGGCTCAGGGGACACTCAGCGTCTGGCCGTGGCGATCTCGAAGCTGCCGCCACAACCGCGATTGGTGGTCACGCTTTCGCACTACGAGCAGCTCAGCCCACAGGAGATAGCCGGGGTGCTGGAGATGCCCGTGGAGCGAGTCACCCGTACCTATGCCGAGGCGGGTTTGCACTTGCAGGCTATGCTGGCTGATGCGGCCTGAAAACCGTTTGGCCGTGTGCCATGCCTATCGTGTCTATATAGTGTTCTGCCACAAGCGATAGAACACGTGTATACAGAGTGGACTCTGCAAATCATGCGTTTGCAGAGTACCAGAATGGTAGCCGCTATAGCTGTTCGCTTCCGACGCAATCTCCGTACACCTATAATCGTATACTACAGTCTTGCTCCTGCAGTCGTGTGCCTACTGTGGCATGTCTCTACTGCCGTACGCCTCTGTTGTCGTATGTCTCTCTTATCGTATACAGCTCCTATTCTCTACAATCCACAGGTTCTCTGCACCCCGCAGGCTAAAGCCGCTGCTGTGTTCGCCGATATAGCATGTGTTACGGTGTTCTCAATTTCACATCACGGAGGTGTAAAAAGTAAACGCCATACCTGGGCATCCTGGGAGTGCCTGAGTGGAGAGGCAGATGACATGGTGGTCGGTGCATGGACGCGCCGGCTGATAAGCACAGTCTTTCAAGGAGGAAGACAAATTGTCGCTTACCAAGATCAACCAGAACATATCTGCTATCAACGCACAGCGTCAGCTCGAAGTCAACACTGCTCGCATCAGCAAGAGCATCGAGCGGCTGTCCAGCGGCCTGCGCATCAATCGGGGTGGCGACGACCCCTCCGGTCTGGTGCTGTCAGAGCTGCTACGCTACCAGGTCTCAGGCCTGGATGTGGCTCAGCAAAACTCTGAGCAGGGCGTCAACGTAATCAAGACTGCTGAGGGCGCGCTAAACGAGGTCAACGCATTGCTGCGTCAGATGCGCGATCTGGCCGTCAGCGCTGCATCTGACTCCAACAATAACGACGACTCGCGGGCGGCACTCCAGCAGCAGGTTGCCTCTGCCATCAACTCTATCAACCAGATCGCCAGTAACACGATGTACGGTTCACGCAAGCTGCTCGATGGCTCGGCGGGAACCCGCACCACCATCATCAACCACGGTGCAGTTGCCTCTGCTTCCCTGTCTCTGGGCAACGAAGCACCCGGCTATGTAGACATAAACATCACTCAGGCTGCTGAACGTGCCACTGTCGCATCCCAGTTCGCCGCGGCCGGTACCGATATCACGGGGGCAAACCAGAAGCTTTCAGCCGCCATCAACGCCATCAATGCAGCCGAATGGGGAGCCGGTGAATCGGTTGCGCTGATCATCAACGGCATCTCAGTCGGCACCTACGATGAAAACGCCACGTGGGATGACGTGATCACTGATATCAACACCAACGGCAGCCTGGACGTCCATGCGGAGCTGGATGCCGCTAACAACAACGAGTTCACCATCAGCAGCCTCGACTATGGCTCTGCTGCGCATCTATCTGTAGAGTGGAGCACCAGCGATGCCATAGATTTCACCGGCATGGTGGACAGCGCTGCGGATGTCAAGTTCGCTGCGGATAGCGGTGCAGACCTGGCAGCCAGAGTGCGCTTCACTGACGGCGGAACATGGATAGACTTCGATGCCGGAAGCGGTTTGCGGCTGCGAAACGCCACTTATGGCAGCATCTATATCGCGGCTGCTGCCAACAGTGTGCAGATGCTCGATGATGCGCTGTACGTAGAAGAGGGCCAGCTTTCGTTTCAGATCGGCATCCAGGCGAATCAGATCGCCGCTATGCAGATCCGCGATTGCCGGGCAACCGCTCTGGGGACAGGAGTCAGCATCAATTTCGGCAGTCTGGCTGATGTTAGCATCAGCACAGTAGATGGGGCGAATTCGGCTCTGGCGGTGATAGATCAGGCTATCAGCGAGATATCCATCCTGCGCGGTGATCTGGGCGCCTTCCAGGTCAACGAACTGGAGGCCCAGACCCGATCGCTGGCCGTAGCTCGCGAGAACCTCGCCGCTTCAGAGAGCTCTATCCGTGACACCGACTTCGGTCGCGAGATGGCGCAGTTCACCACCAACCAGATACTGGTCCAGTCCGCAACTGCTTTCCTCGCACAGGCCAATGCTCTGCCGCAAAACGTGCTGAGCCTGATCCGCGTATAGGCTGCAAAGTCGCACCCACATAACGCAGCGACATCAGCACACAATCTGACGCGGGAAAGCCGCATCTCTCGCGCTCTGCTGTGAAGGCAGATGTATAGCTTCAGGTGGCAACAGTCCTGGGCGTGAACTGTTTGCCTATGTTGGCCGCGCATAGCGCATCATGTCTGAGGCTCGGCTGTCTACTGAGGGCAGGCTCATGGTATGAGTCTGCCCTTTGTCGCTTTCGCTATCAAATGAAAATCAGGGCAAATGCGGCTCAAACCAGCACAAATTCGGCGTGAATCGGGGCTAAAACAAACCTCTGTAAGTGCTGCCATCGCTCTCGTCCCTCACGTGCTACTCACGTAGCTCGGGCTTCCAGCATTAGATGAGACAGCATGTCTTCTTGAGAGACGATCTGCTCCTACAGCGCTGCCTTCTCTTTGCTGTATCCGCCACTTCTCCCTCGTGTAGCTTTAGTTTGCAGCTTGCTATGGGCAACGCTGCCTTCTCGGGACCTCCAGGCCGACGCGAGCTCTGCTGTCTCCGCCATTGTTGTCTCGCACAGCCGGGGCTCCCGGTCGGCGTGGATGCTGATAAGCCATCAGATGGGGACAGCTCGACCGTGCGACGTGGACGCGCGTACTTTTGCCTTGCTGGAGGGGGATAGCAGTTCTGGCATGTAGCACTGTGTTAGAGGCGTTCTGCGAGAGGGTTGCTGTTTCTTCACAATTCTGCAACCTATCGGCCTTCAGAAATCCGCCGCTCAACCGATAAGCATATAGCAGGAACAAAGCGAGGGCCCGAGGCTTTTTTCGAGGTGACCCCGGGCCCGCTCCTGGGTGGGAGAGGCGTGCATCGTATGTCCTGGTATGACCGCCTTTTGTCACGACAGGTATCACACGACGCGCCGCTTTGCTTACTGCAGTTAGTGTGCCAAATACAGCGAAAAGCTGCGCACTTATTTGTAAGCAGGCGCAAATCACGGCAAATTCGGCCTGAATCGGGGCTAAAACGAAGCCAAATCAGAGTGGAGGCAGCCCCAACGGGCGCAGGAGGTGTATTCATGTAGTCGACGACGGTCCGTTTTATCGGCACAATTTGCACATGTCGTAGACCATCGGCGGTACGGAAGCCGCCATCAGTGCTCAATTCAAGGAGGAATAGAAAATGTCGCTTACCAAGATCAACCAGAACATATCTGCCATCAACGCTCAGCGACAGTTGGAGATGAACACCGCCCGCATCGGCAAGAGTATCGAGCGGCTGTCCAGCGGTCTGCGGATCAACCGCGGCGCTGACGACCCCTCGGGCCTGGTACTGTCCGAGCTGCTGCGCTATCAGGTCTCCGGTCTGGATGTGGCCCAGCAAAACTCTGAGCAGGGCGTGAACCTCATCAAGACCGCTGAAGGGGCGCTGAACGAAGTCAACGCTTTGCTGCGCCAGATGCGCGATCTGGCCGTAAATGCCGCATCTGACTCCAACAACAACGACGACTCACGCGCCGCGCTACAGCAGCAGGTCAACTCGGCGATCAACACGATCAACCAGATCGC
>LSQX01193104.1_pt1 | contig 13036 bp, 13 predicted proteins | sample 654561 | NCBI WGS metagenome assembly LSQX01 (sample SAMN04489861, study PRJNA283612) | anaerobic digester metagenome | isolation source: 4 biogas reactors fed with cattle manure at either 37C or 55C with and... | place: Denmark: Kongens Lyngby | collected 2014 | reverse complement strand
CGTTGCCTTTCGATTTGGACATCTTACCTTCTTTAAACAGAAGCCAACCGTGGGCAAAAACCTGTTTTGGTAGTGGTAAATCCAGCGCCATCAGCATCGCCGGCCAAATAATTGTGTGAAAGCGGACAATTTCTTTGCCGACCAGGTGAACATCAGCCGGCCAGTATTTTTTATACGCGGAATCATCATCCGAGTTGTAGCCTAAAGCGGTTATATAGTTGGACAGCGCGTCTATCCAAACATATACCACGTGCTTTTCGTCAAAAGTAACAGGGATGCCCCAATTAAAAGATGTCCTCGATACGCACAGGTCCTCCAGCCCCGGCTTCAGGAAATTATTCAGCATTTCGTTCTGCCTGGATACGGGCTGTATAAACTCGGGGTTTTCCTCCATATGCTTGATCAGCCTGTCCTGGTACTTTGAAAGCCTGAAAAAGTAGCTCTCCTCCCTGGTTAACTCCACATCCCTGCCGCAGTCGGGACATTTCCCGTCAACAAGCTGCGTCTTGGTCCAGAAAGATTCGCACGGAGTACAGTACCAGCCTTCATATTCGCTTTTATATATATCGCCGGAATCGTACAGTCTTTTGAATATTTTCTGCACGGCCTGTTCATGATACTTGTCGGTTGTCCTTATAAACCTGTCGTTGGTTATCTTCATAAGCTTCCAGAGCTCTTTTATACCGTCTACTATCTCGTCCACGTATTCTTTCGGCGTTTTTCCCGCTTCTTCGGCTTTTCTTTGTATCTTCTGTCCATGCTCGTCCGTCCCGGTAAGGAACATGACGTCATATCCCCTGAGCCTTTTATATCTGGCAATCGCATCGGCAGCGACAGTGCAGTACGAATGGCCTATATGCAGCTTGTCGCTCGGGTAATATATAGGGGTGGTAATATAAAAAGTTTTCTTCTCCATCTTATTCCTCCGCCATTTACTATAAGCTTTTCTATTACTATACATTTTAACCGGCGTTTTTTCAAGGATAAACTGAAAAGTTGCCATAAGGGTGGGCGGCCATGGCTCAAATTGAGACGGTATGCGGAAGAATAGCCGCAGGTGTTTGCGCTTTCATAATTCGGCCGGCTTCTTGCCGGTATATACTTATCCGGTATAATGGATTTGGGCACTCTGCCATAAGGCAGCTTTCTGCCTGCTGCTCCCTTAATAAACATTACATAAACCCCTCCATAATACTTCTTCAGAAATTGCGTTTATGACCATAAAAACAAAAGACAGGTACCAATTAACAAGGTTGTTCTACCAATCCTTCTTATACTCCTATTTTCAAATAGTAGCTTAAAAGAATACTCAACTGCCTGTGGAGNNGATCTTATCGCCTGATGTAATATCTACTTTCATGACTTGTCTTGTTCTATCAAGAATTACTTCAATTGAGTCAAGAAACATTAACAGCATTTTTATAACGTCATAGATCCAAATGATTTTCACGGATGAGAGTCAAACAACTTCAGAATTATATCAAATCTCATATCTGAAAGATTTGGACATTAGAGCTAAAAGATGTCCTTTAATTACTCGTACTTGGTAATCATTGTGCAGGTGCTACCTCCGGCAGCCACACTTTCGATTATCTCCATTTTGCATGTTTTATCCGGGAAAACATATTTGTATACACTCAAAAGGCTTCCCTTGCAGCAGTGGCACCAGGTAATTGATATAGGCTGTTTCAAACCTTCACGAATCGTAGGACAATCGCATCTTCCTTCTGCAATAACAGAGATTATCCTGTCACCTTCGCGGGAGACTTTTCCGCAACGGCGCAAAGGTTTTGTGCCATTCAAGTATTTTACAACCTCGTCAATATAATTGTCTTCACCCATGTACTGCTTTCTAAGTTTTCTGAATGTCTTAGCATATATGGAATTTTCGTTGGATTTGAGGCATGTACAATTCTCACGGACTTTTATACAGGTATCACTATCCAGTATCTCATCCATTCTCTTTATTACTTCATATGCCCATTGAGCTTTTGCTTCAGGGCTTGAACTCTCCTTAATATGGTTCATTCCGCTTAGAATCTTCTCTCTGGTGCTTTCGTCGGTAAACTTCTCCAGTTGCTCGCTCAATACTCTATAATGTCTGAGTTCTTTAGCCATAATAAGCCTCCTTATATGCATTATTATTTTATTTTGTTACTTTACTTTTGGCTGTAACTTTACTGTTAATATTTTTTTATAATCTTCAAGAGTAGTTGAATCATTAATTTGAAACATAATCCATTTACCCATTTTCATGTAATCACCAGCTTTATTATAAAGCTCAGCCGTTTTAGGACTCAGATCCGGCAAAATTGACTGCATTAGCGGGTCAAGTTTATAACTGATTATAATCATGACTGAAAAAGCGTTTTCTTCAGGGTACAGCGTACCAAATGACTGACCGTTTTTTTGAAATTTTACATTCCACCCGGGTTTTGCTGCACAGGCACTATAGGACAATTTTGGTTTTACATTATAATCAGATTCCATATATTTTATTAGTGATAGCCATAACTCTTTTGTATCACCTCCGATATAATCTGCAATTTCATCAATTGACGGTTGTTTAAATGATGGGAATATCTCTTTCCATTGCATTCTAATCATCCTTTTTCTTTTTAATGAACATATTATGAAATTTATTGTATAAGTAATTTTAAAGCAGTCAAAATATTCATGAAATAAACTGACCTATTTTACTTTCAATTTTATTGGAGCCAGCAAATCCAATTGTAAATCATTATCACAATCTTCGTCAGAATTATGGGGTTGATAATTGATACATTCTTCGAACCATCTCCGGTCTAAATCAGGATTCCAATCAACTTCATACGTCTCACTGCTAAATACCCAATCCCAAAGCAGCTTCCAGCGCTCTCCTATATTTGACAATCGTGCTGGAATTGATGCAAATAGTCCCCCAGAGAACTCCTTTTTGTAAAATGGTTCAGGTACATTAAAGTCTTCAGGTACAACAACCCACATTTCATAGCCATAAACCGGATTACCTTCTTGCAGCTCAGGATTGTTAAAGCCAAAATGTCTGAAGCCGTACTTTAGGTGAAGTGAATTCTCAATAATAAGTTTATTGACTACTTTTGAACAATCATTCTCCGGAGTTGTGCTTTCTGCCTTATAGCATGCAAACAACATCCTTGGCAGGTTTACAATCCTTACATCACCGATTTTACTGTAACTTGATTTTTCTGACATACAACTATCCCTTTCTGAGAGTATATTTTTGAGTGTATTTTCAAATCCGAAAGTTGTTGAGTTAGCTGACAAATCAAGGGAAATAAATGTCTCTGGCAAATTACTCTGGGCTTTAACAGTTTCAACCAGTCTCTCAAGTAAAAAACTCACGGTCCTTAATTCTTCCGCCTCATGTTTCGTTTCTTCCAAGTGCCTTTGTAATACATTAGTAACATAATCTGGTTCATTTGATTTAAATATGTCCTGGATATCCTGTATTGACATTCTAAGTTTACGAAGTATGATAATCTGCTCAATTCTTCGTATTCCAGCATCATCAAAATAACGATACCCATTTTCTGTTCTTAGGCTCTTAACTATACCTACATCATCCCAGTATCTCAGGGTTCTATTTGAAATCCCATATTGTGCCGCTAACTCCCCAATCTTTGTTAATCCCAATACATCTCACCTCTCATAAACATTTTACAGCTTTCCCTAACGTTAATGTCAATAATTATTTTTATTTTTTCCCAATTTTATCACGAAATGAACGCTCGAGGAAACAAATCGACAGACGATTACGTCGGTCTTCCATATACTTCATATTGTGTAAAATAAATAGTTGATCGAAATTTTTTAATTGATGTATTGTGGGTTTCTCATAGAAACCATGATGTATTTTCCTTTACCATTTCTAATTCCTTAAAATAGATGCAGTGTTTAATCAGATTTTTTTCAACAGATGCCATACATTCGTCCAAATCCCGCCACAGAGCAAACACACGTGCATACTGTCTGTCATGAAACGGTTTTCCATGAAAGTTGTCGTCCCAGATTGCTATCCTGTCACCGCATAGTATGAGTTCATCAGCAGAAGCTGTAATACCGAGTTCTTCTTTTAATTCTCTTATGGCTGATTCCGCAAAATCCATTCCTGCCGGGATGTGACCGGCACTTGAAATGTCATAACAGCCAGGGAATGTTTCTTTGGTTTCACACCTTTTCTGGAGCAGAACCTGAACCTTTCCTGATCTTTTTCTGAGAAGCCATACATGCGAGGTCCTGTGCATGATGCCTTCCGCGTGCGCTTTTTCCCGCTCTACTGTTTTTCCTTTCGGTTTGCCGTTCTCATCAACAATGTCCAATATTTCCATTTAGTCTCACTCCGCAATATTCCTGGTGTTTCCTTTCATTAATCATATTCTACACAAATTATAATTCATTTCTCATCCGCAATCAAAGCACTTACTTTAACCGCGAATGCTGGGGAGCCTTTTCATATTCACGCATTAGCAATCGTGACCGTTCTGTAAACATTCAAGTACCCCTTTGACTTTCCGTGTCTACTCTGTTAGATTAAAATTATATGTCTAATATAGTAGACTCGAGGAGGCATTATCATGGCCGTACCGAAAGTATTTGAAAGTGAATATCGCTTATGCCTGATACTCTGGAAAAATGAGCCCATTTCCCGCGCAAAGCTCGCCAAACTCTGCAACGAAGAACTGGGCTGGAGCAGAACGACGACATACACCGTCATCAAGCGGCTGGGCGACCGGGGTGTTGTCAAAACCGAAGGCTCCATCGTTACTTCCCTCGTCAGCAAGGAGGAGATCCAGCTTGCTGAAATGGACGAAATGATGAAAAAGACCTTTGAAAATTCACTTCCTGCCTTTATCACCGCGTTTGCGAAACAGCAGGATTTATCGGATGCCGAGATCGAAGAAATTCGGCGTATTATCGAAAAGTAAGGAGGGTGAAACATGTGATGAGCTATAGGTGTAGATGTCAAGTAACTTTTTACAATTTTCGATCAATAATTTTTTACACCTAATTTTTACCAAATATGGTTTGCCGATGCTTCAACCTGTAACTGTCACCATCCAGATTTAAGACTTCGCATTTATGTACTATACGGTCCAGTTAATTTATATGCAGTGTTTTTCGAGGTGGAAACCTCGAAATTCCCTTATATCAAGGCCTTTTTTACACCTGCTATTTTGCCCTTGTTATCAATACCACCGTCTCCACATGGGGGGTGTTAGGAAAAAGGTCAATCGGAACGATTTTTTCTATTTCATAAATCCCCCTTAAATGATAGAGGTTCTTGGCTAGCGTTGCCGGGTTACAGGAAACGTAGATGGATTTTTTAATTTTTGATTTTTTAAGATGATTCAAAACGGACGCATCCATGCCCTTCCGAGGAGGATCAGTTATCAATAAATCAGGCACGAAACCTTCCTTTTCGAAAGCATGCAAAAGGGGAAGAATCTCTCCAGCATGGAATGTGGCGTTTTTGATTCCGTTCAGAGAAGCAAATTCCCATGCGTCCTTGATGTTTTCCGGATTGTTGTCAACCCCTCTTAGTTCACCGGCTTGATCGGCAAGGAAGAGTCCGATGCTGCCGATGCCGGAATAAAGATCCAAAACTTTTTCGTTTCCCGTCAAATTGGCCTGTTTTTTTATTTCTTTGTAGAGAACAAGGGCCTGATCGGTGTTGAGTTGAAAGAAGGCCGCTGGCGAGATTAAGAAATCCAAATGACCGAGCTTGCCCTTTATTTTCTTTTCCCCCGCCAGGTTGACTACTTTCCCGGAAATGATTTCGAAAGAACGCGGATCGGAATTGATTGCATAATTCACCGATTTTACATATTTAATCTCAATCGCTTCCTTCAGGGCTTTCAGCACCTTCCCGTCCTTTTCAAAAAGCACTCCCGTCACCTGCGCTTCTTCCGTTTCTTCAAAGCCGCGGATCACGAGATGGCGGAGGGAACCCTGGCGGAAACGGGGATTGTAGACGGAGATGTTTTTTCGGGTCAATAATTCAAGAACGTCTTTCAGGACGCTCGCGACGATTCTGTTTTCTTGCGGGAACTCATCCAAATGGACCAGGCGATTGCTTCCCTGCTTATAGAGTCCGGCGACGACTTTTTCGCCGTCATGGCGGACGGGAAGCTGGGTTTTGTTGCGGTAGCCCCACGTTTTTTCAGCGCCGATCATGTCGGAAAAAACACCATCTTCCAAATCTTTCTGGTAATAGCGTCTGAATGCTTCCTTAAGCATTTTTTTCTTTTCCTTGAGCTGTTCAGAGTAGGATAAGATCTGGAGCGGGCAGCCACAGTCAAGCAAAACGGGATGGGAGGGCTTGATCCTGTGCGGGGATCTCCTTTTGATTCTGACGATTTCTCCGACTGCATGGCCCTCCATTCTCTGGACAATTTTCACTTCAACTTCCTCGCCCGGAAGCGCCCCTTGTACAAACACCGCGAGGCGCCGGTAATAGCCGATGCCCTCGCCGTTGATGCCGATTCTTTTGATTGTGATTAATATTACATCATTTACTTTTAAAACCATGTTATTCCTGCTTTCGTACTCATTCATTATACTCCCATTTATTGAGTCTTGCAATCCTTATACGAAAAAGCCGCCCGCAGGCAGCTCTTTCGGAAGAATCGCTCTTCAAGAAATAATCCAGGTTTGCAATCGTATACCCTTCGTTCCTGATGCCGTCGATGATTTTGCCCAAAGCCCGGCAATTGTCTTCCGAAACCGTGTGGAGAAGAATGATTGCCCCGTTGTGGAGGTTATCCATCACGCTCCTATAGGCATAATCTTCCCCTTGCTGTTTGTCGGTGAGCCAATCCTTGTAAGCAAGCGACCAGAAAAATGTTTTGTATCCGAGTTTTTGGACCCGGAGCAGGCTTTGCTTGTTGAACTGGCCCGAAGGCGGGCGGAAGAGTTTGGGAAGGGGACTGAACGCAAGCCCCTCGTAAGCTGCTTCCACTTTCCGGAGCTCATCCTCCAATTCTTCTTCCGAAAGCTTCGTGATGTCCTTATGGCTCCAGGTATGGTTTCCGACCAGGTGTCCCCTCCAGATAATTTCCATGAGGAGTTCGCTTTCCCGCTCAATGAAATCCCCTGTTACGAAAAATGTGCTTTTTACATTTTTTTCATCCAGAACATCGAGGATTTTCATAAGCCCGCCGTTGTCATAACCGGCATCGAAAGTAAGAAAGACGATTTTTTCATCTTTCGGTCCGACATAATAGGACGAAGTCCCCTCGATCTCCTGCGCATAGATGCCGATGTCGGGCTGCTGGTGGTCGGAGTTTCTTTTAAAACCCCAGCCGTAACTTCCGGCACGTACGGAAGGAAGAGAGATTGAAACCAGCGTGAATACGATAAGTAAAATTTTTTTCATCGAAAACCTCCTTATGTATTCATGCTTATTTTTTGCAAACAATCGCTTCTTTTAACTGAAAAAAATTGCCATGATAATTTAAAATCAAGCCCGAAATGATGATGTAATTCGCAAAATAAAGCACCAAGAATCCATAAGAGAGAACGGACACGATCGTATAGCCGACTCCGAATCTGTTCATTAAATTGATTGCCAGCACAAAAAGCCCTAAAAGGAGATAGAGGAGGAGCGAGCTGAAAACTGCGCCTTTATATGCGGCTTTGAATGTCATTTTCACCGGCGGCGCATACATGTAAAGCAACAAAACCGTGCTAAAGATAATTAGGATTTCCAATAAAAACTGTAGGAACCTGGCCAAGAAAATGTATTCCTTCTGAATGTATTTCAGAATCAACCTATTGGAAAAAATGATCAGACTCGCTTCCAAAAGAATCACCGAAATCAGCATCATGAACATCAAAAAAGCGCTGAGGCGATTCCAAAAACCGCTTCTTTTTTTGACCTTTAAATATATGAAATCCGCCATTCTGTTGTAAGCGTTGATTGTTTTTGAAGCTCCCCAAAAAAAGTTGAAAGCAACCACGACGGAAAAACCGCTGAGTGAGAGTTGGGGAAGAGCTTTGGCAAGCGTTTCGGAAAAATTTTCCGAAAAGATGTTTATCACCTGCGGTATCAAAAAGGTTTCCAGTTCTCCCGAAAGCGCAAAAATCTGAAAAGCCAGGGTCAGAATGGAAATCAAAGAGATTAAAATATAAAAACAGAGGGCGGCGCTGTTTCTTGGTATCTGATAATAGCTGTTATAGCGGTTGTAAAAATTAATTGCCTTCCGGAAAAATCTGATGATGCGCATTTCCTCACCGCTCATATTTTTTGTATACATGCGGTTTATATGCGGTGTTAATAAAAAAAGAACAATTGCCAAGCAATTGTTCAAATCACATCAAAGGCGAGAAAGCCCTGAGAACCGCAGCCAAGAGTTTTTTGAAAATCGAAATCTTTTTCAGGTCCTGGAAAGTGACGAGTTTAGATTCCTCTAGGCAACGGATTGCATCGTCACGCATCTCCAGGACGGACGATGTCTTGTAAAGAAGGCAGGAGACCTCGAAATGGAGGTAGAAACTCCGAAAATCGAGGTTGACGGTGCCGATGATTGCAACTTCGTCATCCGCGACGATCATCTTCGAATGGAGGAAACCGGGTATGTATTGATAGATTTTCACGCCCGCTTTCATCAGTTCCGAATAATAGGACTGGGAAATCATGAAGATGATTTTTTTATCGGGAATGTGAGGCATCAGAATCCTCACATCCACACCGCTTAAAGCCGCTAGTTTCAGCGCGGTCGCTATTTCGTTGTCAATGATGAGATAGGGTGTTGTAATGTAGACATAGCGTTTGGCGTTGTTGATGATGTGGATGTAGGCCATCTCGATTGCCTGGTGCTCATCATGGGGTCCGTCCCCGAAGGGTTGGACGAAGCCATCGCTTTCCGCAACCACGGTCGGATAGTATTTTTCATATTCAAAGGTGTCGCTGCTTGCAAGCTGCCACATTTCCATGAAAAGGTAGGTCAGATTCCAAACCGCTTCCCCCTTAAGCATCAGCGCGGAATCCTTCCAATGGCCGAAGAGCACCTTTTTGTTTATGTATTCATCCGCAAGATTGGCCCCGCCCACAAAACCGACATTGCCGTCAATGACGGTGATTTTCCTGTGATCCCGGTAATTGATGAATGTGGACAGGCGGGGACGGTAGGGATTGAAATTGATCGTTTTAATCCCCTTTTTGATCATGTCACGTTTGAAAGTATAACGCAGGCGGTTGATGTTTCCGAAATCATCGTAGAGGAGCCGAACGTCGACGCCCTGTTTGACCTTTTCTTCCAAAATCTCCAAGATTTCCCCCCACATCTCTCCTTCTTCAATAATGAAATATTCCATGAAAATGAACTTTTCCGCTTTTTTCAATTCCTCTAGCAAAACCTCGAAGAACTTTTCGCCGGGCGTGAGGTATTCGGATTCGGTGTTCATCCAGCCCGTGAGCCCCGAGACCTTCGTGATGTAATGGGACAGTTTCTTGATGTCGGAGTCGTTCAGTTCGTATTTGCGGTAATGCTTCATGAACTGAATCAATGAATCCTCATGGAGCTTCTGGATTTTCTTGACGCCCCTCCGGGAGAGGTATCTCTGCCCGAAAATCAAATAAAAGACGGGCCCCGCAAAGGGAATGATTAATACCACCAAGAGCCAGGAGATTTTATATGCTGGATTCATGGTTCTGTTCAAAATCGCCACCACAAAAACATAGGCGAGGATGTTGAAGAAAATGTAGAAATAAATACCCCTTCTTCCCAGTTCCCAGGAAATGTAGAAGAAAAAGAGAAGTTGGAGGAGGAGGAGGAAACTGATGATGAAACCTCTGCTCGTTATCAATTTGAATATTCTTTTTAACACCCTAATCATATCGATCCCATCCTTGATGAACATTCAAGAAAAAATATGAACCACAAGAGTTCATATTCTTCCTTTCTAATATCTTTGTGGTCTTTGCATTTTCCGCGCGCGGCGGCATTTCGGACAACGCACCGGTTCGCTAGTGAAGCCTTTTTCCTTATAAAAGGCTTGCTCGCCTTCGGTAAAGACAAAAGCTTCTTTGCAATCTTTGCAAATAATGGTTTTGTCGGCCATTCATATCCTCCTTGATAAATATTTTAAAAGAAACATGTTTTTTATTTACCAAAGGGACATAAATAAAAACCATCATTTCTTTACCCTATTATAACACAGCCCGATACATTAGTAAACAAATTTTTGTATTTCTTGAAAAAAGCCCGCAGCGCGGGCTGAAATTCTCTCATTTTTTCACAAACACCTTTTTCAACTTCGCATAGCGCGGTAAGCTGTCCTCATAGGGCGCATTGTTTCCTCCCTGAATCAGGGGCAGGGCGTATTTAATGAAATCATCGGTGACGCCGGTGCGGTCGGGTTTGATCCAGGATTTCGGGACCTTCCGCTCGGTGTTTGCGCAATGCTCAAGATCCAAAAGTTCGTAGCTGATTTTGTATTCTTCGCTCTTCTCGTCCCGTTTGAAAACGACCATTTTGTCCGTATGTCCCTGGAGGGCGAAACGGACGGCCATCACGCCCGCATTGAAGGCTTCCTCAATGTCGACCCCGGAGGCGATGTGGGCGGCGCATCTTTGCAAGAGCGAAAACTCGATTGGGCGGACCTTGATGTGATTCAACTCGTCGCTGATGATGCCTGCCAAGACTGTCGCGACGCCTCCGAGCTGCGCATGCCCGAAGGAATCCCGCCTTAAGCTCACCAGGTATTCGGAAATGTATTTCCCGGAAAAATCCTTGATGCCCTCGGAAATGACCACGAAAGCATGCCGTTTTCTTTCCAAAACCTTTTTCACGTCGGATACAAATTCGTCAACGTCAAAGGGCAGCTCGGGCAAATACATCAGATCAGGACCGAAGCCCTTCAGGCTCGCGAGAGCCGCTGCGCCCGTGAGCCAGCCCGCATTCCGCCCCATCACCTCAACGATGCACACCATGGGCGTGTTGTAAACATGAGTGTCGTGGAAGAGCTCCATCACGGTCGTGGCTACATACCTCGCTGCGCTTCCATAGCCCGGCGTGTGATCGGTTCCGTAAAGGTCATTGTCGATTGTTTTCGGAATGCCGATGATGTTGCATTCGTAGTTTTGGGACTGCAGGTATTTGCTGATTTTGTTGCAGGTATCCATCGAGTCATTCCCGCCGTTATAGAAGAAATAACGGACATTGTATTTTTTGAACACTTCAAGGATTCTTTTATAATCGGAATCGTCCACGCTATAGGGTTTTAATTTATAGCGGACGGATCCCAAGATCGAAGAGGGAGTGTTCTTCAATAATTCTAATTCCTTAACGTCTTCCTGCCTGATGTCAATGAGTCTTTCGTTAAGTACGCCCTTAATTCCGTATTCGGCGCCATAAATGTCAGTGATTAAATCGTGCTTCATCGCTTCCAAAAAGACACCGGCAGCGCTGGCATTGATGACAGCGGTCGGACCGCCGGATTGTCCGAAAATGCATGCTCCTTTTAATGGTTTCATTCTGACCTCCTCTTACCAATTATTATAATTATAACAAAACCCACCCCCTTTTACAAGATTTTCCGGAACTAAAAAGCTCTGTTTGAACAAAAACCAAGCATGCTAACTTAGTTTTCTCCTTGTTTAAGAATAATGATGTTAAAGATGTTTTTTTTCAAAATACAATTGTTGATAGAAATTGGAATTAATGTTAAAATTTAAAAAAAGATATAATAGGGAGGGAAGGATTAAGTGGAAAGAAGGGGAAAGTATGTTTATGATAAGTATGCAGAACCCCATTATGTATGGAGCATATGGAGGCATTGGTGTAAGTAATGAATTAATCATCCATTTTTATTATGAAAGATTTAATCTTCCAGATGAATACAGTATTATTATTGATGATAAAAAGCAAACCCTGAATAGTGAATTTTCTAAGAATCATCAATTAATCAGAGAAATCAAAGCATCCATTACAATGAATCTGAATACTGCTAAAGCTATTTATGGTTGGCTTGGTAATTATATTAAGCAACTCGAGGAGATGAATAGAACATGAATTACTGCGGTTTTCTTAAAACCAATGCAACCAGTGGTCTGTTAAATTACTCCTCTGCTGAATTCTCAGTTGACTCGCTGAACCCCAAATTTAGTGATAATTGCAGGTTCACGAGCATATTTAATTTTATTGGAGTTTGGAATTCTAAGTTTATCATTTCTTCTGTTGAATATGATGATATAAAGCTGACCCTATATAAACCTCTTTTCATTCAATATTATAAAAACGATTATGGTTATTATTGCGATTATGAATACCTAGACATTCATTCCTATGGAGAAACTTTAGCAGAATTGAAAAAATCATTTGAAGAAGATCTTGTAGTCGCTTGGAAGTTATATGTTGAATGTGATGAAAGTATATTATCTCCGGACGCAAAAGAACTCAGAAAAAAAATACTGGAAGTAATGAAGAGAGAATGATATGGCTTCTTTTAAAGCCAAAAAAGTTGAACGCGCTCTTTTATCAAAAGGCTTTCATCACGAACCCAAAGACCATAACGTTTTTGTCTTTTATTATAACGGCGCACGCACTTCTGTAAGAACAAAAACCAGCCATGGTAGGCGCGATATTAAAGATGAGCTTATATCTTCCATGAAAAAACAACTACATTTAAACAAGGAAGAATTTTGCGATTTTATCAATTATCCATTGGATGAAAAAAACTATATTTCCATACTCAAAAAGAAAAACATCATCTGAATCTTAAGCAAATGAAAAGGACTTGGTTGGCTCGAACCAAGTCCGATTTTTATTCTATCCCATATCCCCAATGAACGGGTCTGTCCATGGGGTTCCAATCTTCCGCCCAACCGCCCGGTTTTTCGGAAACCTGCGCATAAATGGTCAGGTTGGAACAACCCCCAAAGACAGCTGTTCCCATTTTGATAACCGATTCGGGTATGACAATGGTGGCGAGGTTTTCGCACCCGTTGAACGCCTGCTCCCAAATGGTTATGAGATTCTCATGAAGCGTGACGCTTTCCAGGCTCGTGCATCCG
>LSQX01313812.1_pt1 | contig 13037 bp, 21 predicted proteins | sample 654561 | NCBI WGS metagenome assembly LSQX01 (sample SAMN04489861, study PRJNA283612) | anaerobic digester metagenome | isolation source: 4 biogas reactors fed with cattle manure at either 37C or 55C with and... | place: Denmark: Kongens Lyngby | collected 2014 | reverse complement strand
AGATGTGTATAAGAGACAGGGAGGGTGGTGAGCCATCAGAGCAGCCGCGCCGGACAACCACTGTTCAGCGTCGCCGCCGCCCCTATGAGGACATCATCAACCGCCTGCTTGGTCGAATTGGTGACCTTGAGGCCAAGCGTGCAGACATTGCCAGCAAGTCAGGCCCTGCCGCTGACATGACTGGCCTGCTGTCGGACCTGATCGCGAAGCTACCGTCATGAGTACCGGAAACCTGATACTGGATCGGCAACTGGCGCGCTGGTATCCACTGAAAGATCACCCGGTACAGCTGGCCCTGCTTGATGCTGTGCCCAGCGGTGTGAGATTCCCCTTGGTGCCAGCTGGTCGGCGTAGCGGCAAGACTGAGCGCTTCAAGCGGTTTCTGGTCAAGCAGGCCAATGCCTACCCGGGCATCTACTTCGCTGCAGCGCCGACGCACGACCAGGCGAAGAAAATCTTCTGGGATGACCTGAAGGCGTTCACGCTGTCCTGCATGCACAAGAAGCGGCCCAGCGAGTCAGACCGGATCATCTACATGCCGAACGGCAGCGAGATCCATGTCATCGGGCTGGACAAGCCTCAGCGCATTGAGGGTATCCCCTGGACCGGTGGCGGTATAGACGAGTTCGCTGACGTGAAGCCAGACGCATGGGAGGCCAATATCCTCCCGGCACTGAACACGGTCAACCCGACCGCGCCAGATTACCGTGCCTGGTGCTGGTTGCTGGGCGTGCCGGACGGTCTGAACCACTATTACGACTTGTGCCAGAAAGCGGAGACCGGTGAAGACCCGAACTTTGCCGTGTTCCACTGGAAGTCTGCGGAGATCCTGCCGCCGGACGTGATCGCCGCAATGAAGCGTGCGATGTCGGCCAGGCAGTTCAAGCAAGAGTTCGAGGCCAGCTTCGAGACAGCCGCCGGGCGGATATACGAGGACTACAGCAAGGCGAACCACACTCGTGAGCGCATCCAGCCGCATGAGCAGCTGCTGTGGATGCACGACCAGAACTACACGCCGCTGTCGTCGGCTGTGGGCGTGCGCCGCGGCAAGGATGGCAATGACCTGTACCTGCTGGATGAGATCGTCCTGACCAGTGCGGTATCCCGCCAGTCAGCGCTGGAGTTCGTCGAGAAATTCCAGAACCACCAGAACAAGCACGTGCTCATCTACGGTGACCCTGCTGGCAGGGCCGGCGAGAAACACGGCCATGCATCGGATTACACCGATATCGAGGGCGTACTGAAGGCCAATGGCTGGACCTACACCCGCAAGGTCAGGCCGGCTCACCCAGCGATCAAGGACAGGCAGAACGCCGTCCGGGCCAAGATCTGCACCGCCGACGGCCACCGCAGCCTGTTCGTGAATCCGGTGACGGCGCCTTGGTGTGACAAGGGCCTGGCCACCGTCCAGCTGAAAGATGGCTCGTCATTTCAGGAAGACGACAAGAACAAGTATCAGCACATCACGACCGCCATTGGTTACTGCGTGGATCGTGAGTGGCCGATCAGAAACCAGATAGCCGGCACCCGCCGCATCCGAGGACTTACATAATGCCGGTGCAATCCACCAACCCTGACTATGATCGTCATCTGCCTGAATGGGAGCTGATGGACGCCGCTCTGGACGGCGAGCAGGCGATCAAGGCGAATCCGCGCAACCTGCCCAAGCCGAGCGGCATGGTCGAGGCGGAAAAGCAGGACGGGGAGGGTAACCGGTACCTGTACGAGGGCTATGTGGCCCGGGCGCAGTACGAACACTGGGTCCGTGACAGTCTACGCACCATGATGGGCCTGGTGTCGCGCCTGCAGCCGGAGATCAAGCTGCCGCGCGGCATGGAAGGGATGCTCGAGAACGCCACCGCCGATGGGTTCGGCCTGAAGCAGCTGTTCTTCCGTGTGGTGCGCCAGATCGTGTCCCATGGTCGGGTGCCACTGGTTGCCAATATCGACGACAACGGCCTGCCGTACTTCTCGACCTATGCGGCGGCCAACGCCATCAACTGGAAGATTGCCAGCCAGAGCGGGCGGCAGGACTTGGTGCTGGCGGTATTCCGCGAGTTCCGGGAGAAGGCTGACAGCGACGAGTTCAGCCACGACTGCGAGCCGGTATATCGCATCTACCGTATGCGTGACGGCATCTGCCACACCGAGGTAGTGAACGACAAGGAAGAGGTGCTCGAAGAAGAGCGGCCGCTGGGTACCACTGGTGCGGACCGGCGCCTCGTCAAAGGCCTGGGCTATCTGCCGATCATCTACTGCGGCTCGACCGACAACAGCCCTGACGTGGACGAGGTGCCGCTGCTGAGCATGGCGCGCGCGGCGCTGAAGTCGTACCAGCTGAGCGCGGATTATTTCACCAGTCTGCATTACACCAGTCACCCTCAGCCGTGGGTAGCCGTAGAGGATGAAGTCGAGTTCTCAGTCACCGGCCCCTCTGCAGCCTGGCACCTGGGCGAGAACGGATCATGCGGTTACCTTGAGTTCCAGGGCGCCGGCATCGAGGCCGTACGCAAAGCCATGGATGACCAGAAGAACGCCGCCCTTGAGTCTGGCGCCAAGGTCATGGATATCGGCGGCGCCGAGTCCGGCGAAGCTCGCAAGGCTCGTCAGAATGATCAGCATGCCACGCTCCACAGCATGGTCATCACCGCTGCCGAGGGAATAGAGCAGGGTCTGCGCTACCTTGCCGACTGGCTGGGATTCGACGAGAAGCAGGTGTCGTTTACGGTCAAGCCGGACTTCACTGCCGTCGGCGTGGATTCGCAACTTGCGGCGCAACTTCTGACCGCGGCTCAGGCCGGCATTGTCATCCACGATTCGTTCTGGCTGTACATCAGCACCGGCAAACTTCCTGAGCGCGATTGGGAGAGTGAGCTTGAGCTGATTGGCTTGCAAGGGCCGTCACTGGGCGGCCTGGGTCTTGAGGGGCTGAGCAATGGCGAGCACGAATGATCGGCTTGCTGACCTTGCCATTGGCCATCAGATCTACCTGCAGCGGTACGGCGGTGGCGTAGCCCGGAAGATAATCTCGCTGCTGAATCGCGTCGATGCCGACCTGTATCGCCAGCTGACCGAGGCGCTGGAACGGCTGCCCCGGGAGTCGTTCACGGTTCAGCGGCTGGATCAGCTGCTGGTGGGTGTGCAGCGGCTCAATGCCGACGTATACCGGGACGCCGGCGAAGAGCTGGACCGGGCACTGATGGAGCTGGCCGGCTACGAGGCGAGCTGGCAACACAGGGCTATCCAGTCTGCGCTGCCCGCAGCGGTGGCTGAGAAATTGTCACTGAACACTGTCACGGCATCGCAAGCGTACGCTGCGGCCATGGCCAGGCCATTCCAGGGCAAGCTGCTGCGGGAGGCTCTGGCCGGCATTGAGCAGGCCCGGGCTTACCGGATCCGCGACACGATCCGCATGGGCTTTGTTGAAGGGCTAACCATCGATCAGATGGTGCGCCGGCTGCGCGGTACCCGGGCGCTGGGTTATGCCGACGGGCTGATGGAGATCGACCGACGCGGCGCCGAGGCGCTGGTGCGGACAGCGGTCAACCACACGGCCAACTATGCGCGGCAGGCGATGTTCGAGGCCAATGCTGATCTGATCAGTGAGTGGGAGTTTGTCGCAACGCTCGACGGGCGCACCACATTGACCTGCGCCAGTCTGTCCGGCAAGACGTTCAAGCTCGGTACCGGCCCGCAACCGCCCCGGCATTGGGGTTGCCGCAGCACGGCCGTGCCGGTGCTCAAGTCGGCATGGGAGGCGCTGGGCCTGAGCAAGTCCGAGATTGATCCGGGCACCCAGGCGAGCATGGGCGGGCAGGTCGCTGGCGATATCACCTATGGTCAGTGGCTCAAGACCAAGCCCGCGGCATTCCAAGACGAAGTGCTGGGTCCCGAGCGCGGGAAGCTGTTCCGTGACGGCGGCCTGAATGTGGACCGCTTCACGGATCAGCGAGGCAAGGTCTATACCCTGGACGAGCTGCGCAAGCGTGACGCGGATGCCTTCGAAAAAGCTGGTATGCTGGCGGCATGACCAAAAAGCCACCACTCCACGTGATCGAAGGCTCGCCAGAGCAGACGAACACCGACAAGCTCAAGAAGGCCCGCAAGGAAAACCCGGCGGCGGCCCACCTGTTGACGTGCCACCGGTGCGGCGGCGCTGAGGTCATCGAGACCAAGGTCGGCATGATCTTCAAGAACGGCAAGGCCCAGGGTGGCACCAAGCAGATCCTGTGTGCTGGCTGCTTCATGAAGGGGCAAAGGGTAGTACTGGCGTGAAGCAAAGGACAGTGGGCTGGCGTGGCTTCATTTTAATCGGCCTGACAGGCGTGGCACTGGTATTTCTGCTGGGCTTCATCTTTGGTGTCGCTGCAGGAGCAGCGTATCCAGAAGCGCCTCTTTCGCCTCTGTTCCTTGATGGACTGGCTGCAGCGGGTGGCTGGGTGGCGGGGATCGGTGCGTTTGCGGCTGCCGCCGTGGCTCTTTGGCTTGAAGAAGGGCGTCGCCGGGATGATGCTCCAAGTTTGAAAGTCGTGCAGGATTATCATCAAGAAGAGGGTTGGACAGCACAGTTGATTTCCGCGGGCAGGCGGCCGATACGTATTGCGGGTCTCAAGTTGGTAGCAGGCGACCCTCAGCTATACGCGTCCCTTCCTCCAAGGATGTTTAAAGAGTATCCGCTTCCCGCAACGATCAGTTATGCAGAGTCGATCCAGCTCAAGATGGATCACAATTTTAATTATCATTTCTTGCACGCTTCGGAAAGGATCACTACGAGCGAGCGAGTCCGCGACCTGCGTCTTGTGGTCATCACAACACTCAGCGAAGAGAGCTATGAGCTGCCTGCTGAGCTCCTCTGGTGGCTCAGAGAAAGGCTTGGAAAGAACGAGGCGCAGATTCAAGAACTTAGAAAGCAAGGCTTCTTCGGAGGCACTCTGGACGATTGAAAGCTCGCTATCTGCACCTCAGCCCTGACTCCGGTCGGTGCTTGTCATTTCTGGCCCGCCTTCGTGCGGGTTTTTTTATGCCTGCGAGGCAGGTGCACCACTCCCGAGGGGATCGCAATGTTTGAATTTGATGCAGCAGCACTTGGACTGGACGACGAAAAAGCCGCGGCCCTCAAGGAGGCGCTGGGCGGTCAGATTCAGGAGTATCTGGACAAAGAAGTCTCCGGGCTCAAGTCGAAGAATCAGGAACTGCTGGGCAGCCTGAAATCCACCAAAACCGAGCTGGACGGCCTGAAAGGGCAGTTCGAGGGCCTGGACATCGAAGCGGTCAAGGGCCTGCTCAAGCGCGCCAATCAGGACGAGGAAACCCGCCTGATTGCCGAGGGCAAGCTGGACGAGGTGGTCACCAAGCGCACCGAGCGGCTGCGCAACGACATGGAGAAGCAGCTCAAGGCTGAGCAGGAGCGCGCTGATAAGGCTGAAGCCTTCGCCAAGCGCTTCAGCGACAAGGTGCTGGCCGACTCCATTCGTGCTGCTGCATTGAAGGCAGGGGCGCTGCCCGAGGCATCCGAGGATATCATCCTCCGCGCCCGGGGCACGTTCACCCTCGACGAAAACGGCGAGGCGGTCGCTGTCGACGCAGATGGCCAGGTCATCTACGGCAAGGACGGCAAGACCCCGCTGAACCCGCTCGAATGGGCGGAATCGCTGCGTGAAGCAGCACCTCACCTCTGGCCAAGGGCTCAGGGTGCCGGACCGACCGGCGACAACGGTGGCAAGGCCACAAAGAAATGGGGCGATTACACCGAGACCGAGCGCGCCGCGCTGGCCCGGGATAACCCCGAAGCGTTCAAGAAACTTCTGGCCACCAAAGGAACATAACCCATGGCAACTACTCAACTGACCGACATTTTCGTCGGTGATTACTACGCGACTCTGGAGCCGGTTAACAGCCCGGAGAAGACCGCCGTATACAACTCCGGCATCATCACCCGCTCGCCTGTACTGGACGCCATTGCCAATGGCAGCCAAGGCACCGCCGAGGTGAGCTACTGGCAGGATCTGGACGCTGACGAGGCGCCCAACATCTCCAACGACGACCCGGATGACCTGGGTGAAGTCGGCAAGGCCAGCCAGGCGAGCATGACTGCCCGCGTGCTGTACCTGAACAAAGGCTACGGCGTGGCTGACCTGACTGCTGAGCTGGCGAACAGCGAGCCCATGCAGCACATCCGCAACCGCTTCGGCACCTACTGGACCCGCCAGTGGCAGCGCTACACCCTGGGCGCCGCCCGCGGCATCATCGCCTCCAACATCGCGAACAACGATGGCGACATGGTGATTGACGCCGGTGCCAGCATCAGTGCTGAAGCATTCCAGGATGCCGCTTTCACCGCCGGCGATGCGGCTGACCAGTTCGGCGCCATTGGCGTGCACTCGGTGGTCATGAACCAAATGGTCAAGCAGGACCTGATCGAGTATCTGCGCGACTCCGAGGGCCGAATCATTCTGGCCACCTACCTGGGCAAGCCGGTCTTCATGGATGACAGCCTGACCTACGCGCCGGGCCAGTACCTGTCGGTGTTCTTCGGTAATGGCGCTTTCGGCTACGGCGAAGGCACCCCGAAAATGCCGGTAGAGCTGGAGCGCAAGCCGTCCGGTGGTAACGGTGGCGGCGCCGAGGTGCTGTGGGAGCGCAAGACCTTCATCCTGCAGCCGGCCGGCTTCAGCTGGAAGGGCAACACGAAGCAGGGCGAGTCTCCCACCGCTGCGCAGTACGCCGCTGCGGCCAACTGGGAACGCGTCTTCGACCGCAAGCAGGTTCCGTTCGCTGCCGTCATCAGCGGCGTCGCCAGCGGCAGCGCTTCGGGCTGACGGCTAACCCGGGCGGCTTCGGCCGCCCGATCCCTCCACGAGGACAACTGAATGAAGATCGGCGTATACGGCCACATCGGCCACAAAGGCGCTCGGGCCGTTGTCGCTGGATTTCAGGCAATCGGTCACAAGGCGGTCATCCGTACCGCCAAGTATTTCGACGGCGAGACGGAGGATTTCGGCCTCGTCGTGGTGGTCGGAGAGCACTCCGGCCACAAGGTCGCCAAGGCGTACAAGGCCATTGGCGCCCCTGTTCTGACCATGGACTGGGGTTACTTCAAGCGGGTCAACAGCCGTGATGAGCACGGCACCGGCCATTGGCAGGTCGGCGTCGGCGGGCTTAATCGCCTGCCCGAGTTCGTCTGTCCACCGGATCGCTTTGAGGCTCTGGGTATCGCCGTCGCCGAGCGCGGGGGCAAGCCTGACGGCTATGTGCTGGTGTGCGGTCAGGTGCCGGGAGACGCAGCGCACGGATTGGGTTACGAGGGCTACACCAGCTGGCTCCGCGACGTGCTGAGCCGCTACCCCGATGCGGTGTACCGCCCGCATCCGGCCGGCGCTCCGCTGTTCAGCTATCCGCGCACCGATACCGGCCCGCTGGCTGACGCGCTGGCCGGCGCCCGCCTGGTGGTGACCTACAACAGCAACGTCGGCCACGACGCACTGCTGGCTGGTGTACCGGTGATCGCCGAGGGGCGGGCCGCCTATGCCGAGCTGTGCGGCGAGGAGCTGCCGAGCCTGGCCGACCGCCTGGCCTACTTCCATCGCGCCGCCTACGGCCAGTGGACCGTGGCCGAGATGGAGACCGGCGAGCCGCAGCGCTTCTGGTTGGATCACCTGCTGCCGGGCGTACCGCTGACCGAAGCGCCTGGTGCTGGCGCTCTGGCAGACAACGTGAGCGGCGAGGGTGCGCAGGCTGCTGACCTGACCAGCATGACCGTCACCGAGCTGCGCCAACTGGCCGGCGCGCGCGGCGTGAAGATCCCGGCCGGCACCAACAAGGCCGGCATCATCGAGCTGCTGCAGGGGGCTGCATGACCGAGTACATCACCGTTGCCGATGTAGACACCCTGCTCGGTCCTGGCTGGGCCGGCAGCGGTGATGAGGCCCTTGCCGTGACCATGGCCAATGCCTGGTTGACGGCCAAGATTACACGGCCTGTACCTGACCCGGTCCCCAGTGAAGTCAAGCTGGCCGGGGCGCAGGTGGCAAAAGAGGCGGCAGCAGGAGCCCTGTATGTCGCAACTGAAACCGGCATTCTGAGCAAGTCGGTAGAGGCGGATGGCGTGAAAAGCAGCAAGTCGTACTCCGAGACGGCGCGAAGGGTGAGCGCAGGTGAAGCCTTTGCCGAAGCGCTCATCAAGCCGTGGACGCGCCGCCAGTCCGTCCAGATGCTGAAGAGGATCTGATATGGCCAAGTTCCGCAAAAAACCCGTCGTGATCGAGGCGGCTCAATACGAGCCAGGCATGGAAGACGGTTTTGTTATAGACGGCGCCTACTACGACAAAAGCGGCCCTGTTCCACGTTCAATGAACCGCATTCCGGCGATTAAGACGCTAGAGGGGCGGCATGAGATCAGCCCTGGCGACTGGATCATCACTGGTGTGCAGGGCGAGCGCTATCCGTGCAAGCCTGACATATTCGCAGCAACCTATGAGGCGGTCGAGTGAGCCTACGCGACGAGCTGACTGCGGATCTCGCGGAGGCATTTGACACCGAGCTTGCTGATGCCGTGACCGAGTTTCAGGCGACGCACCACGGAAAAGCCGAACACGACCCGGTCACTGGTGTCGTAACGCCTGGAGACGTCCCGTACAGCGGCCGAGGCGTCGTAGGCGGTTACCGCAACGAGGAAATCGACGGCACGCTTATCCTCGCCACGGACAAGAAGTTGACAGCCTTGCAGGCAGAGGTAACGCGAGCGCCGGCTGTAGGCGACACCCTGGCGGGCATGCGCGTGATGCGTGTCGGGGAAGATCCGGCAAAGGCAACGTGGCGGGTTCAGCTGAGGGCGTGACATGAGCTTCTCAGGCGATATGCGGCGGTTCGTCGCCAAGACGGCCGCCGCACAGGACAAGATCACGCGGGCCGCCACGCTGGAGCTGTTCAGCGGGGTGATTCGTGCCACGCCGGTGGACAAGGGCCGGGCGAGAGGCGGCTGGCAAACCGGTGTCGGTAGCGCGCCGACGGGCGACAACAAGAGGTTGGACAAGACCGCAGCAGAATCTCTGGCAGAGGTGGAGCGTAATACGCCGCCCGGAGCCGGTCAGGTGACCTATCTGGCCAACAACGTGCCGTACATCATGGATCTGGAAGAGGGAACGTCCAAGCAAGCGCCGGAAGGCATGGTCCGCAAAAACATGGACCGGGTCCAGAAGATGGTCGACGCGGCCATCCGCAAGAACAAGGTGTGACATGAGCGAAATCAAGATCAACGCCGCGCTGGTGTCTGCCTACCTGGCCTGCGGGGTGATGCCTCGGGAGCGCACCGCATTCGAGGGCGTGACGTTTGACCCGGTTACCGGCCAGAGCTGGGCGCGTGTAACCAATATGCCGACCCGCCGCGACAAGCCGGGCTTGGCTGTGACCGACTCCAAGGAATATGCCGGTATTTATCAGATCGATCTGTTCTGGCCTAAAGGAACCGGCACCGGGCCGATCCTGATGGCCGCCGATCAGGTGATGAATCACTTCGAGCCGCATACCTCCATTGGGTACCAGGGGCAGCGCGTGAAGCTGCGCCGTGTCGAGCGCTCCCAGTTGCGCACTGAAGACCTCTGGCAGTCCATCAGCATCGATATCTACTACTGGGCCTGTCTGGCCTAACCGAGTTCAACCCACCCCGCCGCACTGCGGCATTTGCATCCTGTCCTAGGAGGACTAACCATGCCTGTAAATACAGCAGCCGGCGCAACCCTGAGCATCGGCACCAAAACGCCCGCCACTGACGCGACCAGCTACGCCGCTGACACCTACGTCGAAGTAGGCGAAATCGAGAACCTGGGCGAGTTCGGTGACCAGGTATCCGCCTCCACCTTCACTGCTCTGGCTGATCGTCGTGTGCGCAAGTTCAAGGGCACCTACGACGCTGGCGACATTACGCTGGTAATCGGGTTTGATTCCGGCGATGCCGGCCAGAACGCGCTGAATGCCGCGCTGAAAGATGCAGGCTCCGACGACTATAACTTCCGCGTCGAGCTGGAAGATGGCGACATCTTCTACTTTGCCGGCAAGGTCATGTCCCGCCGCATCGCCACCGGTGCCGCAGATGACATTGTGAAGGCAAACGTTTCCATCGCCATCAATACCGAGGTGGTGGAAGTCCCGGCGCCTTAACCTGCCATTAACATCCGCCCCGCTGCAAAGGCGGGGCGTCTTCCTATCCTGTTCCTGGAGCTGTACATGACCACCAAGACCAAAGCGCAACCGTTCAACCTGTCTGAGTTTTTCACCGTGCCTGCCGCCCAGGCTGGTAAGCCGCTGCCCCTGAAAAAGCCAGACGGCAGCAAGACCGATTATCACCTGGTCGTAATGGGTGCCGATGCTCCTGAGGCTCGCCAGGCCCTTCTGCGCGCCACCCGCACCCTGCGTGACGCCGTCACCGACGAGATGAGCGATGAAGATAAGCAGGCTGCCAACGAGAAGGCCACCCTGCAATTCCGCGCTGATCTCGTGACCGGTTGGAACCTGCCGATTGAGTTCAGCCGTGACGCCCTGGTCGAGCTGCTGACCAATAACCCCGGGCTGGCCCAGGAGATCGAGCAGTTCAGCGGAGACCGTAGCCGTTTTTTCGCGAGCGTGCTGACCGCCTGATCGAGCACTTCAAGGCCGAGGTAGGGCTCAGGCGAGTACCTGATGGTGAGAGCCGGTCGCTCAAGGAGATCCTGACTGCTGCCTGGGAGAGTTCGGGTAAAAAGCCAGAGCAGCTGGACATTCCACCTATTCCAGAGGGCTTTGGCTATTTGCTCGGGCTTTACTGGGAGTGCAAGCGTTCGGCAGAGCCCATTGCATGGTCTGAAATCGAATCCTGGTTGCGGCTCACCGGGCGCGAGCTTGAGCCATGCGAGCTCAGGCTGCTGGTGGAGCTGGATAACGCCTATGTGCAGGCGTCCAGCGCACCGGTGAGCGAGGCCGAGTCGAATGCCGCCAAGAAGCACGAAGTCAAAGCCCGTCTGCGCTCAGCGCTGCGGGCGGCAAGCAAATGAGGATAGCGACATGAAGGTCAGAGTAAACGCCAATCTGCGCGGCGCAGTGCGCGCCATTAAGGATCAGGAGATCACCGTTAATGCTGCCCAAGGCCAGTCGCTGATTGAGCGCGGCCTGGCTGTTGAGGTGGTCACTCCAGCTCAGAAGAAGGGGCGAGTCGAGAAGGCGGAAGAGAGCAGCTGAGCATCGAAAGCCTCAAGCAGATGGGCGCCTTCACCGGCGCCCCGGTCGAGAAGGAAATCAGCTGGAAGCAGGGCGACCAGGAACTGACCGCTACCGTCTACGTGCGGCCGCTGTCCTACCTGTCCGCCAAGTCAGACCTGATGGCCATCGGCGGCAAAACAGACGTGCTGGCCGGGCGTATTGCATCCAGCATCTGCGATGCCGAGGGCAAGCCGATCTTCACGCCCGAGGACATTACCGGCGAGGCCGACCCGGATCGGGGGCCGCTGGACGGCAACCTGACCATGGCCCTGCTGCAGGTGATCGGTGAGGTCAACGGCATGGGAAAGCCGACGAGCTGACCGACGAGGACGAGCTCTGGCATGAACTGGTGATGTGCGGCATAGGTGGCCGCACCATCGCCGAAGCCCAGCGGCGGATCAGCTATCCCGAGTTCGTCCGCTGGGCCCAGTACCGGGCCAAACGCGGCAGTCTGAATCAGGGCATGCGCATCGAGCGCGGCGCGGCTCTACTGGCTACGCTGTATGCCAACGCCCATCGAGGCAAGGATTCCGCGCCCTATGACCTGCACGACTTTGCTCCATATCACGACCAGCCGGAGCTGACCCTGGAGGAGGCGATGGCGAGCTGGGGTTGACAAGAAATTTACGTGGTGTTCTGTTGTCTATACTCGTGACAAGGGGTGGTTTGGCCTTACGTACGATTCGCCGGCAAGTCAACAAATAGTTGAACAGTTGGCCGGATCTCGACATAATCGCCTTCCGAAAACGGAATGTCAGCCTGCTGTTAAGTGGGCTTTCTGGTTTTCGCTGCGGCGTGCGTAGTGCCACCCGATGCGAAACCACCAGCCTTGGAGGCTGGGTCATTAGATAGCAAGCGGAGATAGGATTATGAGCAATACGACACCGGCGGTGGTAGTAACCGCGCTGGGGCTATTGGCTTGTTATGGATCTACGCTTCCGGATGAATCTCAGCAATTTGCTGCTCAGGTTGAGCGCAGTCAGAAGCTCCAGGACATTGCTGATCAGATCCATTCGGTCATCAGGGATGCGCGGCAGTTCGAGAATACCTTTCGCGCGCTCGCCCGAAAGTACGCGGAGAATGACCCGCGTGACTATATTGATGTTCACGGGGTTGCCCGCCTCGCCGAGTTGCTGGTCAGCGTTCGGGGGGTCGAGTATGGTCTGAAAATCGTCGAAGCCCCTGAGCCTTTGGCTCGCTTGCACATGGATCTCCGTCGGGCTCTTGCGAAAGGGCGCTCTTGGCTATCTGTTTCCCATGATCTTGCTCGTCAGGCCTTTGAAGTGCCGGTCGTGGTTGAAAGTCGACTGATGGGTGATGCTGTTCGTGCTTTGGCCGACCACACCACTAAAGGCTTGGTTGGTATGGCGAATGCCTGATGGGTTCAGTAATTGCTGAGTTTCACCCAGAGACGTTCGACGCGTTTTTTGCTGATCCGCTGAAAGATTTCCCGTCTTTAGCAGATGATTTATTGGCTGATTTCATCCTTTACAAAAGTACGGATCAGCTACCTGCGACCTTTGGCCGTGATGCTCCGTATACGGAGCCTTGGGCAGCTTACAATGCGGGTATCATGCATATTCACCTCAAGCTGCCACCCGACTCCTTTCCCCCGAAGAAGCCTCAGATCGATAGGACTACCGATACCGCTTTGGTGTATGTGCGCGGGGAACTGGAAGAGAACAGATATCTCATCCTTGCCGTGCTGCACCCAGATGCGCACGCCAAGGCGCGTGAGGAAAAGATTATGCGTTACCTGGCGCGTCTTGCTAAGACATTCCGCGATACTCATTGAGCACGGCAAGCGC
>LSQX01170849.1_pt1 | contig 13037 bp, 13 predicted proteins | sample 654561 | NCBI WGS metagenome assembly LSQX01 (sample SAMN04489861, study PRJNA283612) | anaerobic digester metagenome | isolation source: 4 biogas reactors fed with cattle manure at either 37C or 55C with and... | place: Denmark: Kongens Lyngby | collected 2014 | reverse complement strand
GGATGGCCCCTTCTCCGGCTCCATCCGGGCGCTCCATGTCGGTACCCAGTGTTCCGCGGATGGCTCCTTCTCCGGCACCGTCCGTGCGGTCCATGCCGGCACCGAGTGCTCCTCGGGGATTTTCGGCTCCTTCTGTGGGTTCCCGTTCAGCTCCAAGTGCTCCCCGGGGCTTTTCAACCCCCTCCGTCCGCTCCGCACCGAGTGCTCCGCGGGGATTTTCCGCTCCTTCGGTTCGATCGGCCCCTTCAGGCGGCATGAGCCGAGGCCGACGCTGATCCTTCACAGGAAAGAAGCCTGTGAACCATCCACACTTCAGAGGAGAAAACAAAATGCGCAATTTCAAAACTTTACAATTCATACTCCCGGCCCTGCTTCTGACCATGTTGCTGTCTGGTTGTCCGAAAGAAATAGTTTCTGACTATGAACGCGGCTTTTTTATCGGTTTTTTAAATGACGATGAATACTGGAAAGGCTTTGATGACAGCTTTGAGACACTACCGGACGGCCCCATATGGTATTCCGGCTCACTGATCCCGTGGTTTGACGATGACAGCTATGATGCCGGGTACTGGGATGGGGTCTGGTATGCCTATAACGACGGCTACTTCGTCTGCTACGACTATGGCTTCATCATAGGCTTCAGCGAAGGCTATGATGCTGCTTATCAGAGCAATTGGATCACTTTCCTTCTGAGCGACTATCATCCTGAATATCTGGATGGGAGTTTTGAAGATGGCTATAACGACGGTTTTTCGGAAGGAAGTGTTTTCGGTGCCGATGACTACAAATACAAACGCTCTTTTGACTGGGAATATGCTCTGGCGGATTACAGAGACTGGGTTGATGTATATCTGGACGAAGTGGGCTTCGGCACGGGAGAGTGGGGTGATGTATATCTTTATGAATGGGGTACTGATCCCAATGAGTTTTACAAGTCCGCAAAGGGGATGAAAAAATCAGATCTGACCCGCCGCATTTCCCAGCCAGGTGCTGAAGGGCGCAGCATCCGTGCAAAGCGGAACATCCAAAAATCCAGTGTGAATGCTTCCAAGGTAACATCGAAAGAGTTTGAAGTTCCTGTAATCAGTTACCGTGAATTAAGCAACAATGTGAAAAACTCCATGGAACGACGGGCTTTTTATGATGACAGAAGACAGGGACAGACAAGCCGTCTCACCACCACTCGTGCAGAGCGAATTTTAAAATACCAGCGACTCATGCAGCCAGTCGAGTGACAATGAAACATTTTCTCTCCTCCATTGTATAGTTCCAAGCGTATCCGGCTGTAAACTGCGACTGTTTACAGCCGGATACACAAGCCTCTCAGAATCAGCCGATCAGGACAGATGAGGCAACTTACAACTTAAGTTTGGCTTGGAATTTTCATCCCCAACTCCCTTCTCGATCAGGACTTCTCTGTCACCAGTTCCAACCGATTTCACTCAATTCAGGAGCAAGCCCATGCCCCCACGTCGCCTCATTGTTTTAGATGTTCTCCGCGGTTTTTTCATTCTCTACGTGATCATCCTCCATGGCTTCACCGGCGTTGTTTACGGCAACCATGCCGAAGCCCTGGAGAAGCTCCCCCTCTGGCTGATTATCGTCTTTGCTCCCTTTCTGTTGCTTTCCACCTGGGCACCTGTCTTTGTTGTCATCTCGGGCATTGCTCAGGCCTATGTGCTCAGTGGACTTGTATTCCAGAAAGATCCTTCCAAACCATTGTCTTTGCGCAATTTTTTCGGAGGTGCGCTGGTGACCAGCCTGTTTTTATATATGCTCTCTTTTATGAACATGGCCTTGTTCCATCATCCCATGGATTATGCGGGAAAATTCAGGTATACCTTTGTCACAGGGGCATTGCATAACGGCGCCTGGCTCCCCTTTGATTTCCATCTGGTCTTCTACAATGACGCTCTTGGCATGATCGCCATCAACGGCTTGCTGGTCACGGTCATGCTGTATCTTTTGTGGAAATTGAACTGTCTTCAGCGTACAAGGCGTGCAGCGATGATCCTCGGCCTGACGACAGCCTTCATCTTTCTCCTCTCCCCTTTTCTGCACAGCAGGCTGGATCCTCTGTTCTTTACCGCCCTCGATGAGCGTCGTATCGGCCTGGCCCTCTTCCTGAAACTCTTTGTGGGAGTCGGTTTTTCCACCTTCCCCTATGCGGCCTATGGAATGATCGGAATGATTCTCGGACTCTTTCTGGCGAAACACAAGGAAGCCAAATGGCTCCGTCACACCGGCTATGATGTGGCCACAGCCATGATCGTGAGTGGCGTGGTTCTCACCATCATGACCGGTTTTGAGCCGAAAGATGTGATTCACCATCCCTACCCCTTTAACATGCAGCTCATTGTCCTGGGAACTATCCTCTTGACCTGTATCTGGCTCATCCTCCGTCTGGAATACTGTACAGAAGAACAGCGTGCCCGTCGTGCGAAAAGAACGCTCTGGCTGCGTCGTTTCGGTCTTCTCGCACTGACCATATTCTGCTGTGAGAGCGTTTTTTCCATGCTCTTGAGTATTGGTTACAGAAAACTTTTCGGCTATGGGGATTTCTTTCCGAAAAATCCACTGCACATCATTTTCTTTATCTCCCTCAATGTCCTTTTCTGGTCTGTCGTTCTCAAAAACTGGGAAAAGATTGATTTCAAGTACAGCATTGAATGGTGGATTTCGAGGATTGCGGGGATGGTTCGGGGACGCCCCTCTGTGCGTTTACAGGCCGATGCCATTTTGTATCAACCCTGTGTTCCCATCAGAACAACTGTAACTCCCTGTGTGGCGAAAGCCGATATATAAAGCTTTTTCCGGCCTTCAGTCTGGGCGGGCAACTACGGTCTGTAATAGGCCGGAGCACTGACACCCCATTGTTTCATCATATAGTTCCGGGCTTCGCCGCAAGCGTAGATGGATCCGGTAATCAACAGGGCTTTGTCTGATGAAGCTTCTTGTCGTCCCCGTTCCAGAGCCTCGGGCAGAGAGCGAATAATCAGACAATGCTCTGTGTCAGCACATACACTGAGTTCTTTCAGTGACAGGCTTCGTTCGCCGGAATAACTGCTCAGGATGAGCGGTCTGGCCAAAGGTTTGAGTAAAGACAGCATGGTTCGGGCATCTTTATCGGAAGAAACAGCAAAGACCACAACACAAGGATCGATGGCTTTGGTAAGCACTGTACATCCGGCGGGATTGTGTGCCACATCCATGAGCACAGGCGGATCTTCCAGAATACGCTCCAACCGCCCGGGCCACAAGGCTTTTTCAAGACCTTTGCGAATACTTTGCTCAGTAATTTTTGAATACTCTTCACGAAGCAGGCCGGCCAATGTCACGGCGATTCCTGCATTTTCAATCTGGTGCATACCTGCCAGGCCCAGAGAAATTCCTTCCAGCCGCAGTCCGAGGCCTTCATAGTGCAGCCAGGGCGTCCAGGGAGTCCCATCGGCTTTGGCGACGTATTCAATCCCTTCTCTGTAGAGCTTCACGCCTTTTTCTCTTGCCTCTTCTTCAATGACCGCCAGCGCAACGGGATCCATTTTCCCGGTAACGACCGGCACCCCCTCTTTGAGGATTCCGGCCTTTTCAAAAGCGATCTCTGCAAGACTGTCGCCCAGAAAGCGCGTATGATCCAGGGCAATATTCGTGATGGCACAAAGACGGGGGTGAATCAGGTTCGTTGAATCAAAACGCCCACCCATACCGACCTCGATGAGAGCCGCATCCACTTTCTCCTCTCTGAAACAATGAAAGGCCATGGCTGTATTGGCTTCGAAGTAGGTGGGTACACAGTGGGCCAGCTCGGCATTTTCACGGCACCACTGGGCATATCTTTCCAGAGCCGCATTGCTGATGGGGTGCCCATTGATGAGGAAGCGCTCCGTCACATCCAGCAGGTGCGGGCTTGTGAAACGTCCCGTCTTGTATCCTGATTGGAGGAGAATGGCATCCAGAAAAGCGAGGACACTCCCTTTGCCATTGGTTCCCGCCACATGCACGGCGGGACAGCCCTTCTGAGGCATACCCCCATGGCGCAAAAGGGATTCGATATTGCTCAGACCCAGTTTGATTCCATGGAGCAGCAGACTTTCAAGATACTCCCGGGCCGGTTGCTTTTGAGCTGGCTGTGTTATCACCGCGGCGTTGGCATCATCGAGAGGCGATTGCATGGTATTCAGACGCTTTCTTCGAGAACCTCGGCTTCAGGAAAATTGACATTCCCCGGATAATAGAGCAAGCGGTTGCAGTGCTGGCAGCAATGGACCCTTTCGTTTCCAATGATTTCATTGACAATCTGAGGTCTGATGGTCATGAAACAGCCGCCGCAGGATTCTTCATTGAGCGGGACCACGGCCGGGATACGGGCTTTTCTGATCCGTTCATACATTCGCAGAAGTTCATCGTCCACCTGAGACCTATGGTCCGGGCGCGTAGCCTGCAACGCTTCACGGTGAGCTACCATTTCGGCAAGCTCTCTGTCGACGGCGGCACATTCGGCTTCAACCCTGGCGATTTCTTCGTTGATGCGCGATTTGTCTTCTTCCAATTGCGCCTGGGTTTCTTCCTGTTCATAGAGGAGGGCAATGCTCCGTTCTTCTCGGATCCCTATCTGTTTTTTGAGCAAATCAATTTCGTGGAGAACAGCTTTGTATTCCTCATTCTTTTTGATATCGACAAGCTGCCCTTCATATTTGAGAATCTTTTCCTGCCGCTGCTCAATATCTTGCGCACACTCACGCTGCTCCACTTCCACTTTTTTGCAACGCTCTTCACTCTGTGCCATTTCCTCGTCAAGACGTTTACGCTGGATGGCGAACCTGTCTTTTTGCCGGGGAAGATCTTTTTCTTTTTGCATACAGTCGGCAATCTTTGTATCCAATGCCTGAAGTTTCAGTAATGCCTGCAAGGTGTGTACTCCTGATTCTATGGTTAAAACATAAATTTATGGTTAAATAAAAAAAACCGCAACTCTGAAAGAGCTGCGGTTGAAAAACACGCTGATCATATCCCCTTTATGCCAGGGGCCGGCTTGCGTGGCATCCGAAGATACACCGTGGGAAAGACCGCCCTGGGCAATGCGGGACACCGTAAAGGGTTGGAGTTTAGAGAAGTGATACACTGAATATATACTCCCGGCCAAAGAAAGGCCGTCATCAAAAAAAAACGTTTCAACTGTCACTGCACATACGGGAATGTGCAAATTCCAATAAGAGAGAAGTATAACAAAAAAACACAGGTCAATGAAAACTTGATACTCACCGGAGGCCCGTGGGTATCCAAGACGGTCAGGACAGCATTTTGCACTTATCGGCGGCGTTCCCTTTTTTGTGTATTGTCAGGACAAAAAGGCATAATAAGCATATGTTTTATGAACCACAGCCCTTTGTCATCGGGAGACACAACGAATGACCCAGATTACGAGAAGAAATTTTTTGCAGCTAACGTCAGCGACAGCTCTGGCCGCTTCCTTACCCTTATTTCGGATCCAGGCGCAGACTGATACCGACTCTCCCTTCATCTTCGCCGGAATCAATGATCTTCATATGAAAGACAGCGACTGCCTGCCTTATGCGAAACGGGTCATTGCGGCGATCAACGCTGATTCCGCCATAAACGGTGTCGTTGTTCTGGGCGATCTGGCAACGGCATCCCTTCCCGAAGAACTGGCACTGGCCAAAGAAGCTTTGGATGGTCTGGAAAAACCCTGCTTTGTTCTCCCGGGCAACCACGATATCGGCCCGAAAGAAGAAGGCCCGCTGGCACGGTACAACAGATTTTTCGGGCCCGAACACTGGGTAAAAGAATGGGAACACTGGACCTTCATCGGTTTCAATTCCTGTGTCGGCACGGCCAGTGATGTAACCGTCCCGCAAAGTGAACTTGACTGGATAAATGAACAGCTCCAGTCCATTGACCGGAACCGGCCCTTGGCGCTTTTTTGCCATCATCCCCTCAACCCCCATTCCAGAGCCTATCGTGTTTTGAATGCCGATGACATTCTGGCACTTTTTGATGGGCATGCTTTGCGTCTGGTTGCATCAGGTCACTGGCACGGCAACCAGGAAGAAACCACGGAGCGGACACTTTTCACCACGACAGCCTGCTGTTCCTCCACGCGCAACAACTTTGATAAAACCAATGCGAAAGGGTATCGCCTCTTCTACTTCGGTACCGATCGTCTGGATACACAATTCGTTGCCGTTTCCTGAATGCTCTTGTCAGAAAGTATTGACAGTACCCGCCCTTCTTTCTAAAACCGACTGTTCATATGGCTTGAGAAAGCTTTGCTGTGCCCGATTCACAGGCCCCAGTTGCAGTTTCCGCAATTTGTTTCAAAGCACCATTTTATAGTATTATCAAGCTGTTCCTTTACGGGTATCCACCAACCATAATCTTTATACGGCCTTGCGAGGGCAGTGTCTGAACTTGAGAAGTCACTGGTGGTGAAGACGGGTGCCTCATTCGCGGGAGGGAAGATGCAGATTCTTGACTGTCATGTTAACTGAACTGTTATTTTTTTGTCCTGTCGAATTTCCATGAGCGCATATTTTTTATTTCAAAAAAGACTTTTTCTGGGTATTCTGCTCAGCGCAACACCCCTGTGTCTGCTTGCCTGGTATCTTTCACATGCCTTTGCGGAAGCCTTTCTTCTGGGTCTGGCTGCGGCATTGCTCAGTCTTCTTTTGAAGTTCAGGCTTGTGCGCCAGACCCTGAAGGCACTCCCCAGCACGGTACCCTGGTATACGCTGCTGTCCATGACTCTTTATGTGGGAGCTCTCTATGGTGGGTACAAGGTTCATGCCCGCCATTTGCTGGGATTGGCCGGTGTTTCTTCAGCCATTGTTCTTGTGATTTTCATTCTTTTTATTTTCGGGTTGACTGAATTTGATCTGCGAGGCACCCCTCTTCACAGTTCAGTCGTTCAGAATCCGGATGGGAAGGAGCTCTCCTGATGGAAGATCTGGGACAACGTCTGGTCTGGCATTATATTCCCTTTACGGATCTGCTGATTCCTTTCGGGGGCATTAATATTATCACGGTGATCAATACCGTTTTCGTGTTTTTTGTTGCTCTCCTCCTTATCTGGTGGGGCACGCGCAAAATCGATCTGATTCCTGGTCGAAGCCAGGTGCTTTTTGAATTTATGATTCAGATTTTCAGGAACATGCTGGAACCGGCCGCCGGTGATACGCATCAGCGTGTCGCCAGACGTGCCCTTCCGGTGGTCATGTCCCTGTTTTATTTTATTCTGGTGTCCAATGCCATTGTTCTGTTGCCTATTCCCCATCTGGAAGAACCCACGGGTGATCTGAACTGCACCTTTGCACTGGCCGTGGTAGCGGTGACCTACAGTGTTCTGGCGAGTATCCGTGCCCATGGTGTCAAGGGAACTTTTGCGGAATTCTGCGGACCTTTGTGGCATCAGCCTGATAAAAGCGGCTGGGACGCCCTGCCCGCAAAACTGTCAGGTCTCTTCTTCTTTCCTTTACGTATCATCGAAGAAGTGAGCCGGATGATTTCCCTGTCCTGCCGACTCTTTGGAAACATTTTCGGTGTTGCGATTGTAATCATAGTGGTGTCTTCCATTTCTTACTATGTTCTGATGCCACTTGCTCTATATGGTGTTCTGGTTATTTTTGAAGCGGGGTTGCAGGCCTTTGTTTTTGCCACCTTAACAGTCACTTATTTATCTTCAGCGATAAATCCAAATTAAATACAAACACAAGGGAGATGTACAACATGGATACAAGCACCATCGTCGCTTTTCTGCACACGGTTGCTGCTCAGGCGGAAACAGCCGAAGCCACGCAGGGCATGATCACAGGCATGGACCTTCGGGTCATCGTCGCCTGTATCAGTGCTGCAGTGGTCATGGCTCTGGCGGCCGTTGCCACAGGCTGGAGCGAAGGGGTAGCCACGGGTAAAGCCGTGGAAAGCATCGGACGCAATCCGGAATCAGCAGCCGGGGTTACCCGTGCGCTGGTCATCGGACTGGCCATTACGGAGGCTGTCGCCATTTATGCGCTTCTGGTAGCCGCTATGATTCTTTTCATGGTGGTGAATTGATCTGTTTTGATGCCGGACTCCTGAGTTCGCCGGAAAAGAAGCATGCTTACTCTTAATTTCACAACAGTCATCACGCTGGTGATTTTCCTGATCTTTCTGAGGATCGCCAGCCGTGCCTCATGGCGTCCGCTGATCCGCCATATGGTCAGGCGCGAACGCCTTTTCAGCACTCATGAAGCGGCCATTGATCAGCATCGTCGTGAAAGTGCACGGCTGCAACAGCGTATGACGGATCATCTTGAAAATAAAGAGAAGCGTTTTATCCGGGAATTGGATAAAAGGGTTCAACAGGCCCACAGATCCAGGCGCGTTCTGCTTACAGAAGAACACAACCGGGTGGAACAGCAGCTCATTACGCTTCATGAAGAAATGCAGCGCTATCTGGAAAAAGAGCGCCTTCTTTTCTCTGATGCTCTTCCCGAACTGATTGCCGACATGGATGAACAGTTTCAACGTCGGGGGCCGCGCTTATGAAAAGTGGACGCCTTTTTTTACTGATCGTCATTGTCGGCTATGCCCTGCTGACGGCTGCGGGTATCTGGCTCCTGCAAGGCCCGGAATATACATCGGCTTACCTGGATGTGAACCAGCAGGACCATCAACGTTACCTGAAGATCAAAACAAATCCGCTCTATCAGTTACACAGCGAACGTCCCCATCTGCATCCTCTGGAGGGCACTCTGAAGGTTGAAGCGGAATTCGCCAAAGAGTATACGGCCCGACCCGAATTTCGATCGGAGCAGAAGCGCATGCTTTTGTATGCCTTGTGGTTCAAGGTACTCAATGCCGGCTTTATCTTTCTGGTTCTTTTCTATTTCGGTACTCCTTATCTTCTGAAGTTTCTGGATAGCCAGATCGAAGATATCAGCAATACAAAGTTGACTCTTGAAAGGGATCTTGCGAACTCCATTGACGAGGCTTCAGCAGCCCGGCGCGCTTATGACAAGTTGCCTGAAAAAGCGGCGGAACTGCAGGCTGCTCATGATCAACTGTTGCAGGAAAAGCTCGCCAGCATTGAAGAACAGACAGAAAATGCTTTGAAACAGATTGCACTGGACGCTGAAAAGCGTATCGCTGCAGAAGAGAAAGCGGCCACTGCCACGATCCGGCGTGAACTGGTAACCAGTGCACTCCACGAACTGGAGCTCCGATATCGCAAAGCCGCCGATCTGGAGCATCTTAAAAAGGATGTGGAAAGTTTCAGCCAGTTTATGGGATTTCTGTCATGACCCCTGCTCAAATTGCTGATAAATATACGCGCGCCTTGCGGGCCACCCTGCAAAGCGAAGAGGATCTTCTGCAGACCGTAACAGCCTATCGCCAATTCATGGCTATCTGTAATGAAGAGCCGACTTTGTTGCGTTATCTCAATAACCCGGTTATCCCTTTGGAAGACAGAAGGCTCCTTCTCAAGAATGCTCTGGAGGCTTGCAATCCCCCGCCTTCCATGACCGCTCTCGCCCATCTGCTTCTGGAGCGGAACCGCTTTTCCCTGTTGCCTCTGATCGTTTCGCAATTTGAAAAACAGATTGACAAATGGCTTGATCGTGTCGAGGTGGAAGTGATTACAGCAGTGCCCTTGACTGAAGAACTGCGTTCGCAGGTTCATCAGACCATGGAGCATTTCACCAAAAAGACGGTACGCATGCACAATACCGTTGACCCTGATATTATCGGCGGTCTCATTGCAAAAATGCAGGGACTCGCACTGGATTTCAGCTATCGTTCACGGCTGGAACAGTTACAGGAAAAACTCCTTTCAGAGGAAAGTTCACTTTATGGCGCTTAATCCACGTACAGACGAAATTGTTGAAATCATCCGACGGCAGATCAGTGACTTCACCTGGTCCATGGATATTGGCGAGGTGGGCACAGTACTTCAAACCGGTGACGGCATAGCCCGTATCTTCGGACTGGATCAGGTTCTTGCCGGTGAAATGCTTGACTTCGGTCATAACGTCAAAGGCATGGCTTATAATCTGGAGTCCGATCACGTGGGTGCCATTCTTTTCGGTGATTATCTGAAAGTCAAGGAAGGGGATACGGTCAAAAGAACCTGGGATGTCACCTCCGTACCTGTGGGCGAAGGGCTCATAGGCCGGGTTGTGAACGCTCTGGGCGAACCCGTTGACGGGAGCGATCCCATCGAAGCCCAGGGAACCTTGCCTGTGGAACGTCTGGCTCCCGGTGTGGTGGATCGCCAGCCTGTTACCCGACCTTTGTATACAGGCATCAAAGCCATTGACTCCATGACACCCATCGGCAAAGGCCAGCGTGAGCTGATTATCGGAGACAGACAGACGGGAAAAACAGCCATTGCTCTGGATACGATGATCAACCAGCGTGGGAAGAATGTGATCTGCATTTATGTCGCCATCGGCCAGAAGCAATCCACCGTTGCCCGGCTGGTTCAGGAGCTGACAGACCATGGAGCCATGGAACACTCCATTATTGTTACTGCGGCGGCCTCAGAACCTGCGCCCATGCAGTTTGTCGCACCTTATACGGGCTGCAGCATGGGTGAATATTTTCGGGATAAAGGACAGGATGCGCTGGTGATTTATGATGACCTTTCCAAGCATGCCGTAGCCTATCGTCAGCTCTCTCTGCTTCTGCGCCGTCCTCCCGGGCGGGAAGCCTATCCCGGTGATATTTTTTACCTTCACTCCCGTTTACTGGAGCGAGCGGTTCGCCTCAATGATGAGCTGGGCGGCGGCTCGCTGACAGCTTCGCCGATAACTGAAACCCAGTCCGGCGATGTCGCCGCGTATATCCCCACCAATGTCATCTCCATTACAGACGGCCAGATCTACCTGGAAACGGACCTTTTTTACGCAGGCCAGCGGCCGGCCATCAATGTGGGGCTTTCCGTTTCCCGGGTAGGGGGCGCCGCGCAGATTAAGGCCATGAAGCAGGTGGCGGGGCACTTGAGATTGGATCTGGCCCAATACCACGAGCTGGCTGCTTTTGCCCAGTTCGGTACGGAGCTGGATAAAGCCACCGAGGCAAGGTTGTCCCGGGGTGAACGGATGATGGAGCTGTTGAAACAGGACCAGTACCAGCCCATGCCTGTCGAGGAACAGATTGCGGTTCTCTATGCTGGTGTTAACAGATACCTGGATGATTTGTCCTTAGAACAGGTGAGGCCTTTTGAAAAGGGATACATTCGTTTTCTTCACTCCAACTATCCCCATATAATGAAAGACATCCGGGAAAAGAAGGCCATTGATGAAGAGCTGGAGGAAAACCTCAAAAAAAGCCTTGCTGAATTTAAGGAAAGTTTTGCTTCAGTCGGTGAGGGTACGGTCGAGGCTGCTGAAGCAGTTTCTTAACTTATGTAGACATTTTGTAAACGGCAAGGACACAAGGGCCCTGCTGAATGGAAAATTAAGGCGGTGGAAGTTTTGCCCAATATGAGAGATTTAAAGCGACGAATCCGGGCTGTAACAAATATCCAGCATCTGACCGGGGCGATGAAGATGGTGGCGGCAGCCAAACTGCGCCGGGCTCAAGACCAGGTCTGGGCAACTCGCCCCTATGCTTACAAAATGGCCGAGGTGGTCGGCCGCCTGGCTGCGGCGCCCAGGGCCCAGGACCTTCCGCTGGTAGCTCCCCGGGAGGTAAATAAAACAGGCTATGTTTTAATTACCGCCGACAGGGGCCTGGCCGGAGCATATAACGGCGGCTTGATTAATCTGGCGGAGGAGTGCCTGGCCGAAAAGGAGCGGCCCTCTGCCCTGGTGGCGGTAGGGCGCAAGGGTGCCCAGTTTTTCCGGCAGCGGCCGGTAGAGATCCTGGATTACCATGTAGACTTTGGCGATGCCCCCGGCATGATCCAGGCCAGGGCGCTGACCCGGCAGCTGATGGAGATATTCCTTAACGGGCAGGTAGATGAAGTGAACCTGATCTATGCCCGTTTTCTTTCCGCGCTGCACCACACCCCCCAGGTGGAGAGGCTTCTGCCGCTAGTGACATCTTCCGCGCAGGAGAATGAGGAAACTGAATATATTTACGAGCCGGAACCAGTGGGAATATTAACCGACCTTTTACCCCGCTACTGCGAAATTAAAGTATACCAGGCCCTTTTAGAGGCCAAGGCGAGCGAGCACAGCGCCAGAATGGTCGCCATGGACAGCGCCACCAGGAATGCGGGCGAGGTGATTGAAAAATTGACCCTCTCCTTCAACAAGGCCCGCCAGTCCGCTATCACTACAGAAATACTGGAGGTGGCCAGTGGCGCTGAAGCTTTGCAGGCCCGGTAATCGAGGAGGGACATGACCAGGTATGAGTGAAGGAAAAGTGGTTCAAGTTATCGGTCCGGTGGTGGACGTAGAGTTCCTTGAAGAGCATTTGCCCGATCTCTACAATGCTGTCGTGATCAGGGAAAACAACATCAACCTCATCATGGAGGTTATGCAGCATTTGGGCAACAACACGGTCCGGTGTGTAGCCCTCTCTTCTACCGACGGACTGCAGGGAGGCATGAAGGCTACAGATACAGGCTCTCCGATAAAGGCCCCGGTAGGACCTTCTACCCTGGGCAGGTTGTTCAATGTAGTGGGCGAGCCGATAGATGATAAAGGGCCGCTGGATGCGGAAGAATGGTGGCCCATTCACAGCAAGCCTCCATCCTTTGAGGAGCTAAAACCCTCCACTGAAATTCTGGAGACAGGATTGAAAGTGCTGGATCTCCTGGCCCCATTGCCCAAAGGAGGGAAAATGGGCCTTTTTGGCGGGGCCGGAGTGGGAAAGACGGTTCTGATCATGGAGCTCATCCGCAATATCGCCTATGAGCATGGAGGCTATTCCGTTTTTGCCGGCGTGGGCGAGCGGACCAGGGAGGGCAACGAGCTTTACCTGGAAATGACCAAGTCAGGAGTTTTGGATAAAACAGTATTGGTCTTCGGCCAGATGAACGAGCCTCCCGGGGCCCGTTTACGGGTGGGGTTGACCGGTTTAACTGCCGC
>LSQX01181439.1_pt1 | contig 13039 bp, 11 predicted proteins | sample 654561 | NCBI WGS metagenome assembly LSQX01 (sample SAMN04489861, study PRJNA283612) | anaerobic digester metagenome | isolation source: 4 biogas reactors fed with cattle manure at either 37C or 55C with and... | place: Denmark: Kongens Lyngby | collected 2014 | reverse complement strand
GTGTGCAGCACCGTTCGAGGTCCATCGCAGGGATCGGACTGTAGTCGAAGCCGTCGAAGCGTCCAGCCCTGATCTTCATCAGGTAGCTGCGGATGTAGCCTTGTATCTGTGGTTCGCGTTCCTGCTTGAAGTCCGCATAGCGAGAGAGGCAATCGCGGATCAGTTGGTCCAGTTCCGTGACCCACCGTCCAGCGTGAGTGATGACGCCGCGTTTCAGGAGCCGTGCCACGATCCGTGACAGCGTACCCCGTTCGAAGAGGATGTGGTGCGTCTGGCCAGACGGGATCTCGCGTGGCAGAAGGTCGCACCACGCGGTTGATGTGTCCGACGTATTCAGCAGTGAGTTCTCAGCTTCGGCTTCATCATCGTCGTCTGCCGATTCGTACTCAACCGAAGCTCTCCCAATCCCGACGGTGGAGACCCTCGATTTGGAGCGGGACCAATCGAGCTTGTCGAGTGGCGTGGGCAACTCGGCGGGGTTCATCAAACCCCTGCGTTGCGGGGCTGGGTGCCCCAGCATGGTCTCGGGGAGTAACGGGTTGTGCAGCTCGGCGGCCAATAGGGCGTTGAGTTGGTCTTCGAAGTACTCGCCCGTGACTGGATCGATCAGCAGGGAGTAGAGTCCCGTCTTGTGGTTGATGGAGAACGGTGTCCTGACGCAGTTGCCAAAGGAGTTCCCGTTCTCGATGTCGGCTTCGATGCCAAATGGCCACCCGCCGACTCGGGAGATGAGCAGATCGACCATCGCGGCTGCCCGCGACTGGCTGACTACGTCCTCCAAGTGAACCGCAACCCAGAACCCGCGGCGTCCCGATGAGTAATACGTCGGCTTTAGCACCACCCCCATCTCCTCCCCAAGCGACGCGAAGGCGTCGAGGACGGGTTCCATGTACTCTGCCCGCGTGGCAGGGTCAAGACCGTCGAAGAGTATGGGTTCGTAAGTATCCTCGTAATGCAGATCCACGTCGAGAAAGAGGGTGTCGTGTCGAGAAGCCCTGCTCCAGTTGACGGCGAGACCGTCGATGCCGAGGAGCAGCCGCAGCCAGGGTTCTACGCCAGAGACAGGCGGCGGAGCCGCCATGGCTGTTGTGTATTGGCCTGTAACAGAGTTCAGCTTCGGGTAGGGCTTCATCCCCCTGAAAACCATCTGGCTCGCCCTCATAAGGGTATAGTCCACGTGCAGCTGGCGGTCTTCACGGGCACTCGGTGGGAGGAAGACGTTCCACAGAGTTTCCACCGCTTGCTGAACGTTGGGGCAAGCCTTGGTGATTTTGCCGATGAGTCCGCTCGCCAGCACCTTCCTGGGCCCTGTTCTCGTCCGTAGGAACTGGGGTTCCAGCCGTCGGTGCAATCCGCCCAGCATCGAAATGTCCGCAGCAACTACTCCAACCGTTCTGCCCATGTCCATTCTCCTGACCAGCCCGCTCCCGCAGGCCATCATCATGATTGCCGTCATCATATTGTACGTCGGACAGGAGTCGATCCAAAGAGCAGGCGGAAGAATGAGCGAAATCGTCTCTGCGTGGCAAGCACGGGGCTTCAGGGGCAAAACGTGGGGAGACGCCAGACTGACGGCGGACGGTCATAATCGATCTGGAGAAGATTATGACCGCCCGAAGTATAATGGTGATGGAGCGACCGCGAAGCCTAATTCTGTGTCCTGAAGATGACGATGTTGATCGGCTTGTTGGGCGGGGAGACAGCACGGGCGATTTCCCGCAGGTATTCGATCTCCGCGTCGTTGCAGGTCGGGACTTCGTCGTCCTGCGTGCAGTCCACCGCGTCGGCGTCGTATTTCGCTGGGTCTCCGAAGATGAGCAGCTTGGTGATCTTCTCCGTCTGGGTCATGATTGGACCCTCCTGTTGTTTTTGATACTCATGCTTATACAGCTTGGGCACAAGTTCCCTGCACTTTCGTCGCCCGTCATGATCATGACGTTGGAGCATCCACGCCGCAGGCGCGGATGCTCCAACGATGGTGACGGCGGCGGAGGCAGGACTCTGGGGCGGCCGCGGCGAAGCTTCCGCAGGCGGGGGGGCTGATGGGTCCTCGGCCAACGTTCTTCTATGAGTGATGGTAGCTGCCGTTATGCGGAAACGCGACCTGGAGCGGGTGGCGGGGGCGACACCTGATCTGGTTCAGGAGCGGCTGGATGTGTTGCGAGAGTTAGTGCCCGAAGCGTTTGGCGAAGCTGGTATAGACTTCGACAAGCTGCGGATGGCGTTGGGCGACTTCGTGGACGACAGCCCCGAACGCTACCTGTTCAGTTGGTCTGGAAAACGCGACGCCATCAGGGCGTTCCAGGCACCGTCGCGGGCGACACTGGTGCCCGATAGTGAGCACTCGATTGGCTTCGACGACACTGCCAACGTGTTCATCGAGGGTGAGAACCTGGAAGTCCTGAAGCTTCTGTACAAGTCCTACTTCGGGCGGGTGAAGATGATCTACATTGACCCGCCCTACAACACGGGTAGCGACTTCGTCTACCCCGACGACTACTCCGATCCCCTGGAGCAGTACCTGCGGGTGACGGGGCAGAAAGATGCCGATGGCAACCTGCTCACAAGCAACCCCGAGAGCGGCGGCCGCTACCATTCGGCTTGGCTGTCCCTGATGTACCCGCGGCTGTTCGTGGCGAGACAGCTGCTTCAGGATGATGGGATTATCTTCGTCAGCATTGATGACACCGAGATCCACAACCTGCGGATGGTCATGAACGAGATCTTCGGCGAAGAGAATTTCGTGGCGGACATCATCTGGCAGAAATCATTCGCACCGCGTAACAACGCACGGCTGTTCTCCGAGGACCATGAATTCGTGGTGGCATACGCCCGAGACGTGAGCAAATGGGCACCCAGCCTGTTGCCCCGTGGAGAGCAGGCTGAGGCTCGATACGCAAACCCAGACGAAGACCCGCGGGGGCCGTGGTCATCGAGTGATCTTCTCGCCAGTCTCACTTCGGGTCAGCGGGGCCGCCAGTTCCAGCGAACGGGATACTCCCCGAACTTGTACAGCGTGAAGTCGCCAAGTGGGAAAGTCTTCAGCCCGCCGTCAGGAAACTGCTGGCGAGTTGCCGAGGCCAAGTTCCACGAACTTGACCGTGATGGACGCATATGGTGGGGTGCCGAGGGCGGCAACATGCCCCGTCTGAAGCGGTTCCTGGCCGAGGTCAAGGATGGGGTGGTGCCCCAGACAATCTGGCTGCACTCTGAAGTCGGCCATACTCAGGAAGCCAGTCAGCAGTTGAAACAGCTCTTCCCAGACGTGACAGGAGTTGCGTTCCCCACGCCGAAGACGGTCAGGCTGATGAAGCGTTGCATTCAGATCGGCTGTGATCCCGATGGCGACGACACAGTTCTCGACTTCTTCGCGGGGTCATGCACGACAGCTCAAGCCATCTTAGAGATGAACCGAGATGATGGCCATCGACGCCGCTTCATCATGGTGCAGCTACCAGAGCCGATCACGGAGCCACACAGTCTGGCTGATGGAAGTAGACTCTCGACCATCGCCGACATTGGCCGAGAACGTATCAGCCGCGTCATTCGCACGAACACAGTCGCGACTTCTGCTGACGAGGGCTTCCGCTTCTTCCGTCTGGCCGAGTCCTGCTATCGGCCCGCCGACGTTGTCGGCGCGGCCGACAGCTCTGGTGACACTCAGTTGTTCATCGATCCCCTGCGAAGCGGCTGGACTGTGGAGCAGTTGTTGTACGAGATAGCCATCAGAGAAGGCTTCGATCTGGCTGTGCACATTGAACAGGTGCCGCAGGCATCAACCAACACAGTCTTCCGATTGAGCGACCCGTTCAAGCAGCAGTGGTGTTTCGCCTGTCTGGACGACTCCTTGGCCCCCGAGACACCGCGGGAGTTGGGACTCAAGCGGGATCAGCTCTTCATCTGCCTGGATTCCGCACTCGACGACGACCTGGCCGCCAACCTGGCCCTGCAGTGCAGGCTCAAAGTCATCTGAGCGGGGCGGTACCGTCTCACAAGTGTGAAGGGACGACGCAACATGGACATAGAAGTGTACTGCGATGAAAGCCATCAGGAGTTGTTCCGTTCGCCACAGGATGATCCGAACGGCCACGTCGTGCTTGGCTCTTTGTGGATCAGGGCGGAAGACCGAGACCACCATAAGGAATGGATCCGCGAACTACGCCACCAGCACGATGTACACGGGGAGTTCAAATGGGGCAAAGTGAGTCCATCGCGGACAGACTTCTATCTGGAGCTGGTACGGGGCTTCTTCAGGGAGCCTGAAATGCGATTCAGGGCTCTCGTCCTAAGAGCGAGCCAACTGGACGCGGCCCGTTTCCACGGGGCAGACAACGAGTTGATGTTTCACAAATTCTACTATCTGATGCTCCACCACTGGGTGTACGACTTCAACAGGTACAGCATCTTCATCGACGCGAAGACCAACCGCGTACACGACCGCCTTGCGACGCTAAAGCGGGTTCTGAACAACGCTAATATCTCGTCCGAGATAACGAACGTTCAGGCTCTTCCGTCGGATGAGGTTGATCTAATCCAGCTGTCGGACCTGTTGCTTGGTGCTGTTGCCGCCAAGTACAACGGGGGCCGCCGCGGGCCTGCCAAGACGGCGGTGCTGCAGGAAGTGGAACGGAGTCTCCGCCAGCCTATCGGCCCAACGCCGCGTGCAGCTGATAAGTTCAACGTGTTCTACTTCCGCCCTGGCGGGGGGTGGTAGCGATGTGCTACCGACCGCTGCTTCTGCTACCTGATGAGGAAGAGTACCGCGAGGAGTACGAGGCCACGTACTGTGATGACAGTCCCCTGTTCATGCACGACGGCATGGAAGTCCAGTTCTTCGCAGACCGTTTCGGCCACGCTTTCTTTAGAGACCGCGACAGACGCGGCAACACGTTGGACCCGCCAGTCTTTGAGGCAAAGCGGGCGGAACGTTTGCATTGGATCCAGGCTTGCTTGGAAGACGACACGCTGGAGAACTACCGTCGCGTGATGGACAATGGTTCTGTGTGGAGGCTGGTCCTGCTGCCTGCCGAACCATACGTGGTTGTGCTGCGTACCGTGTGCGACGACGTGGCGAGGTTCTGGACGGCCTATGTAGTGGATAGTGCTCGGGCTCTCACTAATATCCAGTCCAACCCACGATGGTGAGCCCAAAATGCAAATCGCCGCTGATTTCGGGTTCAGCGGCGGAAACCTTTGGGGGTCCCCATACCGTGGGTAGAGGACAAGTGTATTATACCCAAACGTAGGAGTTGTGCAAACTTTTTTTGCCGCTGCTTTGCCGCTGCTTTGCCGCTGTCTGTTTCTGGAGTGAGTGATGATGCAGTTTCAATTTGATGCCGATCAGGAGTACCAACTGCAGGCTGTACAAGCCGTGGCTGGTCTTTTCGACGGACAGCCGCCCATCGATGCCGATGTGCTGACGGCAGACGGCGGCTTCATCGCCATCCCCAACCGTCTCGACCTGAGCGGCGACCAACTGTTGGAGAACCTGCGTCAGGTTCAGGGGCAGAATGGCATCCAGCCCGACGGCGAACTCCGTGTGCTGAACAGCACCGTCGCCATGGCCGATGCCGCCGCCGAACCGACCACGCTGCAGTGGCCGAACTACTCGGTCGAGATGGAGACGGGAACGGGTAAGACGTACGTCTACATCCGCACCGCTCTGCAGCTGTTCCGTGACTATGGCTTCCGCAAGTTCGTTATCGTCGTGCCGTCCATAGCGATCCGCGAGGGGATCCTGAAGACGTTCGACATGACGAAGAAGCACTTCAGGGAGCTCTTCGAGAACACCCCGTATCACTACTTCGTGTACGACTCGGCTAACCTGACACAGGTCCGCCAGTTTGCCCTATCGGAGAGTCTGGAGTTCATGGTCATGACGCTGGCCGCATTCAATAAGGCGACCAACGTGATCCACAGCTCCACCGACCGCCTGCAGGGCGAGACACCCATCCAACTGCTGCAGGCGACGCGGCCGATCCTGATACTGGACGAGCCGCAGAACATGGAGAGTGACCGATCAGTCTCGGCACTTTCGCAGCTCTACCCGCTCTTTGCACTGAGGTACAGTGCCACCCACCGCAATCCCTACAACCTGGTCTACCGCCTGACGCCGTACGACGCCTACAAGCTCGGGCTGGTCAAGCAGATCGAAGTCGCGGGGACGACACAGGATGACTTCAACCGCCCGTTCATGCGGGTCGAGAGCATCGAGACTGGAAAGACCGTGCGGGCGGTGACCGCGAAGCTTGCTGTCCACAGGCTCAGCAAAGACGGCACAGTCAAAGAGACCACCGTGGCGGTCAAGCCAGGGGATGACCTGCAGGCGAAGACGAACCTGCCCCAGTACGCGGGCACGGTAGTTGAGCAGATCCACCCCGCGATGAAGACGGTCAAGTTCAGCGACGGCTCCATGCTGGGGACGGGTCAGGACAGCGGGACGGACAGAGAAGCAATCTTCCGCGAGCAGATCAGCTACACAGTACGGCAGCACGCCGATAAGCAGCAGTGGCTAATAGACAAAAGCATCAAAGTAATCACGCTCTTCTTCATCGACCGCGTGGACAGCTACGTCGGCGACGACGCCATCATCCGCAAGCTCTTCGATGAAGCGTTCACCGCCAACCGACACCTGCTGCCCATGTGGGACGGGCTTGAGCCCGCCGACGTGCAAGCCGCGTACTTTGCCCAGCGGAAGACGAGAACTGGCGAGACGATCATCGAAGATAGCAAGTCGGGTGAGTCGGCGAAAGATGAAGACGCCTACGACCTGATCATGCGGGACAAGGAGCGGATGCTCTCGTTCGACGACCCGCACTGTTTCATATTCTCGCACTCGGCTCTTCGGGAGGGGTGGGACAACCCGAACGNNGAGGGCTGGGACAACCCGAACGTCTTCCAGATCTGCACGCTGCACCAGACGGCGAGCGAGATGAAGAAGCGGCAGGAGATCGGCCGCGGCGTTCGGCTGGCTGTGGATCAGTCTGGTCAACGGGTGCTGGATCCTGATCTCAACATCCTGACGGTCGTCGCCAACGAGAGCTACGATGAATACGTGCGGCATCTGCAGGATGAAGTAGAGCAGGAGTTCGGCCGCCGCGACGCCGCACCCCAGCCCAGAGATGCCCGCAGGGGGGTCAAAGTCCGCGTCAACAAAGAGTACAAGCTCCGCGACGACTTCCGCGACCTGTGGGAGAAGATCAACCAGAAGACACGGTACTCGGTCCACATCGACAGCAGACGTCTGGTCGAAGATGTGGTCCACGATCTCGATCAGCAGACCATCGCCCCGCCGCAGGTGGTCATCAACACGGGGATGGTGACTGTCGGTGATCGCGGCTTCGAAGCCATACAGGTCGGCAGTCACAAAGCAAAGAGCGAAGCATCAACTCATAGCCCGTTGCGAGTGCTGCAGGCCATGGAACACTTGATGCTCCAGACAACGCCGCCCATGCGGCTCACGCGGCGGACGCTGGTGGACATCTTCGAGAAGACCCGCAATCGTGACGCCGCCCTGTTGAACCCACAGGAGTTCGCCGCCGCCGCGGTCGCGATCATAAAGAGCCACTTGGCCGACCAGCTCGTCAGGAACATCAAGTACGAACCGATCAGGGAGTGGTACGAGATGGCTTGGCTGGACAAAGAGTTCAGCAGCTGGAAGGGATATCTGGAGCCCGCCAAGAAGTCGTACTACCTGCACGTGAAATGCGAGTCGGGACCCGAGCATGACTTCGTCAAGGGGCTGGAGAGCCGCGACGACGTGCTGATGTACGTCAAGCTGCCGCTGTGGTTCAGGGTCACGACGCCTGTTGGAGACTATACCCCCGACTGGGCCATCGTCATGCAGAACCCCGAAGTGGGCGGAGAGCCCCTGCTCTATCTCGTCCGCGAGACGAAAAGCACCATGAATCTGGACGAACTGCATCCCGACGAGAAGCGGAAGATCAGTTGCGGCCACAAGCACTTCGGCGACGCTCTCGGGATGGGGCCGACTGGATACCGTCACATCGTAGCCGCCAGCGATCTCCCCTGATCAAACTCGGCGCTCCGCGCCGAGTTTGATCAGGCATGCCGTCGTTGCCCGTCTGTCGCTCGTCGAACCCGCCGCCGCACCCCGCTACGCGATGCCACATGCCACGATTCCCCGCCGCCTCCCTGAACGCCCTCCGCCGTGGATGGTTATCAGGAGCCTTCATGACCACCCACACAGACACAACCCGAGCCGCAGTCGCGGGGACGTCCGAAGCCGATCTCGAAACGCCCGCTCGCGTCCCGACACCTGCGGTGCGGCCCCATTCAGAGGCTCTGGATCTAACGGACGCGACGAGTCCCGAGCGAGACAGGCGGCGGGATCCGTGGCCCCCCAAGCAGGATGATGCCCAACCCGCTCAGGGCCCAGCCCAGTTCCGTCTGGATTTCTGCGAACCACTCAGCCCCGAGGAGCTTGACGTGGCCGCGGAGTCTGGCTTCAGCGACCCACTGGATTTCGCACTCGACAGCGCCGGTCGCTTCACGCAGGTGACACTGTCCGTGGAGCACTAAAGGACCTGTACCCGAGTAAACGGGGCTTTGGGATCGCACCGCCAATAGGTGCGGAGCTGAGCGTCCCAGAGACAACATTACGGGCCTGCGGAGAACAGGAGCAGCTGGCTCTACTGGGCGAACCGTAGACGGTGCCGTCGGTAGATCCCCCACGTGTTCCCCCTCGAATCAGGCTCTGGAGGTCCCATGGCCCCTTATCCCACACCCAGATTTGCGAACCACCTGTCGTTAGGCGGACAGCCGCTCCGCAAGAGCCAGTTCAGCCGTCTCCTTCACTCTGAACTGGCCGAGATGGAAGACGCGGAGTACGACTTCGATCCCGAACCATTGGGCGGTTCTGACGCGGACACGGCCTTCGACCCGTCGCTTCTTCACGCCGCGTGTCCAGTGTCGGAGACGGCACTCGCCATCTACAAGCATCACATGGCCAGTGGAAACCCCTTGCCCTCTTCTGACGTGTTCTACTTGGACCTATCGGGGCTGGCGTCCGTGTCGGACTTTGTCTATCTGGGGAGCGGTCGTTGGCGGCACCGCTCCGTGCCCGATCAGGTCGTGCACACGGTGGTCGCTTGTGCAGGGCGGCACATACTCGGCATCCACCCATTCGGGAACGTGGAAGATGCTCGGGCTGCCTTGCTGTTCTTTCTCAGTTCGGTCCATGGCCTGCCAGAGTCACTCAGTTGGCCCGAATTCACGGCCATGAGGGAATTCGGGCTCCTACCATCCGCGGTAGGGGCAAGCGACGTTTGGTCAGTACCAATCGAGACCGTCGAGAACAGGTAGCTGGGGTTGAGCCGCAGCCCAAGGTATCCACAGATCCGCGGCAGGAAGTAGCTTGAAATGTCCCAGAACCGAGAGCATGTGTCCGCAGCCGCCGACGCAGACACCCTAAGCCCGTCGCAGCTATTCGCTCGACTTCGCGAGAGCGTGATGGGCCAAGACGCCGCCCTGATGGCGATCGCCGCCGTCCTGCGGGCCCACTGTCTGGCATCCCGTGAGTGGCGAGCCAGCCACGGCTCCCATTCACACCAGCCGAGCCCCATCAGGGTCCTGATGTGCGGTCCATCAGGCAGCGGCAAGACACATGCGGTGCGAACCGCGGCGGGTTTGGTGGACGCCGTATTTCGGGCTGAGGACTGCTCCAGCTTCTCCGAGGTAGGCTATCACGGGAGGGATGTGACGGATATTGGATCGTCTCTCCTGCAGGCGTGTGCCAGCATTTCGTCGGCGACGAGCCGTACTTGGACGGCCGAGACGGGCGTGGTTCTCTTGGATGAATTTGACAAACTGCGGGCCTGCGGCGGGTCGCTCGGGTTTCGGAGCAGTGGGACTGGGCTGGACGTGTCGCGGGAGGGAGTGCAACGGTCACTGTTGACTCTGCTGGATGGCCATCCGATCACCGCCGAGATCAGAGACGGCGGGGGGCGTCTGACCGTCCCCTTCAAAACCTGTGGTCTGCTCGTCTTCGCCGCGGGCAGTTTCGCTGGCGGGCTCGCCGCACTGGTGGCGAAGCGGCTGGGCAGACGTCGGACTCGCATCGGCTTTGGCGACGCTCATGCGGGGGCAGACATCGCTAAGAGCGAGTCCGAGTTGCTGAGGGAGGCTCGCTCAGAGGATTTCATAGAATTCGGCCTGCTGCCCGAGGTCGTGAACAGACTCAGCGACGTGGTGGTTCTGGATGCCCTGTCTCGGGACGCCCTGCGGGCTATCCTGACCGAGGCTCACGAGGGTCCACTGTGGCGTGTGCAGCGGCGTGCCCTGCTTGAGAACTTCTCGTTCGCCCTTACCGACCGCTTGGTGGAAGCCATGGTGGACGACGCGTTGGCCAGCGGACTGCAGGCCCGATGGTTCCACGGAGCCCTACAGAGAGCGACGCGGAGGGCGTTTTACGAGATGCCCGACAGGCTCAGGCGTCGCAGGGGCGACAGTAGCTCGGTCGTCGTGCAACTCGATGTGGACTCATTGACCGACGGTGCCTATAGGGTCTGCAGGCGGAAGGAGCCCTGAAGAATGCTCGACGACGAGGACCGCGACGATCTCGATCGCGACTTGGGGATACTGACGAAAGCTGCCGCTCTTCCCATCCTGATCGACATGCTGTTGGGGCTCCTGATGGAGCTGCTGCATGGCGGCTGCATGGTGCTGCTGTTTCTGGGCTTCATGCTGGCTCTCTTGGTGGTCAACTATCCGTGGGTCAGCTTGGGCGTCGTGATCCTGGCCCTTGCAGCTGCGGTCCGTGAGGCGTGGCGGAGAGCCCAACTGCGACCCCGCGGTCCTCGTAGAGGGGGATCACGCCATTAGCGAGTTGCGTACGCCCCTCCTCCGCCGCCTATCCCGCGGCCACACTGGGCGAGCCAGCACCTACGAGTTGATCCCAGAAGCCTGGGGAGATGTGCTGGACGGTGCCGCCTGAGGTGAGCCGCTCGGAGGTCGGAGGGGAATTCGGAGCTCATTCTCGCACCCCTTCGGGGATCGTGCGGCGGGGAGGCAGAAACCCCTTAGTGTATTATGTAGGACACTTCGTGCCGACGATCCCCGCCCCCCTCCCAGGCCATTGGATAATGAAATAACGGTTATGGGAAGAGCAATTCCCGCAAGGAATGACGAAGTGGGAGAATCCTGTGATGAACGACCTGATCCCGATCACCGACGCCCCGCTGTCCCCCGACCGCAACCCGGCCAATGTCTACCTCTCCAGCCTCGCCCCCTCGGGGCGGAGGACGACGGCGGGTAGGTTGGCGATGGTGGCCCGTGACATCCTCGGCCTCGATCCCCGGCTCGTGCCGTGGCACCAGCTCCGTTACCAGCACCTCAGTGCGATCCGCACCAGGCTGCAGGAGATCGGCTACGCTCCCGCCACCGTCAACGGCGTGATCTACGCCATCCGGGGCGTCGCCCGTGCCGCCTTCAACCTCGAACTGATGGACGCCGAGGCCTACGAGCGAATCCGGGGCGTGCGTCCGGTACGGGGCGAACGGCTCCCGGCGGGCCGGGCCCTGACGCCCGGCGAGCTGTCCGGCCTGATGGACGCCTGCGGCAACGACCCGACGCCCGCTGGCGTGCGGGACGCCGCCGCCATCGGCCTGCTCTACGCCGGGGGCCTGCGGAGATCGGAGGTGGCGGGGCTCCAACTGCGGGACTACGATCCCGGCAGCGGGGAACTGCTGGTACTGGGCAAGGGGGACAAGCAGAGGAATGTCTGGATCGACAACGGGGCCGCCGAGGCGTTGGCCGACTGGCTGCTCGTCAGGGGCGACGCCGGGGGCCCGCTGCTCCTCGCCATCAACAAGGGCGGGGCGATCCTCGACCACGGCCTCACCGATCAGGCGATCTACAACCTGCTCCGCAAGCGGGCCCGGCAGGGCGGCGTCCGGGACTGCCGTTGTCACGATCTGAGAAGGAGCTACATCAGCGACCTGTTGGACGCCGGGGCTGACATCAGCACGGTTTCCAGGCTGGCCGGACATGCCCAGGTTCAGACATGTGCCAGATATGATCGGCGTGGCGAGGACGCCAAGAGGAGGGCCGTGGCCCTGCTCCACCTGCCCTATCGGCGTCGCACGACGCCCATCATGGGCGGACGGGAGCAGTGACCGTGGGGCAGCCGCCGCCGCAGGCGGCGCGCTGCCCTGCGGGCAGCACGCCACCCGCCCCGAGGACGGGCAGCCGGGACGGTGGGGAAGACCGAGCCCCCGCCCGGAAGGGCGGGGCGAGGTTCACCGGATCGGTGCGAAGCGACCGGAGCGTCTAGCGGAGGGAGCGGGACTCCATCCCCCCAAGGATTCAGTAGTGGGGGGTTGTGGCCAAAGGCAAAGAGGACCCAAGGAAGGGGGGTTCCACTCGGATCAGTTTGGGGAACAGCAACCCCCTCTTCACCCGTGCGACTACCCGGCTACGGCGAGGGAGCTGCCTTCTGCAGCACTCGCAAGGCTTTGCTGATCCACGGCCCTGAGCATCTCAACTTTCTGGCGACGGCGGCCTGAGTGCCCAGTTCCTCGACCATCGCCTGCAACCGGAGGGCCCGCTCCAGTGGATCCTCCCTCGGGGGCCGGACGGAGACCCCCGACGAGCCGGAGGCGAGGCGGGGCTGCCGCCCCAGCGGCATCGACACCCGGAGAGCCAATGTGCCCTGAACAGACCGGGCTGGAATCACAACCGAGCCAGTATCTTCAAAAGCCGAACTTCGGTTAACGATGTTCGGCTTCTTGCCCTCAGGCCCCACGGAGCACAGCTCCGTGGGGCTTTGTCGCATCTGGAGGGTAACCGTCAACCGTCTGGTTCGGCCAGACACACCGACGGAACGATCACGGAATCGTGACGGAGACAATGACCTTAGATTGTGGTAGCATTTCTGATCCGAGCTTGACGCCTGCCGAGAGTGAGGCCCACGAAGATGCGTTGTGCGATCCTAACCCGAGAGTCGACCGAAGAACAGACGAGGCCCGACTACAACAGCCTGCAGACGCAGGCTGAGATATGCCGGGCCTATGTGGAGGTA
>LSQX01302727.1_pt1 | contig 13040 bp, 13 predicted proteins | sample 654561 | NCBI WGS metagenome assembly LSQX01 (sample SAMN04489861, study PRJNA283612) | anaerobic digester metagenome | isolation source: 4 biogas reactors fed with cattle manure at either 37C or 55C with and... | place: Denmark: Kongens Lyngby | collected 2014 | reverse complement strand
TTTTGCCCACTCTTGGAGGCTTGGTTTCGGGGAATCCGCCTGCCCCTGTCCTGATGTACTTAATTCAGAAAAATCCCGACTGACGTTAACAACTACTTGTTTCTGTCCTTTTCCATAAAGACTATCCCATAACTTAAATTGTCTGTTATTCTCATACTCAATTCTTTTATTATATTTTTTCACACTAATCACAGCCCATATAATGCAAACCAACCAATAGGTCAGCAAAAAAAACAATAAAAAGCCTGCCGACAAGCTCATTAAAACTGTATTTTCTTGTAAAATACCAATAAGGAAAAGCACCAGAACCAATACTGGAGCAAAAATCATTGTAAGTGCAGCTGATATACTTGCATAGAATAATCCAATCGGTCCGAATAGAATTGTCAGTACTAATGCCAATCCAACGCTTTTAGGTGATTTTGTTGTTAAATACGGTACTGCCATGCCATGTTATGTTATTTATTTGTTCAAATCTTGTCTCATTAGTCTTTTGTACCTACCAGGTTCGGTCAACTAAATAAAGGTATATTTAATTTTGCAACTGTATTTAATAGTTTCCTATCTCGTATTTTACAATAGACAACATAGAAAAAATAACAGGAAATATGATGAGAAAAATCCATTTTTTATAAGGCAAGTATGATATAAAGACTCCATCCATAACAAAAACCAACACAACACTAAAGATTTATTAAAAGCCAAAGACCGAAAAATACTTCCCATAAAATTGCTGATCTTTTGTAAGTGTCTGCTTTTCCGAAAAGTTTTGCCGGCAAGTTAGTTTTCAAGGTTGCCAGCAGAAAAAACGTTCAATAACATAAATCTATTTTATCTTACCCAGTCTTGCAGTAACTTTCACAGTCTTTTCTGAATAAAAAATCGGGATAATATACTTTTTAGTCTCATATTGAGGATAAATAACCACATCATAGCCTGGATTATCTTTCATTAACTTGTATAGCGCATAACTACTGACTTTCCCTTTATCATAATCTCCTAAAACTGGTATTACTGTAGAAATGGCTCCAACAATTGGGTCAGCAATTATATTTCCACTAACCGCAATATTTTTAGTATCATCAGTAAATTGGTCTGAATGAATTCGTCCAGATTCCCATTTTAACAATCTTTGCCAATCGACACCAAGAACTCGAACAGAAGTTGCTTCAGCCATAACTTGTTGAGAATAATCAAAATCAGCCTTGTAAAATTCAATGTGAAATTTGGAGATTTCATAGAATGGTTTGATATAGAACAACTACTAATAAGTCCAATCAATCCAACAAACAAAAAATGATTAAATTTAATATGTTTCATAATGTGATTATTAAGTGTTTATGTGTTATTTAAGAAAATGCAAAATAACTTAAATAAGAATTTCTTTATTTAACTTTCCTTACGAGGTAGAGTTTTACGTGATGCAATCGCCTTGTTGTTGAACGGTCTGACGCCTGGTGCAGAACTGGCTGTTAGCAATCGTTTTTTTCGGGTTTAATAAAAGTCAATTTATACATAAGTCCTTTACAAATAATTTCTGATTTTATTTCTGTCATCTCATCAGGGATTAAGTTGATCGGAACAAATGCCTTATCTGCCTCTTGATATCTCCCTTTCAGAATCGGATTCCTCTGATAATTTTCTCTCACTAATTTATCTGTTTCGTCAACAATCAAAAGTTTTGTTCCTGGCTTTGCAACTCTAATCATTTCTAAGATTGCTCTTTGTTTATCATTAAAATAATTAATCCCGCCATAATGAAAGACTACATCAAAATACTCATCTGCGAATGGCAAACTTTCTCCTTCGCAATGAATTAAAGTAGATTTAATTCCCCATTTCTTTAAGTGTTTTTTTGCTTGTTGTAACATTCCCATTGAAATATCCACACCAAAATATTCTGCCCGGTTGTTTAGGAATCGGAAATTATCCCCTGATCCAACAGAAACTTCCAGAACTTTGTCAGTATCTTCAATTTTTAACTCGTCTAAAAAAGGCTCTCTGAACTTTCGTTCTCCACCAAACTTAAACCAAAAATACAGTCGTTGTGATAGGTTATATGCCCAGGCAATTCTATCATAAAGTTTTTTATATTTAAGATTATCACCTGTTAATGATTTCTCATCTATAAATGAGTAAATTTCATTATTGAATTTATATTTTTTGTCTGCTAAAAACATTTTCCGTGTCTTTAGATAATCTATAAGCTGTCATCTGAATTTGTCTTCCTGGCAGTATTTCTCTTATTAAAATTTTTTTCTACGAGAGATCTTTTATTTGCAGAGCCATGTGAGGGAATAAATACTTTGCATTTTGTATTAAGAAGTTTCTCCCAGCTATTCAGCATTTGAGTCTGATCAGATGCAAAAGGCGGGAATATGGTCCACCAAAATATTCCGAACATGGTATCTCCTACAAGGGCCAGCTCATTATCAATTATTAAACTAACCGATCCCTGTGTATGTCCGGGAGAATGCATTAGATAGGCATTGAAGCCCCAGGTTGAGAGGTCATAAATATTTTCAAATGTATAATCAAATTCGCAAGGTTGATATTTTGCAAATGATATAAACTGTTTGGCAAAGATTTTAACGATATATTTTATAATTGGATTTGTTCCGGTAGGAAGAATATTGTCACCGGCAACCAGATACTTGGCTTCAGACTGGTGAATAATAATCTGAGCATTATATTTTTCTTTGATTTTATGTGCATTAGCTGCATGGTCGAAATGTGAATGGGTGAGGATTAAAAGATTAATATGTTCAATCCGGAGTCTTTCCAATCTCTTTTGCAAGGTTTTCCACATGGATGCGGGACTTGTGTCAATCAGGATGTTAGTTTTATCATTTGTAAGAAGGAAAACATTACTCCGCCCTGAAAGAACCTGAATTATTTTGTACTCACTGGATGTCAACCAGATTCTCATTTTTTTAACTGATAAACAAAGTTCAATTATAAGCCTTATTCTGAATATTGACCAGCGGTCAAATAAAGTAACAATTGTAATAATCTTCCTTTGGTAACTTTATTCCCTTTAAAGGCAAGGTTATTGTTTCTTTTTTTTAACTGCTACGTATAAATCTATTTCGGGATTTTGTTGTTCGCTCCTTTTGTCATGTAATTCAAAATCACCAATCACCTTATTATCTAATTCATATTCAGAATCCTTAATCCATTCGGTATAGATATATTTTTTTATTCTTCCTGTCGAGATAGCCCATGCAAATCTGCTTTTGGGTTTAATTGTAAATACAGCGTATGTAATCGGCGGGATTTCAAATGATGTCAAAGCAGCAGGAATACTATCCAGATTGGTAACCATATCACCCATTAAATATTCCCAGCTTTCATTTCCAATGAAATCCTTACTTATTGCCACAAACTGCCATGGTGTTTTTTTATTGAGTATAATACCCTGCTCTTTCACTTTTCTATATTCATTCCCCAAAGTAACAGCATCTTTAAAAATTGTTTTTTGAGTAGTCCGGATTGAAACACCAATCATTTTAATAGGGTCTTTTAAAGAAACTATTCTGGGTTCATCCTTTTTAAATGAACCAATCAACAAGAAATAAAGAATTAATACGACTATGAATATTATCCCAATTACAGTTACTATAATCATAATTATCTTTTTCATTCAGTCAATTATCCGTGTCAGGTTTTCGTGCCAATTTTTTCCTGTCATTGTGGTAGCTTAAACTGTTATAGTTCGGTATTGGCTGATTTTTAGCATCATGTCTGTTGGAAAGTATCATAGCAAGGATATTAAACAACATCCCTGTTATTCCCAGGAAGGATCCCAGGTTGGATTTTGACATCAAGTCCTGGTAGTTAATAAAAAATAATGTTACAACAATCAATGCGGCAGAAATACCAGCAATGATTAATCTGAACTTTCTCATTTTGTGATTATTAAAATGAATAAAGACTATAAGTCAATTTACAAATATTCCCCGAAGCCGGAGGCTGTTTTTCATTTTTGTTTATTACTGATTCTATGTGACTCTGAGAACCACCATGAGCTACTGCAAAAAGGAACGCAGCAACCAGCACTTTATCCCATTAGGGCAGCATTATCAGCTATTCCATTTTGACTTAAAAATATATCTTCCAGGAACCAATGGGGAAGAACTTCATCTGCAGCACATTTATCACCGATTGCGTGTTGTCATCGTAACGCTGCATAAAAATATTATCATGGTCTGTGAGGTTCTGCACATCGAAGGACCACTCCTGTGATATGTTTCTGGAATTTTTTCGATATGAAATACGAAGATCTACCCTGAAATAGTCCTTGAACTGTGGTTTGTAAGCCTCGTCATAGTTGTACACGGCATCGCCATGTAATATGGATTGCTCCAGGTTGATGGGAATATACCGTTTGCCCCCCGCCGAAACCACCTTGATGTTAAACGCCAGCGCATCGGTTTTTATTGGCAGCTCGTACCCCGCCAGCAGGTTCAAGGTATAATTCCCGTTAAAGACTGTATTACGCCAAACCTCATCACTACCCTCGTATTTCGAGTCGAACAGCGAAGCAGTGAACAGGAAGTAAAAGTTTTGGCTTAAAAATTTCTCAAGGGTAAACTCCACCCCGCTATTCTTTCCCTTGCCTCCATTGATAAGACTGTCTGTCTTTTCGTTGTAAAAGTTTGCGCCATAGTTTACCAGGCTAAAACAGGAGGCCCGTTCCTCCACGGGTATATCATAAAGCATCTGGTGGTAGGCCTCAATTTTGAGGCGCAAGTTGGTACTTATCCTGTAGTCATACCCCGCAACAAAGTGATGGCTCTTGCTAAAACCCAACTCCCGATTGCTTAGCGTATAATCATTGGGCGATTCCGACAGCCTGGTTCGGATAAAATAGATAAACTTGGGTTGTGTTTGCCCGTGCAGACCGTACCCCAGGCTAAGCGCATGCTTGCTACTCAGCTTGTAAGCGATTCCCAGTCGGGGCTCAACCATGCCTGCCCCATTTAAGGCAAACACCTGACCATGAATTCCCGCATTGATGAACAGATTATCGGATATGCTGTGCTTAAGCTGCACAAAACCCTGATACAAACCCGTATTCTCACGAATATCGGTGTCGTTTATAACCTCGTCGAGACCCGGAATACGGGTTTCATCATAGAAGTCGAGGAAGAAATGCTCCACAATAGCACCCACCTGAAAGGTATTCCTGGCATTGATTTTCGAAATCATCTTGGTGGAAAAAACCAGTCGGGTTTCGTTGTAACTCTCCGAGTAGTATGGAGTATAGATCTCCCCTCGCAAGGTATCCACATCGTTAAAGGAGTTGGAATAGCTGGCAGATAGTGCGGTTTCCATACGGGTGCTGCTGGAAAAGAAATACTTGTTGGACAGGCCCAGAACCCCCATTCCGGAGCCGTTGAAAACCTGAGTCCCGGGGAGCATATCCGCGGTCCAACCCGATCCTGTATCCTCTCCCAGCTTGATACTACTTATGCCACCAAGCCCTAAAAACGAAAAGGTACCCATGCTTTGGGTGGGAAGGCTTAACTTGAACGATACATCTGAATATTTGGGAATACCACCCACATCGAAAAGTCCCATGGCACTCATCACATCCATCATGGTGTAGCGGTAGTTTAGCATATACGAGCTATTACGCTTACGCGATATGGGACCCTCGGCCCCCAACTCAAAGCCATTGAAACCCATTTGCCCGATAAATTCATGGTTCTGGCTGTTGCCCCTTCGCATTTTCAGGTCAAATGCGCCGGACAGCGCATTGCCAAACTCGGCAGGGAAGGCACCGGTAAAGAAATCAGAGTTGGTAAGCTGATTGTTGTTGAGGATGCTGACGGGCCCCCCGGTGGTGCCATAGGTTCCAAAGTGGTTGGGATTGGGAATAACTATACCATCCAGCCGCCATACCAGGCCAATGGGCGAATTCCCCCGAATGATGATATCGTTTCGCTGGTCGCCTGCGGTAACTATTCCCGCATAGTTGGATACCATCCGGGCAGGATCGCCCCAGCTGCCCGCAAATTTATTGGACTCCTCAACCGTAAATGTGCGTGCGCTCAGTGTGGCAAATTCGTTGATGGTCTTATCCTTGTGATAAGCTGAAACGCTAACCTCCTCGATACTTTCGATCTTCTCCAAGAGTTCAACTTCGAGGAACAGGGTCTTTTTTGAGGTGAGTTCAACGCTCTGTAGCGTTACCGAATGATATCCCACATAGCTGATGGTGATTGAAAATCTGCCCGCCGGCACCTTTTCAATCCGAAAGTACCCTTCTGCATCAGTGGATGTGCCCTGGGTATAGCTACCGGAATTAACAACAATACTGGCTCCGGGAAGGATGGTTTGTGATTGTTTGTCTTTGACTTCACCTGTAATGGTTCCATCTATTTCCTGCCCAAAACTTAAGGAAATGCAACCTAGTAATAACCATAACAGAACAAGGGGCCTCCTGGGTTTCATGACATGTTCGGGTTTTTTATTGTTAATGGGTAGTATAATCAAGGCGAGGATAATTCGCTAATAAAGACAGCAACACCTTCTCCTCTCATTCCAAACACCCATGCGCTACATATATTTTCACATTACCGTCTATTGCTCAACCGGTGTAATCGGGAAGCAAAAATTCAGTAAAACTGGTATCGGCACTGCCAGGATTGGCAACTTTTTAGCTGCTATAGCCCCAAAACGCTTATTGGGACATACGGTGGAACTTGTCACATACGCCCTGCGAGTCAACGGTCTGCCAAATGCACACAAGTTTATCCAATGGGCAAATCATCATAGTCTGAAACCAAGCCGCTTTCAATTTCATCCAAAATTAAGTTGTAATACCTGACTGCATGTTCCAACGACCAATTTTCAAGTCTGCACGTTTATATTAATCTCTAAAATAGTTATAATCAGCTTTAATTTCTTTCAAATATCTCTTTTTGTCTGAATCATCTAATTTTTCTGTAACAGGATTTGAATCTTTATCTTAGAATGTCAATCTATCCAATACATTTTCACACGAATCATTTAACTGAATTGAATATAAGTCTTTATCTGCTTTATGTTTTTTATAAACTTATAGATATGAAAATTTTAATCCTGATGGTGTGCCGGAAATTAATGAAGTTGTGTGCCGTTATTGCTAAAAAATCTCAAGACTATCAATGTTTTTTATTGACTCAAAAAAACCTTCTTTTTCAAATTTCCTCTTCCAGATCTCCACTGGTGTATAGCTTATAGTCATTGTGGTGCTCTTAATTATTAAATATCTTTCTCCTATTTCTAAGTCAAAGGCTTTAACTATATCCATATTAAAGTAAATTTTACTGTTCTTTACTTTGGTTATTAGATATGGCCGTGAATTAATACTGTGAACCAAGTCAGTTCCATCAATTCTATCTATTACTTTTTTAAAAATGCTCAGCTCAGCTTTCTCGAGGTTCATAATTGCAAAACCTCTCTCGCCAGGCCGGGTTGATGTCAAGAGTACTGACTCATTATCAGCGAGAAGGTATCTTTTTAAAGCCTTTGGAGGTATCTGAATTGTTAAATCCTCTCTCAGAATAGAAATTCCATATGCTTCTTTTGCTCCAGGTGTTCCAGGTGATAAGCTTGGCATTTTTTTCTAATTAGTCTTTTTTTATAATGGTACACAAGGGGCCCGGCAATATGGGGAGGTAGTGTTACCCGACGAAAACACCGACCACGTCCTGTGTTCTTAGCGAGAAAACTGTCACGGTGCAGGATTTTAATTGAGTACAAATGTGCGTGTCCGGATGCAGGAACATTCCGAATTTGCTTTTTAAACAGGAGCAAAAAGCATGACGACCTCCCGTTTCACGGGATAAGTTGTCCCGCAAAGCGGGAAACAGCTTACCCATATTGTCCGTGTTATAAGCAGGGCTGTTTTAAGATTTAGTATTTGATCTCGTTAAAATTAAAATTTTGGTCCTTTCCAAACATATTCCATGCAACACTTTTCATTTTCATATTTCACATATTTTGGATCGGCCATGCTTAATACTTTACCATCCATGCATTTTGGTCCTGTCTTTGTGGAGCTTGAAAAATTAAAATACTCAAAATAATATTCATTCTCCCATTCATATCTGACCCATGCGGTGTAGGCAGCAATTGTAATTGGATCAGATTTAATCTGTTCTTCCAGACCTGAAATGTTATTTTTAAGCCAGTCTGGAACATCCTTTATAAGTAACGATTGATCTTTTTGACAACTCAACGTCGAGATTGACAAAACCATTAAGAAAATGAGTTTTTTCATGTCTTTGTGGATTTATTGCTAAGTTACGCCTTTTATGAATATTAAGTAGCTGATTCCGATGCATTTTTAAAATCCATGGTAGGATGCTTTGCTTATAACGCCACGCTAAACGAAGTTCCGCACTGAGGGCGGTTCCGCCAGAGCTTGCTATGAACGGAAGTAAAGTCTGCAAGGATGGGACCAAATTGCGTTCAGCGATATGTTCAGGCATGTTTTGATTCGATATCCGGCTAAAGCTGATAAGTTTCATGAAGCTACTAAACAATTTGGTTTAGCGCGGCGTTCAGGCATTTCCGTTCATATATCAATCCAATAAACATTCACAAGTTTTTCTTCCGAGTTGGGAATATTTACAAGTTGTCCGTCTGTGTATGGTTTTGTATCGGACAATACTCCACCACATTTTATTATTGTTTTGATAGAGGGTATGTTATCAGAAAAACACGCTAACATTAGTTTTTCAATATTCAACGATTTTGCGTATTCAATTCCCATTTTCAAAATTTCTGTCGCATAACCCTTTTCCCTTTCACTCGGACGTACTGAATAGCCCATGTGACCACCATATTGTGCCAGGAACTCATTCCCCAAATTGTGCCGAATATCAATCATACCGATAATTTTCAAGTCGCGTTTTCTAACAGCAAAAAATGTTGTTGCTGTAACCCAACCAATGCTAACGGTGCTTTCCTGGCGATTGTTCGTATTATGTGTCAACCATTGCTCATATTCCATTTGGTCAAACAATGCACTTCCATGTATGACAGGTTCATGCATTTCCAAAAATTCACTTTTGAAATTTTCCGCTGCTATCTTATGTTGTATCGTTGGTAATTGTAATTCTAATTCGTTCTTATTCATTTTTTATATTACTATACCACTGTTACTTCTCACGGCTTTCTCACCGTACTGTAGCCCGCTTGCTGGCGTTCGTTATTTTTTTGTCATTACGTACTTATTATCATGTTTATCGAGTTTCCACGAGCTATTAAGCTTTAATCTCCATCCTCTGCCTGAAATTAGTGTATCTGTTTTTATTTCAGGATAAGAAATAGTTACTTTATTCCACTCCGGGTTCATTAAAGCTCCGCAGCTATCAACTTCAAGTATTCCCCAGTTATCTGTTATCCTCAAATTCGGATAAACAGTTCCGAATGAATCTAATGGCATAATATTAGAAGGATTAAAGCCTATTTTCATGTTTTCTAAACCTATCTCAACAACTCTATCGCTTAGAAAAATATTTTTGTATTTTCTTTTCAATTCTTCTTTTTCCACTTCACTCCGCGTTTCTTTTTCAACAATTGAAACTATCCCATATTGCGCACCTAATTTTAAAATATCCTCATTTGCTAATTCCTGATATTTAACACCAAAAAAATCAGAAATAAAATCAGTTAAGTTAATTTCTCCTGTAATTTGCTGATTCCAATCATCGTTTGTTTTTTGCATAAAATAACCATAAACAGGAATTGTGAAATATGCAAATGAACGAACATATGTTGGCATAGTATAAAGCCAGTCAATATTAGAAATATAATGCTTCGTCAAATCAGATTCTTTCCTCTGACTTAAAATTGAACCTGTATATTCTGCCAAGCCCTCATTTATTTCTAAGGAATTTTCTGCTTTTTTAGCTTCAGGGAAATTTTGATAACGATATTGTCTAAACAGCAACGCGTTTTTTATATGAATTTCGGGTTCGTTTGAGCTTAATGCCTTTTTTAAAGCCTCAAGCTCTAATGTTAAATAAATTCGTCCATATTTAGAGTCCAAATGTATACTTTGAATTTCATTTAAGGAATTAAACCCCAGGTCTGGCTGAATTCTGTGATAGGATTCATGAATCAGCAAATTCAATCGTTCTTCTTTTGTCTCAGGAAGAGGTAAAGCGACCATTGTCCATCTTTTATCATTCCAGTCAATTGCAGTATTGGCAATATTAATATTTTCGGAAAGTTTCCCAACAAATAAATTTTCTCTTTTTATTAGCTCACCAGCATTGTCACTTTCATTTGCAATTATTGTTCGTGTTTGCCTGTTTACTAACATTAACGGACCTTTCAATGAATGATTCCATAATTGTCCATTTTCTCTTTCCAAGGCTACATTCAATTCATTAAAAGCTGTCTTTGCCTGGTTCCAATCTGTTTCGGAAATCTCAATATTTTTTACGTTGCTTCTGCACCCGGAAAGGAGCATAATAGTTAAAATTATAATTGTTTTCATAATGCTTCTGTTTTTATAATGACTCCTAACGGTAAATTGTATGAGTAGTGGCAGATTGCGTGGCAGTTTCCAGTCAAACCGATACACATTTTGTGCAGGCAAGAAATCTTGATATTTAGCACTTTGCCTGCCATAACTTTTACAAAATGCCAGGTGCTGGTTTTTATATTTAGTGTAAAACAATATTGGCAATAAAGTTAGGGTGTGAGTATTCAACCTTTCCACTTTCATATATTTTATTTGCTATATCAAGAACTTCAAATCCTGTATTTACTTCCTTGACTTTAAAGTATTGTGTAGAATATTTTGATTCGATTAATTCTAAATTCAAAGTTTCTGCATAGTCTATAAACTCCGATTCAGATATAATTTCATCGTTATTCTTGGTTAGAACTTCACTTAGTAATATCCAATAAATCATTGGGTCATCATCTGATAAATAAAACACAGGAGTTGCCGAATATATCTCGGAGTCCTTATTTAGCTGTTTTAAATAGTCTTTAAAATCTGTGCAATCACATTTGTCATTAATTATAGCCTTAAATCTACCATAATTGCTGTCAACCTCAAATTTCTCCGTATTAATAAATGAGTATTTTTCTAAAATAGATTTTGCATCTGCTCCATTGACACTTGTTTGTCTAAACTCAATCCAAACCTCATATAATGAATGTTTAAAATAATTTTTGGCCTCTCCGGAATAGTAGAAGTATTTTTCACTACATAATTGGTCATTTGACAAGTCTTGCTCTTTCGCACAAGAAGCAAATAATACAAGTCCCAATAGAAATAAAATATATATTCTCATTGTTTTTTATTTTATGATGCCATTTTCTGAATTGAGGTTGCGTTAAACCTGCACCGACATGTTCGGGCACGTTTTGATTCNNGATATCCGGCTAAAGCTGATTATTTGTACAAATAAAGCAGGCAATTTGGTTTAGCGCGGCGTTCAGGCACATTTCTTTTGGATGCAGAAGTTGCAAAGCAACGGGCAGACAAAAGTTCAGCTTTAGCTGAATGTACCTGAACGGTGTTGTATATGAAATATTTGGTATTTCGATGCACTTCTACGTCAAGTTACAAGTACTTTTATACGGACTGAAACCTTCGTAACCATACTGACTGCCAAATGTTTTATATATGATGTTGTGTGCTCTAATTTTCATCCTCAAATGGTTTGTCAAACCGATTACCAAATGCATTATTTTTTTTCAGATTACTATTCCAATAGAAATTTGTTAATCCTGTTCTGCTAATTAGTCTATATAGAAATATTCTCATAGGCGACATTTTAAATGGTTTTCGTAATACTTTTTTTATTTCAGGCGAGAATTCCTGGTTCTTAGCAAAGTATTCTCCCAAACTTTGAAATCGGCTAAATAATTTTTTAGTCATTAAAGAAGGCATAATTTGAATTCCTTCAACACCTCCTTTAATAATGGTACCCAAATATTCACATTGTATTCTCTTTGTATATTTTTCCAAATATCGTTCAATATAAATTGAGTGAATTGCTTCAGGAAATCCAGACTGAACTATGTAACCTATTTTTTTTGAAGAAGCGAGTTTAAATTCTGCGACACGTTCAAAGAATTCTTTCACAATTCCCGGCATGCAGTCCGTATAAAGCGGAAAAACAATAATGACAATCTCTGCATTTTGGAAAATTTCTTTTTGTTCATCTTTCTGTTTGCGATTTGCTATGTAATAAACCGGTACATGATGAGAACAAATCTTATTATACCCGTGTAGGAAATGTTCAATAAGTATTTTTGAATTACTTTTCTTGTACCTTGGAGAGCCATTATATATCACAAGTTTCATAGACTATATCCTTAGGTTTACTTTGGTCGATAAATTTCACATATTTTTTTTCGCAATGAAGATTTATGGCTAATCGATCATATATATCACTTACTATCTCCAGATCATCATTATCAGTATCCTTTTCCCGCTCAAGAACAAGTCCAAAATCAGGGTATTTAGTGTATCGCTTATGATGGTGGCTTTCTCCATTTATGATTTCAATATATGGATGGAGAAGTACAATTAACCTATCTGTAATCTTTTTGAGCGCTGAGCTTGTAAAACCTGCTATCAAAGGTGATGCAAAAATGAAAAAGTGGGAATTAATAACTGATTTAAAGATTTCTTCGGCATCATCATTAATTGAACATCTTCCCGGAGTTTTCCACCAGCAACTCCAACATCCTGTACAATAATGTAAATTCATTTTACTAAGTGTAAATATTTGTACAGCGTGGTTTAATCGAAATTCTTCAGCTAATTTTTCAAGATATAAAGAAAAACCACTTTCCTCTTGCCTTATATCTCCATTGAGAATTACAATATTCATCTTTTCTCTTTATTTATAGCACACAACGCCGCGCTTAACGGAGTTCCGCTGAGGGCGGTTCCGCCAGAGCTTGCTATGAGCGGAAGTAAAGCCCTCAAGTGCGGGGCCAAATTGCGTATAGCGACATGTTCGGGCATGTTTTGATTCGATATCCAGCTAAAGCTGATTATTTATACAAAG
>LSQX01289522.1_pt1 | contig 13040 bp, 9 predicted proteins | sample 654561 | NCBI WGS metagenome assembly LSQX01 (sample SAMN04489861, study PRJNA283612) | anaerobic digester metagenome | isolation source: 4 biogas reactors fed with cattle manure at either 37C or 55C with and... | place: Denmark: Kongens Lyngby | collected 2014 | reverse complement strand
AGGTATGGGAAGGCGGTCCAACACCACGTCCATCCATTCAGTTACAACTCTTTAAAGACTATGTTGCGCATCTCGCTCCTGTCACTCTAGTCAATGGTGTCACAAGTCACACTTGGGTTAATCTTGATAAGACAGACAGTAACGGAGTACCACATGTCTACCGAGTCGATGAAGTGACCACACCAACTAATTATGTCCGTAGCATTTCGAACGATGGACTCACAGTCACCAATACCTATGTTCCAACTAAGACCAACATTGAAGCATTCAAGGTTTGGAGCGGTGGGGCCAATCGTCCAGCGATTTCCTTCCAGTTATATCGAGTCGTAGGAATCGAAGCCATCGAAGCAGTGGGTTCACCAGTGGTTCTTGATGGATCAGAAGCAACTCCTTGGAAGGTAACCTTCGCTAACATGCCAACGCATCGTCAAGCTGACGGCGGTCTGTACACTTACTTCGTAAGAGAAGTAGCTGTACCTACCAACTATACAGCCGATACAGTCGATGATCTAACGGTCACCAATACCTTCGTCCCAGACTCCACGAATATTGTGGCAAACAAGGTCTGGAGCGGTGGGGCTAACCGTCCAGCGGTTTCGTTCCAACTCTATCGTAAAGTCGGAGTTGAAACGGCAGTTACCGTCGGAGATCCAGTAGTCCTCAATGGAACAGAAACAGTCCCATGGCAAGTAACGTTTACTAGCTTGCCAACACACCGCCAAAGCGATGGTGGTCTGTTCATTTACTTCGTACGCGAAGTGACTGTCCCAGAAAACTACTCGGCAGACAAGGTCGACGATCTAACCGTCACCAACACCTATGTGATTCCTAAGATTGATATCACAGGAACCAAGACTTGGGTCGGTGGACCTACACCTCGTCCAACCATTCAGTTACAACTCTTTAAAGACAATGTTGCGCATCTCGCTCCTGTCACTCTAGTTAATGGCGTTACAAGTTACACTTGGACTAACCTTGATAAGACTGACATCAATGGGGTAGCTCATGTCTATCGAGTTGATGAAGTGGAAACACCAACGAATTATGTTCGTAGCAATTCACAAAATGGTCTCATCGTCACCAACACCTATGTCTCACCTAAGATTGACATCACAGGTCACAAGATATGGGTTGATGGACCTACTCCACGTCCTGACATCGAACTCCAACTCTTTAGAGATGGTGTCGAATTCGGTGCTCCAGTCACGTTAGTGAACGGCGTCTTGAGTTACACTTGGACTGGTCTAGATAAGACGGATCTTGCGGGGGTCAACTATATTTACACGGTTGATGAAGTCGCAACTCCTGAAAACTATGTCAGATCAAATTCACAAGATGGCCTAACGGTCACGAATACGTACGAATCACCACTACGCGATGTTAAGGCGAAGAAGATCTGGGTCGGTGGAGACTCACTTGAAAGACCAGAAATCTGGTTCAAGCTCTATCGCGCCATCGGTGATGAAGCACCAGTCGAAGTACCAGGAGTACTTCCAAAGATGGTCAAATCACTATCAAGTGGTCCAGCACTACTATCTTCCGCGCTCAATTACGGAGTTAAGTGGACTGACTTGCCAGAAACAGATCGTAATGGCGTCACCTACATCTATTCAGTCAGAGAAGGCATTATCGTAGATGATGAATTCGTCGAAGCACAACCATTAAACTACATCGTCAGTGGCGATGGACTAGTATTAACCAACACGTATGTCTCTCCAAAGATTGAAATCACAGGAGAGAAGATCTGGGTCGATGGTCCAGAAGTCAAGCCAGCAATCGAACTCCAACTCTTTAGAGATGGTGAAGAATATGGTGAGCCAGTCACATTAGAAGACGGCGTCTTAACCCATACCTGGACTGATTTGGATCTCACAGATTCCAGAGGAGTCGAATACGTCTATCATGTGGACGAAGTCGAAGTACCTGAAAACTACGTCAAGGAATTATTCCTAGATGATTACGTGGTACAAAACACTTACGTCTCACCATTAATTGACATCACAGGCACTAAGGTTTGGGTCGGCGGACCTCTCGTCAAACCAGACATTGAACTCCAACTCTTTAGAGATGGTATCGAATTTGGTGAACCAGTGACTTTAGTTGATGGAGAACTCACATACACTTGGTTCGATTTAGATAAGACTGACGCACTCGGTGTCGACTATGTTTATACGGTCGATGAAGTCTCTGTTCCAGAGAATTATATAAATAGTGCTGAAGGACTTGTCGTTACCAATACGTATGAGTCACCACTAATTGATGTTACGATGACCAAGATTTGGGTAGGCGAAATTGAAGACTATCCAACAATCTCCATTCAGCTTTTCAGAAACGGAATCGCATTCGGTGACCCAATTGACTTAGTTAATGGCGCAACTTCCTATACTTGGGAAGGTCTAGCCTTGACTGATGAGTTTGGCGAACTATACGAATACACTGTAGATGAAGTTGAAATCCCAGAAGGATTCTTCCGACTCGTTGATGGTATGGAAATTACCAATATTCTTGTCGAATTACCAGATACTGGTGGTGAAGATCCTGAACCAGAATTGCCAGATACTGGCGGAATCAATAGCAATAGCTTCTACATGATCGGGCTTGGCGCTGCTTTGGCCGGAGCTCTACTCATCTTGCGTAGACGCAAAGAAGACTAGCTAATCGCAAAAGAAGAGCAGATTGTATGATATCTGCTCTTCTACTTATTTTTGATAAATGAGTCATTGTGATTTAGATACGCAAGTCAGTTTCTCAGGCTCATTTACGATTTTTATTTTTCACAACGACCCATAACTATCATAAGGGTTATTAAATCTTAAATCAATAGGTTCGTATATTGTATGTCCATTAAAATTAGTGTACAATGTGTTCAAGTCAAACAATAGAAGAGTAGTCTTTTCTTTAGTAATCAGAGAGTTTGTGGATGGTGGAAACAAACCAAGAAGAAAAAACGAAAGTCATCTATTGGACAAAGGTCTGAATTAAGTAGGGCTTTTCGTATCTCGGCGTTAACGAAATTGAGAAATAAGAGAAGGTGGTACCACGCAATTCTGCGTCCTTGGTGGCCATTTTTTATTTTCAGGAGGAATGAACATGAAGTTAGACACAATTTACAAACACCACGAAGTCGAAGAAAAGACATACGAGAAATGGGTCAGCGAAGGGTATTTTACCGCCGGTGATACCAGCAAGGCTCCTTATTCTATAATTATACCACCGCCAAATGTCACGGGTAAATTACACCTCGGTCATACGTGGGACAATACTCTTCAAGATATGTTGGCACGCTATCATCGCCTTCAGGGTAAAGACGTTCTCTACCTCCCTGGAATGGACCATGCCGGTATCGCTACCCAAGCTAAAGTTGACCAAAGACTCAAAGAGATGGGTAAAAGCCGTTACGACATGGGACGCGAGGAGTTTTTAGAGTATGCCTGGAGCTGGAAAGAAGAATATGCGGGATATATTCGTGAACAGTGGGCTAAGAGTGGACTCTCCCTAGACTATTCAAGAGAAGCGTTCACGCTTGATGAAAACCTCAGCAAAGCCGTTAATAAAGTCTTTGTTGATTTATATAACGATGGTCTGATTTTCAGAGGCAAACGTATCATTAACTGGGATCCTGCCGCGAAGACAGCCCTCAGCAACATTGAGGTCATCCACAAAGAGATCGAAGGCCACTTCTGGACCTTCAAGTATCGTATTGTTGGCAGTGACGAAGTACTCGAAGTCGCCACCACCAGACCAGAAACCATGTTTGGGGATGTTTGTGTCGTCGTCAACCCTAAGGACGAACGCTACCAGCACCTGATTGGTCAAAAGGCCATCAATCCTGCCAATGGTCAACCGCTAGTCATTATTGCGGATGAGTACGTTGACATTGAGTTTGGGACCGGGGCTATGAAATGTACGCCAGCCCACGATCCTAACGACTTCATTATCGGTCAGAAATACCATTTAGAAATGCCCATCTGTATGAATACCGATGGCACCATGAATGAGTTGGCCAATGAATTTGAAGGACAGGATCGTTTCGAATGCCGTGAAAAACTAGTCGCTAAAATCGAACAAGAGGGCAACCTCATTAGCGTGGAAACACACATCCATGAAGTCGGTCACTCCGAAAGAACCGATGTTATTGTAGAGCCTTATCTATCAGAGCAATGGTTTGTGGAAATGAAACCATTAGCTGAAGAAGTTTTAAAATATCAGAGAGCAGATGAAACAAAAATCCAATTCTATCCAGATCGTTTCGAAAAAACCTTCAATCACTGGCTAGAGAATATTGAAGACTGGACAATCTCCCGTCAACTTTGGTGGGGCCACCGTATTCCTGCTTGGTATCATAATGAAACTGGGGAAGTCCATGTCAGTGCGAATGGACCTAGTGATCCTGAAAACTGGACTCAAGATCCCGATGTACTAGATACCTGGTTTAGTAGTGCCCTATGGCCATTCTCAACCTTAGGCTGGCCAGAAGAGACCAGTGATTTGGAACGCTATTATCCAAACAGTGTCATGGTCACTGGTTATGACATTATCTTCTTCTGGGTTGCCCGGATGGCCTTCATGGGCAGATATTTCACGAAATCGAGACCGTTCAAAGATGTTCTCATTCATGGTTTAGTTCGGGATGAACAGGGCCGTAAAATGAGCAAGTCATTGGGTAATGGGATTGATCCACTGGATGTCATTGAAGAATATGGTATCGATGCCTTACGGTTCTTCTTGACGACCAACTCTACCCCGGGTCAGGATTTACGATACTCTGCTGAGAAAGTCAAAGCCTCCTGGAATTTCATCAATAAGATTTATAATTCATCGCGCTTTGTCTTACTATACTTACCAGAAGATTTTACGTTAGAAAAAGTCTCATTGGATAACCTGTCTTCGATTGACCGCTGGATTCTACATCGTTTCAATGAGACAAACCAATCTGTTAGTCAGCACATGGAGGAATATGAGTTCGCCATGGTTGGTAATGAGTTACAGAAGTTCATCTGGGAAGATTTTTGCTCCTGGTATATTGAATTGTCCAAAGCCCAACTCCAATCCGATGATGAAGCAGTACTCACTGCCACGTATTCCACGTTACTCGTCGTTTTAAGTGGCATAGTTAAGATGATTCATCCCTTCATGCCATTCGTGTCTGAAGCGATCTATCAGGCTTTACCACATGAGTATGATTCGATCAATCTTGAGAAGTGGCCAACAATCATTGAGGGTATCACTGAAGTAGTCGAGGTTGAATCACTGATTGAGATTATTGAACAGGTCCGAAAGACTCGTGTCGATTTCAATCTGAAACCTTCACTTGACTTGAAGGGTTTACTGAGGGATACCACTGGCACTGCTCTTGAGTTGGAAGCGGGTCTCTCGACGATGTTGTATAAGCTTGGTAAGCTTGAGCTTGTGAGTTCTATTGAAGAGGAAACAATTCTTCTGCCACTCTCGTTTGGTACCATTGAGCTGATTAAGGCTGACCTGATTGACATTGAGGCAGAGAAGGAAAAGCTTGAAAATCAAAAACTACATTTCGAGAAGGAAATCGAAAGAGCACAGAAGATGCTAGCGAATCCTAACTTTGTGAAGAGGGCTCCTGTTGAGAAAGTTGAAGAGGAGCGTAAGAAACTTGAGAATTATGAACACCAGTATCAGGTGGTCGTGAAACAGNNTGAAAAAAATCGTATAATCAATACGGTTTTTTTCAACTGTAAGCCCTTATCATTTCGTTTGAATAGGCTTTCAAATCGACGCTAGTTTGTTGTATAATAGTGGGGACAAAAAAAGAGGAGGAAATATGAGTAAATTTGTTTACAAATTCTCAGAAGGAAACGGCACTATGCGTGAACTTCTGGGAGGAAAAGGCGCAAACCTTGCGGAAATGACTCGTATCGGTTTACCTGTTCCTACAGGGTTTATTGTTACAACAGAAGCTTGTAATGACTACTATGCACAAAAGGCAACAATGTCTAGTGCAATTGTTGAAGAAATTCGTGAACATGTCGCAAGTTTAGAAGAAAGAACAGGCAAGAAATTCGGTGATCTTGAGAATCCGTTACTTGTTTCTGTTCGTTCAGGCTCACGTGCTTCTATGCCAGGAATGATGGATACTGTTCTAAATCTTGGAATCAATGATGTCGTTGTTGAATCATTAGTGAAGAAATCTGGTAACGAAAAGTTTGCTTATGACAGCTATCGCCGCTTCATCCAAATGTTCGCGGACGTGGTGATGGAGGTTCCAAAAGCAGAATTTGAAGTCATTATCGATGAAATGAAGGAAGCCAGAGGCATTACTTTGGACTCCGAGTTCACTGGTGATGATCTTAAAGAGATGGTCCAAAAGTTCAAGGACTACTATCGTTCTCAAAAGAATGTTGACTTCCCTGATGATCCATTTGAACAACTAATCGAAGCAATCAAGGCGGTCTTCAAATCATGGAACAATGACCGTGCCATTTACTACCGTCATATGCATGATATCCCAGGAAGCTGGGGCACTGCGGTTAACGTTCAAGAAATGGTCTTCGGTAACTTGGGCGAAGATAGCGCATCCGGTGTTGCGTTTACACGTAACCCAGCAACAGGAGAAAAGGCCATCTTCGGTGAGTATTTAGTAAATGCTCAAGGAGAGGACGTTGTCGCTGGTACTCGTACTCCTTCACCTATGAGTGAATTAGAAACGCAAATGCCAGAAATTTATAAGCAATTCACAGAATTTAGTGCTATATTAGAAAACCACTATAAAGATATGCAAGACTTGGAGTTTACGATTGAACAAGGCGTACTCTACATGTTACAAACTCGTAGTGGTAAGAGAACAGCAGCTGCTGCGCTTAAGATTGCGGTAGACTTGGTTGCTGAAGGGCTTATTACTAAAGAAGAAGCCGTTCTTCAAATCAATCCTCAATTATTGGATGCTTTATTGCACCCACAATTTGACGAGGCTGATCTAGCAAAAGCCAATGTGGTTGGTAGCGGACTCGCTGCTTCACCAGGCGCTGCTACTGGACGCGTAGTCTTCACTGCTGAACAAGCCAAAGAATGGGCTGATCGTGGTGAGAAAGTCGTCTTAGTACGCTTAGAAACATCTCCAGAAGACATCGAAGGTATGCACGTATCTTCAGGTATCCTTACCGCTCGTGGCGGAATGACCTCACACGCTGCTGTTGTAGCACGTGGTATCGGTACTTGCTGTGTCTCAGGCGTTAAGGAACTTCACTTTAATGCTAATGGCTTTGAACTTGGTGGCAATCAATTCAATCTAGGGGATCCAATTTCACTAGATGGAACAACAGGCCGTGTCTATTCAGGTAACATCAAGACAGTCGATGCGACTATCTCGGGTGACTTTGAAGAGTTCATGGGTTGGGCTGACGAATTCCGTACCATGGGTGTCAGAACTAATGCTGACTCACCAGCTGATGCTGCCAAAGCGATTGACTTCGGCGCTGAAGGTATTGGTTTAGTTCGTACAGAGCACATGTTCTTTGAAGCTGATCGTATTAAAGCTATGCGTGAAATGATTGTTGCGAAGACTGAAGAGTCCCGTCGTAAGGCACTTGCTAAGCTTCTACCAATCCAACAAAAAGACTTTGAAGGTATTTATGAAGTCATGAAAGAGCTACCTGTGACAATTCGTTACTTGGATCCACCACTTCATGAATTCCTACCTACTGAAGAGAAAGATATTCTTGAAATTGCTACTGAACTGGAAATGGAAGTTTCTGAGCTCAAGGAAATTATTGCTAGCCTTCATGAGTTCAACCCAATGATGGGTCACCGTGGTGTCCGTTTAGCAGTCTCATATCCTGAAATTGCAGAGATGCAAACAACGGCCGTAATTCAGGCAGCTTTAGCTGTTTCGAAACGTCTAAATATTTCAATCCATCCTGAAATCATGATCCCATTAGTGGGTGATGTTAAGGAGTTGACTTATGTTAAGGAGTTCGTCGTTGAGACAGCCGATCGCTTGATTGCTGAATCAGGACAAACACTGGAATACTCAGTGGGTACCATGATTGAAATACCTCGTGCCTGCTTAGTGGCCGATGAAATCGCGAAAGAAGCTGACTTCTTCTCGTTTGGTACGAATGACTTGACTCAAATGACCTTTGGTTTCTCACGAGACGATGCTGCTACCTTCCTCACAGACTACTATGATAAGAATGTCTATGAGAGAGATCCGTTTGCTCGTATGGACCAAGAGGGTGTTGGTCAACTAGTTAAGACTGCTGTCAAACTTGGTCGCTCAACTAAACCTGATTTGAAGTGCGGTATCTGTGGTGAACATGGTGGCGATCCTGCAACGATTGAATACCTCTATCAAGTAGGACTTGATTATGTTTCCTGCTCCCCATTCCGTGTACCAATTGCTCGTTTAGCAGCTGCTCAAGCGTCAATCAAATACGGTAAATAAGCTATCAAAACCTAGAGTTTCATAAATTCTAGGTTTTTCTTTTGAAAAAGTGTTGACGTGTTAAGTTGTTTCATGTATTATGTACTTAGTACATGATACAGAGAAAGGAGAACTCATGAAATTTAATGAATCCGCACCGATTTATTTGCAAATTATTGAAGATATCAAATCAAAAATCATCACCGGCGAGTATCAACCTGGCCAGCGAATAGATTCTGTACGGGATATGGCTCTAGATTATGGCATTAATCCAAATACGATTCAAAAAGCACTCGCAGAATGTGAAAATCAGAACCTCCTTTATAATGAAGGACCTAATGGTCGCTTCATCAGCGAGGATACTGAAATGATAGAAAAACTAAAGGAAGACCAGATCAACCTAGTCATTACTGAATGTATAAAAACAATGAAACGCTATGGTTTAAGTATTCCGAGAATGATACAATTAATCCAGGAAATAGGAGAAAGGGAGAATTAAAATGACAAGTGTCTTAGACAGCCAGCTAAGTAAAGATTTCTTGATTCAAACCCGTGCATTATCCAAGAGCTATTCCGGTAGGAAAGCGCTGAATGATGTCAACCTCGACTTACAGAAGGGGAGAATTATCGGCCTTTGTGGTCCTAATGGATCCGGGAAGACCACCCTCATTAAAATCTTAGTAGGACTCTTACGGGATTATGATGGCGAAATCAAAATCAACGATCGCCATGTGGGATACGAATCCTTGCCATACATTTCATACCTACCTGACACAACCTACTTTGAAAAAAGTATGAAGGGTACCCAATGTATCGCCTTGTTTGAGGATATGTATCAAGACTTTGACAAAGCCAAGATGTTGGAACTCTGTAAGCTACTCGATGTGAATCCTGAGGATTCGTTTAAAATCATGTCCAAGGGAATGCAGGAGAAGTTCCAATTAGCATTGGTGCTCTCAAGAAATGCTTTGATTTATCTGCTAGATGAACCAATTGGTGGAGTCGATCCGGCCTCACGGGAAAAAATCATGAACACCATTCTTAGCAGCTATGCCAAGAACTCCTTGTTGCTGATCTCGACGCACTTGATCTCAGACATTGAACCGGTGCTTGATGAAGTTATCTTCCTCAAGAATGGTAGCGTGGAATTACACGAAGATTGTGACACGTTACGCCAACGAGAACAAAAATCAGTGGACGCATACTTCAGGGAGGTGTTCAGATAATGCTACTTAAACTAATTAAACATGACTTCAAGAATTCGTTTAAAGACTATGCCTTATTATATATCTTAATGATTGTCTTCTCGATTCTGTCTCCCTTGTTGATCAACTGGTCGACCAGCGGCATTATTGGTGGACTGGCATCCATCATGATTGTCTTCCTAGTCATTGGCTCGACGGTTATGGTGTTTGTGAATACAATTTCGTTTATCAAGAGAAGACTGTTCTCTGATTCCTCTTACTTGAATTACACACTACCCGTGAGTATGGCACAGACGCTGCTCTCGAAATTGATTGTCAGTATTTCAATGATAATTCTGACCTCGATTCTAGCTCTGGCATCCTTGGCGCTGTTCACTTATGTTTTCTCACTTTGGGAATCCACATTGATACAAATGATTTGGAGTCAGCTTAAATACTTCTTCGTTAATTTGCCTGATGGTCTATTACAAGTTGGCTTGGAACTATTGGTTCTCTATTTCGTAGAGTTATCGACTATGGTATTGGTTTTGATCCTCTCCTTTACTTTGGTAAATACATCTTTCGTTAAGAAGAAATCAAACGTATTCGTTCTATTACTTTACATGTTGATATCATTTGGTATCTCGATGATTGATACAGCGGTTATGGCAATCCTGTCTATTGATATGTCTGCCATTCTGGATGCCTTATCAAGAGGGACGATTCTGTCAGGAATTCACCTCAGCATTGGTGTCACAACGGTGTACCAACTGTTAATATCAGGGGCATTGTTCCTGATTACCAATTACCTGCTAAATAACTATCTTGAGATTTAATTGATATAGATAGATAAGAGAAGTGCATGCGAGCGCACTTCTTTTGTTTTGCTATAAATCTGACTTCATATTTGGTACAATAGGGGTAATAAAGAGGTGATATGATGCCAAATGTAATTACGCATGGATTGCTGGCTCAAGATGTCATACAACAGCTTGAACCTTCATCCATCACAGAGTCAATTCAGGAGTATTCCCAAGCGTATCTTTTTGGAAGTAATGGTCCTGATTATCTGTTTTATTATTACGTACTTAAACCATTTAAAGGATATGAATTTAATGATGTGATACCCGGTTTAGGCAATCGCATCCATAATGAAAAGATCAATGAGTTCTACGAAGCAGGCATAGAATGGCTCAAGCAGTTAGGTAACACTGAAGACGCTATGATTTTTAAGTCCTACCTAGCGGGCCATTTGACCCATTGGTCGCTAGATTCAGTTGCCCATCCCTATGTCTTTCATAAGACGGGAATCATCGAAGGGGACAATCGCTATCACCACTTCCGGATGGAATCAATGATTGATACGCTGATGGTGACCATCTTCAAAAAAGGCAAGCTTAAGGATTATCCGTCTTACAAGTTTGTTAAGCTTACCCAAAAGGAAAAAGTGGTCATTGCGAAGGGCTATCAGTACATCGTGAGAGAATTGTTTGGACTCGATTTACGGTTACAGGTGTTCCTGACAGCGATGGACAATATGTATTTAGTACTTCATTTCTTTATGGATGCTAGCTCAGTTAAGAAAAATTCAATACAGTTATTTGAAAAAACAATCTTGAAAAACCCATGGATCATTACCAAGCACCTGGTGTATGGTGAGGCGGATTTGAAACATGATGTCCTTAATCTAAAACATCAGGAGTGGACTCACCCAAGCCATCAAGACGAAGTCTATACCACATCCTTCATTGATATGTATCATGAGGCGATTGACAGAGGAGTCGAAGTCCTTGGAAAATTCCAACATGACTTAGACAGCAATGATAAAACCTTGGCTGATTTCATCGATGGTAGGCGTTATGATTCGGGTAAAAATGATTCTGACCCAATGCTATACTTTAACATCATTTATTAACGAAGGAGGAGCACAAGATGCTAATTACAATTACTGGAAAGAACCTGAACATTACTGACGCAATGCGTGACAGAACGGAAAAGAAACTGGCGGTTTTAGATAAGTATTTCGCCAATTCCGATACTGAAAACGAGCTTCTAAGAGCAAATGTTTTGGTCAAGACGTATTCTGATCATCAGAAAATTGAAGTCACCGTGAACACACCCATTGGACTTCTAAGGGCTGAAGTGAAATCAGTCGATTTCTACGCAGCACTTGATCTCTCCATTGATAAGCTTGAAGATCAAATTAGAAAACAGAAGACACGGATGTCCCGTAAGAATCGCGAGAAACTATCGCTTGCTTTCCTGGAAGAAATAAACATGATGGATGAAGAGGCAACCGAAAAACTCGAACCGATTCGTACCAAGGAAATCTTTGCTGAAAAGATGGATTTGAACAATGCGGTCATGCAGATGGAAATGTTGAACCACACATTCTTCATCTATACTGATAGTGAAACCAACGAAATTGCGGTCGTCTATAAACGTTTCGATGGCGGCTATGGTTTACTAGAAGTAGAAAAAGACACAGGTGTATGATATAATCACTAGATAAACGGAGGAAATTATGGCTATCAAAGATAAAATCAAAAACTTCATTGCCCCTATTGAAGAAGACGATGAACTAGAACTGACGCATGATGATATGCAGGCACTCAGCGATTATGAACAACCAAGATCAGCTCGCTCGGGTTCTCGGATTCAACCGGATACCAAAATGGTTTTATTTGAACCGCGTACTTTCGAAGAGAGCGAAGAAGTCGCAAGACATCTAAAGGATCGTAAAGCAGCGGTGGTGAATCTTCACCGCCTGCCTCCCAATTTCGCACAGCGAACGATTGATTTCCTAACAGGAGTGGTTTTCGCTCTTGATGGAAGCATTCAGAAAATTGGTCATAATGTCATTCTATGCACACCGAAGACTATTGGAGTGAGCGGTGAGATCAGTTTTGATCTCAACGAGGACGACTAATCAAGATGCGCGAAAAAGATTCGTCATTTCGCATTGCAAAAAAGGGGTATGATCGCTTTCAAGTCGATCAGGTGCTAGCCAATTACGAGGCACGACAAAAAGAACTTGAAACAAAACTTTCGACGTATGAATCACAAGTAGCAGTGGCTTCTGAACAACTGGACAAGCTGAAAACTCGTTACAATGACTTGGTTTCAAAGCTATCCGTTAGGGAGAAGGCGGCGGACGAAATATCGCGCTTAGCTCTCAAGGAAGCGAATGTCGTGATTGATACAGCGAATCAAAATGCCGATTTAATTGTGAGTGAAGCACTGTCAACAGCCAAAATTTTACTCACCGAACTCGCAAAAGTTACTGAAGATACCAACCATGCAAAAGACGAAATGAAGGATAAAATCGAACTCATCCAAAAGACGTTGGACGATATTAAACTTCCCGAAGTCCCCCGCATGGATTGGCTCAAGCAAAAAGAAGAAAGCGACACGTAAGACACGTCGTTTATGAAATGTCATCTTACAGAAAATTCCACAGT
>LSQX01277721.1_pt1 | contig 13040 bp, 16 predicted proteins | sample 654561 | NCBI WGS metagenome assembly LSQX01 (sample SAMN04489861, study PRJNA283612) | anaerobic digester metagenome | isolation source: 4 biogas reactors fed with cattle manure at either 37C or 55C with and... | place: Denmark: Kongens Lyngby | collected 2014 | reverse complement strand
CCTTGAAAACATTGGATTTCAAGGACTTTTATTATATAGATATGAGGATAGAAGTTATGAAAATTGAATCTGAGTTGAATGGGGAAATTCTTACACAATTTAACGGTGTATCATTATATTTTTACGGCCAGATAACATACACAAGTATAAGGTCTTACTATAGTTCCGCCGTTTCTGCGTATTATTTCCCTTACCTTTTCCTCTATAAATAACCTTTTTTGGTTATCTAAACTCAAATACCCGTTCCCGGTTTTAATAAACCCTAAATATTCATCCGTACTATATTCTTGTTCCCATGGATACACCATGACAGCAGGTTCACTAAAGAGCTTACTGTTTGCTATTTCATTCACCGTATTTTTGATTTTTTCTTTTATTCTTTCCATCGTATTCTTTTCCTTACTGCACAGCTTATTCCTGCGTATGAGCTATATTTTATTGCCCCGCCTGTTAGTTGCATTTTATTTTGTTTTCCTAAAGATGTCAAATTAGTTATGTCATTGCAGAGGAAATCATATTCTCGGAGTTATCAATGCCAGCAATTTACAGACAGCCTTTATGTTGTTGTAAACATGTGTATTATGGCCCGTATGGGCAAAGAGGTTCTCGAAGCTCTCGGCGATGGTGAATTTGTTCCGTGCCTGAATTCTGTGGGTGCTCCGCTGGAGAAAGCGTTCCGGTTCAGAACAGAAGAATGCGGGGGGAATGTTTCCTCCCGCATTCTTTCTAACAAAAAAACCAATTAAAGAATCCGTTTTATACTCATAGTTTTATTCAATTCCATTTTTTCATGTATATTGATTAACTCCAGCGGTTCGCGCAGTTGCTCGGCTTGACAGAATTCCTTCAATTCTGAAGATATTTCTGTGCAAGTGTGTTCCGGTTTTTGTGGGTGTTTTATCATTGCGCGGATGCCGGTGAGGAAACGGTTGTTCATCAGAAGGACTCCAAGCCTTTGTCCCATATCCAGCTCCATGTTCTATCAATCCTCCTTAAAATTTATAGCTCGCTGCGTTGATCATTTTTACATCTTTCATATCCTCCATGCCTGGTATAAGACTGCCGAGCAGACCTTTTAGGCTTTTTCCGGAATCGTCAATATGCACTGCGTCAGCGATCTGTTCCACCGCGCTTCGTTGTGAAGGGTAGCAGCAAACATTGACACAATCCTCCAGTTCAAGCCGTTCAAGTATAAGCTCAGGCGATACGTCCTCTGCAATTTTCACGTTAACGCTGTCGATAACCGTGATACCACCAGGATTTTTCTCAAGCATGCTGTTGTCAATGGAAAGATGTACTCTACCGATGATGCATTTTTCACGAACAAGGTGCAGGTTCCGGTATTCCGCATTGATACCGGAGAATACTTCCTCCAGCGCTTTTGGAAGACGAATGTCGCCGCTTACATGGAGATATTCAAGCTTTTTAAGCAGCTCTTCATCTGAAGGACCGAGCATCAGATCTCCATTGATATACAGCTTTGTTCCGTACTTGAGTAAAAGCGATTTGGAAAGCTCGGTGTCATCATTAATGAACCTGCAGCCGTCAGGTAAGACAATAATCTCGGTCTTGTCGGTAAACAGCGGCAGCGAAGCCTCAAACAGAGACTCGGCCACGACTGCCTTTTCGGTAATAAACAGCACGCCTTTATTGATCAGTTCGCCAACATCGAGAGAAGGCTCAATGAGGATAACACGCTTCTTAGCGTAATACTTTGCATTTTTGCATCGCTTTATAAAGGTTTTATCAACAATAAAGGTTTTTTTCAGCAAAATCGCATCATCCGGGTAACAGTCTGCGCTGCCGTTCACATTAAGCGACCGAAGGCTGGAGGACATACTTACCGGATATGTTGCTCTGCCATTCACGTTGATGGATATGAATCGGCTTGCTGCTTTTTCTGCTCCCGGTTCTATGGTAAGGGAACCGTTTACGAGGAGAACGGCCGGTTTTCCATCTGTGTCTGATGCGTGTATAACATAACTGCCGTTATGCATCATCAATTCAACATCGTTGGCGCACTCCAGAACATTGGAGCAGTTCATTGTCACATTGTACCTATGGAGAAGCGCGCTGGACTCAGGAGTTGTTATAGTGATTGCGGCGTTTATCGTAATACTCTCATAGCTCTCAAGGGTATCCTCACAAATGTTTCTTGCATCACACATAGCGGCATTGATCATCAGATTCTTCTTCGGCATAATCAAACCTCCCCTTCACTTTCATTCAGCATTTTTCTCAGCTTTGCTCTTGCGGAAGCAAGCTTTGACCTGATTGTAGCAGACGGCATGTCAAACATTTCCCCAAGCTCCGTAGCATTATAGCCTTCAAAATAACGCAGATGGAACAGCGTCCGTTCATTTTCCGGCAGTTGTCTGCACATCATCTGCACAGTGACACTGGAATAATCGTCTTCGTTGAAAGCCTCTTCTTCAGGTTCAGGACATTTTGCCATTCTCCTGGCGTTATCGATAATGATGTTCTTTGCGGTTCGGTAAAGCCAGGCTCTGCATTTGTACTCAGGCAGGTCATTGAGGATGTCGGCATTGGCAAGCGCACGTAGAAATGCTTCCTGAACAACATCCTCGGCGAACGCTGAATTACGGGAAATAGAGTAACAGAAACAGAGCAGCTGGCTGTAATATTTTGAATATAGCAGTTCTACCATATCCGTCACTCCTTTCCTTTCACATGCGTTCACTTATATAACGAATGGAAAACCAAAAGTGTTGAAGTGAAATAAATTTTTTAATTTTTTATATCATTATCTTTATAGTAGAATATTCCTGAACATATATGAAGTATTTGCCACGGATGTTATACACCACTGAAAGAGGGCTGCTTTTCATCCTCTAACCATTTTGCCGACCGTGAAAAAGATCCAAGTTTATCCAACAAACCTTTGTATTTCAATGGTTACGGGCTCATTTTTATTCATTTTGCTGCAAAACGCAGGGTTCAAGTAAAGATATGTTTTTTTAGTCTCGATTATCCATACACATGCTTGTCGGAACCCTATTCAGGCGACATCCCAACCGGCTGAGAAGCTCATTCGTAATTATTCCGCATTTTTCCGCCACCTCCTCGCAGCGTATCTGTTCATTGCCATCGGTGCCGATTAGGGTAACAACATCATCGGGCTTTGCTTCGTCAATATGTGTTACATCGATAATAAGCTGATCCATACAAATCCGTCCGATAATGGGCGCCCTTTGCGAATGCAGCAGCACATGGGCGCCGGCTTCAGAATAGTTCGATGGAATCCCGTCCGCGTAACCAATGGTTACGGTCGCGATTGTCATATCGGTTTTCGCGGTGAATTCTTTCCCATAGCTTACGCTTTCACCCGCAGTGATTTGCTTTACACATGCGATTCTCGCTTTTACAGCTAAAACAGGCTGCAAATCCAATTGAATTCTCGTTTTGCCGCTCCGGCTCAAAACACCGTACAGCACGATTCCTGCCCGGGCATAAGCAAAGGACAGAGCGGGGTAGTTCAATACTCCATAGCTGGATTGGATGTGGATTTTACCCGCGGAATACCCCTTTTTTTCCAAAAAGCCTATAACTTCATGGAAACGCTTGACTTGCGTGTTTGTAAAGGATACTGCCTCTTCGGTCAGGCTGTCTGAAACACACAGGTGTGAGAATACTCCGGTAACGATCAGGTTCTTGAGATTAAATATGCTTTCTATTCCGGCCAGATCCTTATAGGCAATACCCAGCCTGTGCATCCCCGTATCAATTTTCAGATGCACCCTGACCTTTTTGCCGCCCGCATTCAAGGCCCGGGCATAAGCATTATCAAGCACGGTTTGGGTTAACCGGTACCGTACAAGACAGTTTATATTTTGCGAGTTTGTATAGCCTAAAATCAGTATTTCACCTATAATACCATTTTTACGCAGATGAATGCCTTCCTCGAGGGTTGCGACGGCGAATGCTTGAATACCGCATTGATTCAGCGTCCTCGCCACGACTGTATCATCATGCCCGTATGCATTCGCTTTTACAACCGCCATCAACCTGCATTGCTCCGGTAAAACACTTTGTAACTGCGCCGCATTGTGTTTCAACGCCGCAAGATCGATTTCAGCCCAGGCCCTGTGGTCAACAGGCGGGATCGGCTTCCTGAAACGGATCCGCAGCCGGTTTAAAACCATGGCCGAACCGAGAGAAATAATACTTACCGCTAAATAATGTATCAAACTGTTTTCGATGAAGAGCTTTTGGGTATGTGTCAGTTTTGCCAGACCGCGCACAACAACAATCACCCAGGGATGAAGGATGTAGACCAGCATAGAAACGGTGCGCAGGCTTTTACTGCTCCTTCCGTCCATTTGCAGCAGCGTCCGGAACAAGAAGTACATGCATGGCAGCAGCATGATGTACATGCTGTCATGCTGCTGAAAACCATAGTGATGCAACAGCAGCCCTTCGCTCAGCAAAAGGATTACTGAAATAATCAGGCCGGTTGCGGTTTTGCGCGCCGTAATCCTTTTATTTCCTTTAGAGATCAGTCCGCCCATGGTAAGAAATACCGGAGCAAAAAACAATCCGTTTCTTGTGTAGTCAAAAATCTGAAAGATTATATCACAGAACCGCTTCAACAGCGGGATCTGCTGAGATATCCCGTAGTAGCTGTCCCCCGCCAGCCCGAGTACATACAATGCGGCTGAGACAATGAAGGCGTTCCTGATGCCTGCTTTATGTACCAGTATGGTTACAAGGAAAACGCCGGTCAGCGCGGCCGGGAGATACCACAAATGGTAGAGGGTGCCGTTGAAAAGGATATCCCCGGCTATCCGACCCCACAGGCCAGGTTGAGCAAAATAACCATTGTACAGGTTCAGCGGAAGATAAAGTACAATGGATACGCCGTAGATGATGCCTGTTTTACCGCAGAAGGACGCGATTTTACGCCAGTTTCCCTTCTCCATGTATGAAAACAGGAAGTATCCGGTTGCCATAAAGAAAAACGGGACGGCGACACGCGCAATAATACGGGTTAGGATAAAATCTGCCGTATCATTGAATGACAACAGCGGCGAGGTATGGATTGCGATGACTAAAAAGGCAGAGATGATGCGGAATTGATCCACCGCTCCTGACCGTTTCGATGAAAGCATTTATTTTACCTCCAGATGGTGACAATGAATCCGTCGACATTATTGCCTGATATCTGATAACAGGTGTCTTCGGACAGTATGACTTCGGTTGTTTCGGGACGGGCCTTTACATAGAAAACTTCAATTTCCTTCGATTTTTCACAAATCCGAAAATGCTTACGGTCATACGGATAATCCTTGATAAACAGGATATATTCCTCCAGCGTAAGATCATTATTCTGCATGATCTTTGAGTGGGGATATCCGACAAAACGGAAATGCCACGGTTCGTGGGCTATGCCCGTTATGGCTTCCCTGCCTTTCGGGTATCGTTCAATAAAGCCGTAATCAGCAGCTTTCTGTCGGAAAGCACCGCATATTCCCGTATAGGGGAAATCGGGGCAAATAAAATCAATCGCATCGGAATTTTGGGCCAAATCAATGGCAAATCCTGTTCGATGCTCGCTATGATCCGGTAACGCAACAAATTTTTCAGTAAACACCCTGCCATTCTTGATCAGCGATTTGTAATAGATCATCCTTTGCTCTATGCTTGTCCGATAACCGCTTACCGGTACGATTTCGTCGTTAACTCCAACCGACTTCAGCAGCAAAGACAGAAGCGCATTCGTCTTCGTATCCAGTAGAATATCCCTGTAATTGTCATTGAAGGGCATGAGCCTGACCGACCGGGTAAATTCTTTCTGAATAGGGTGCTCCCGGTTCACAAGAACCAAAGGGCCTATATAGATTTCTTCCTTTTTCAGTACCATCATTCTTCCGGATACGCTCCGGCGGGCGAACCTTTCATTTGAGCCCTGTTTCAGTATCATCATTTTCATTCTTCCAGCCCCAATTGAATAAGCCTGTCCACAATTTCCGCATACCGAAGGCCAACTCCCTTCATCATGTTCGGAAAACGGCTATGGGTCGTAAAACCGGGAATGGTGTTCACTTCATTAAAGACGATATCCCTGTCAGGACTCAGGAACATGTCCACCCTTGCGAAGCCCCTGCAGCCGAGCACACGGTATATGACGGCAGCCGTATCCTTTATCCGTGCGGACGTATCTGCGTCGATTCTTGCGGGCATGTGGATTTTTGCGCTTGTCAATGTATATTTTTCGGTGTAATCAAAAAAACCGCCGGACAGTTCGATCTCATCGACCTCGCCGATGATTAGTGTATTGTTTCCAAGAACGGCGCATCCAACTTCGAAACCGTCAATACCCTCTTCAATGATGACCTGATCATCATATACGAAGGCATTTTTAACCGCGCCGTATAAATCCTTTTTCCCAGTCACTTTTGTGACGCCATAGGAGGATCCTGATTTCACGGGCTTTACAAACATAGGATACGACAAGCATTCTGTTTGCTTTAGGATATCCCGCTCCGGCAGCAATTGATCCAGACCGGCGGCCGGCGGCACCTTAATTCCTGCTGCTGCCACCAGCTTATGCGCCCTGTCCTTGTCCATGCATAAAGCCGAGGAAAGCGTACCGCAGCCCACCAGCGGAATTCCTGCGAGCTCGAATAATCCCTGAACGGTACCGTCCTCCCCGTTTTTACCGTGTAATACCGGGAATGCGATGTCTATTCCGGTTTCTGTGACGCACCCATCCAAAAGCTCTATCAGCTTGCGGGCTTTTCTGTCGGGAGAAACCATAACCGGCATGCAATTCTTCCTGTCCTGATGCCAGGTGTTTTTGGAGATATTTTCAGTCTCCCCGTAGTAGCGATACCAGCGGCCGTCTTTTGTGATCCCGATCAAAACGGCTTCGTATTTATCAGGATCCATATTCGTGATGACAGAATATGCCGACTGTAGCGACACCTCATACTCTGTCGAGCAGCCACCGAACAAAACCGCAACTTTTTTTCTTTCCATATTTTCATCACCCTCGTATATATTTTTTGTGTTTAGGTTGAATAATTTCCAGTTACAAATCTCACTATTTATCCACAAAGTCTTTTTGTTATTACTCTCTATCCTCTCAGCGTGCTGTCTTCAGAAGTCCTGATGGAGCTAGCCTCTTGAATTATTAGCGCTTTTTATAGCCCTGCTTTCCGCAGTCCCATAAATACTAAAGCAAACAAAAAACTCCTTGTTTCGATCCATATGGTACCAAAACAAAGAGTTCTGTTTTTCCGTTTTTCGATATGAAAAGCTAATATTTTTCTTCTTAAAATCTTACAATTTTCTTACGAGGTCTTAGGCATTCAGATGATTATACGTGAGTGCCTGCAGTACGATTTTCTTACGGGAGCATTGGCAGATAAACTGTAAATTCGATGGCCTCGTTTTCACTTGCAGCCTTAATGGTTCCCTGATGCAGCTCGACAATTTCCTTTGCGATGGCAAGTCCAAGACCTGCTCCCCCCGTTCTCGTGGTCCGGGATGCATCAAGACGGTAGAATTGCTCAAAAATACATTCCAGCTTTTCCTCCGGGATGGTGTTGCCGTGATTCCTAAAAAGGATACTCACACCCGTCCGCTCGGTATTGACATGGATTTCGATGGTGCTGTTTTCAAAGCTGTAATTGATCGCATTCCGGATCAGATTATCAAAGACCCGTTCCATTTTATTGGCATCACATTTAATTTTGATATCAGGGGCAGCATGCAGTGTACATTGGAGATTCTTTTCAGAAAACATCGGCTGAAACTCAAAAATAATCTGTTCAAGCATTCTGGTTAAATTCAGCTGGCTAATCTCCAGGGTTTGCTCACTGAGATTGAACCGTGTAATCTCAAAAAACTCGTTGATCAGTTCCTCCAGCCGTTCAGCCTTTTCCAGAGAGATGGAAAGGTATTTCGTGCGAAGCTCGTCGGATATATGGGGTTCATCGCGAAGCAGGGACAAATATCCGATAACGGAGGTCAGCGGTGTTTTCAGATCATGTGCGAGGTAAACGATCAGATCGTTCTTCCGCTGCTCCTCCTGCTTCAGCAGCCGGGCATTCCGGGTTGCCGCCCGCTTCATTTGGTTCATACGATCCTCCACTTCCTTCAATTCTGCCGGAAGGCGGACGAGTTCGTCATTGTTGGCCACAAGCGTATTGCTTGCTTCGACGATGGTATCCATATAGCCGAAAACCTTTTTCCAGAAGATCAGATAGAGAAGGAAAAAGCCGACGAACCAGAAAAAAGCCAGGGAAAATAACGGGTAATCATCAATGAGGTTGAGAATGGGATATATGATTTCGGTGCCATACCATGTTAATTTTGAACAGATGTATCTTCCGGCGAAGAAAAAGAACATCAGGGCCACCGTGAATATGGACAGTGAGCCGAAAAAACGGATAAATATTGCTTTGGAAAGGCTTCTGGTAGAAATACGCGCACTTTTCTTATTCAATTGTATAGCCAACCCCCCATACTGTTTTAACAAACTTCGGCTTTCGTGAAGGTTCGTTCATCTTTTCCCGCAGCCTTGCTATATGCGCCATTACTGTGTTGTTATTATCCAGGTACTTTTCACCCCACACGGCTTCGAACAGTTCTTCAGTGGATATGACCTTCCCCCTGTTTTCACACAAATACCAGAGTATTGAGAATTCAATAGGTGTCAGCGAGAGCGGTTTTCCGTACAAAGTGCATTTGTGTGAATCCCTGTTGATGACAAGCCCCGCAAAGTCAAATTCGTTGTTCGGCTCCACGGGGTTTTCTTTTTCCGTGTTGCTGTTGTATTTCATATATCTTCGCAGCTGGGTTTTTACGCGAGCTACAAGCTCCAGCGGGTTGAACGGCTTGGTCATATAGTCGTCCGCTCCGAGGGTAAGTCCTTTGATCTTGTCAATATCCTCAACTCTTGCCGTAAGCATGATGATCGGGAAAAAATGCTTCCGCCGGATTCTCTGACAGATCGTGAAACCGTCCATATCCGGCAGCATCACATCCAATATGGCTAAATCCAGCCTTTCTTCCTCAACACACTTCAGGGCCTCCTGGCCGCTGCCGAATTTCAGGACATTATAGTCTTCATTGGTCAGGTACAATTCGATTAAGTCCGCTATTGATTTTTCGTCATCCACAACCATAATATTTGTCGTCATCGGTATATCAACCCCCTGCTTCATGTGTCCATGAAAGATGGCAGGCGCTTTCTGCGGCATAGATACTGTGTAATACAGGAAAACTTCAGCATAATGCATCTTAAACTGTATAACCGGAATCGCGGCTGTAAAGCGGCAGTACCGGAAATCATCCGCGGAGCCTGGCCTGTCCGGGTAAATGCAGTTCTTGTTTCCGTTATTGGCCTGTCCAGATAGATCATTCCTGTTGCATGATTGAATGCATGCATTTTCTTCTGCAGCAACGCCAGTTCTGCTGTCGCTTCCTCTACTGTCATTGTGATTACCCCTCATTTATTGGTAATTCAAGTATATCATATACGAAATATTTTCAACATAAGTCTTTTCGTATGGAAGCAATCGTTATTGCACAATACCGACGTTACTGTTCACACCTTAGCCAGGCCCCGCGGATGGTTTTCTGGTACTATCACTGAACAGTAACACACCGTCAAACAGATCCTCCGGATATGCAAAAAGAAGTTACCAGAATCTTTCGATTAACGACTATGTACTGGTAAAAGGAAGCTTTGTAATGAACAGCCGGTACGATCATAGTAGTTATCTGACAGCCGGAGTACTGGAGGTAAAGGGTGATTTCACCCAGAAAAGTGTATTAACCAATTCTGACTTTTGACGGTGACAAGGCTTACGCCGCTGCTATTGCAAGGGAAATTATGATGTACGGTGGATAACAAACAGCCCCGCCCGGTTGAATTTCTATATGATATCAGCCAGGTGGGGTTGTTCTTATTGGATTTAAACTGACTTATTATAGAACTTAATAGATATTTAGCACCTTGTCCTTCATCATTCCGCTTCTGGGCAAGAAGTTAGCCTCTGAAAAACAGAAGGCATTTATGGAGTCAAACAATGCCTTTATATCTGTAATAAAAGAAATGCTTGATGCATTCTCCACCATAACTTATTATAAAATCCATGATGAAGTGGTGGCATCCATATCAGAAAAATCAAATCATCAGGAAAACTCTTCAGCCAGTTACAACAGGGTTACCGGTATTATCGGTGTTGCAGTTCACATTTCTACATACCTTGTTATGTTATCTGTTTTCTTGGTGGGAGCTTTTCTTGTTTCAATGGGCAAAACAACTTATGGTGACGTGCTGGCATTATTCAACGTGATGAATTATTTTACCAATCCGCTGAAAAAAATAGGCAGCAAGTACAGCAAATATGTAAGTGCCAAAAATATTACGGAAAAAATAAGAAACATCTGTGCCCAATCTGTATATGAGGGTAAGATTGTAGATAAATTCGGGAAGGAGATTGAGCTCCGTAATGTATCCTTCTAATATAATTCTCAGGAACCAGTTGTAAAAAATATCAGTTATACCTTCCTGAAGGGCAAAAGCTATGCAATTGTCGGACCGAGCGGGTCAGGCAAATCAACCCTGGTAAAGTTAATATTAGGCGAGCATCCGGACTACAAGGGAGAGATTTACTTTGATGCCACCGAGCTTAAGGATATTGAAACCGATAGCCTCTATAACATTATTACCGCAGTCAGGCAAACTACATTCATCCTGAATGACAGCCTGGCAAACAACATCACCCTGTATCAGAGCTACTCATCTGAAGAGATTAAAGAAGTTATTGATAAATCCAAGCTTAATTCCCTGGTTAAGTACAGGGATCTCAACCTGTTGTGTGATGAAGACGGAAGCAATCTTTCAGGTGGTGAAAAACAAAGAATATCCATTGCAAGAGCGCTCTTACGGAGAACCCCTGTATTGATAATTGATGAGGGAACCTCCGCGCTGGACACACAAACTTCGTATGAAATAGAAAACATGATCCTTAAGCTGGATAATGTCACTCGCATTGTCATAACACATAAATTTAATCCCGGTATTCTCAAAGGCTATGATCAAATAATCGTTATGAACAACGGCGTAATTGCTGAATCAGGGAATTATGACGAACTCATTGCCAGAGGGGAATTATTCTATTCGATGGTAAAGATATTTAATGAAGCTGTATAGTGAATTAATGTTAATTACTCAACTTTCCCACCTAAAAAGTAGGCCTGTACCTGATATGGAGCGAACCCCCCCCGGATTGGAAATGGCTGCCCACTCATCTCCGCCCGGGCAGCGGTGCCAGCCAAGCATCCGCGCATAAAAATCCGCGAGGCTGTCCGCATCCGGGCAATCAATCACTATTGAGTCAAGTGAAAAAACAGGTCTTTTGAAATTATCCGCTTCCATATGATCCTCCTATAGGGACTTCTGTAACCCCTGAGAGTTTATATTTACCATCCTCAAATACTCTCTCATCCCGTCTTCTTCCTCCTGCCGGTAAGTGAAGCCAAAATGCCCGGCCACTGCCAACGCCAGTGTATGAAACAAATTACACATCGTATCTGTCGCCGCCCAGATTTCAGTGTAATTGCTGCCGGAATAGGTGGCGGTATATTGTGCGTACAGCTCTGGAGGCAGATGCTTTTTAAAATACTTCCCGTCCTTGCCTGTGGAAAGATTGAACCCGTGCTGTGTGCCGATATACCAATTTATCATATTGTGTAATTCAGCCCGAACCCAGCTATTAAGCATATGCATGACATATGGAAGCTCATCCCGTGCGATGCCCTTCGCCACGTTATTGAGGCACCACCAAAAGTTATTGCAGCAGGAGTAGAAGAAGAGCGGCGACGGCGGCTTAATATGCCAATACTTGTCGCTTGGAACCGGTAGGGGTGGCAAAAAGCCGCTGCCATTATCTTTATCCAGCAGAACTACTGCGGGCTCTCCGTCATCTATATACTTTGTAAACTCAAAGGATAGGTCAATGCGGACTCCATCGGGGTAAATCATCATATAATTAAAGTTGCCATCCCCGGNNCTCCATCGGGATAAATCATCATATATGTAAAATGACCGTCTCCTTCCGGGTAACGCATAACTTCCGGCATCTGCATTATCAGAGGCTTGCCGTAGCATTCCTCGACCCATGCCGGATTGTTGTAGAAAGGTGTAATGTCCCTGACAAAATAAGTAATGTCGTAATCCTGATAGATGTCCTCAGGGACTGCGGGGTTCGCCCGCGAGCCTACCAGCAGTACTGAACGAATACGTTCATCAGCCTTGGCTACGTTCAGAATCAAATCCATCATTTCCTGTTTCGTCCGCAAATAATTGGTCCTCCTCCTGCTCCTGAATACTCTCTTCCAAATAATCAGGCTATTTCGCATTTCATACGGATTGCAAAATCATATTTTACCGTTCTTTTATTCCCACGCCAATCCAACAGCCGTCGATATCTTCGAAACCAAATTCCCTGTTTTTATAACCAGTTATATTCAGTGAGCGAGCAATTTTGACACCTTTGGAGGGGGAAAAACTTCCTCCTGGACATAAGGGTATCACAAAAAAATCAGTGAATAAAGCAATTTCCAACAATACCCAGGCTTTGCCGTTCCAGTCATCACACCGTACCATTATCTACCCTGTCATATATTATAACGAAAAGAAGGGGGCAAGGTTGGAATTTTTATCAATTGATCCTGGAACCCCTGCCTGAGAGCATATTTTTTGCCCTGTATACAAGGGGACGGTTCTTCCAGAACAGAAGAGCCGTCCCCCTTGTTAGTTGAAAAGGAATTCTATCTTTGGTTTTCTCTGAAAACATCTCGGTTATCGTGCATATATTAATAATACAAACGCTTGCGCAATCTATACGATAATCTGGAGGTGTGTGTATGAAAAAAGCAAAAATCTGCTTGCTCTATCTATTTGTTGCACTGTATTTTATTACTTCGCTCAGCTTTGTGCCCCCAGCGTTGGCTGAAACAGACAATGAGTTTTTTACATGGGATAATGCAACCGTTTACTTTGT
>LSQX01211348.1_pt3 | contig 13040 bp, 9 predicted proteins | sample 654561 | NCBI WGS metagenome assembly LSQX01 (sample SAMN04489861, study PRJNA283612) | anaerobic digester metagenome | isolation source: 4 biogas reactors fed with cattle manure at either 37C or 55C with and... | place: Denmark: Kongens Lyngby | collected 2014 | reverse complement strand
GGCCCATACTCACCAGCGCCATATCCGGAATAGAGCAGGCCCTGTGGGACATAAAGGGGAAGGCATTAAATGTTCCCGTATATGAACTCTTGGGGGGAGCTGTCAGGGACAAGATCAGGGTATATTGCTGGATTGGCGGGGATAGGCCTTCCAATGTAGCAGAGGCAGCCCAGGAAAAATATGATCAGGGCTTTACCGCAATAAAGATGAATGCCACAGGTGAGATGGGTTGGATAGACTCATTCTCAAAGGTTACCGAGGCGGTGGAGAGGGTACAGGCCATACGGGATAAACTGGGATACAAAATGGATATTGCCGTTGATTTTCATGGGCGGATTCATAAGGGAATGGCAAAGGTCCTTATGAAGGAATTGGAGCCCTTCAAGCTCATGTTTGTTGAAGAACCCGTACTGACGGAAAACGAGGAAGCTTTTGTAGAACTCCAAAGGCATACCACCACCCCAATCGCTACGGGGGAGAGGAATTATACCAGGTGGGGATTTAAGACCATTCTTACCCGTGGTGGCGTAGATATTATTCAGCCCGATCCAAGTCATGCGGGGGGAATCCTTGAAACCAGAAAGATTGCAGCTATGGCAGAGGCCTATGATATAGCCGTTGCGCTTCATTGTCCCTTGGGTCCCATTGCACTGGCTACCTGCCTGCAGATTGACTTTTGTACCCCCAATGCCTTTATACAGGAGCAAAGCCTGGGCATCCACTATAATCAGGGTTCGGATCTCCTGGATTATCTGGAGGATTCCACCGTATTTAAGTATGACAATGGATATGTTCTTAAACCAACCGAACCCGGCCTGGGAATTACAATAAACGAAGAACAGGTCAGGCGGATGGCGGAAGTCGGACATCAATGGAAGAATCCCGTTTGGAGGGATGAGGACGGCGTTGTTGCCGAATGGTAGGGAATAAGCCAGGGACATGGAATGGAGGTAGCAATGGGTAAGGATAGAGAATTGTCTGTAGGTATTATAGGGGCAGGCGGAATCGCCAATAACGTACATATACCGTGTTTGCTTGAAATGAATAATGTAAGGATTGAGGCTGTATGTGATATAATTGAAGCCAGGGCAGAGAGTATAGCCCAGAAGTTCAATATACCCAACTGGTATACCAATTATCACAAGATGGTATCGGATATAGACTTTGATGCAGTTTTTATACTGGTACCCCCGGATCAAACCTTCCGTATAACATATGACTGTCTAAACTATGGATTGGATATTTTTGTAGAAAAACCTTTAGGGATAACGTCCTTTCAGGCACAAACCCTTGCTGATAAGGCCCGGGAAACTGGATCTATAGTCCAGGTGGGCTTTAATAGGAGGTACATCCCCCTCGTAAGAGAGGTTTTAAGGGTAATAAAAGATGAAACAACCATAACCCAGGTAGAAGGATGCTTCTTTAAAAACACCTCCGCCAGGTTTTATGACGGATGTGCAAGTTCATTCATATGTGATACAATACACGCCATCGATTTAGTGAGGGCTATTGCCGGTGGCCAGCCCAAGAATGCCGCAACCTTGGTCAACCAATATAACAGCCCGGTTCCCAATAGCTGGAATTCAATCATAGAATTTGATAATGGTGTTACGGGGATTATAAAATCCAACTACCAAACGGGGGGACGGGTTCACGCCTTCGAGATTCACGGCCATACCGCCAGTGCCTATATCAATCTGGGCTTTGGGGGATTTGAATGTGACGCAAAGATTATTTTCCATAGGGGCAGGCAATCTCATTCCGCTGCTTCTGCCGGCGAAGGAGATGTGGAAGTAATTCACTATGATGGTAAGACCCTGGCAGGGAGCGATGACTACCACAAATATTATGGTTTCTTTGATGAGGTCTGCGTATTTATAAATAGCATCCAAGCCCGCCAAACCCCCGAGGCAAACCTTGATGAAGCTGTAAAAACCATGGCACTTGCTGAAATGCTGGTAGAAAAGCGGATATAGGATGATGGTCAGGTTCCCTTACCTCATCTGTATATGGCAGATCAAACACGATATCCAAGGAATTGGCCAATTAGCGGTAGCCTTATTGATAAGGGCTACCGTAGATTCTGTAGTAAAATAGGGAATATGGGAGGGTGTCAAGTGGACGTTAGTAAAATCGGTAGGCCGGTAAGGATAACAAGTATAAGCTTTAATGACAGAAGCCTGGAAGAAATCGCTGGGATAGTGGATTCAGAGGGCGCAAAGGGGACCGATATCATTGCCCTGCCTGAGACCTGGAGGGGTCCTCAACTTGAAACAATCCATGGTGAAACCATAAGGACAATGTCCCGCCTGGCGAAAAAGCATAATACCTATATAGTGTGTCCCATATTCAGGGATGTGGATGGCAAACGCTATAATTCCGCAATACTTCTGGACCGCAGCGGAAACCCAATATGCATTTACGATAAAGTCTATCCCTACCATGAGGAGTTTAAACTGGATCCACCTGTAGAGGTAGGCACGGAGGTTCCCGTGATCGATACGGATTTTGGCCGTATAGGGATGGTCATATGCTTTGATGTCAACTTTCCCGAGGTCTGGAAGCGGCTGGCTGATCAGGGGGCAGAGCTGGTTATATGGGTAAGCGCTTATTCGGCAGGTACTTCCCTCTTAGCCCATGCCCTTAATCACAACTATTATATTGTATCCTCAACCCTGGCCGGTGATTGCATAGTCTATGATATTAACGGAAGGGAGTTACTAAACGAAAAAAGCCCGGGGATCAATATAAGCAGAATAACCTTGGATCTGGATCGCGGGATTTACCATGAAAACTATAACCTGGAGAAACGGGACAGACTGCTTAAGGATTATGAAGGGAGTATAGTGCAGGATTTCCATATGGAACGTGAGGAGTGGTTTGGTCTGCGAGCGACTGTAGCAGGTATTAGTGCACGGGAAACAGCTAAAAAATACGGCATGGTAGAACTAAGGGATTACAGGAACCAAAGCCGGAATAAAATAGACAAAATGCGGGGACAGCCCTTGGCTAGCAATAACGGGTAAAGGAGGATAAAACTAATTAAAAGGGCTTAAGGGGTTTACCTGCGTAGATTAATTTATCTTATTTACTGTTAAGGAGGGCTTATATGTCTATAGTAGATATCAGCAATGATTATTTGTACTATCAACGAGGACGTGAGAAAATACGCATTGAACCTTGGGGTAAGGACAGCTTACGTATACGTGTTACATACTCGGAATCATTTTTGGATGAAAACTGGGCACTAATGCCAGAGGCCAGGAGGGGAGATGGGGATGTTGAACTAAATCATGATAAAGAAAACAATACTGTCTCCATCCGAAATGGTAAAATCACTGCTATTATCGATGGGCACGGCTATATCGCCTATTATAATCAAAATGGTAAGGAAGTGACACGCGAGTACTGGCGTAACCGAATTGATTTAACTCAGTATTGTGTACCTGTCAATTATAAGGCCCGGGAGTTTAAACCGATTATAGGTGGCGATTGGAAGGTAACAGCATATTTTGAAGCTTATAGCGATGAAAGGCTCTATGGTTTGGGACAATACCAGGAGAAATATCTCAACCGCAAGGGTCTCACCCTGGAACTGTCTCAGCGTAATTCACAGGCCTCTATTCCTTTCATGATCTCAACCAGGGGTTATGGATTTTTATGGAATAACCCAGCCCTGGGTCGTGTAACCCTGGGTTTGAACCGTACAGAATGGGTCGCAAATTCCACTAAACAGATGGATTACTGGATCACTGCCGGGGATACTCCAGCGGATATTATGGAGAACTATACCGGTGTAACGGGTCGTGTCCCTATGATGCGTGACGATGTGATGGGTTTTTGGCAGAGCAAACTCCGTTATCGCACCCAGGAGGAACTGATGACGGTTGCCCGCGAATATAAACGCCGTGGCGTTCCCCTTGACGTCATTGTAGTTGATTTTTTCCATTGGCCCAAGCAAGGGGATTGGAAGTTCGACCTAAAGCATTGGCCCGATCCTGATGCCATGATCAGGGAACTTAACGATATGGGAACCAGGCTGATGGTCTCAATCTGGCCTACGGTTGACGTAGAGAGTGAGAATCATGCGGAACTTGCTGAGATGGGCGGCCTGATACAGGCAGACCATGGTAATCTGTACAGCACCTTTATGGGATATACTACCTATTACGATGCGACACATCCGGGAGCGAATGAGGTAGTCTGGCGGGCAGTAAAGAAGAATTATTTCGACAAGGGTATCGATTTATTCTGGTTGGATCAGGCAGAACCTGAAACAGCTTCCAACGATATGGAAAACGTACGTTATCATATTGGTTCAGGGGCTCAGGTAGCCAATATATACCCCTTCTTTTATTCCAAGGCTTTTTATGATGGTATGACCGCTGCCGGTATGGATAAGGTCCTTAATCTGGTAAGGTGTGCCTGGGCCGGAAGTCAACGTTTTGGCACCCTGCTATGGTCCGGTGATGTTTATTCTTCCTGGCGAACACTGCGTGAGCAAATTTGTGCCGGTCTATCCGCCTCCGTTTCCGGTATCCCATGGTGGACCTGCGACATTGGCGGCTTTATTGGTGGTTATACTGACGATCCCGATTTTCATGAGTTGTTTATTCGCTGGTTCCAGCTAGGTGCTTTTTTACCTGTTTTCCGCTTACATGGTGAAAGACTACCCCACTGGCCCTGCGAAGGTATGCGTTATAAGGCTGAAAATGGTGATCCACAGTTTGGTTCAGGAGCTGATAACGAGATTTGGAGTTATGGTGAGGACAATTATGAGATCTGCAGGAAGTATATTCTAATGCGCAAGAAGCTATTCCCATACATTAAGCGCACCATGAGACAGGCTCATGAAAAGGGTACCCCCGTAATACGCCCACTGTTCTTTGCTTATCCTGAAGATACAACGGGATACGATTATGAGGACACCTATATGTTTGGTGATGATATTCTTGTATCACCCGTATATGAGCCTGGTGTTACAGAAAAGGTGGTTTACCTGCCAAAAGGCGAGCATTGGCGGGAAGTAGCTACCGGTAAGGTGTATGAGGGTGGTCAATGCGTAACTGCTGTTGCACCTATAGACACAATCCCACTGTTTATACGACAGGGTAGTGATGTGGAGCTGTAATCCAACTCGCTTATATGGTCATACCCGTTGCTATTTATGGAGATTTGGGATAGGATTAGTTACAAAGACACCTTGTTAATAAAATTTTTGTGCGGAAGGGTGATTTATTATGTCCATGGAACAAAAGAGTAGGCGTATTGGTATCGGATCAGTTGGCCTGGGTAATATATCCAAGGGTGTACATCTGCCCGGAATAGAAAGAAGTCCGGATTTAAAGCTGGTAGCCCTGTGCGACATTGATCCCAAAGCATTAAAAGAGGCGCAGGAAAAGTATAACATACCCGATTCCCACTGCTTTACCAACTATCAGGATCTTATTAACTGTCCGGATGTTGAAGCTGTGGATATATCCACACCCAACGACAGCCATTTTGAAATTGCCAATGCTGCGGCTATGGCAGGTAAACCCTATGCCCTGGAAAAGCCAATAACCATGACCAGGGAAGAGGCTGACAAATTGGCGGATATAACCAGGGAAAAAGGCTTAAAGAACATGGTATGCTTCTCCTACCGCTTTATACCCGCTGTCAGGTATATGAAGGATATAATCGACAGGGGACTTATCGGCGATATTTATCATGTAAGTATGCAGTATTTCCAGGCCTGGGGTCTTCCTGATGCCAATGTTCCCCTTGTATGGCGTTACATAAAGGACAGAACAGGTTCCGGTGCCCTGGGCGATCTTGGTTCCCATGGAATAGACCTGGTACGCTTTGTAACAGGTAAGGAGTATAAAAAGGTAATAGGCCATGCAGATACCTTTGTACATGAGAGGAAGATACCGGGAAGCGACGAAACAGGCAAGGTGGATGTTGATGACTACTGCAACTACATGGCCGAAATGGACGGGAGAACATCCGTAAACTTCCAGATTACCCGCTTTGCATATGGAAGGGGCAATTATCAGAGGATGGAGATATACGGAAGCAAGGGAGCCATGGTATATCACCTGGACGCAACTCCCAATACCAACGAAATTGAAGTCTGTATGGGTGAGGTAAACCGTGAAGCCCGGGTATTTACCAAGCTGCCTATACCGGATAAATTCAAGGCGGACCAGATGCAATCCTTTGCCGACATACTCAAGGATAAGGGTGACGGCTTAGCTGCAACAATATTTGATGGTCAAATGAATCAACATGTATTGGACAGTATTCTTGAATCTGTTGAAAAGGGCGAATGGGTAACATTATAAAATACAAAGGAGTGTTTTGAATGGGTAAGATAAAGGTAACGGTATGGAACGAATATCTGCATGAGGTGGAAGTACCGGAGATTGGAGAAATTTATCCGGAAGGTATCCACAATTGCATAGGTAATTTTCTAAAGGAAGCAGGCATGGATGTAAAAACCGCCACTCTAAGGATGCCTGAACACGGCCTGACTGAAGAGGTTTTGAATGATACCGATGTTCTGGTTTGGTGGGGACATATGGCCCATAACCAGGTAGAGGATGAGATCGTAGACAGGGTTTATAAAAGAGTCATGGACGGGATGGGGTTGATAGTCCTGCATTCCGGCCACGCCTCCAAAATCTTCAGTAAAGTCTGCGGTACTGATACCGGATTGTTAAGGTGGCGCGAAGACGGGGACAAGGAGATCCTTTGGGTGGTCGACCCCAGCCATCCCATCGTAGACGGTCTGGATGAGAAAATAATCATACCCAGCGAAGAAACCTACGGCGAGCATTTTTGCATTCCAAAACCCGATGATCTGGTGTTTATCAGCTGGTTTGAAGGCGGAGAGGTTTTCAGGAGCGGATGCTGTTACTATAGAGGCAAGGGTAAAGTATTCTACTTCCGACCCGGCCATGAAACCTTCCCGATATATCATCAATCAGAGATCCAAAAGGTAATAACCAATGCGGTTAAATGGGCTGCTCCCATAAAATTCCCGGAGTTAACTTATGGGAATACAAAGCCTATAGTAGAAATTAAGAAGTAAAACAGGGTTTTCCCGATACTCTGGAGAACAGATCAAATAGATAGAAATTGATTGAGTTGTCACCTCCCATTACAGGAGGTGGCAACCTTTTTATTCACAAAAATAATAATTTAGGGTATAATATGGATATTATCCAAAAATACGGTTGGATAAGGTGTAAATAATATGTATACTATGTATTCGAATCTATTGTTCATGGCCCAAGGTTAGGATAAAAGGGCGAAAGGAGCAGGATATGATGAAGGATATTATCATAATAGGCGGTGGTATTGCAGGATTGACGGCGGGCATGTATGCCAAACGGGCCGGAATGGATACCATATTATTCGAAAAAATGTTTCCGGGTGGCCAGGCCGCTACCACATATAGCATAGAAAATTATCCAGGGTTTGTGGAACCCATCAGTGGCCCGGATTTCTCTATGAAACTTGAAGAGCACGCTCGTAAATTTGGACTGGAAATTCTCTACGACGATGTCAATGAGATCATTATCGATGGGGATGTTAAAAAAGTAGTCACCGATGGACAGGTATACGAAACCAGGACCATCATATTAGCGACAGGGGCCAGTCCCAAGGAACTGGGCCTGGACAAGGAAGAGCTATTCAGGGGCAGGGGAGTTTCCTACTGTGCCACCTGCGATGGTACCTTCTATAAGGATAAGGTTACGGCTGTCGTAGGGGGAGGGGATACTGCCTTGGAAGATGCCTATTTCCTTGCCCAATATGCCTCCAAGGTCTATCTGATCCACAGAAGGGATCAGTTCAGGGGGCTTAAGATCCTTCAGGACAGGGTCATAAAGCATGAGAAGATTGAAGTCCTTTGGGATACAGTAGTGGAATCCATATTAGGGGAAGAGCAGGTGGAAGGGATCGAGGTTAGGAACGTAAAGACTGACCAGACCACCCGGCTGGACCTTGACGGCTTCTTTGTTGCTATTGGAATCAAGCCCAACAGTGAGTTGGCAGAGGGCAAACTGGATATGACCCCCGATGGGTTCGTTCTTGGGGATGAGTCAATGAACACAAGCGTACCGGGAGTATTTGTTGCAGGCGATGTGCGCTATAAGCCGGTATGGCAGCTGGTAACTGCAGCCTCCGATGGGGCAATAGCTACACTGTCAGCTCAAAGATATATTATGGAGAATTTCGGCTAGGGATCGAAACATATATACAGGAATAACCGGCGTTTCATAAGTGGATTATGGCATGAGGGTTGCACCCTGGAACAGGGTGTCGTCCAGGAACGCCTTAATAATTAAGAAGGTGACATCATGGGAAGATTATTTGGAACTGACGGGGTCAGGGGTTTAGCAAATGAGAAGTTAAACTGTGAACTGGTCTATAAACTGGGCCAGGCAAGTGCCAGGGTATTATCTCTGGCTCAATATAAGCCAAGAATATTGGTTGGAAGGGATACCAGGCTATCGGGGGACATGTTGGAGGCGGCTTTGATAGCCGGCATATGTTCCGTAGGATCAGAGGCCAGGGTAGTAGGGGTAATGCCTACGCCTGCTGTGGCCTATCTTGCCAGACACTATAAGGCGGATGCAGGGATCGTGATATCTGCTTCCCATAACTCTATGGAATACAATGGTATAAAGATATTTAACAATCAGGGATACAAGTTGTCCGATGAACTGGAAGAAAAGATCGAAAGCATGATATTGGATGGTGGAGAGACTATTAGCTACCCAACGGGTATAAACGTCGGGCGCATAGTCAGGGTAAAGAATGCGTCCAGGCATTACGAGAGCTTCTTAAAAGGGACCATTGATAACACCTTAGAGGGTCTGAAACTGGTGGTGGACTGTGCCAACGGTTCATCCTACAGGATCGCACCGAAAATCTTCGCAGAACTCGGAGCCGAGGTCCACACCATATACAACGATCCCGATGGGATTAATATTAACAACCTATGCGGCTCCACCTATCCCGATAAGCTTCAGGATCATGTAATAGAGACCGGTGCCGACCTGGGCCTGGCCTTTGACGGAGATGCCGACAGGTTAATTGCAGTAGATGAGAATGGGGAACTGGTAGACGGTGACCAGCTACTGGTGATCTGCGGCCTGGACATGAAGAAGAGAGGTGTGCTCAAGAAGGATACGGTGGTGGGCACCATTATGAGCAACATGGGCTTTGACGAAGCCTTTAATAAGGCGGGATGCAAGGTCGTAAAGACAAATGTTGGGGACAGGTTCGTGCTTGAGAAGATGTTGGAGGAAGGATACAACCTGGGAGGAGAGCAGTCCGGCCATATTATCTTCCTGGATTATAACACTACAGGGGACGGCATCATAACAGCCCTCCAGCTATTGTCGATACTAAAGCGGGAGAAAAAATCCCTCTCCGAGTTGGCTTCCGCTATGGAAAGGTATCCCCAGGTATTGATAAATGCCAGGGTGGATGAAGCCCATAAGAAGGAGTATGACAAGGATCCGGAGATACTGGAGGAGATAAGGACCATAGAGGAAAGATTTAAAGGCAGGGGTAGGGTGCTCATCCGGCCTTCCGGTACCGAACCCTTGATCAGGGTTATGATAGAGGGCAAGGATCAGGCGGAGATCGAAGAGTATGCCGTCGGTCTTGCCAAATTAATTGAGGAAAGACTAAAGAAATAGGTCTTATAGTAACATAGGGAATAAAAAGCAGTGGGCTCCTTGGACCTGGAGTTTACTGCTTTTTCATTACATCTTCTGGAACTCCACCCAGTATATTATCCATATTGAAGGTTTACATTTAGCTGATACCTACTATATAATTGAACTATATGTGTGGGTAAGAAAAAGGCCGGGAAATGGCCTTTATACAATACCCATAGATCCTATATGCAGCGAAATTGATTAATGTGTCGTGATAATTCATTAACTTATTACCACTATATGTCTGACTAGCACAATAGGTTAATTCAGGATTATGAATATATTCATAAAAACAAGGCTGCGTAGGGTGCACGAAAAAAGGAAGGAATTGATGGAATGAAAAACAAGAGGATTTTGGCCCTTGCGCTGGTTCTGATAATGGTGGCATTAATAGGGTGTTCTTCAAAAACGGGAAATGATGATTTAAAGGACAAAACTGTAGTGGGAACGGTCAACGGGGAAAAGATCACCAAAGGTGAGTTCAATGCCCTGTATAACCAAATGAAGCAAAGTTACTATATATCTGACGAAGATGAAGAGGATCCAGAGATGATGGAGATGATAGCCCAGCTGAAATCAGAGCTTTTGGATCAGCTGGTGATGGAAAAGCTGATAAATCAGAAAGCGAAGGAGGCTGGCTTCGAGGTAACGGAAGAAACCTTGGAGGAAGCCCGATTGGAACTTGAAGAGATTATTGCCAACCTGGCAGATCAGATGGAGATAATAGATAGCGAAACAGAAGAGGGACAGGAAGAAGACCAGGATAAGAAGGATTATACAGCGGAAGCCAAAGCCTATGTAGAGGAGGAATTGGCTGCTATGGGTCAGACCCAGGATGAATTCATAGATTTTTTGGCCCAGCAGATGGCTATAGAAGCATATATAGAATCCTTGCTGGAGGATGTAGAGGCCAATGAGGATGAGATAGAGGAGTATTATAACGAAAGGCTGGAGAGCCAGAAATCAAATATCGTCAGCATAGACTATGATGAAGTTGAGCTGTATAAGCCGGAAGAGGTTAGGGTAAAACATGTGCTCATAGGGTTATCCCAGGAGGATATGGAGAAATATGACCAGCTTATTGGTGAGGGTAAGGATAAGGAAGCAAAGGAGCACTTGGAAGAGAAGCTGAAAGAAATTGAACCAAGAGCTATGGAAGTGCTGGAAAAAGCCCAAAATGGGGAAGACTTTGAAAAACTGATTGAAGAATATGGTGAAGACGCGGGCATGAAGGACAACTCTGTAGGCTATATAGTAAGACGGGACGGAGACTTTGTTCCGGAGTTTGAGGAGGCGGCACTTAACCTGAAGGAGGGAGAAATATCCGATTTGGTGTCCACAGATTTTGGTTACCATATCATAAAATTCTATGAGAGGTATCCCCAAAAGATATTTACCCTGGAAGAAAAACGCGATGAGCTCAAGGAATACCTGGATTATGAGAAAAAGGCTGATGCCTGGGCAGTTATCCTGGATGAGTGGATGAAGGAAGCAGATATAAAGAAGCATGAAAACAAATTATGATAAAGGTGCCTTTGGCTGATATTGATACTTAAGGATTGGGAGTTAATAAGGTGAAGAGGAAAGTATTAATAGTAGATGATGAGCGCTCGATTCGAAGCTTCATTAAGGTTGGATTTGAAAGAAGCAACTTTGAAATAATTGAAGCAGAAACCGGTGAAGAGGGGATAAGGCTGGTCCGGGAATACATGCCTGACATCGTGGTACTGGATATTATGCTGCCGGGTATGGACGGGTTTGAAGTTTGCACCATCCTCCGTACCGAGTTTCCGGATATGGGTATAATTATGCTGACCGCCCGGGACCTGGATATGGACAGGATAATGGGACTGGAGCACGGGGCCGATGATTATGTCGTTAAGCCCTTCAACCCCCTGGAGTTGGTTTTAAGGGCAGAAGCCCTCCTTAGACGGATTGGTAAAAATGACAGCCAGGGAGATGATCGCAGATTAAGGGATTGGCCCTTCGAAATAGACACCTACTCCCAAAAAGTTTATAAGAACGACATGGAAGTGGAACTAACCCCTAAGGAATATCAGCTAATGAAACTGTTCATAGAAAATCCCGGGAAGCTTTTCAGCAGGAACGAATTAATAGACACCCTGTGGGGTACGGATTTTATGGGAGACCTAAAGATAGTGGACGTCAACATCCGAAGGCTTCGAAAGAGGATCGAAGACAATCCCTCCAGGCCTAAATTCATAGAAACCGTATGGGGAATTGGTTATCGGTGGAGAGAAAAGTGAAGATACGAAGGAAAAGCGTAAGAACAAGATTGATATACAGCTTTATGAGCATAATCATAATCAGCATCCTAATATTTATCTTTATGGTCAGCCTGTTTTTAAAGCAGTACTACTATAAGGGGGTTGAGGACATATTGACGGATCAGGTCAATATGTCCGTCAACTTTTATGCCCAATATTTTTCCGATAGTTCCCTTCAGGATAATGTTATGGACAATGTGGATGTATTCTGGAAGTTTACATCAGCCCAGGTTCAAATTATCGATAACAAGGGAAGGGTACTGATGGATTCCATCGGCATGGTATTTGAGGATGAATTGGATACCCCGGACGTAAGGAAGGCCATGCTGGAAGGGCGAGGCTCATGGGTCGGAAGGATGCCCCAGACAGGGGAAATGGTTATGGCAGTGGCCCAGCCACTGAAATCCCATGATGAGACCGTTGGCGTTCTTAGGTTCATCACCTCCCTGACCCCAATAAATCAGCAGATTGAGGGAATAATCAAGGTGTTTTCCCTGATAGGAGTTTTGACTATTGCTATAACCGGAATCATCAGCTTTGTCTTGGCCAATGGCGTAGTTGGCCCCATAAAGCAGGTTACCAAGGTGGCCGAAGAAATGGCAAAGGGGGACTTCGATGTAAGAAGCGCAGTAAAGTCCAACGATGAAGTTGGCCGCTTATCGACTACGCTTAACTATATGGCGGATGAGATAATAAAGAAGGAACGGATCAAGAATGAATTCCTGGCTTCGGTTTCCCACGAACTGAGGACCCCTCTGACCTCCATCAAGGGCTGGGCCATTATTCTAAACGATACGGAGGACAGGGATGGGGAGATCTTTAGAGATGGCCTGAAAATAATCGAGGAGGAAACTGAACGCCTGTCAGGAATGGTGGAGGAACTCTTGGATTTCTCCAAACTATTGTCGGGGAATATGGCCTTAAAAATGGCGAGGACGGATATAACAGAACTGGTGGAATATATCAAACAGCATATGACGCCCGTTGCTCAGAGAAGCAAAATCAGCTTCTCCGTAGAATATCCCGATCAGCT
>LSQX01115137.1_pt1 | contig 13040 bp, 10 predicted proteins | sample 654561 | NCBI WGS metagenome assembly LSQX01 (sample SAMN04489861, study PRJNA283612) | anaerobic digester metagenome | isolation source: 4 biogas reactors fed with cattle manure at either 37C or 55C with and... | place: Denmark: Kongens Lyngby | collected 2014 | reverse complement strand
ATACGTAACAACTTCCTCAGCTGTATGTCCTTTCTTTTTTGCGAGATAGGCTATTGCGGCAGGATCTATATCTCCGCTGCGAGTCCCCATGACAAGCCCTTCTAGAGGAGTTAACCCCATTGTAGTATCTATACACTTACCATCGCGTATTGCAGCGATAGAACTGCCATTACCTAGGTGGCAGGTTATGATTTTTAAACCCTCTTTACTGCCCATGTATTTTATAGCCTCACTTGACACATACCTATGGCTTGTCCCATGAAACCCATATCTTCTTAATTGATACATCTCATAATCTTCATACTTTATCGCATACATATATGCGTGGGGAGGCATTGTTAGGTGAAAAGACGTATCAAACACCGCAACATTTGGGGTCTTAGGCATTAGCTTCATACAAACTTCCATACAACTAATATTAGCTGGCATATGCAATTCTCCTAGAGGCACATTTCTTTTACATATTTTCAACACATCTAGAGTTACCAACACGCTTTCGCTAAAATCTTCCGCACTGTGAAGGACTCTATGTCCAATCGCCATAATTTCGTCCATGGACTTAATAATGCCATTTTCTGCATCGAGTAGCGATTTAATCACCAACTCAAAAGCCGCAGTATGATCTTTTAAATCTCTCTTAATAACTAATTTCTTGCCATTTTGGCCTTCTTGCTTGATGGAAGATCCATCTAGGCCAATTCTCTCTACAAGACCTTTACCAATTGTCTTTTCTGTCTCAGCATCTATCATTTGATATTTAAGCGAAGAACTTCCCGCGTTTACAACCAATATTTTCATATTAACTCCTTATTGATAACTTTAATTTATATTCATGATAATCATAAGATAAACACTGTATTATAAGCCGTTATTTAATATGTTTACTAATCTGCAAGCTGTAGAACAGTAATTGCAACAGCTCCTATAATATCAGTAACATTACATCCCCTAGATAAATCATTTACTGGCTTGGCGAGTCCTTGGCATATTGGACCAATAGCTTTAGCCCCACCTAATCGTTGCGCCATTTTGTATCCAATATTTCCTGATTGCAAATCTGGGAATATTAAAACATTAGCATGCCCTGCAACCGTGCTACCTGGCGCTTTAAGTTTAGCGACTGAGGGCACTAATGCAGTATCAAGTTGAAATTCTCCATCAATATCAAAATCAAGATTCATAGACTGCAGTTTCTTCGTAGCACTAACGACCTTCTCAACCAACGGATGAGATGCGCTTCCTTTTGTAGAAAAAGATAACATTGCTACTTTAGGTTCATCAATAGAAGCAATTTTACGTGCACTTTCAGCTGCGCTCATTGCGATGTCCACAAGCTGGTCTGACGTGGGGTCTGGTATAACTCCACAATCGGAAAAAACCATAACTCCATCTTTCCCAAACTGAGAGCCCGAAGGCATAGCAATGAGGAAAAAACTCGATACAGTCTTTATTCCAGTTTTCATCTTTATTATTTGCAAAGCAGGTCTTAGTACATCGCTAGTTGAATTTATGGCTCCCGCAACCATACCGTCTGCATCTCCACTTTTTATCATTAAGCAACCATAATATAAATTATTATTTAAAACTAAATCTTCAGCAGCACTCAACGACAACCCTTTTTCTTTCCTTAGTTCATACAACAAGTTAGTGTATCGTTCACTATTATTGGATGTCTTCGGATCAACAATCTCCACACCATTAAGCGAATTAGGTTCTGCAATTGATAATATCTTATCTCTATTCCCAAGCAATATGAGCTTTGACATTTTCATCTTATTAATCAGCTCTGCAGCACGAATAACTCTTTGCTCTTCTCCTTCCGCAAGGACTATATGACGATACATCGTAGTAGCTCTGGAAATAATTTGCTCCATAAGTTTTGACATAAAAAACCTCCTTTTAATGAATTTTAGTTAAAACATTCGATATATAAACAGCTTTCATTTCACTTGTGGCAACCTTAACAAACAACACAAACTATATTTATCGAAATCTATTAGTATCCTTATGATAATTATTAAAACACCAACACATGCTGGTTAATTTCCTAATGTATGTTATAATGAATACATAAAAAAAGCAAGTATTTAAGTTTACTTGCGATTGAATAAGTGATTAATGTTATGAAAACTACAGCCATTATTTGTGAATACAACCCCCTAACTAACGGTCACGTAATGCACCTCAAGTTAGCTAAAGAAGAAACGAAAGCAGACACAATTTTATGTGTCATGAGCGGCAGTTTTACACAGCGCGGAGACGCTGCCATTGCCGATAAATATCTTAGAGCAGAGCAAGCAATTCTGCACGGAGCTGATATCGTCCTAGAACTGCCTACCATATACGCCATATCACCTGCAGATAACTTTGCATACGGCGCAATTAAAACCATATCAACATTCCCCAATGTTAAATATGTTAGTTTCGGTAGCGAATGTGGGGATATCGAAAAACTGACTAAAATCGCAAATCTCCTATATTCAGAACCTAAAGAATTTAAAAGCGCTCTTCAAACGCTACTAAAAACAGGTCTCTCATTCCCCCAAGCTCGGTCTCTTGCTTTAAAACAATATTCTCAACTTAATGATGAGTATAAAGATTTGTGCAATATTTTAGATCAGCCTAACAATGTTTTGGGAATAGCATATATCATAGCAGCAAAAAAATTGAATTTTAAAATTAAATTTCACACAATACAGCGAATAGGTTCAGATTTCAATTCTGACGATTTATCGGGAGAAATGCCATCTTCCTCTGCTGTTAGACGAGCTGTAAAAGATGGAAATTTTAAAGAGTTGCAAAACAATGTTCCCGAAAGTACATATAATATGCTTAGACAACACTGGCCTCAAGATGATGAGCTAGGAAGTTTAGTTCTTTTTAAACTTAAATCAATGGAAGCAACTGAATTAGAACAACTTTATGATGTATCTGGCGGAATACATAATCGTCTATTAATTGCCGCCATGAAGTCTAGTACTTACGAAAACATGCTAGCTGCTGCAAAAACAAAGAATTTTACCATGGCAAGACTAAAACGCATATGTTTATATGCTTTATTTGATATCTATAAAGAAGATTACACACATGCCTTATCGACACCAGCGTTTGCTCAAATACTAGCAATTAATTCAACCCGCAAAACAGAAATCCTTTCTGAGTACTTTAAAAACTCTAAAAATATATTGACAAGATATAGTGATATAAGCAAAGTTGATAAAAGTTTAAGGCCACTGATTAAACTTGACTTCAAAGCCCAAGGCACTCTTTCTGTCATAAACAAAACCAATTATTTAAATAAGAAAATGCTTATAGTAGAACCATTACATACAATCAGTTAATACTTATTAATAACACATTTATGCATCTAATAACCGGTGTTGCTTTAATATTAGCAGCACCGGTTATATTTTGAGTTGTTTACATAAATTGGTAGACTTTTTTATTCTAATTCAAACTTATCGCTGTTTTGTTGTAATGCCGTTCTAACTATTTGTAGATTTTCCAATAATTTATCTTCTACTCCCGTGAGCATTATTTCTATATCTTTTGCAATATCTTTGATTATCCTGTTTTTGAACTCAAGCGCCTCGCTCTTTATTGCCTCGCTTTCTTTTTGCGCCATCTTTACTAGTTCATGTTCCGATAAAATAATATCTGCCTTGTTCTTTGCTTGTGATATAATTTGATGAGCCTTTTCTTCCTCCTCTTGCTGCCTACGAGAACTCGTTTTTACTATATATCGCGCTTCTCTTACAACATCTGGAAGAGAATTTCTTATTCTATCTACTAGCCCATAAATTGTTGCAGCATCTATTATTGTACCTGACCCAATTAATGTTTTTTTACCCTGACTTAATTCCTGTTCTATTTTTAACAATAAATCTTCTATGTCTTCCATTTAATCACCGACTAATAAACTTGATACATCTTCTCCAGCCTCAAGCCTTCTTCTCACTTCTGCTGAACTTATGGACTTATCTCTTGCTTCAATTAATATTGTCTCAATATTCCCGTATTTTAAATTCCAGTCTGCCATGTTTTTCTCGTAAATAAGATCTTCTTCGTTTCTAAAGCCTCTTATGATATATCTTATATCATTACTTTTGCAATAGTCAATAGCAAGGCCATCATACTCGTTAACTTTGATTCTACTTCCTAACCTATACCTACGTACGGCTTGTTCTATTCTTTTTTTTCTCATTTTCTTAGATTGACTTGGCACCTTATCTGGATTGTCCAACAAAACAATATGGACGCACTTAAACTGCTCCAGAGCCTTTTCAACCAAAAAATCATGCCCAATTGTATATGGATCAAAAGTCCCCGTAACGGCTACCGCATCACCTAATGCTAATATATCTAATGTTATATTTCCATAATCCCGCGAATCCAGTGTATATAAACCTTGTGGAAGTAAATAGTCCTTATCTCCCAGGGGTCTCTCTATTATTACAATACCTTCTTCATCAAGGATGTTAGCTTTTATTATTTCCTTAAGAATGTCTTCTATTGAGAACTTCCCATATGGCGGATCTAAAATAATCAATTTAAACTTAAGACCAGTTCTACTTGCTTGAGATATAGCTAGAGAGTAACTACCGTGAAATATATCATATTTAGCGTCAAGGTTCGCAAGGTTCTTTTTTAACACCTCTATAGCCTTTTCACTGTGGTCACAAAATAAACAATACGATGCGCCTCTGGACAAAGTTTCTACCCCTAAAGCTCCACTCCCGCAAAATAAATCTAACACATTCCCGTTTTGATATTTTGTGTGTTGGACAAGATTAAACATATTTTCTTTTACACGGTCTGTCGTGGGCCTAATGTCTTTATCTTTTTCTGTAAAGAGGTTTCTACCTTTATATTTTCCTGCAATGATTCTCATACATCATTCCTCATGTTGGATATAAGCAAACCAACTATTATCTCATTCATTTTTATAAATTGTTTTATCTGTTATTATTGTGTCCATTTTTATATCGTGGTCAAACGAAAGTATCGAGTCAAACACTCGCTCATCGTAACATATACCTAATTTGAATATATAATTTTCTGCTAACCACTTATCATAGTAGCCACCACCTTGACCGAGCCTATTAAGTTGTTTGTCTCCAGCAACCATGGGAATAATTGCAATATCTATTATTGGGCTTTGGGGTTCAAAACTATATGTTTGTGGCTCTCGTATCCCAAATACACCTAATATCATTTGCGTAGTTGGATAAATCTCAACAGCGCACATTTTATCACCTTTAACAACTGGGACAAATACACGCTTTCCTTCTGAAAAAGATTTTTCAATAATCGAATCTGTGGAAACCTCATCATCGAGAGACAAATATATAAACACCTTAGACGCCTCTCTATATTTTACAAAAGCAAAAACATTGTTTGCGATAACTTGATCTTTAAAACTTTTGTCAATTATAAACTTGGATTTTGCAATCAGTCTTAGTTGTGTTTTGTTTATCATATCCCTTCAACGTTATTTTTTGTGAGTAATTTTATAGCAGTCTCTGGGCAATCTACTTTTAATAATATACAAGCTTGTTTTGAACCTATCTCTGCATATGAGTATAAATATGATATATTTATATTTTCGTCCTCAAACATACGTAATACTTTGTACATTTCACCTGGCTTATCAGCAACTTTAAAACCAATCAAGTCAGAAGCAGCAGTATTAAAACCATTCTCCTTGAGTACTTGTATCGCTTTTTGGTTATCGCTAGTTATAGCTCTAAGAATTCCATACTCAGCAGTATCAGCAATATTCATTGTTTGAATATTTATGTTCGCATCCTTCAAAACTTTTGCANNCTTCTATTTTCCAAAAATACTGCAATCTGATTAACTAACATGTAACGCCTCCTTCTTTTCTTATTTATTATTTCTATTATCTAAAACTCTTTTAATTTTTTCTCCCTCTTTAGTTAAGAGTTTGCCGCTCGAAATCAATTTAATATTACATGTAACCCCTATCTCCGAAGCAACAGTACTCGCAACTTTGGCGGTTAGTTTTTCTATTTCTCTAACTTCGTCAAACGCAACACCTGTAGCTAGTTCAATCTCTATGTCCATTATATCAAGATTGTTAACCCTATCCAATACTACCCTAAAATTAGAAGTTACTCTTTCATCACAATTTAATAGTGCTGTTTCTATTTGAGATGGGAATACATTGACACCTTTGACTATTATCATATCATCATAGCGTCCAGTAATTTTTCTTAGCCTTACGGAAGTACGCCCGCACTTACATATTTCATCAGTAATAGAACCTACATCTCTGGTTCTGTAACGAATGAGTGGCATTCCTTCCTTTAACAAGGTTGTAAAAACCAACTCTCCCTCTTCTCCATAACTTAATTGGAGCCCAGATTCAGGATTAATAATTTCGGGATAAAACATGTCATCTTGCACATGCGAACCACATTGATAAAAACATTCAGTAGCAACACCTGGCCCGGTTATTTCAGACAGACCATATTNNACCATATATATCATAAGCCTTTATCAAGTAAGCTTTTTCTATTTTATTTCGCATTTCTTCAGTCCAAGGCTCCGCTCCGAAAAATCCATATTTTAAAGCGAACTGCCTAGGGTCCTTGCCAATCTTTTTTGCTTCCTCTGATAAAAAAATAGCATATGACGGAGTGCAGCAAATAGTATCAGCCTTAAAATCTTCAAGCAACATTATTTGTCTAGGAGTATTTCCTGAAGATACAGGAACAACCATAGCTCCTAGATATTCTCCACCATAATGTATTCCTAATCCCCCCGTAAACAACCCATAACCATATGCTATGTGGATTATTGATTCCTCATCCACTCCAACCCCGTACAAACCCCTAGCGCAGCATTCCGCCCAGTTTGCAAGATCGTGTTTTGTATAACCTACGACAGTAAGTTTCCCTGATGTACCAGACGAAGCATGTACTCGCACTATGTTTTTATTCGGCAATGCAAAACTCCCAAACGGGTAATTTTCTCTTAAATCTTTTTTTTCTGTAAACGGAAGCTTTACTATGTCATTTATATCTTTAATATCGTCTGGTTTAATACCAACATCTTCCATTTTTCTACGGTACCACGGAACATTACAATAAACTCGTTGAACAACATCTCTTAGTCTTTCTGATTGTAAATCAAACTTATCGCGTTTGTTCATGCATTCGTATTTTTCATTAAATATTCTATTCATATATCATCTTCACCACTAATATTACTTTAGCAAACTACTTAATTATGTTTTATCTATTTACGGTAATAAACTAAATCAGCATAATCGCATATTCTAGTATTTTATTTTGATTTACATGCGCTCTCATACCCTAACATTAGCGCTTTTTTATTCATAGCTATAAACTTTTCTTTTACACTCTGACATAATGCCTTTTCAGCATCAACAAATGGAATATTATTTAACGCACAAAACACGCCAATTAGTACTACGTTTACCGTTTTACTCCCACCCGCCTTGTGCGCAAGTTGTAGTCCGTCAACTTCACATATATTAATATTGTTTGCCTTCAAATCATTAAGTATATCCTCAGGATACTTTTCTTTTCCCATAATTACTGGCATAGGTAATATTTTTTGTTTATTAACAATCATTATGCCATCTTTTTTTAGGTAATATGACCATCTATATGCTTCTAACATCTCAAATGCTATGATGTAATCTGCCTCGCCAGGTGTAATAATTGGAGAAACTACTTCACCATCAATTCTTACATGAGTTACTACGCTCCCGCCTCTTTGACTCATTCCGTGCACTTCACTTAACTTACAATCATACCCTATTATTTTAGCGATAGATCCTAATATTTTGCTTGCGAGCAAGGATCCTTGACCGCCAACCCCAACAATCAAAATGTTTGTTTTATAACTATTATTACTCATTTGCATCTCCTTGTACGATTGCTCCAAAATTACACATTTGATTACACACCTTACACCCCACGCACAATTCCCTATTGATAGCCACGCCACTATTCCTTTTTTCTAGAGCTGGACATCCAATTGTAAGACACATGCCGCAATTTCTACATTTTTCCTCTAATATTTTTTGAGGAGGTGAATGCTTCTTCAACAACAATGCGCAAGGCCTTTTGGCTATTATAACCGAAACAGAGGGTCTTTCTAACTCTTCCTTTACCACCTTTTTGACTTCTTCAATATTATATGCGTCAACAATCCTAACGCTTGATGCTCCGCAAGCTTCACAGAGTGTCTTAAGATCAAGCTGGTGCGTTTCTTCTCCTAAAATGGTTTTACCAGTAGTAGGGTTGTCTTGATGCCCAGTCATTCCTGTTATTGAATTATCTAATATCATTATTGTTGAACAGCCTTTATTATAAACCGCATTAATTAACCCAGTTATTCCACTATGTACAAAAGTGCTATCACCAATAACAGAAATCGTCTTTTTTGAATTTTCGGGGTTGGCCTTATCAAACCCATGAGACATTCCTATACTAGCCCCCATACAAACACATGCATCAACTGCAGAAATAGGCTCGGACGCCCCTAGTGTATAACAACCTATATCTCCATTGACTGTTAATTTTAATCTTTTTAATGCATATAATACACTCCTGTGCGGGCAACCTGGACACATAACAGGAGGTCTAACTGGAATTGACCTTTCAGGCTTCGGCGATTTTTCACCGTAGAGTTTTTCACGAATATACGCTACGGAAAACTCTCCTTGGATGCCAAAAACATCTTTTCCACGACATTTAACGCCATGTGCTTTGAGTTTATTTTCGATGAATGGCTCGAGTTCTTCAATTACCAATAGCTCTTCCACTTCTTGGGAAAATCTTTTTATTGCATCTACATCTATTGGGTAAACCATTCCTAATTTAAACAACGAAGCGTTTGTGGCCTCCTTACAATACTGGTATACATTTCCTGCACACACAATGCCTACCTTCTTGTCTCTCATAATGATTTTATTTAAATTGTAATTTGAAATATCTGCTTGAAGTTTATTTTCTCTTTCTTCAACCTTTATATGACGACCTCTAGCCATCGCAGGCATCATAACATATTTTGAAACATCTTTTTTAAATATCTTGGTTTCTAACTCAATCCTATCTTCTAGCTCAACATAACTTCTACTATGAGCAATTCTCGTTGTGAGACGAACTATTACTGGCGTATCATAGTTTTCACTAATTACATAAGCTTTTCTTATATAATCTTTTGCTTCCTGACTATCTGATGGTTCAAGCATAGGTACATGTGCACTCAGCGCATAGTACCTACTATCTTGTTCGTTTTGTGAACTATGCATACCTGGATCATCAGCCACAACAATAACAAGTCCCGCATTCACCCCAGAATATGCTACAGTAAATAACGGATCGGCAGCTACGTTTAATCCAACATGCTTCATACAACTCATTGCTCTAACACCTGCGAAAGATGCTCCAATTGCGGTTTCTAAGGCTACTTTTTCATTTGGCGCCCATTCCACATACATATCTGAATATTTTGCAGCGCTCTCTGTAATTTCGGTAGATGGAGTTCCTGGATACGATGATATAACCTTAACTCCAGCCTCATAAGCACCCCTTGCAACAGCTTCATTTGCCAATAATAAATTTTGCATTTTTCCCCTCGTAAAATACTTCTATTTCAGATTTCTTAAATCTGTGACTCGTTTAGACTTTCCTTCAAAGCGCTTCAGAGTCAACGGTTCAACCAACTTAATATCCGCATCAATCTGTAGCACCACCTTGATTCTCTGTTTAACTTTATCTCTAAGTTTAAGCAAGTTTGCATAATCCGTTAATAAATTTCCATCTAAGACCTCAACTCTTATCTCAAGTTTATCTAAGTAATTTTCTCTAGTAACAATCATTTCATATTGTCCGCCTATTTCGGGCATCGCCAAGAGCACCGACTCTACCTGAGATGGAAATACATTTACTCCCCTAATTATTAACATATCATCAGTCCGTCCTGTTACTCTTTGCATTCTTACAGTAGTTCTACCACAACTGCACGGCGAGTAATCCAAAGACGTTATATCTTTCGTCATGTATCTAATCATTGGCATGCCATCTTTTGTTAATGTTGTTAAAACAAGTTCTCCTGGAGTTGATTCTTCAACTGGTTCAAATGTCACAGAATCTAAAACCTCGGGATAAAAATGGTCTTCGTTAATATGCATACCAACATGCATCAAACATTCACCCGATACTCCCGGTCCTATTATTTCGCTAAGCCCATAGTTATCGGTAGTTTCTATGTTTAATCTTTTTCTCAGTTCATTATGCATTTCTTGAGTAGAAGCCTCGCTCCCAAACAATCCCCACTTTAAGTTGAAATCTTTAATATCATAACCTAACTTTTCTAGCATTTCGGCAATATACAAGGCATATGATGGAGTCGCAACTAAGCCTGTTGCTGCCAAATCTTTAAGCAAAATAACCTGTCTTTCCGTATTGCCTGAACTTGCTGGTATTACTGCCGCACCAACCCTCTCAAGCCCTTGATGCATCCCTAAAGCACCTGTAAAAAGCCCGTAGCCAAAAGAGATTTGGACGGTATCCTTCGCTGTGATTCCAGCTGCTGCACATATTCGCGCACAACATTCTGTCCATACTTCCATATCGTTTTTGGTATAACAAACTACTGTTGGTTTGCCGCTTGTGCCACTTGATGCATGTATTCTAAGCAAACTTTCTTTAGGTACTGCAAGCAAGCCATAAGGATAATTATCTCTCAAATCTTTTTTTGTTACAAAAGGTATTCTCCGTATGTCATCTAAAGTATTTAAGTCTTCTGGCTTAAAACCAGCTGCGTCGTACTTGTTTTTATAGAAAGCAATATTATTATAAGCGTAGTTTACTATTTTTTGAAAACGCGCAAGTTGCAATTTTTGCATATCTGCACGACTCATTGTTTCATATTTAACATCATAAATCATTTTCCTCTCCTCATAAATAAAGTGTTTTTAGTGTTTACTCAATTAAAATCTTCGCAATACTCTCTTTGTTATACATTCCTTGTCATAATGTTAATCAAGTATGAACTTAGTGCTTTTTTAGATTGTCTCTTTGGAAGTTCATTAAACATCCTGCCTTTAATATGTTTTTTTCATCTTCTGTTAGGTTACCAAGCTTAAATTCAATCGGTTCTAATAAGTTATCACGAATTAGCCACCCACTGGCTTTTTCGGTATCTATAGCAGTATTTGTGTCCGTTAATACAATTATATCTCCCACATTAAAATAACCGATGGGTTTGTCCGACAATAACGGCAGCATACCCCAGTTGATTAAATTTGACCTATATCTTTTAGTTGCATATTCTCTCGCTATATTCGCAGATCCGCCCAACACCCTTTGACTAGACGCTGCTTGCTCTCTCGCACTTCCATCTCCAGGTTTGAATGCGTATATAGCACTTCCTACCAGTATTTCAGTGTCGTTGATACCTAACTTCTTGATTACTTTTTCTTTAATGCTTTTTGATTTCTCTATTGTTTCTTTTGCTCTCTCTACGTATTTAGGGTCTTTCCGGGATAGCGCAAACTGTGCTAAACGAGTAGGATTGCTCCTATATGAAGAAGTTTCACCAGATGGAATTAGCTCATCCGTTGTTGTCACGCTATCTTCAATAACGGAATCTAATCTCATTGCCAAAACCTTAGAAAGCTTCGGGATCTGAGGCCAATCCTTTATGTTTGGTCCATACTGAAGCTCTATATCTTGGTCTTGCTTTCCATATCCATCATAAACTCTTAATTCATATATTGATTTGTCATAATTAAACTCAGGAATATCAGTTGAGTAGTCATACATTAATGCAGAAGTTAATACCCCCTTATTTGCTGCGGTAGCTGCAATACTCCTAGTATCCATTAACGCCACTGAAGCCGACTGCCCCTCATCTGGCTTAGAGCCCTCTCTATTTTCGAAATTCCGCGTAGTATGTCTTATCGAAAAACCATTATTACTCGGAACATCTCCCGCTCCAAAACATGGCCCACAAAAAGATGTTTTTATTATAGCCCCTGCGTTTATTAACTTAGATAAAGCACCCTTTTTCATAAGGTCCGCATAAATCGGTTGTGAACCACAGTAAATACTCATTGATAGATCTGTGCCTATGGTTTTGTTTTTTAAAATATTTGCTGCTTCAAATATATTATCATATGTTCCACCTGCACATCCTGCAATAATGGCCTGATCTACAACTATCTGACCTTTTTCATTAATTATATGGGTTAATGTAAAATTAGGATTTTTTAATAATTTCCTTCCTTCGTCTTCACACTTCTTTAATATCTCATATGGAGAATTAATTAATTCAGATAACTTATAAACATTACTCGGATGAAATGGCAAAGCAATCATTGGTTCTATTTTTGATAAATCTATCTCTATTAAGGCATCATAATATGCACCTTCTTGAGCTCTGATTGCCACATACTCTTCGCCTCTATCTCTCTCAAATAAATATTTTTCTACTTGGTTATCTGTCTCCCAAATAGATGAAAGGCAAGATGTTTCTGTCGTCATGACATCTATACCAATTCTATATTCTATTGGTAGGTTTTTAATGCCGTCGCCCACAAATTCTAAAACCTTGTTTTTAACAAACCCATCTTTAAACACTTTTCCAATCAAAGCTAACGCCACGTCGTGAGGACCAACACCTTTCCTTAACTTACCTTTGAGATTAATTGCCACAACAGACGGATACTTTATATCATATGTATTACCTATTAGTTGTTTAACAAGTTCTGGTCCTCCTTCTCCCATAGCAAGAGTACCGAGTGCTCCATACCTGGTATGGCTATCGCTACCTAGAATCATTTTTCCAGGTGCTGCAAACTTTTCTCTCATAAATGTATGTATAACTGCTACATGTGCAGGCACGTATATCCCACCATATTTTTTTGCGGCGGAAAGTCCAAACTTATGATCATCTTCGTTAATAGTACCACCAACTGCGCATAAACTATTATGACAGTTCGTCAGCACATAAGGAAGTTTGAATTGGTCAACTCC
>LSQX01365643.1_pt1 | contig 13041 bp, 11 predicted proteins | sample 654561 | NCBI WGS metagenome assembly LSQX01 (sample SAMN04489861, study PRJNA283612) | anaerobic digester metagenome | isolation source: 4 biogas reactors fed with cattle manure at either 37C or 55C with and... | place: Denmark: Kongens Lyngby | collected 2014 | reverse complement strand
AAGATGTAGGCAGGCCCCGAACCGGACATGGCGGTCAGGACGTCCAGGTACTGCTCATCCACCTGCTGGATCTCTCCCAGCTCCATGAGGACCTTTTCCAGGAAGGGAAGCCTCTCTCGGGGAAAATCTTGTTCCGGGTAGAAAAGGGTGAACCCCTTGTGGATTCTCACGGCTATGTTCGTCATGGCTCTCACGAAATGGGCCTCCGGCGCCGCCAGCCGAAGTATATCCGTCGATATGGCCGCGGCGAAGGAGACCACGGTCTTACCGCTGAGAGTCTCGGCGATCTCCTTCAGGACCGGGACCACCTGCGCCGGCTTCACCGACAGGAACACCAGGTCGGCGTCTTTCGCGGCTGCCCTGTTGTCGGAGGTCACCCTGACGCCTTTTTCGCTGAGCCCGTTGAGTTTGTCGAAGTTCCTGCGCGTGGCCGTCACCGAGTATCGTGGTGCGAGCGCCTCCGAAAGTGCGCCACCGACGATGCCGGCGCCGATAACGCAGATCCTGGCTTTCTCTTTCTCTTCCATAATATTCCCCCCCTCGATAATAAAAAAGCCGCCGACCCGGAGGTCGGCGGCCTTGGATGTCTTAAAGGCTGAACGGATCACTGGATCAGGACAAGACCGTACCTTCCCGGGAAGGGCTCTTTCGGGACCTGAGCGGAACGCACGGGTTAGGTCGGGTCATCCTTCTTGCGGAAACCTGCATGCCAGTGCTCCTCCTTTGGAATCGCACCGATCAGTTGATGAAGAAGATAACCTCTCTATTCCCTTTCGTCAATAGCCGGAATCGATATTGTGGCCGGACAGCGATATTGAGTCCGATCTTGAAAACTTGGGGGCCTTGAGGTTAACCTTCTTCACGGGAGGGATCCAAAATGGCAAGATGGCTTATGGTCGCCGGCGGCGTCCTGCTGCTGCTTGGGCTGGCCTTTCACTTCGCCCCCTGGCTCCTGGCCTGGTTCGGCAGGCTCCCCGGGGACATCCGCTACGAGACGGGGCGGACCAAGGTTTTCATACCCATAACCTCGATGGTCATTGTCAGCCTGATCCTCACGGTGGTGATGAACCTGCTCTCCAGGAGATAGGGGGACGCTTCAGGGGGGTCTTCCCGCGTCCCAAAGTATCTTTTATCACCGGTTTCCCAGGCTATCGATGGCTATCACGGAATGATAGACTAATTCAACGCCTTTTTGAAGGTCCTCGTAGTCCGTCCATTCTTCAGGGCAGTGGCTGCGGCCCCCCCTGCTCGGGACGAACACCATCCCCGTGGGGAAAAAGGGAGCCATTACCATGGCGTCGTGTCCCGCCCCGCTGGTCATGGTACGCCAGGAAAAGCCCAGCCCATCAGCCTGATCCTGGAGTACACGGCGTATCCCTCCATCCAGGTTCACGGGTTCCACCTTGAGGAGTTGATCCAACCGGCAGACCGTACCGTCGGCCTGGGAAGTATCGGCGAGATCCTTTCTGAACCCGTTCTTCACCCTTTCGATGGAGGAGGCATCGAGAGAGCGGATGTCCAGGGTGAACTCAACCTCGCCGGGAATGACGTTCGTAGCCCCGGGCCTGACGACGAGGGAGCCCACCGTCGCCACGGTATCCTCAACCTGTTCAACGGCAAGGGATGGAATTCTCCCAATGGCGGCCGCCGCCGTCTTGAGGGCGTCGCGCCTCATGCCCATGGGTGTCGTTCCGGCATGGTCCGGGCGCCCTTCGATGGTAACGCGCGTAAGGTCGGTCCCCACGATGCTAGAAACGATGCCCACTTCGAAACCCTCCTTTTCAAGCACCGGACCCTGTTCGACATGCAGTTCCAGGAAAGCACGCACTTCACCGGGCCTCCTTTTTGCCTCGGCGATCCTCGCCGGGTCGAAGCCGAAGGAGGCCATGGCATCGGCCAGGCTGATACCATCCTCGTCCTTGCGCTCCCGGAGTTCTTCCTGGGTGATTCCCAGGGTCATGGCCCGGCTAGAGAGAAAGCCGGCTCTGAAACGCCCGCCCTCTTCTTCGATCATGGCGATCATCTCGATGGGGTGGGCCGTCCGGACACTCTTGTCCTCCAGGCAACGGAGGACCTCAAGGGCCGCGACCACCCCGGCCTGTCCGTCGAAGTTGCCGCCATGCCTGACGGAATCAAAATGAGAGCCGATCATTATAGGGGGCAGGGAAGGGTCGCTGCCCTCTCTCCTCCCGAAAAGGTTTGCGGCGGCGTCTTCGTAAACACCGACGCCGAGCTCTTTCAGCTGGCCCGACAGGTAATCCCGGGCGCCGCGATCCTCGGGCGTGAGCGAAAAACGGGTGAGCCCCTTCCCCGGGGTTGCGTTGAAGAGCGCTAGCTTTTCAAGGTCTTTTCGGATCCTGTCGAGGTTTGTCTTCATGGAGTTATCCTCCTCTTTCTTCCCCGATCCGAGTTTACCGGGGCCCCGCTCCCGCTTTCCTCTCGCGGTGGGATCTCAGGATACGGAGGAACAAGCCCCTGCAAAAATCCAGGAAAATGCCGTAAGGCCGACCAGCGAGGGAAAAAATCAGCGACATGAAGACCGAGGATACCGCTATCTGGCTCCAGGTCGCACCCGCGAAGAGGAGTACGACGACGTAAAGCGGCACCTGGAAGATGACGAAGGCCAGGGTATCGCCGGCGATCATCTTCAGCGGCACGGTCCGGTCGATCCCCAGGAAGTTGAAAAGCCTGTCCCTGAACCAGCCGTAGGGCCGCCCCGTGATCAGGTTGACCGGTATGGCGGCGATCCTGGCCTGGACGGACTGGAAAAACGTAAGCCTGGCGATGAAGATCTCGATCATCATGCAGAGGGCCGTGGAAAAGATCATCATGGCTGTTATATCCGCCATCGCCACGACCAGCCTATCCTCCGCGAACCGTCCCATTCCGGTATTTTCCGTCAAGGCTTCGCTCCTTTCCCAATGGCCGAGATTGCCCTCCGAAACGTTCAAACCATCCCATTGATACTATATGAGAACCGGTCACAAAGGCCAGGATTTCAACGTATATCCCTGCGGGAAGGGCCGCCCTGTCAAATCAGGATCGGCGCGATGGCATCGGGGCTAAATTCTTCGATCCGGGCAGGAAGGGAATTCGATGGGTTGGCAAAGAGGATACCCTTATCCTGGACCATCCTTTCCCACTTCTCGCCTCCTTCAATGCTGTCCAGGTGCAGGGTCCTTCCGGCATCCAGGATAGTAGATCAAGATCATCAGACTTTTACTTGGTTTCCGTAAAAAAGCGGCGGGAGAGATCCCGCCGCTTAAATGATGATGTTCCTCTTCCGGGCCATTTCGCGGACCCTGTCTTCGAGGTCCGGCCCCTCCAGTTCTGCAGCGACATCCTTCAGCAGGAGGGGAATATCGAGGCCCTGGGGGCATTTCCCCAAGCACTTTCCGCACTCCACACACTGGGAGGCGAAACCGCTCTCACTCCTCTGCAAAACGCCGCTCGTCTTCATCACGTAGGAATCCTTCCCCTCCTCGAGGTTGCCGAAAAGGTGCATCTTGTTGTAGATCTCGAAGCAGGCGGGAATGTTCACTCCTGCGGGGCAGGGCATACAGTACCCGCAGCCGGAACAGTTGACCTTCATTATTCCCCTGTACCTGGCGGCGGCCCGCTTGACAAGGCTTTTTTCCTCGGGAGTCAGCGAATCGGGAAGGGCATCGCCGGCTGTCCCCAGGTTCTCCTCGATGTGGGCTTCATCGTTCATGCCAGAGAGGACCACGACGACTTCAGGATGATCCCAGACCCAACGCAGGGCCCATTCTGCGGGGGTTCTCCTGACGGGGGCCTCGTCCCACAGGGCGGCGACGGAAGGCGGCGCTTCGGGGAAACCCAGGTTCCCGCCTCGGAGCGGCTCCATGACGAAGACCCCAAGGCCCTTTGATGCGGCGTACTTGAGCCCCCCCGTGCCGGCCTGGTTCTCTTCGTCCAGGTAGTTGTACTGGATGAGACAGCATTCCCATCTGTAGGCGTCGACGATGGGGGCGAAATCCGCCCCGAGGCCGTGGAAGGAGAACCCCGCGTTCATTATCCTTCCGTCGGCCCTGGCCCTGTCGAGGAAATTCCTCGCTCCCAGAGCCTCAAGCCGTCTCCAGAGAGAGCCGGTGAGGGTATGCATAAGATAATAGTCAATATGGTCGGTCTGCAGTTTTTCGAGCTGGGCCTCTAGGAAACGGTCCATGTCCTCCCGGGACCTTACCAGGAAGGAAGGCAGTTTCGTGGCCAACTTCACCCTCTCCCTGTAGCCATCCCGTAGCGCTCTGCCCAGGAAGCTCTCGCTCTCTCCCTCATGGTAGGTCCAGGCGGTGTCAATATAGTTGACACCTCTGTCTATGGCATACCGGATCTGGGCAGTGGCCCGTTTCTCGTCGATCTGGCCATCCTCCATCGGTAGCCTCATGCAGCCGAAACCCAATATGGATAGTTCGTCGCCGTTTTTCGGAACTTTGCGGTAGAGCATCGCGATTATCACCTTTTCTTCAAGGACCGCCGCAGCCGTTCCCCAGGTCTATCAGTCTCTTCGGTTAGAGGTTTCAATCCGCCTCGGGGGTCAAGTCCTCTTGAAAGAGGTTCCTTTCCATTTTCTAGAATTTTCCAGAGGCTATCCATGATATGTGTCTGCATCAGGTCTCTTGCGCTCTTTGGATCCTTGTTCTTGATTCTGTCCAGGATCTGGGCGTGTTCAATGGAAAATTTACGGAGCTCCTCGACGGGCCATTCCTTGAATTTTTTCCTCTGAATCGAAATCTCCGCCCTGATCGAGTTATAAAGCTGAATCAGGAGCTTATTGCCCGAAAGTTTCACTATGGTGTCATGAAACCTCGCGTGGAGGTCTACATCCGGCTCCGGCAGGAGTTTTTCCTCCCTGAGGATTGCCTCCAGTTCTGCGATCGTCTCCTTTGTCGCTCGCTCCGAAGCCCAGTATGCCGCCTGGGCTTCAATAAGGAGACGGACCTCCATCAGCTCGATGAGCGAGGATCGTCCTGAAATGAGCTTAACAAGCTCCGTGTTGTGGATATTCCTCAAAGCGTTGGGGGAGAGAAAAGTGCCGTTCCCTGGACGGGGTTCGACTATCCCAAAGAAGGCAAGGGACTTCATTACTTCCCTGATTGAATTGCGGCTCACCTGGAACTTTGAAGCCAACGCACTCTCTCCAGGCATGCGGCCGCCAGGTTCCCAGTAACCTCTCTCAATAGAGGTCAACATCTGCTCCAAGACCGATTCGTAAAGGGTTGAACGCACAACGGGTTTGATCATTTCCTGTCCTCTTTCTCTTATTATAAATGAGAGTCCGTCAATGCCTCAATTTTAATAAAGTGGACCCCTCCTTGACGATCTTTTCTCTTGTGCCCGTTGCCTCAGGAAGGAACTAGGCGACATTGCCTGAGCCTGTTTCCTTTTTTCAGGGAGATCCCTGTTCTTCTTCGTGAGGGCTCTGTTAAGCCTTATCTTGAGTCTTTCGAGTCCCTTCTTCGGGTCCACTAGGGTATATTGACAACAGTATGCCCATTTGTTACGCTGTTGTGGTACTGCGAATTATCCTACAATAGGACAATAATATTTTCAAGTTTAAGAAGATGATCCGTCGCATCCACTCAAGTTCAACCAAGGGGGAGGGAAATCATGTCTGCAAAAGATGCTGCAAAAAAGCTCTGGTCTACGCTCTACGAAATTCAGGGGTTTGTGTTGTTCATCCTGATGCTGGGAGTTACGGTCCTCGTCTTTGTGCAGGTAATCATGCGGTATGTTCTTCATGCTCCGCTCATGGGCATAGAGGAGCTGTTGCTTTTCCCGGCAATATGGCTTTACCTCCTGGGAGGAGCTAGCGCTTCAATGGAAAGGACTCATATCGAGTGTAATGTAATCAACGTTTACGTAAAGAGCCCGCTAGCGCTCCAATTACTGGAAATTCTCAAATCGTCCATTTCTCTTGGCGTATGCCTGTGGCTTACCTACTGGGCTTTTGAATACCTGCAATATTCGTTGAGGGTATGGAAACTCAGTAACCTTCTTTACATCCCCCTCTTCTTTGGGGAAAGCGCCCTCTTTGTCTGTCTGTCCCTGATGGCGTTCTACACCGCTGTGGAACTTGGAGACGACTTCCTTGGCCTCAAGGCTGCTCCGCAAAGCAAGGAGGCGGAATAACCATGAGCCTCACGACAGTAATACTTCTCGATGTTATGATCCTTGTTCTTCTTTTGATCCTGAGTGTTCCCCTGCCCTTCTGTTTTGGGGGTGCCCTGCTTTTTTTGACCCTTTTCGGGAACGTATCCATGGCCAGCATGATGATGTGGGGATTCAACCAGATGATCGCCATGGTTCTCTTGGCCAGTCCTCTTTTCATTTTCGCGGGACTCCTGATGGCGAACAGCGGAATTGCTGACACGCTTTTAGATTTCGTGGATTTGTTCGTAGGAAGGATCAAGGGTGGGTTGGGTGTCGTTAGTACAGTAACCTGCGCCATAATCGGAGCCATTTCGGGCAGCGGCTTCACTGGTGTAGCGGCCACCGGGCCCATAATGGTTCCCCGGATGGTGGCCCAGGGTTACCCCAGGGGGTATGCGACCGCCCTGGTTACTGTTTCTTCGATCCTGGGACTTCTGATACCGCCGAGCGTTACCATGATCATCTTCGGATGGGTAACTGAAACGTCGATCCTGGCGTGCTTCCTTTCCACCGTTGGGCCAGGGCTACTGATCACCCTGTCTCTCTCGGTCGTCAACCTCGTATGGGTCCGCAAGATGCCCGGTATTATCCTGGAAGACCTCGAAACACATAATGAAAGAAGAAAGGAAATGCCCGCCCGTTTCTCCAGGGCTATCCCGGCCCTTTCTATTCCTTTCGTGATCTTGGGTGGGATTTACGGTGGAGTTTTTACTCCCACTGAAGCGGCTGCCGTGGCCGCTATTATGGCCCTTCCGATAGGGTTCTGGGTGTACAAAGGGCTGAACCTCAGGAATTTCATCCCCATGGTGAGGGAATCGGCGACGTCGGTGGGAGCCATAATGACGATGATCCTTTTTACCCTGATCCTGAGCCAGACCTTCGTTATGCTCAGGGTTCCCCAGATGCTAGTCCAGGTGGTATTCCGTTTAACGGAGAACTACTGGCTGATTCTTTTCCTCATCAATATTTTTCTCTTCTTCGTGGGGATGATAGTCAACGATATTACGGGGATAATCCTGATTGCCCCTCTCCTCCTCCCCCTTGTCCGGGAGATGGGTATGAATCCAATCCAACTGGCGGCCATCATGGGAACCAACCTCGCCATGGGCGGCGTCACTCCTCCTTATGCCAGCATCCTCTACCTCGGGATGAGGGTAGGCAAATGTGAATTCACCGATATCCTCAAACCGACCCTGATTTTTTTGATCATTGCCTATATCCCCATCGTCTTTCTCACGACCTATTGGGCCCCGCTTTCCATGTGGCTGCCGACGGCCCTCGGTTATGTTAAATAAGATAAACAGGGTTCCCCTGTTGGTGATCTACTGGTAGCGAGGAGCGTGGTGAAATGAAACCGGTTATTTCCGTGTTGGGAGCTGGGAACGGCGGCCAGGCCTTGGCGGGTCACTTGGCGCTCAAAGGTTACAGTGTGAGGCTTTTTGAGCATCCCGACTTCGGAGAAAAAGTCTCCGTCATAGAAGGCAGGGGCGGGATTGAACTGAGAGGTAACCTTGAAGGCTTCGGTAAACTCGAAAAAGCTACCACAAACGCCGACGAAGCTTTGGCGGGAGCAAATATCGTCTACATCGCCGCGCCGGCTTTCGCCCAGAAACCCATCATCGATAAAGCAGGCCCTTATATTGATGAAGGGATGAAAGTGCTGTTCATACCGGGGAACTTCGGCTCCCTGGAAGCCGTTAACTGGCTGGATGCCGGGAAAAAAGAAGGGATCCTCTTGGGGGAGACCAATACCCTCCCCTATGCCTGCAGACAGATTGAACCCGGCGTTGTGGACATCTGGGGAATCAAGACAAAGGTCCTCATGGCTGCCTTGCCATCCGAAAGGAACGAAGAGCTGATCCAGGCCGTGGGAGATATGTTCCCCACTGACATCGTCGAAATGTCCAATGTTCTGGAGACAAGTTTTTCCAACCTAAACATGGTGCTCCACTGCTCGACCATGATTCTCAATACTGGGCTGATAGAGTCGCGGGAGGGGGATTTTCGTTTTTATACCGATGGGATGACCCCGTCAGTCTGCAAAATATCTGAAATTATCGACGAAGAGAGGATCTCGATAGGGAGGATCCTTGGGTTACGACTGCAACCCCAAATCCAGTGGCTCAAGGAAACCTACAACCTGGAGGGGAACAACTTGTTCGAAGTGCTCCAGGGAAGCAATGTTTACGGTGGCCATGGCGCCGACGCTCCGAAAACCATGACCCATCGTTATCTCATGGAAGACGTGCCTTATCTCCTCGTACCGGTTGCCTCTTTCGGGCGGGCTTTCGGCGTACCCTGTCCCGTTATCGAGAGCATCATTCTTTTGGCAGGGAAAATCAACGACAAGGATTACTTCTCCGAAGGGCGGACATTGGAAAAGATGGGATTCCGCTCCGCCGGGATCGAAAGCATAAGGGAAAAGCTGGTGAAAGGGGCATAACCAAGGAGGGGGAATGGATGGCTGTTCTCGAAGTACCGGGAAGCATTTTCGACATCTTGGGCCCCGTCATGACGGGACCCTCCAGTTCGCACACCGCCGGGGCTGTCCGCCTGGGCCTTATGGCGCGCCACATCGCGGGTGATACCGTGGTCAGGGCTGTGGTAACCTTTTATGGCCCCCTGGCGCAGACCTACAAGGGACACATGACCGACTCGGGGGTCGTCGCTGGGCTCCTCGGCATGGATGTCGACGCCCCGGGCATAAGGGAAGCCCTTGAAAGGGCAAAAAGGGAAAACCTCGATGTTCATGTCCGGACCCTTTCCTTGGAAGCGAAAAACCCCAACACGATAGAAATTGAACTTGAAACCCGCGAGGGGAAAACGCGCCGCGTGGAAGGCATCACCCTGGGTGGCGGAGAGATCCTGGTCTCCTTCATCGATGGTTTCCCCGTGGAGCTGAGGGGGAAGCACGACGAGGTCCTGCTGCTCGCTGAACCCGGCACGGACCTCCCCGCCGAGGCGGCGGCCATTGAGTTCAGGGATAAACCTTTCCTTTCGGAAACCCCTGGAGGAGCGAGACTTTTCGTGATCAAACCCCTCGCCCTGCCGGAAAAAACCGTGCTTGAGAGGCTGGGAAAGGCAAAGGGTGTTTTGGAGGTAAGCCGCCTGCCGGCACTTTACGATTACGGTAAAATCGACGGTCCTGCTCTTTTCAGCACCGTGGAGGAGATGGTCCGGTTTTCCAGGGAAAGCGGGTTGCTCCAGGTCATGGAAACCTATGAGACGGGACGAAGCGGGTTGAGCAGGATAAAAATCAGGGAGAAACTCGCCCGCGCCTGGTCTGTCATGGAAGATTCGACGAAAATCGGGCTTTCGGGCCAAAACAAAATGGTCGGCGGCCTGATGCCTGGCAATGAAGGGCAGAAACTTCTCGAGTCTTTCCATGCAGGGGTCACATTGTCGGGACCAATCCTGCCCCTGGCTGTCGCGAAGGCCATCTCCGCCATGGAGGTCAACGCTTCCATGGGCCGGGTCTGTGCCGCCCCGACGGCGGGTTCCTGCGGGGTGCTGCCGGGAGTCCTCTCGGCTGTAAAGGAAAAGAGGTCTTTGGATGACGAAGCCATCTTGAACGCCCTGCTCGTGGCGGGTGTCTACGGGGCACTGGTGGCTTTCAAGGCGCCTATTTCCGGGGCCCTGGGGGGTTGCCAGTCGGAGATTGGAGTGGCATCGGCGATGGCCGCCGCGGCCCTGGCACATATTGGAGGAGGGACGGCAGAGGCGACGGCCCATGCCATGGCCCTTGCCCTGAAAAGCCTGCTCGGCCTTGTCTGCGACCCTGTGGCCGGCCCTGTAGAGATTCCATGCATCAAGCGGAACGCCGTAGGCGTGGCCAACGCGTTCACCTCCGCGGATATGGCGCTGGCCGGCATAAGGAGCGTAATCCCGCCCGATGAAGTGATCGATGCCCTGAGGAATGTCCAGCAGCTGATGCCCCCAGAGCTCAGGGGCACTACCCAGGGGAGCCTGGGGGTGACAAAGACAGCGAAACGTCTTAAAGAAGAGTGGCTTTCCAGGTGCAGTTCCTGCAAGGAAGGTTGTCGTTGACATAATTTCAGAGAAACTGGAGGGAGGATGGCATGTTTAAAACAAGGCTGTTGAGCCAGGAAGAAGTAAAGAAGCTTATTTCAATGAAGGAAGTGATCGATGCGGCGGAGAAGACCTTCAGGGGGATGGGAGAGGAGACGGTGGTCAATCCCACGAAAGTCGGCCTCGACCTTGGAGAGACAGCGGAATTTCCACCCTATGAGGGATTCATGAACGCCATGCCCGCTTATATCGGCTGGCTGGACTCAGCGGGGATCAAGTGGGCGGGTGGCTTCCTGGGGGAGAGGAAGAAAATGGGCCTTCCCTACATCACCTCCATGATCCTCCTCATCGATCCGAAGATAGGGAATTTCCGGGCCGTCATGGATGGTGCCTATATTACCAACATGAGGACCGGAGCCCAGACAGCGGTAGCCCTGAAGTACCTCCACCCAGAAAAAACCTTGAAGTTGGGACTTTTCGGAGCCGGGATGCAGGGACATACCCAGACCATGGCAATAGCGGAACTTTTCCATATCGACGAGGTCCACGTCTACGATATTTCTCCTGAGGCCAGCAGGAAGTACGCAGAAGACATGAAGGATACCGTCCAGGGGAAGATCGTCATAGCTAAAACCCCGGAAGAGGCTGCAACCAGTGCCGACGTTGTCGTCTGCGTGACCCAGTCCAAGGATAAGTATGTCAAGGATGCCTGGATCAAACCCGGTGGGATCCTCTTCCCCATGGGTTCGTACCAGGAGTGTGAAGATGCCTACATCCTCAACGCCGACAGGATCATCGTGGACCATGTCGGACAATGCCTGCACAGGGGAGCCCTGAAGGAACTGAGCGAAGCCGGAAAGATCACCGAAAAGAGCATCTACGCCACGATAGGAGAGATCGTGGCTGGGAAAAAGAAGGGTCCGGGATCGTCATCGGAAAGGACTCTTTGCATTCCTATAGGGACCGGGGCGATGGACATAGCCGTTGCTACTATTGCTCTCAAAAAAGCCGAAGAGAAAGGAATCGGAGGAAGCTACGAATTTGCTTAAGGTATAGTCCCATACCATATCTTAACAGGGGGTGAAGGGATGACAACTTTACTCGTCACGCAGAAAGAGATCGGCGAACTGGTTTCCATGGCTGAAGTGATCGACGCCGTTGAGAAAACCTTCCGGGGCATGGGCGAAGGATCGGTCATCAACCCCACGAAAGTGCACCTCGACCTGGGGGATGGCGAAAGCGGCCTCCCCTATCATGCCGGAATGAACTCAATGCCAGCCTACATCGGTTGGCTTGAGTCAGCAGGGATCAAGTTTATAGGGGGATGGGAAGATAATCCGAAGAAGGGATTGCCCTACATAAGCGGGATGATCCTCCTCGTTGACCCCAGGGATGGTAGATTCCTGTCCGTCATGGATGGAACCCTCGTGACGGCCCTCAGGACAGGGGCCCAGACAGCGGTTGCCCTGAAATACCTGGTATCAGAACCCCAAAACCCTGTAATAGCTCTTTATGGAGCCGGAGCCCAGGGACGGACCCAGGCTGAAGCCATTGCCACCGCTTTCAAGGTAAAGGAGTTCCGGGTTTTTGATATTAAGAAAGAAGCTTCTAAGATCTTTGCAGAAGAAATGACCGCCAAACTTGGGGTGCCTATAAGGGTAATGGACAGGCCGGAAGACGCCGTCAAGGGAGCCCACGCGGTTGTGTCGGTAACCCACGCCCGGAACAAGTTCATCAGGAACGACATGATAGGTGAAGGTGTCACCGTCTGTCCCTTGGGTTCCTTCAGAGAGTGTGAGGATGAACTGATCCTTTCAGTGGACAAGATCATCGTGGATCATGTCGGGCAGACTTTGCACAGGGGAGCGCTCAAGGATGTCAGCGAATCAGGTCGTCTCGGGGAAGAGGACCTGTACGGGACCATAGGGGAAGTCGTTGCAGGAAAGAAGAAGGGCAGAGAAAACCCGGAGGAAAGGATCCTCTGCATTCCCATAGGTACAGGGGCGATGGATGTTACCGTTGCTACTCTGGCTTACCTAAAAGCTCTTGAAAAAGGCGTGGGAAGGGAATTTCCCTTTATCTAGGTCAAGAAGGAATCTTCTTGGCCTGATAAAGGGGAAATTTCACTGGTGACAGTGGAATGTTGCCAGTGAACAGCAAGGAAAAAATGAATATAAAAGGGGAGGGGAAAGAGATGAGAACGAAATGGTTGATTCTTGGGGCCGCATTGTTGGTGGCCGTCATGGTCACAGCGACCGGCACGGCTGTCGCGGCGGCGCAGTACCAGTGGAAGATCGGTCACATCAGGCCCACCGGGACGGATGTCGACAAGGACGTTAACTGGCTTGTCGAAAAGATCAAGGAAGAATCCGGCGGACGGATCGTGATCGACATTTTCCCCGCAAGCCAACTGGGTGACTATACTGTCGTCCAGGAAAGAGTATCGATGGGTGCCATCGAGATGCAGTTGGCCTGCCTGGGTACGACGGTCTCCAAGGCCCTGAATCTCACAGCTGCGCCATACCTGGCCACTAATTACGAAGAGGCGGAGAAACTCTTCGGCCCGGAAGGGGTAGTGTACCAAGTAGTGGATGAGGTTCTCGACAAGAAGGAGAACATTCATCTTATCTCAGGATGGCCGAACTATTTTGGAGGAATCGCGCTGGGCAAAGAAGCCCCGGCTCCAGGAGACCCCAGTGTTCCCAAGAACATCAAGATCCGCGTCCCGCCGATCAAATCCTATGAGTTGACCGCTGATGCTTTGGGATACATGGCCACCCCCATTCCCTGGGCCGAGACCTTCACGGCCATGCAGACGGGCATAGTCAACGGGGCTATCGG
>LSQX01142891.1_pt1 | contig 13041 bp, 11 predicted proteins | sample 654561 | NCBI WGS metagenome assembly LSQX01 (sample SAMN04489861, study PRJNA283612) | anaerobic digester metagenome | isolation source: 4 biogas reactors fed with cattle manure at either 37C or 55C with and... | place: Denmark: Kongens Lyngby | collected 2014 | reverse complement strand
GGCTCTCGATGAGATGTACGCGACGATACCGAAGCATAAAGGCACCGAAAAGCTGCGTGCGGACATCAAGCGGCGGATGTCGAAACTCCGCGAAAAAGAGAAACAAGCCGGCCCAAAAAGCAAACGATTCAACGAGTTTCATATCGAAAAGCAAGGCGCTGGGCAGGTTATTTTGCTCGGGCCTGCTAATGCCGGGCGTTCGACCCTGGTTTCCGGGTTGACTTCCGCCCAGCCAGAGATAGCTGATTATCCATACACAACACGAGCGCCACTTCCTGGAATGATGGATTATGAGGATATCTCGGTTCAAATAGTGGACACCCCGGCGATATTTAACGAGCACACCGACGGCGGATTGCTGAGTATGGCACGAGTGGCCGACAGTGTTGCGCTTGTCGTCGATGTGAGCGATAATGGCTTTCTGGATCAGTTGGAGGACATACGAGATCAGGCCCTGAGATCGAAGTTGATGTTAGTGGGCAAAGGTTGTGACGCTAGCGCTCATTCCGCGGGTGTCATATATATGCCGACGTTTATAATCGCAAACAAAATCGACAAGCCGGATATCGAAGACAACATCGAAGCGCTGCGAGAAATGTACGCTTCGGAGTATGATATATACCTGACATCGGCCCGCTTAGGTGAGGGACTGGAGGATCTGCGGCGTGGCATGTTTGATTCCTTGGAGATAATTCGTGTCTATACGAAGATGCCGGGTAAACCCGCCGACAGGGATAAACCGTTTACATTAAAGAAGGGCAGCACGTTAATGGATTTCGCCGCGACTGTGCACAAAGATTTCGTGAGCCGCCTCCGCTTTGCGAGGGCTTGGGGCAGCAACCACCTCGAGGGCGCTAAGATCGGTCGTGATTATATCCTTCAAGACGGCGATATTGTGGAGATGCATGAGTAGATGGTAGCCGCTTTTGTTCTTATAGCTGGGGTCATATTGATACTCGCGATGGCGTTACTTTGGTTTGTCGCCGAGGGAATGTCGAAATTGTTGTTGTGTATTGTGCCGATGGCTCCGGGATTGGTGATGCTGGGGACGTTTCTTTTGATTCTCACTGAGTTTCTCTTGTTTTTTGGCAACAAAAACGATCGCAAATCAGCTTTGCGGGATTTGAGCTATCTATTTCCGACTTTTATAGTAAGCAGCGCGTTGTGGTATGCGACTGTGAAGTTGTTATGGTAGCTGCCGCTTAAAAGTCAGCCTCACAAATCTCGGCCAATATAGCCGCGCATCGTTGAACATGTCCGCAAATTCGGTGGAATTGGTTGCGTAGGTCACAATAAGCTCATTAGGATTGGTCGAGAGTTCCGGGTGGCCCTTAACCGCGTAGCTGAATGCATTTTCGTGCCAGTCCTGGTCTGGACACCTGAACACCTTTTGAGCCTCCCCCCACGGCCCTTCCGGCTTGGGCGCGAGTCGAACCATTATATTTCCGAAGATGCCGCCATCGGTATATACTACAGCATATTGCTTTATCCCCGGCACGTAAGACACGCTGAACTCGGTCGGCGTGTTTTCGAACAACGGCTCGCAAACAGTCGCGTTGGAGTGCCATTTGCCGCCTCCGTAAAACCTCCAAAACGAATAATCACCCAGCTTGTCTTCCGGGACTCTTGCCACGATCATCGAGCTGACCCGTTTTCCTGCATCGTCACGGCTGAATGAATCGAAACCATAAATATAGACATCGGATCCGACTTTCATGGCAGCCGAGCCGAACAGAATAGCGCCGTGATCTGTAAATTTACAAAACGGCACCTGCGTTTGCGTTATGTGCCATTTTAATGGTGGATCCATTGGATTAGTGACGTGTCCGAGGGCCATGCCGAATGTTTTGAACGGAAAATAAGGGTTGGAGTCGCTGTGTTTCACCCTGGTTAGAAACATATAAATGCCCGTACTTGTCGCTGCGCCCGCAAACAACCAAAAATACCCTTGCCCATCCTCGGGTGTAATAAATGCAGCCGGCTTACCTTCACTATTATTGCGGTAGATAAACTCCACCGGTTTGGAATTATCAATGTGCTGGATTGCGATCGAGTTGTTTATGAGCGTAGAATTGATGCGCTTGTCATTTTGAACGGTTCCGACGAACGTATCGCTATAGAGCCAGAGGGTTCTATTGTCATCGATCTGCACGGAGTAATCCCCGTCAGCCCCGATCCAGCCTTTGGTTTGCTGAAAAATCGCGTCATATTCTGGTGCGGGAGCGGCTTCAATAGCTATATCCGACGCTGATATACTCGATGCGACCATCGCTAATACTCCAAAATATAAAAGATTCATATACCATTTATCCTGTTCTATCCGGCAATTGTGCTCGGCCACCATTCTAATTCCATATGCTGCTGTTTTCGATTGAGAGACTATGTTCTCCTTCGGAAGGTGCTTTTGCGATGATGAGTGAAGTATTATATATCCAATATTTTAACCGCGCTGGCGGCTCGCAAACACACAGGAGGTTTTATGCTGCGCCGATTTCTGATTCCATTAGCAATTCTTCTCGCCTTAGCGACACCTCTCGTCGCCGACCTACAACAACAGCCGACATATCTTGAATTTACTCTATTGTCTACCAATGACTTGCACGGCTGCGTGCTGCCTTTCAATCAGGGCGACAAATACAAAGACCAGTTGCCGACCTTGGAAAACGTCGGTGGGGCCGCACGACGAGCAACGCTCATCAAGCAGGAGCGGGAGGCCAATCCCAACGGGCATGTGCTGCTGCTAGACACCGGTGATCTCACATTCGGATGGAGCCCACTAGTCAAATTCGCCAAAGGAGCTGCGGACATCGAGGTTATGAATGCTCTTGGCTTGGTAGCTATGTGTCCGGGAAATCACGAGTTCGAATGGCCGTCTAAAGAGACTCTGAGGAATCATAAAGCCTCCAACTTCCCGTGGCTATGCGCGAATCTCGTCAATGAAAAAACAGGAAAGCGTTTCCTGGAACCCTATATGATTAAAGAATATAGTGGGGTCCGCGTGGCATTCCTTGGCCTTATAACGTCGCTTGTCAATAAAGATGCATATAAAGGCGCCAGAGAACTCGGCCTGATTCAGATCGACGGTATCGAGGAAGCCAAAAAGATCGTTCCTGAAATCCGACAAAAGGCCGACATTCTCATAGTCCTCAGCCACCTTGGCTATACACTCGACCAGGAACTCGCGAAAGTCCCCGGAATAGACGTCATACTTGGCGGGCACTCTCATACTCGACTGGCGCAGCCTACGATGATTCAGGTAGCCGAGCCTACCTCTTCATATATTGGGGCGGTGCCGGTGGTGCAGGCTTATCAGTGGGGATCGGAGATGGGCAAGACGAAAGTCATCTTTAAGCGCAATCCGGAGACAGGCGCCTACACACTAATGAGCTGCAAGGGCGAACTGCTGTGGATTGACGAAAATGTTCCCGAAGATCCTGCAATCGCCGAGATAGTGAACCGATACAAGGTGAAAATGGAGACAAAATCCTCCGCTATACCCGCTCTGACCCCAGCTGTGGCGATAGCTAGATAAGCGGTCTTGATCCCTCCGGAATACTCCCGGAGGGATCAAGCTTCTTCGATCGCAGGTGCACTGAGTGTGAATGCGGTGCCTTTTCCTTTTATGCTGGATACGGTGAGGGTGGCTCCTATAGCCTCGATCATCGTCGCAACTATTGCCAGGCCGATTCCAAATCCGGCAGGTTTGTGTTTGCGTGGGTAGTCGAGTTGGCTGAACTCGTCGTATATATCGGTTAGACTGTTCGAAGGTATCCCTATGCCCGTGTCGACGACCACAAAATCCGCACCCGTGCTGCGACACTCAACTTCTATATCAATCGAACCCTGCTCGGTAAATTTGACTGCATTAGTGAGCAAATTGGTGATAATGATCAGCAATTTGTCCTCGTCATAAGTCGCCGGGCAACCGATACTCGGCGTCTTGACGTTAATAACCAGCCCTTTCTTCTCAGCTTGGGGGCGCACGATGGAAGCGGCTTTATCAGCCGTTTTTCTCGGATCACACACTTTGCGTTTGAGGGCAACCTTGCCGCTTTTGAGCCGAGCTATTTCTAAAATGGCATTGACTATCTCCAAAAGGTGATCCGAACCAGTCAACACTTTTGTAAGCAGTGCCGATTGCTCCTGGCTGATTGGCCCCGCCACACCTTCGAGCAGCATCTCTGCATAGCCTTTTACTGCGGTGAGTGGCGTCCGGACCTCGTGGGTCACATTATTCAAGAACTCCTGCTGCAGGCGGTATGCGTGTTTCAACTCAGTATGAGCCGCCCGCAGCGCCTGTTCGGATTGCTTGACCTCGTTTATATCTCTAATAATATTGATCAGGCTCTGCAAGCGTTTACCGGAGTATACGGGCGACCAGGAATGCGATATCCACTTGATCTCGCCGCTTTTGGTCACCATACGATATTGCAGATTCGATCCGCCCTTTCCTCGCATAGCTTCAATGAAGAACGGTTTGAGCCAGACGTCATCCTCAGGCAGCGATAGCGCAGGCATTGTCCCAACAACCTCTTCCGGCTCGTATCCAAGAATATCCCGACACGCAGGGCTGGCATACGTCCACACTCCATCCGGTCGGCAAAGCATAATCAAGTCATTGGAGTGTTCGACTATCCCCTTATATCTTTCTTCACTTTCACGAAGAGCCGCCTGGCTTTTGACGCGCTCCGTGATGTCTCTGATCACACTGACAATAAGGCCGACATCACCCCCATCACCCGCAGGCGACCATGACTGTGAAACCCAGCGCGTCTCGCCGGATTTAGCCAATATACGATACTCGACCGCCACTTCGCTGAACCCGTCTCGCGCTCGTTGGAATTGCTTCCGCATTCTTTCCGTATCTGCAGGGTGTATTATCCATACCTGGCTTTCGATAATTTCCTCGGGACTATAACCGGTGATCTCAGAGCAGGCCGGGCTTACGTATGTGAGTTGGCCTTCAGAGGTCGTCAGCAAAATCATGTCGCTGGAATTTTCTACAATGCTTTTGTATTTTTCTTCACTTCTTTGCAGAGCCAGTTCTGCTTGCTTGCGTGCGGAGATGTCGCGTGAAACGCCGTGATAGCTGATTACGCGGTCGTTGGAATAGATTGCATCTGAAAGTATCTCCAGCCACGCAACTGAGCCGTCTTTTCGTAGAAACGCCATTTCGTAACGCCGAGGGCCGGCGGTTCGGTTTTTATCGCTCAATAGGCGCATAAACTCGATCTGCTCTTTGGATGGCAAAAATTCAAGAAGACTGTGTCCGACCCACTCATCAGGGGAGTAGCCAAAGACGCGAGTGGCATCGGATGCATACGTAAAGACCCCGTCCGGGGTCATTTCCCATAGAATATCAGACGCCCTTTCGGTAATCTGTTTTAATCGCTGCCCGACTTGCAAAAGACTATCTTCTGTTAGTTTTCTTTGCGTGACATCCAGGAATGTTGTGCACGAACCGGCGATGGAGCCATCTTCTTCAAGGGTAGGCTTCCACGATATCGACACCCAGATGACCGAACCGTCTTTTCGGATCAACTTTGTTTCGTAGTTGACCCCTTCAGTTCCCGACAGGGCATTGTAGTAGAGACCTCTGGCATTGAGATCGTTGGGGTCGATCATCCAAACGCCGTCTAGCAGTTCTTTGCTCGAATAGCCTGATATCTTTACAAGCTCATCATTGACGTGGATGTTGTTGCCGTGCGTATCGGAGATGATAATGCCTACGGGCAAAGCAGCCAGAATTTTATCATAGAGTATATTCGATGTTTCGCTTATCTTTTGTCTCATTAGATCTTAGTCAGTGGTCGCGTTGCGTCTGTTGGTCAGGCGCCATTTTAGGCCGTCTATCCAGATATCCAGTGCTTCGTAGGCTACCCACAAAAATAACCCAAACGCCGCGATAAATATAGCTAAAAGCGGGCGATGGGTGATCTCCATAATTGCTTTCCATACTGTGGCAGGCCGCACCAGCAAATCCCAGCTATTAAAGCGCAGAACTAATCCGAGATAGACCCCAAGCGATACTATCGCAAAAAACGGAAACGCCCAAACACGTATCGCCAGCCCACCTTTCATTGCGCTTCTTTCCACGGGGCGAATGGCCAGGGCGAACGTGAGCATTCCAAATGAGCTGTAAAGAAAATAAAACAGCGAAAAAACTACAAACTCGATGAAGTAGACACTATCCACTCGGGCCTTGAGAAAAAGGTTTCGTGCATCGAGAGCCACCAGAAAATGCCGCCACTCCGTGAGAAGATAGCAAGTATTCGGCAAAAACGCGAACCATATCGCACCCAATATAGTTGAGACGAAGAAACGGGCAGCCGGTTTCCCCCGGATGTTAATAATTGTTCTAAACGCGTAACCCGCTCCGACAGGTATCAGCGCGAGAGTGGCGTTCCATACTACGCCTTGAGCGACTATTGTCCAATTCACAATACAAAATACGTATACAAGCTACAATGTGTTCCGGGTCTATTGCCGAGGATATTGCTATCTGGCATAATAGTCTGGCATTGGATGATATGTCCATTTTCTTTTCGGTTCCTACGATCAATTGTTTGAGAGGTGATGGTATGGCTGGCTGGACTAATTTACGTAATTTAATTGTAGAAGAGATCAAACAGCTTGCAGAGGAAGGCCGCGACGTAAAGGGCTTTCAAGAACGCATAGAATCGGCTGCCAACGACTCCCATCTGATGGAGATTTATTATGAAATGCGCAGGCTTCCGATTAAACCCGATTTTCCGTATGTAGAACCATCGCACCTGGCAGGCATCAAAGCTGCAAAACCGAATACAAGCAAGCATTGGTCTGTGAAGCTAGATGACAACCTGCGCGACCGCATCCACGGCGCCTGGCTTGGACGGATTGCCGGATGTATGTTGGGCAAGCCCGTCGAGGGATGGTCGCGCGACTTGATAAAGCGATATCTACAAGCGGCGGGAGAGTATCCTCTGTCGAATTATGTTCCCGATCAGTCGGATAACATGCCGGACGATCTGAAAGGCCGCGTTATCCGCTATGCCGCGCGAGGCAAATGGGATCACGCGCTGTCTGACGACGATACCAACTATACAGTGATGGGCCTCAAAATTATGGAACAAAAAGGCCCTGCGTTCACGACGGCTGATGTCGGACATGCTTGGCTGTCGAACCTGCCGTATCATCACGTTTGCACCGCCGAAAAACAAGCCTATTTGAACCTGGCCAACGATCTGCCGCTAGGAGAAGTGCCGATGTATCTGAACCCATATCGCGAGTGGATTGGGGCACAGATCCGGGCGGATTTTTGGGGCTATTGTGCGCCGGGAAACCCAGAATTGGCGGCTGAGTTTGCCTGGCGAGACGCCGCGTTGTCTCACATCAAGAATGGGATATATGGCGAAATGATGTGCGCGGCGATGATAAGTGCGGCACTGGCTGTAGATCACGTGCTCATTACAGACGACATTTATGAGATAATAGATGCCGGGGCCAGAGAGATTCCGGCGAAGTGCAGGCTTGCCGAGACTATCTCGGATTGCTTGAAATGGCGCAATGAGTGCTCGAACTGGGAAGCGGCGTTTGAGAAGATGTGTGAGACCTACTATGGCAAGTACAACTGGGTTCACACCAATAATAATCACGCCATTGTGCTCCTGGCGCTGTTATATGGCTGGCCGGACTTCGAGAAAGTACTCTGCTATTCTGTGATGCAGGGAATGGACACAGATTGCAATGGCGCAACTGCGGGCAGCATCATCGGGGCGGCTCTGGGTGCGCGAAAGCTCCCAGACAAATGGATCAGTCCGTTGGGTGGAAAATTGGATACATCAGTTCAAGGATTCATGCAGCCGCAAATAGAAGAGCTAGTTGATAGAACAATGACCCAAATCCAAAAAATAATGGGTTAGGAGATTATGCTTCTCCCAAATCGACTTTCAATGCCGCCTATTGCGGAGTTGAACGTTCACTGATAGCATATATTAGAACTTTTCACAAGGATAAGATGGCTTATGAAGCTTGATATGAATAGTGGTCCGCTGAAAGAAAAGCAGACTCTGGTTGCGGTTGTCTTGATTGTGGTGATAGTGATTGCAGTTGGCGGAGTGGTTTACAGCAATTTTTTCGCCGGCAAAGGTGTCGAGGCGCCCTTACCACCGCCTCAGAACCAGGCGACTGCTGATTCCACGGGTCTGCCGCCTATGGATGCACCTGCGTCTGCTGAGCAGCCTGCAGTCGACGCCACACCAGTCGAACCGGCGCCCGCATCCCAAGCTGCCGCAAGCTCGCAGGCGCTAGGCTCTGAAAAGACTCTTACAGTCTTCGGCTCGGTTATCGTGACTTATCCCGAAAAATGGGGGATTGATATGCGTTCTGGCGCAATGTCAGCCATCCTCACCGACGGAAAGGCGAAATTCGAAATACACCCCCCAAACCCGTCCGCCAGTGACGCGAAAACAATAGCGGATGCCGCTTTAGAAACTTTTTTGCCGGGAAGTAAAGTATCTGGACAAGGGGCGACAAAAGTCGCAGGACACGATGCATATCAATACTCAACTGCCTCAACCAAAGTGATTGGGGTCGATTCCCCGACACGGATCGTCATCGTTGAGCGTGTGTCCGGCGGCTCGTTTGGGGTTTATAAAGCGGCGTTCGACAAGATGGAAAATGGCCTGCAGTTCAAATAGATGCATCCCAAATCCGCCCTAACGGATCAGAGCCGACCGGACATCGGCGTTGCCGGTAAGCGTTATCGCGCCGTTAGCTATGCCCACAGTGTTGAGTCTCGCATCAAGCCCGATTTGCTGCGCGTCAAAGACCGGATTTAGCTCGTGCTGCAGCTTACCTCGCACGAATCCCGGAACCTTGACTCCTCTGGCGATGAGTCGATTTACTTCCAGGTTCAGTCTGATGTTGTCGACGATTTTCAGGGTGCATTGGAGGGTGACTGGAGTTCTGGTCGCCATAATTTTCGGGCTGGCTGAGAGCAGTAGAATCCCATCTTCCATCGAAACTTTAGCATTCTTCATATCCGGTCGGTGAGTATTCAGAAAATCGCTGAGACTCGTCTCGCTCACCGACGCGATGAAGTCAGTCGATTGTACATCTGTGATAGTCTGGTCGGGCTTAAATCTGATCCCCTTTAGCTCGACATCAAGTCGGTCGATTGCGACACCTGTCGATGGCCTGACGTCTTTACCGCGAATAACAAGGCTTGGAATCTTGCCCTGAATTATATCGAACAGCCCGGCTTTGACCTTCACCGAGTAGTTGCGAGCTGGCCCGATCATCTCGGGGGCTTTGTTTTTCACGCTTTGCGCAATGGCCCAGCGAAGAGCCATGCCCGGCAATAACACGATCGCCACCAACACGACTACCAATAACAAACCTTTTTTTGAATTATTCATTCTTGCGGTCAAAACATCTCCCTCCGAAATCAGAGAATCCGAAAGCTCATATCTATGACGTGCTCACAACAAGCCTATTACCACTTTGAAGGAGAATACAGATAAGTGCTGGTATAAACAATAATACTTTGCACATCAGAAACAGTGTTTCCTGCCACGCAGCGAGCAAATCCTCCCATTAGGGATATCATAGAGCATGAATAGTTTTAACATACGAGACGTTAAGGGCTTGCCTCAAGATGAAGCCAACAGCAGATTCAAACAAGATGGGCCAAACGAATTGCCATCAGCCAAACCTCGCGGTATGTTTGCAATTGCAATCGAGGTACTGCGCGAACCGATGTTTTTGTTGTTGGTGGCCGGTTCAGTGATTTATCTTCTCTTAGGCGATCTGAAAGAGGCTTTGTTGCTGTTTGGCTTTGTTTTCGTTGTGATTGCCATCACATTCCATCAGGAACGAAAGACTGAAAACGCACTGCAGGCATTGAGAGAGTTGTCTAGCCCACGGGCGCGAGTAATACGAGATGGCGGGGAGCAACGCATCGCAGGACGAGAGGTCGTACGCGGGGATTCTGTGGTTATCGCCGAAGGTGACCGTGTTCCGGCAGATGGAGTCGTGATCTCATCGATGAATCTTTCTATAGACGAATCACTTCTCACTGGAGAATCGGCGCCTGTGCGCAAATGCGACTGGAATGGAACTGCGGACAATGCGATTCCAGGAGGGGATGATGAACCATTTGTATTTTCCGGCTCTCTGGTCGTTCAGGGCCAGGCGCTGATAGAGATACAAAGAACAGGCATCAACACCGAATTCGGAAAAATCGGCCGCTCCCTACAGAAAATAGAAACAGAGAAGACGGCTCTTCAACTGCAAATCGGCAAACTCGTGCGAAACCTGGCTGTTCTTGGCGTTTTACTGAGCGTAGCTGTTGCGGTCGCTTACGGTGTCACAAAAAACGATTGGCTGCACGGGGTGCTCGCGGGCGTTGCGCTGGCTATGGCGATGCTGCCCGAAGAGTTTCCAGTTGTCCTCACGATCTTTCTCGCCTTGGGAGCCTGGAGAATCTCCCGCAAACGAGTCCTGGCCAGGCGCATGCCCGCCATTGAAATACTGGGATCAGCAACTGTCTTATGTGTCGATAAGACGGGAACCTTAACATTGAATCAGATGTCGGTTGGGCAGCTTTACGCTCACAACACATCACTGGTTATAGACCCCAGCGATTTAGGACCGCTGCCAGAAGAATTCCACGAACTCGTCGAATTCGGTATTTTGGCAAGCCAGCGCGACCCATTCGATCCGATGGAAAAAGCGTTTCACCAGCTTGGACAACAACGCCTGGCCGATACCGAGCATATTCATCGAGACTGGATATTATCCCAGCAATACCCACTATCAAAAGAACTGCTGGCAATGTCCCACGTATGGACATCGACTACAGGGGATGACTATGTTATAGCGGCAAAGGGTGCGCCGGAAGCCATCGCCGGTCTGTGTCACTTCAATAATCAGCAAAAACTCGCTATAGCCGATCAAATCCAAATTATGGCGAAAAATGGCCTGCGTGTGCTGGCAGTAGCCCGAGCCAGCTTTACTGGCCGCGCCGATTTGCCAGGCGGGCAACATGACTTCGACTTTGAATTTTTGGGGCTGGTGGGACTGATCGATCCGATTCGCCATTCTGTTCCATGTGCCGTAGCCGAATGTTATGGCGCGGGAATCAGGGTTGTTATGATAACTGGGGATTACCCTGCTACGGCGCGCAATATCGCCTCGCAAATCGGCCTGAAATCGCCGGATAACATCATCAGCGGAGATGAACTCAACGCGATGACCGATGTCGAACTGGGCGAGCGAATTGCCGACGTTGATGTGTTCGCGAGGGTCGTGCCGGAGCAGAAGCTCAGACTCGTTCAAGCGCTTAAGCGCAGGGGCGAAGTTGTTGCTATGACGGGGGATGGCGTCAACGATGCTCCAGCTCTGAAAGCTTCGGATATAGGGGTCGCGATGGGGGCGCACGGGACCGATGTTGCTCGTGAAGCTTCCGGATTGGTGCTGCTTGATGACGATTTCTCTTCAATAGTTGCAGCCATTCGCCTCGGCCGCCGGATATTCGACAACCTGAAAAAAGCGATGGCATATATCTTTGCAGTGCACGTACCTATCGCCGGCCTATCGCTGATCCCCGCCATAGTTGGTTGGCCGCTGATCCTGTTGCCGGTCCACATCGTGTTTATGGAACTCATAATCGACCCTGCCTGCTCAATTGTGTTTGAAGCAGAGGAGGAAGAGGGAGATATTATGAGTCGCCCTCCACGAGATTCAAACGGGAATATCTTCGGCAGGCGGACAATTGGCTGGAGTCTGCTTCAAGGGTTAATCGTCCTACTGGTGTGCCTCGGGGTGTTTATTGTAGCCAAAATCGATTTCAACATTCAGAGCTCTCGCACTATGGCGTTCACGACTCTGATAGTTGCCAATCTTACACTCATTTTGACCAATGCATCTTGGTCGCGCGGCATCGTTGGGACGTTATTTTCAAGAAATCAGGCTTTGCGCTGGATACTGGGCGGGGCGGTGCTGCTTTTGATGTTGTTACTTTACGTGCCGCCGATAACTCGGATATTCAGCTTCGTCAAACTCAGCGCTGCTCAGATTGCGGTTTGTGTAGGGCTTGGTGTGGCGAGTGTTGCATGGTTTGAGATAGTCAAACGGGTTATGGCGCGTCGAGGGGAATCGCTGCTGTCCACACCTGAGATACATCATTGACAAGGACTTGCAGGACAATAGGGATTGGGGCTTGATGTCCTCAAGCCCCTAACAAAACCTGTGCAGTCTAGACCTTACGGCTTCCAGACCGTCCACACTTTGCCCACCAAATCCGGAGTGGGGTTGAGGGTCACTTCTCCAGGCTGCCAGCCAGACGGCGTCACTTCACCGGTGGCGTTGACATGTTGGAAAGCTTTGACTTGTCGGATCAGTTCTTCGGGGTTACGTCCGACTTCGGGGGTGAGAACTTCCATCGCTCGAATCACAAAGTTCGGGTCGATGATGAATCTTCCGCGGATGTCCACGCCGGCCTCTTCGTCGTAGACGCCGTATGCGGTCCCGATTTTGCCGCCGGCATCCGACAGCATAGGGAACGGCACTCCGCCCGGCACCATCTTGGACAATTCTTCTTCCTGCCAGATTCGATGCACAAAGCGACTGTCTGTGCTCATCGCTAGAACGACCGTGTCGAGCTTCTTGAACTCATCATAAAGGGCGGCGACCGCCGCCAATTCGGTCGGTCAGACAAATGTGAAATCGCCTGGATAGAAGCACAGGACGATCCACTTGCCTTTGTAGTCTGAGAGCTTGATTGGCTGGAAGCCAGCGCCGACAAAGGCGTTAGCTTCAAAATCCGGAGCTGGTTTGCCTACACGCGCTTGCATTTGCGTGACCTCCTTAATGGGTGATGCAGATGCTCCTGCAGAAGCAGAAGGGACCCCCGGTTCGATGATCCCCTTGGCCGGTGTCACACAGCCGTCTTTCGGTTCCGGCATATGTTACCTCCTTTTCGGAAGGTTGGCGCCTCGATAGCAGCGGCTTTCCATCAGCTTTCATTATATCGTTTTATGCCTGCTCGTCAATGCCGCT
>LSQX01092413.1_pt1 | contig 13042 bp, 11 predicted proteins | sample 654561 | NCBI WGS metagenome assembly LSQX01 (sample SAMN04489861, study PRJNA283612) | anaerobic digester metagenome | isolation source: 4 biogas reactors fed with cattle manure at either 37C or 55C with and... | place: Denmark: Kongens Lyngby | collected 2014 | reverse complement strand
TAGTTCACTGTTAACCTGTGTATGGATAGAACCGAGAGTCTTATATAAACATGGATTCGGCAAGTCACCAAAGGTATATTACCTGAGATATTGCAGATACTTTCTTATATTCATAATAATTTTAATGACAACATATGGTTTAAATTCCCTTGTTCCAGGAGTGGGTGTTATGTCATTTGTAACACAATGCTTTGTTAGTGTTGCTCTGCCAAATATATTCATGATTTTAATTTTTTATAGAACGCCTGAATTTCAATATGCATATCGACTGTGCAGGAAATTCATAAAGAGATAAGGACTATGCGAAGAAAAATATACAAGCTTTTGGAGTTTATCTCCTTTTATTTATACAATAGAATAGCGCAAAGGGTGCTGCCGCTGGATTTCAACAAGATAGTGTTTGCTTCCGAAGCAAGGGACCGTATTAAGGGGAACCTTAAAGCGGTGTACGATGAACTTCCGGAAGATATAAATAAAGTGATTCATCTTAAGAGCGATAGAAGAGATTGTGTTAATGCTACGAAGAGAAAAGAGCTTTGGAGAGATTTGACTACTGCTCGCGTGATTGTACTTGACGACTATTTTGGGTTAGTTTCAGCAATGAAAGTAAGAGAAGGACAAGCCCTTCTTCAACTGTGGCATGGAGCAGGCGCCTTTAAGAAGTTTGGATATAGTAGAATAAATTCAGGAGATAATGTTAATAATATCCACAGTGGGTATCGGAAATATACAAAGGCTATAACTACATCGGAACCGATTCGTGAATGTTATGCAGAAGCCTTTGGAATTGATATTAGCAAAATCTGGGATGCAGGAACTCCGCGCTCCGATATGTTCTTTGATGAGGAGAAGAAGGAAGCGGCTAGGCAAAGAGTGTTAAAAGCCTATCCTAATCTTAAGAATAAAAAAGTAGTATTGATTGCACCTACATATAGGGGAAGCAAAGTTGAAAATGCTGATTACAACTTTGAAGCACTGCATCTAACTGAAGTGGTGAAACTGCTCGGTAAGGAATATATTTTGCTGCTCAAATGGCACCCCGCTCTTATTTCTAATATCAAGAGAGGCCTTTGTGACTATGGTAGCATCAAGCGAGCTATAGAGGATAATGATAATATTATCGATGCTTCAGACTATAGTGATATTAATGACCTTTTGATTGGTTCAGATATTCTAATAACTGACTATTCATCAGTGATATTCGATTATTATTTACTTAATAAACCCATAGTGTATTATGCTTATGACATAGAAGAGTACAAGAGTGGCAGAGGCCTATACTATGACTTTGAAGAATATGTATATGGCAAAGTCGCTACTAACAACAAGGAGTTAGTAGAGGCAATACTAGCAGAAGAACAATGCAATAACTTGAGGGATACTTTTGGTAAGAAGTTTATGAGTTCATGTGATGGACACGCAACAGATAGAATTTGCAAATGGATCATAGGAGACAAATAGTGGACGAATTAACAATAAGAAAAATAAATATTGATAAAAATGGGAATTTTCAGAAGATATTTAACTATATCTTAATACTCTATGCAGTTCTTGAAATCCTTTGTGAAACGGTAGTTGGCAAATATTTCCTAGCTTGGATGGAGAGATTCCAAATCATCTTTGCTTTTGCATTAATTGTTATGTTTGTTATGAAGTTCTTTATGATTGGAAGAGATGCGCAGAGAGCTTTTCTAAAAAGAAATATCCTAGTCTTTGTCTATTTCGCGTTTAGGCTTATTACATTCATCTACATAGGAATGCAATATACGATGATTCGATCAGTATTATTTGAGATACTATATCTGTTAGTGTTAACCGAGATCCTTATTGATAATGCCTTTGTAAGACAAACCATATTTAAACTATTCATTGCGATAAATGTAATACTTAACTTAATTAACACGTTTTTTCACTTATATTGCGAGCCCCTTCGTGCTTCTGGAATTACAGACAATACAATCTATAATTTTGCATTGAAGTATACTTATATGGAGAAATTCAGTTTTGAAACCATCTGCAGCATGTATAGCAATCCTAATCAGATGGGAGTAATGACAGGTCTTGCATTGCTAATTTCATTGACTTATTTGAAAAAGAAAATGAGCAATAAAGCAAAAGTTCTCTATGTGATATATGCAGGATTCTCACTATATGCTCTATATCTGTCGAGATGCAATAGCGCTCAGATTGCACTGCTTGCTGCAGTTCTTGCTTTTGCCGCTGTAAAGCTAATTAGAGTCATCTCACCAAAGATGATTGCATATGCTTGCTTAGCTAGCTGTCTGATTGTAACAGGCGGGATTTTAGGGTTTGTTGCTTCTCATGGAGATTTACACACTAGCTATACTGAAAAACAGTGGGAGATAGATAGGTTTACAAGTACTCGATATACAATTTGGAGGAACTGTTATTTCACACATAAAACTACTGATGAGGTCCTTCTTGGTAACGGAAATGTAGCCCTTGAGAAGCTGGACCGCGCAGAGTATATGCATAAAATTAAAGTGTACAAAGGTGGAATAACGCTTGCAGATATGAAGCAGTATTTAGGCACTCATAATGGATACATCGGTATGCTCTACTGCACTGGCGCTCTTGGAGCACTTGTCTTCCTGGTTTTGCTGATTAAGAAAATGAAAGAGTCTAAAGCATTAAGCAAAGATTCAAAATATTATATGGCAATAGTATATATGCTTGTTGATAACCTTCTTGAATCATTCATGGTTGTCAACAAGAGTTCCCCGGTGTTTATATTCTTTCTAATACTTGCTATGAAATCTGAAAATGAGGAGGTTGAAGAGTAATGGTATATGCAGCAATTCTTGCCGGTGGCATTGGTTCGAGAATGGGCGAAGACAAACCTAAGCAGTATATTAGAATAGGTGGTAGGCCTATCATTCTTCATACAATTGAGAAGTTCATTCTTTGCGGAGAGTTTGAGGAGATATTAATCCTATGTCCTAAAGAATGGATAGAATATACAAAGAGTCTTCTAGATAAATATATGGAGCCATCAAATAAAATCAGAGTGCTCGAAGGTGGCGCTACCAGAAATGAGACAATCCAGAATGCTATAGATCATATCGAAAAGACAGGCAATCTCAAAGAGGATACAATCTTGGTAACTCACGATGCGGTAAGGCCCTTTGTCACATATCGTATAATTCAGGATAATATCAAAGCGGCAAAGGAATATGGAGCATGCGACACTGTTGTTCCCGCAACAGATACTATTGTAGAGAGCACAAATAATGCTACAATTACAGCAATCCCGGATAGAACAATGCTGTATCAAGGGCAAACTCCACAAAGCTTTAATGCACTTAAGCTTAAGACACTATACCAGTTGCTAACAGATGAAGAGAAAGATGTGCTCACTGACGCAGCGAAGATTTTTGTAATAAAGGGAGAGAAGGTTCACCTTGTAAAAGGGGAGAACTCGAATATAAAGATAACCTATCCATATGACTTGACCGTTGCGGAGAGTCTGCTAGAAAGGTAATAAGTAAATGCTGAACACAGTGTATAGGCTCGTAGAGCCGAGAAAATTTGAAATAGAATTTAACGAGATAGATATGACAGAAGACACAGTTGTTGTCAGACCTACATATCTGTCCATTTGCAATGCTGATCAAAGATATTATCAGGGGGCGAGAGCTCCAGAAGTTCTTGCAAAGAAGCTCCCGATGGCCCTTATACATGAAGGTATTGGTCGCATTACCTGTGACCCCAAAGGGGAGTTCAAGGACGGCGAGCTTGTCGTAATGATTCCTAATACGCCAACTGCAAAGGATGAAGTAATTGCAGAGAACTACCTTAGATCAAGCAAATTCAGAGCAAGTGGCTTTGATGGATTTATGCAAGATAATGTTGCCATGCAAAGAGATAGGATCGTAAGACTTCCAGAAGACATCGATCCAGAGGTTGCAGCATTTACAGAGATTATTTCTGTCAGCTTACATGCAATCGACCGGTTTGATAGCATTGCACATAAAAGGAAAGACCATATTGCAGTGTGGGGAGATGGTAACCTTTCGTACATTACCGCGCTACTACTCCACTATAGATATCCTGATACAAAGCTATATATTATGGGAAGACACCAAAGCAAGCTAATTAATTTCACTTTTGCTGAAGCAACCTATAACATAGCCGATATTCCCGAGGGTATAGAGTTCGACCATGCATTCGAATGCGTTGGTGGAACAGGCTCCGGAAAAGCGATAGATCAGATAATTGATTTAATAAAGCCGGAGGGTACCGTATCAATATTGGGCGTTTCAGAGAACCCAGTTCCTATTAACACCAGGATGGTTCTTGAGAAAGGACTTAGATTCTTCGGAAGTTCGCGTTCGGGTAGAACAGACTTTATTAACATCGTGGAGATGTACAAGAAGCATCCTAAGATGGTAAAAATGTTAAGAAATATTGTTGGAGATGTTGTAGAAGTAAACTCAATTGACGACATGCACAATGCGTTTAAGAAGGACATTGCGAAGGCCGGCGGCAAGACAGTAATGTTGTGGAAAATATAGAAAGATTGAATTATGGAAAATATTAAAGTGTCGGTAATAGTACCGGTATATAATGTTGAAAATTTCATATATGATATGCTCAAGTCTATACAGGTGCAGCACTTTAAAGATTTTGAAGTAATTATAGTTAACGACGGGTCCCCGGACAATTCGCAAGTCATAATAGATGATTTTTGCAAGAACGATAGGCGCTTTAAGTCCATAGTTCAAGAAAATCAAGGTGTTGCAGGAGCTCGGAATAATGGGCTCAAGCGTGCTAAAGGCGAATATATTGTTTTCTATGACCCAGATGATTATATCCCTCGAGATGCTATTGGTAGGATGTATAAGAGTATCAGTAGAGAGAACGCGGACCTTGCAATTGGTGCAATGAGCATGGTTAGAGCGGGTGAATATAGAGTTAACGGGAATACGCTTAAGCTATCAAAGAAAAAGGAAATTTCAAGAACTGATCCAGATTTGCTGTGGTCATTTAGTGTCTGCAATAAGATTTTCAGGCGCGCAATAGTGACTGATAACAAATTGCAATTTGAAGCATTTAAACATGCGGAGGACGCACTTTTCCTATTCAAAAGTATTTTCAATGCAAAGAAAATTGTAGGATGTCCGGCGGTTGTTTATCAATATAGAATCAGACCATTCTGGGAAGAGAAGTCTGCTACGCAGATGATATCCACTTCATATCTTCAAGATGTCATAAAAGCACTTGATGAAATTGAAAAATTAGTTCTCTCTATGGATTCAGATATTTTCAGTAGGGCTTTTTATGTAAGATATTGTGAAGTAAGCTTGATTGCAGGCTATTATAGACAACTGTGGGCAGGTGAAGATGAAGCTCTTGAAATTCTTTGCGAGAAAATTAGTTCTCTTAAAGATTCAATGGGCGATTCAGCATGGAAACAGATTGTATCTCGCAACTTAGACTTACAACTTGATAAAGATTTATTTACCAAAGATGCGGTGAGAGATAACGCGGTTCTTTCGGTTGTTATCAAGAAAGAGCAGCCAAAAGGAAGCAGCTACGGCGGCATTAACGGTTTTCTAGAAAGCTTGTATGACCAATGCATGCCATCGTTTGTTGTAATAGTAGAAGAGTCGTTAAAGCCACATATTGAAGAAGGCTATTTGCAAAAGACGAATCTTTTTCTCATAGAGGACATTGGCTCATATAAGGTCGAAACTGAATTAGTTATGTATGGAGATACAAGAATATTGCATTCCAAGAACTCTGTGAAGATGATGGTTAATGCTATGCTTAGAAATTCTAGCATCGATTGTGTGACGGCACCGATAAAGGTATATAGGAACGAAGAACTTTGTCATAGCATTCAAGAGATTTCTTTTACGACGAGGCAGGTTCTCAAGAAAGGAAATAAAAGAGGCAGAACTAAGGCAGACCAGCTTGACCATTTGCTGGGGAATAAAATTTTCCGAAGTGCGACATTTGAAAGGGCTAAAGGTGATACATCGGGATTATCCTCCAAGAAAATAATCAATGGAGCGATGATTATTCGCGGAGATGATGGTTTTGTTTATGATGAGTGCCCAAATCCACCTTCGCAGTCATATATATCGTTCAAACGAGTTCAGAAGAAAACTGAGGATAAGCTTATTAGCTGCATTAAAAGGCATTTTACTAAAGATGATGTAAAGAAGATATTGAGGAGAGATATTTAGGTTTCAGCATGAGAATAGCAATTGGTCTTGGAAGAGGCATTCTTAACTTAATATATTTGTTGTTCAAGCTGTTCCCAACTAAAGAGCGGGTTGTTATTATCAGTAGACAATCAAATGAGGCAACCGAAGACATACAGCTTCTGACCGATGAACTTACATCTAAAGGAATTGAAGTTGCATGCCTGTGTAAAATGCTAGAACGAGGAATAGGAGGCAAACTCAAATATATTCCGCATATGTTAACTCAGATGCATTATCTAGCGACCTCAAAGGTTGCGATTCTTGACTCTTATTGCATTTGTGCGAGTATCTTACATCACAAGAAGTCTCTGACTGTTATTCAAATGTGGCACGCGCTTGGGTCGCTAAAGCGTTTCGGATACAGTATTGTTGGTGAAGGCGAGGGCTCAAGTGAAACGATAGCTAAGGCGATGCATATGCACTGCGGATACGACTATGTGCTAACAAGCGGCGAAGCCTGCCTCTTAAACTTTGCTGAGGCCTTTGGCTACCAGAACAACTTGGGCGTGATGAAGATAATGTCGCTTCCGAGGGTGGATAAGCTAACGGACAAGGCTTATGCAGAAGAAACCGTTAGAAGAATTCATGCAAAATACCCTGAATTTATCGAGCGTAAGCTCGTGGTATATGCGCCAACCTTCAGGAAGGACAAGGATATCTCTGTAGAGATAGAAGCTCTTGCCAAAGAATTTGCAGGAGATGAATATGCTTTTTGCCTCAAAAAACACCCTCTTATGAAAGAGTCCTGTGAAAATGTATTAACGGATGAGACCTTTGCGACTAAAGAAATGCTGTATGCTGCGGATTACATTATCTGCGATTATTCAGCGATTGTATATGAGGCAGCGATTCTAGAAAAACCACTATTTTTCTACACCTTTGACTATGAAAGTTATGGGGTCGATAGGAATTTTTACATAGATTACATGAAGGAAATGCCGGGCATCAAGTCGGCAGACCCAAAGGTTATATGCGAGTCGGTAAAAAAAGATAACTATGATATTAGCGAGGTAAGAGCTTTTGGCAAGAAGTATGTTGAGAAACAGAGCGGTTGCACAGAGGCGCTAGCTGAGCTTGTAATATCGTTGCTATAAACAGTCCCATTGATAGTTAATAAGTTGCTGCTTTAACAAACGGAGAGAGATATGAGAGATTCAAAAGATGAAATAATAAAGGAGAAGGTTCCTAAGAAGAAGTTAAAACTACTTCCAAAATCAAACAAGCTAAAAGCACTGTTCTTTGTTGAATTGCTTGTTGCGATGGCATTTATGGTCATGATGCTGCTTGTTGACGCACTTCCAAAGAAGGCTGCGCTTATTATTATGATTGTGCTAGTAGCACTTATTGTCGCATCGTTGCTACTTCTCAGAAATAGGGGTAAGCTTCCGACAAAGAGAAGAATGGGTACTGTCTTAGCCTGCGTTACAATCTTGATTTTCGGTGCTGGAACTTATTATTTGGGTACAGCGTTCAGCATGCTTAATAGAATAAGCTCAAGTAAAATTGCAAATTCGGGAGCAGATATTACCAACGAGCCGACGAACATTTATATTACAGGAAACGATCTTTGGGGGGATAACGAGGACGATTATAAGCGTAGTGATATGAATATGATTGTTACAATTAACCCTACTACAAGAAAAATCCTAATGACTTCGATTCCAAGAGACTCGTATGTGGCTCTTCATAAGAATGGACAGATGGATAAGCTCACACATACAGGAATGTATGGTGTAGATGAAACGCTAAATACAGTAACGGATTGGCTTGGCTACGACTTTGACTACTACTTGTCTGTAAACTTCTCGGCAGTTGTAAATGTTATTGATGCGATGGGTGGAATTACGGTTGAATCACCTAAGGATTTCGAGTCAGCAATTGCTGATTATAGCTATGTTAAAGGCGAGAACACCTTAACTGGAATGGAAGCTCTGTATTTCGCAAGAGAGCGTAAAGCATTTACAGAGGAAGGCGATGAGCAGAGAGTTAAAAACCAGCAGGCTGTAATGACTGCAATGATTAACAAGCTGACATCAAGCAAGACCTTGCTGGCAAATTACAGCGACCTTCTCGATGCGATGGGAGACAATCTGGAGACAAACCTCAGCACACAGGACATGTCTGCTCTTGTAAAAATGCAACTTGAGGATATGGCTGGCTGGGAGATTACACAGCAAGAAATCACAGGCAGTGGAGCAATGAGAACAGTAGCGAGTCTTTCAAGTGCAAATGAGTACTCAGTTCAGATTCCTGATTCATCTAGCGTAGCAGCAGCTATCGACGGAATAGATAAGGTTATGCATCCAACCGATGCAGAGATTAAAGAAGCTGAGGCTGCTGCCGAGGCAAGACGAGAGGCAGCAAGAGAGAAACAGAAGCAGGCATTTTTCGACAAAATATTCGGAATATTTAAATAGCTTGCATTATTTTCAAAAATGCGTATAATTAAAGGGCACATTTTATTTAATGTGTATAATCCTGCGCCGTTATAGGCGCCAATAAGGCCATAGGAGGTGAAACAAATGAGAGATTATGAACTATTATTTATACTTAATCCAGACCTAGCTGAAGAGCAGAAGGCGGAGATGGTAGAAACAGTTAAGGGCATCATCAACAAGGGTGGAGAAGCCGGCGAAGCAGATGTATGGGGAAACCGCAAGCTTGCTTACAACATCGAGAAGAAGTCAGAAGGCTACTATGTAGTTATTCCGTTCAAGGCTGATGCTGAGCTACCTAAGGAGCTTGACAGAAGACTTAGAATTTCAGAGAGCGTTATGAGACACATCATTGTTTGCAAGGACGAGAAATAATATTTCTAAATTGCGAATGCTTACTTAAAGAAAGGTAAGGTGAAGTATGAACAACGTTATTCTAATCGGAAGACTAGCAAGAGACCCAGAGCTTAGTTATACACCAGGCAACCAGACTGCAATTTGCCATTTTACTTTGGCAGTGGACAGACCGGTTAGTCAGGGCAAAGAAAGACAGGCTGATTTCATCAGAATTACTGTATTCGGAAGACAGGCAGAGAACTGCGACAGATTCCTTCAGAAGGGACGCCAGGCAGCTGTATCTGGTAGAATCCAAACTGGAAGCTACAAGAACAGAGAAGGCGTTACAGTATACACAACTGATGTAATTGCTGACAGAGTTGAATTCCTCGGTGGAGGAAATGGCGGAAACGGAGATGGCGCTAGCAGACAGGGAAGTTCCCAGCGTGCTAACGGATTCGGTTCCAACGACTTTGATGGCAACAGCATGAATTCAGGAAATACAAGCTCAGGAAATAATGATTTTGGTGGCTTAGGAGATTTGGATATTCCAGATACATTCCAGGCTGCAGAGGATGACATTCCATTCTAGGAAAGGAGATGCACAAATATGTATAATAAGAACAACAAGCGTCAGGGATTTGGCATGAGAAGAAAGAAAGTTTGCCAGTTCTGCGCAGACAAGGATAAAGAGATCGACTACAAGGATGTAGAGACTCTAAAGAAGTACATCACAGAGAGAGGTAAGATTCTTCCAAGAAGAGTTACTGGTACATGCGCTATGCACCAGAGAGCTGTTTCAAAGGAAATCAAGAAGGCAAGAGTAGTTGCACTTCTACCTTTCGACGCAGAGCAGTAAGCTTAGCGGAAATAGAAGATGATTTACAAGGAGCATTCGCTGAAAAGCGGATGCTTTTTCGTTTTTGGCTAAGATAAAGTAAATTTACACTAAAAACCCGCGCATTTGGTATGACTATGCGTTATAATATAAGTTAACTTTTTATGCAACACAGACAGTATTTTGAAAGGAACAAAATGGCTGGAAATATTATATTAATGCTGGCGATGCTTGCGCTGTCCATGTTTTTCTCGGCGACGGAAACGGCATTCACATCATTTAATAGAATTAAGCTGAAGAATTTGGCGGATGATAATCCGAGAGCGGCACTTGTTATTGAACTAGAGGAGAAATACGACAAGCTATTGACATCAATTCTAGTCGGGAACAATATCGCCAACATTACACTTTCTTCGGTGGCAACCGTATTCTGCATCGCAATAGTTGGAGTATCGTTTGGACCAACATTGGCGACTATAGCAGTAACCGTTGTTGTGCTGATTTTTGGAGAAATATCACCTAAAATTCTGGCGAAAGAGAATGCAGATTCGCTGGTAATGTCTCTCGCACCGGTTATCAAAGTAATTATGGTAGTTCTTACTCCTATCACTGCGATTTTTGGCGGGTTGAAGCTACTGCTAATGAAGGCCTTTGGAAATACTGAGAAGGACGGATTTAATGAGGATGAGCTTCTTACTATCGTTGATGAGGCAAAGACGGCGAGGACTATCGGCGAAGAGCAGAGCGAACTGATTGCAAATGCGATTGAGTTTAATGATGTAGAAGCGATTGATGTAATTACTCCAAGAGTGGATATTATTGCAATAGAAAGAGGCATTGATCTTGATGAAATAAGGGATCTCTTTAGAGACTCAGGCTTGTCAAGATTGCCGGTATACGAAGATGACCTAGACAGCATCATCGGAGTTCTGAATTATAAGGACTTCTATAATAACAAAATTGAAGATAAGTGGGACGTAGATAAATATATTAAGCCGGTTGTTTTTGTAGCACAGTCTATAAAGGCGGCGGTGCTGCTGCGTAAAATGCAAACAATGAAGACTCATATTGCGATTGTTGTCGATGAGTATGGTGGAACTACTGGACTCGTTACGATGGAAGACATAATTGAGGAAATCGTTGGAAAGATTTATGATGAGCACGATGCGGTTGAGATGAAGGATATTATTCCGCTTGGCCGAGATGTATATAAGGTAGCTGGTGGCGCAAACGTCGAGAAGTTCTTTGAGCTTTTTGACGAGGAAATAGAGACAGATGTAACGACAATAAACGGCTGGATAATGCTTCAGCTAGATAAAATTGCGGAGGTAGGAGATTCGTTCACCTACGAAGCAAGGCGCAAAGTTTTTAAAGTCAAGGTAACGAAGACTGGAGACAAGAGGGCTTTATACTCAAGAATCCAAGTTGAAGATAAACCAGAAGAGGATGATTAATTAACAAGGGGGACATCAAATAATGGGTCTAATGGAGAAAATCTTTGGCGACTTAAATGCCAAAGAAGTTAAGAAAATTGATAAGATTGCTAATCAGGTTGAGGAATACGATGAGGCGATGCAAGCCCTATCTGATGATGAACTAAAGGCCAAAACTCAGGAGTTTAAGAGCAGACTATCGGAGGGAGAGACTCTAGACGATATTTTGCCAGAGGCTTTTGCGGTATGTCGTGAAGGTGCGTGGAGAAGTCTTGGGATGAAGCACTTCCATGTGCAGCTTATAGGTGGTATTGCAATACACCAAGGTAGAATTTCAGAGATGAAGACTGGTGAAGGTAAGACTCTTGTTGCAACCTTGCCAGCTTATCTAAATGCGCTTACTGGAGAAGGTGTTCACATTGTAACAGTAAATGACTATCTTGCAAAAAGAGATGCCGAGTGGATGGGAAGACTATACAATTTCCTAGGACTTTCTGTTGGATGTGTAATCCATGCGGTACAAGGTGATGACCGTAAGAAAGCTTATCTTGCTGATATCACATACGGCACTAACAACGAGTATGGTTTTGACTACCTTAGAGATAACATGGTTGTACAGAAAGAAGAGATGACACAGAGGCCTCTTAACTTTGCAATTGTCGATGAGGTTGACTCAATCCTCGTCGATGAGGCAAGAACACCGCTGATCATTTCAGGCAGAGGAGTCGACTCTTCGGATATGTATCGCAACGCAAATTCTTTCGTTGCAACGCTAAGTCCTGAGGCAGATTTCAAGCTTGAAGAAAAGGATAAACAGATTGCGCTTACTGAGGAAGGTATTGAAAAGGGCGAATCTGCTTTTGGCGTAGAGAACTTCTCAGATCCAGATAATATGGAGCTTAACCATTATGTAATGCAAGCACTTCGTGCAAATTACATTATGAAGAAGGATGTTGACTACATCGTAAATGATGGCGAGGTTCTTATCGTCGACGAGTTTACAGGAAGAATTATGTATGGCCGTCGTTTCAGCAACGGTCTTCACCAGGCAATTGAGGCAAAGGAAAGAGTAAGTGTACGCGCAGAGTCTAAGACCCTTGCTACAATTACACTTCAGAATTACTTCAGAATGTACAATAAGCTTGCCGGTATGACAGGTACAGCAAAGACTGAGGAAGACGAGTTCAGAGACATCTACAATATGGACGTTGTTCAGATTCCTACAAATAAGCCTATTCAGAGAGAGGATCATGAGGATGCAATATATGCTCACGAAAGAGGCAAATACAACGCAATCGTAAGAGCGGTTGAAGAGGCACATGCAACAGGGCAGCCTGTTCTTGTTGGTACTATTTCAATTGAGATATCCGAGCTTATCAGCAATATGCTTAAGAAAAAAGGAATTAAGCACAATGTCTTGAATGCTAAGCAGCACGAGAGAGAGGCTGAGATCATAGCAGACGCTGGTAGAGAAGGTGCGGTCACTATCGCAACTAATATGGCCGGGAGAGGTACAGATATTATCCTAGGCGGTAACCCGGACTTTGAGGCAAAGAGAATAATGAGACAGCAGGAGTTCACTCCAGAGCAGATTCTTTTTGCAACGGGCTATGAGAAATCTGATGACGCAGATCTTCTCAATGCAAGGAAAGTATACAACGACCTTGTTGGCCAGATGAAAGAAGAGAGGGCTGAGGAGCAGGAAAGAGTTAAGGAGCATGGCGGACTGTGCATTATAGGTACGGAAAGACATGAATCAAGGCGTAT
>LSQX01088288.1_pt1 | contig 13042 bp, 11 predicted proteins | sample 654561 | NCBI WGS metagenome assembly LSQX01 (sample SAMN04489861, study PRJNA283612) | anaerobic digester metagenome | isolation source: 4 biogas reactors fed with cattle manure at either 37C or 55C with and... | place: Denmark: Kongens Lyngby | collected 2014 | reverse complement strand
CAAGTAACACAAATTACTTATGATGTTGTTGTGAATTTAACATTAACAATTAATTCTTCTTTAGGTAGCGAAGAACTTACAAAAGCTATTACTGTTTCAAAAGGATTTGATTTAAGACCATTACCTCAAAGGCCACTAATTTTTGCTTATGTTCCTACTTGGGGATATGAAGGAATTAGGCAAGAAGATGTTGCGAAAATTGATGTCTTTAATTTATGCTTTGCTTATGTAACAAATGGTATGTTCACCGTTTCTACAATCGAATCACTACTACCTACAATTATGCCTTTAAGAGAAGTTGGTAAGAGAGTAGTGATGTCAGTTCAAGATGGGGGTAAAAATGGGCCACCACTTATTCCAGGATTTAGTGCTGCTGTTTCAACGGCAGAAGGTAGAACTACAATTGTAAACCAAATGGTTCAAGCAGTAATTGAATATGATTTTGATGGTATTGATTTAGACTGGGAAGGACCAGGATTTTCATTCTCAAGTAATCCTTCGAGTCCTAATGATATTCAAAATTTCTATTTGTTTGTAAAGGAATTAAGGGCAGCAATGGATGATTCCCCAAGAAAAGATTTATTATTAACTGCTGCTTGTGCAATGAGTTATCCAAATAATTATTCTTTAGATAGATTGCAAAATGAATTTGATTATATTCATATTATGACTTATGATGGTGGATCTTCTACTACAACATCACACTGTTCTGCTTTATTACCAGGACCTGGAGCAGCATGGTCTGCCCAAAGAGGATTAAATAATTTTATTGCAACTGGTTTTCCAAGAAATAAATTAACTATTGGTTCAGCTTTTTATGGTAAAAGATATCTTAATGTATCTAGCACAGGTGATGGCTTAGGAGTTAGCGTTGCTCAAGCCGCTTCCACAATGACTTATAAAAACTTAAGAAAAGAGTACTGGACAAATTTAAGCGATCAAACATATATTTATACTTCTCAAGAAACTAAAACATCTTGGTATTATAATAAAGATACAAAAGTCTGGATTGGATTTGAAAGTCCATGGGCAGTAGCAGAAAAAGCTAAATGGGCTAAAGCTCAAGGCTTAGGTGGAATAATGTTTTGGGAGTATAATCAAGATTATAATGGTGAATTATTAGCAGCTATGTATAATAATTTTAGATAAAAAGTAAAAGGCAAAAGATATTCTTTTGCCTTTTGTTTTGCTTGTTTAGTTTTTCAAATAATGGTATACTAATATCAATAAAGGTGGATAGTTATGAAGAAAACAGTATTGTATGATGAACACATTAAACAATCAGGAAAGATGATTGAATTTACTGGTTATTTACTTCCCGTATACTACACATCAATTAGCGAAGAACATGAACTAGTTAGAAATGATTTTGGCTGTTTTGATTGTTCACATATGGGCGAGATTATGATTTCAGGAGAAGATGCTTATAAGTTTACCGATTATTTAGTAACACAAAATTTAAGTGGACCAGATTTAAGAATGAGCTATGGTTTTTTATTAAATGAAAATGGTGGAGTTGTAGATGACATTATGGTCTATAAGTATAATGATTCTAAATTCTTACTTGTAGTTAATGCTTCTAATAAAGATAAAGATTATGAGCATATTATGAAACTATTTAAAATGGGTAAATATAATTGTGATGTAGTTGATATGTCTGATGATATTTCTTTACTAGCAATTCAAGGACCTAATGCAGCTAGTTTTCTTCAAAAGGATTTAGTGGATAAGCTAGATGAACTTAAAATGTATGACTTTAAGTATTATAGTATTTTAGGAATGAAATTTTTAATTTCTCGTAGTGGTTATACTGGTGGTGATGGTTTTGAAATTTATGGTAAGAATGAAGATATCTTAAAACTATATCAACACCTAACAAAAAGAGGAATGAAGTCATGTGGTTTAGGTGCAAGAGACACTTTAAGATTTGAAGCAGCCCTACCTTTATATGGCCAAGAGTTAGATATGGATATTAATCCTTTAGAAGCTGGTTTAAGTTTCGGTGTTGATTTTAATAAAGATTTTTATGGCAAAGAAGCTTTAAGCAAAATCAAAGAAGAAGGATTAAAAAGAAGAAGTGTAGGTTTAGAGTTATTAGGACCAGGAATTGCAAGACACGGTTATAAAGTATATTCTGAAGGTAAAGAAATTGGTTATGTAACTACTGGTTATATGATACCTAATACTAAAGATAGTTACGCGGTTGCTTTAATCGATCGCGATGAGTATAAATTAGATAAAGAAGTAGAAATCTTAGTTCACAAGAAATTTGTAAAGGCTAAGATTATTAAGAAAAAATTCATGGATAAAAAATATCAAAAATAGGAGGAGAAAATGGCAGATATTAAAAAAGGTTTGTTTTATACAAAAACACATGAGTGGGTAAAAGTAGAAGGAAATGTTGCATACATTGGCTTAACAGCTTTTGCAGCTAGTGAATTAGGCGATATTATTTATTTTGAAGGACCAGATGCTGATGATGTTGCTCAAGGCGCAGAATGTGGCGTTGTTGAGTCAGTAAAATCAGCTTCAGATATCTACTCACCTGTAAGTGGAAAAGTACTAGAAGTAAACGAAGCGGTTTTGGATAGTCCAGAATTAATTAATGAAGATCCATATGGTGCTTGGTTAGTTAAAGTCGAGCTTGATTCGAAAGAAGAATTAAAGAAATTACTTTCAGCTGAAGCATACGAAAAGGAATTAGCTAATGCATAAGTATTTACCTCATACAGCTAGCGATATTAAAGAAATGCTTGATAAAATAGGTATCAAGACAATTGATGAATTATTCGTAGCTTTAGGAGATATTAAACTGACTAAACCATTAGACATCCCTAGCAAGATGAGTGAAAATGAGTTAAGAGATCATTTTGGAAGACTAGCAAGTAAAAATAAAAACTTGCTTTCTTTTTGTGGTTTAGGTAGTTATGAAAGCTATGACTTCAGTATTATTGATGCTCTTATTTCTCGCCAAGAGTTTCTTACATCTTATACACCATATCAACCAGAAGTATCACAAGGAACATTGCAATATATCTTTGAGTTCCAATCTTATGTTTGTGAGTTAACTGGTATGGATATAGCTAATGCCTCAATGTATGATGGTGCTAGTAGTACAGCTGAAGCTATCTTTATGGCAGTAGCAGCTACAAGGAAAAATAAGGTTTTACTAAGTAAAACAATTAATCCTTATGTGTTAGAGGTTGTTAAGACTTACTCTAAGTATCGTGATTTAGAAGTTGAATATGTTTTAGAAAAAGATTTCAGTTTTGATTTGGAAGATTTAAAGAAAAAGTTAAATAATGATGTTGCTTGTTTTGTGGCGCAAACACCAAATGTTTATGGTGTTTTAGAAGACTATAGCAAAGTGAAAGCAACTTTAGAAGAAATTGGCGCTTTATTTATTATTAATCAAGAACCAAGCAGTTTAGCTTTATTTAAAGCTCCAAGTGAATATAACGCCGATATAGCTTGCGGGGATATGCAAAGTTTAGGTTTAAAGAGAAACTTTGGTGGACCAAGTGTGGGCTATATTGCTACTATATCTAAATATCAAAGAAGACTACCTGGTAGGATCGTTGGTAAGACTGTAGATGTAGAAGGAAAAAGAGGTTATGTTTTAACACTTCAAGCACGTGAACAACATATTAGAAGAGAAAAAGCTACTTCGAATATTTGTTCTAATCAGTCTTTAATGGCTTTAACTGTTTCAATCTATTTAAGTTTAGTTGGTAAACTTGGTTTAATTGAACTAAGTAAGAGAGCTTATAATAATGCTCATTATTTAGAAGAAGAGTTATTAAAAACTAAGAAATTTAAAAAAGTTACTTCTAGGCCATTCTATCAAGAATTTGTTTTAGAATATTTAGGCAATCCTAAACATTTAGAGCAAAAACTTTTAGCTTTAGGTTATTTATCTGGTTATAACATCAAAGATAATTTAATTATTTTCTATGCAAGTGAGGTAAGAACTAAAGACGAAATAGATGGGTTTGTAAAGAAAGTAGGTGAAGTATAATGTACGATAAATTAATTTTTGAAAGATCAAAAAAAGGTCGTGTAGGTATTACTTTACCAAAAACTGATATTAAAGATTACGCATTACCAAAAGAACATTTAACAAAAAGAGATTTATTACTTCCTGAAGTTTCTGAAGTTGATGTTATTAGACATTATACTAATTTATCACTTAAAAACTATGGTGTTGATCGAGGTATTTATCCTTTAGGAAGTTGTACGATGAAGTATAATCCTAAGATTAACGAAGAGTTATCAAAGAATCCTAAATTTAATAATTTACATCCACTACAACCAGATGTTTCAAGTCAAGGAGCTTTAGAATTAGAATATAATTTAGAAAAATTACTAAATGAAATTCTAGGATTAAAAGCTTTTAGTTTTGCACCTTGTGCAGGAGCCCATGGAGAGTTAACTGGATTAATGATGATTAAAGCTTATCATGAGAAAAATAAAGATTTTAAACGTAAGAAGATTATTATTCCCGACTCTGCTCACGGAACTAACCCAGCATCAGTTGCAATTGTAGGTTTTGAAGTTGTTAACTTACAAAGCACTGAAGATGGTACAGTTGATTTAGAGCATTTAAAAGAACTATTAGATGATGAGGTAGCAGGAATGATGCTTACTAATCCTAATACAGCAGGTCTTTATGAAAAAGATGTTTGTAAGATTACTAAGTTAGTTCATGATGCAGGTGGATTAATGTATTATGATGGTGCTAATTTTAATGCTCTATTAGGTTTAGCTAAACCTTCTGATATGGGATTTGATGTTATTCACCTTAATTTACACAAGTCTTTCTCAACACCTCATGGTGGTGGAGGACCTGGAGTAGGTGCTGTTGGTGTAGGAGAAAAGTTAAAGACATTTTTACCAAATAAACATGTTAAGTTAGAAAATGGTTTATATGTAAGGAAAAAAGAAAAAGATTCAATTGGAAGTGTAAGTTATTTCCAAGGTAACTATAATGTTATTTTAAAAGCTTATGCTTATATCTTAAGTATGGGTAAAGAAAACATTAGGGATGTTGGGGAGATGGCAGTACTTAATGCAAACTATGTTAAGGCATGTTTAGAAGAGTATTATGAAGTTCCTGTTAAGGGGGCGATTATGCACGAAGTTGTATTTAATGGTTTAAAATCGAAAAAAGCTACTACTTTAGATGTAGCTAAGAGATTACTTGATTATGGCTTCCACCCTTCTACAATCTATTTCCCAATACTATTTAGTCAATCAATGATGGTTGAACCAGTAGAAACTGAAAGCAAAGAAACAATAGATGAGTTTATTGATGCTTTAATTAAGATTGCTAATGAAGCAGAGGCAAATCCAGAACTATTACATAATGCACCACATACAACACCAGTAAGAAGACTAGATGAAGTTTTAGCTGCAAGAGAGCTAAAAGTTAAATATCGAGACTTACTATGATTGATGTAATTATTATTGGTGCTGGTCCTGGTGGGTATGAAGCTGCCTTGTATGGTGCAAGCAAAGGCTTAAATGTTGTTTTAGTAAATAAACATAATCTGGGTGGAACTTGTCTTCATTATGGCTGTATCCCAACAAAATCTTACTTCAAAAATGCTTCATTAATTAGCGATTTGAAAGATTCAGATTTATATGGGCTTACTAATTTAAGTTATGATTTTGATTTTGGAAAAGTAAAATCAAGAAAAGATGAAGTTGTTTCTTCTTTAGAAAAAGGCATTAGTTTCTTACTTAAAAAAGCAAATGTTACTGTTCTTGAAGGTGAAGCTAATTTTATAAGCGATAAGAAAATAGAAGTAAATGGAAAAACTTATGAGGCTAAAAATATTATTATCGCAACAGGATCAAAAGAAAGAATTCTTCCTAATTTTGATTCTTACCTAACTAGTAAAGATATTTTAGGTTTAGATAAATTACCAAAAAGCCTAACAATTGTAGGTGGTGGAGTTATTGGAATTGAATTTGCTTCAATTTTAAATCAATTTGGCGTTAAAGTAGAAGTATTAGAATATGGTGATCGTATTTTAAATAGTTTAGATCAAGAAACATCAAGAAGAATTTTGTCATTATTAAAAAGACAGGGTGTAGATGTTCATTTAAATATCAAGGTAAATAGTTATCAAGATAAAGTTCTAACATATGAAGAAAAAGGAGAATTAAAAACAAAGGAAGTAGAAAACTTATTACTAGCAATTGGTAGAATCCCTAACTTAGATTGTGCTTTGGATAAGACTAGTATTAGTTATAGTAATAAGGGAATTGTTGTTGATGAAAACTTTGAAACTAATGTTAAGGGAGTATATGCAATTGGTGATGTTACGGGAATTAATATGCTAGCCCATTATGCTACATATTCAGGATATCGGGCAATTAACCACATTTTAGGTGTAAAAGATGAAATTGATTTTAATTTAGTTCCATCTTGTATTTTCTCTTTACCAGAAATTGCTAGTGTTGGCGTTTTAGAAGGAAATGAGTTAAAGGCTAATTATCGTGGTAATGGCAAAGCTTTAGCTAGTAATTTACTAGAAGGATATATTAAACTTTATGTAAATGAAGAAAAAATAGTTGGCGGTATTATTATTGGCCATGAAGCATCAATTTTAATCCATGAAATTGCAGCTGTAATTAAAGAAAAAGTTACAGTTAGTAAATTTAAAGACTATATTCATGCTCACCCTACATTATCAGAAATATATCGAGATTGTTTTAAATAAGTAGACTTGGATTCAAGTCTACTTTTTTTATTAAAAACTTTTAATCTTAGATGATTTTTGATATAATTATATATAGGAGAAAAAATATGGAGAAACATATATATCGCAATAAGTTCATAGTTTTTTCTTTAGTCTTTTTTGTTTTGAATATTATTAATTCATATTTATCAAGTTGGACAAAAGTTAATGCTTTACCGAGTGCCTATCTTCGTGATTCCTTTATGGTTGTAAATAGTATTATTGGAGATGCGGCCTTTTTTGCAGTGTTCTATGGATTAGGAATTTTAGTGTTTAAGAGTGATAATGCAAGGTATCGCTATATGATTGTACTAACCACTTTCTTTTGCACTTTGCACTTTGTTTTAAGTATGTTTATTTCTAACTATGGAATGTTTTTCTCGTTTTGGAATTTAGAGGTATTTGTTCGTGATACAGGAGCAAGTGAATCAATTATCTTTGTTTTAAAATCAGTTTTAATAATTATTAGAGGTGGAAAGGTAATTTTCTTTGTTCCGATAATTGTTTTAACGCTTTTGTATTATTATAAATTTATCCGTAAAGATGAAGAAAAGAAATTCTCATCGGCTTTTCCTGGTTTTAGAAGATGGTTAGGTGGAATTACAATTGTTCTTTTAGGAATTTTCTTTATGGGAAGTAGTTATGTAAGTTATAAAGAAGTAAACAAAGGAACTTGGTATGAAGATAATGCTTCAGCTTTATATGGAGCTGAGTCAATGGGCTTATTTAATTATTATGTTTTTGAAGCTTTTGATTTTGCTTTTGAGGAACAAAAGCCAGAAGATGAAGATCTGTTAGAAGAAAAAATAGCTGAACTAAAATCTAAGCTAGAACAATACAAATATGTTAACCAAAAAAATATTTTAGATGGTCAATTTTATGGTCATAATTTAGAATATAAAGGTTTTTATGAAGATAAGAATTTAATTTTAATTCAAGCAGAATCTTTAAATCAATTTGTAATTGGTTTAGAAGTTTTAGTTGATGGAGAATATAAAGAACTAACTCCTAATATTAATAAGATGCTAGAAAAATCAATTTATTTCAATAATTTTTATACGGCAGTTGGTATAGGTAATACTTCTGACTCAGAGTTTACTATTTTAACTGGTCTATACCCAACAGGAAATAAATACACTGTTTTTAATCATGTTGGGGTAGATTATTCTACACTTCCTGAGGCTTTTAAAAATAAAGGTTATGTAACTAAATCATATCACGCTAATGTGGGTTATTATTATGATCGTAAAAATGTTCATGTAAATACTTATAAGTTTGATGAACATATTTCTGAAGAAGATTTAAAAGAATTAGGCATTTATGATGAAAATAGATTGGTTCATCGTTGGATTAGTGATTTAGACTTTTTAAGATATGTGGCGAAAGATGTAAAAGAAGTTAATGATCAAGGTGAGAAACTTTTTGGAATGCCGATTACTGTTTCTACTCATATGCCATATGAACAAGAACTTAATTTGTTTTTAGAAAAGGACCGTTTCTTTAAGGAAGACTATACAGCAATAGAATATCCACTATTAGGGTATTTAGAACATATTAGTTATATGGATTTTTGCTTTGGTGAGTTTTTAGAAGAGTTAGAAACTTTAGGAGTATTAGATAATACGATTATTGCATTTTATGGGGATCACGGAAACTCTATTGATTTCTTAGATGTAATGGTGCCTAATGCGAACTTATTTAGAAATAAATTTAGGGAAATGTATGAGGTAGAATTGGGAGAAAAAGATTTAGAAGGGCGTTTTGTTCAGAGAATGTTACTTTCAAGAATTCCTTTTGTAATCTATGATCATAATCGTACTGAAGGTACTTTAATTCAAGATAAAGTTCGAAACACAACTGTAGTTTCTAGAACAATTTCTAATCTATTTAATTTAAAACAAGAATATTATTTTGGTATTGATGGTTTATCAAATCAACCATTCTTTGCTTATTGCCCAAGAAATAATAATATTTATATAAAAGATATGATTATTTCTAGTCAATCAGGAGAATATTTTGATTGCGATGGTAATATTAATTATGACCAATATCGAAGAGAGGTTATTATTAAAAGGTATAAGGAGTTAAAAGATTTTAATGATAAGCTTTTAGAGTTGAAAATTTTTCCACCATTAGAAGAAGCAGAAGAATAAAAGTAGAATAGATAGTTTAAAGAGTGTAGTTTTTAGTGCTACACCCTTTTTGATTATACTTCTTGCAAGAAAAGGCTAATTATTATATAATATATTAATAAAGGAGCGAGTATGGATAAAGTTATTTCCGCTTTTTTTGAAGAAAAAAAGTTAGAACTTAAAAACAAAAAAGTCTTAATAGCAACATCAACTGGAGTTGACTCAATGGTTATGCTTGCTAGTTTTTTGCGTTTAAGAAAAGAATATAAGTTAGATCTATATGTAGCTTTTGTAAATCACTTGAAAAGAAAAGAAGCTGATCTTGAAGAAGAGTACATTAAGTCTTTTTGTAAAGACAATAAGCTAAAGTTAGCAGTTGAAAGATTAGATTATTTAGATGAATCAGAAAATTTTCAAAATGAAGCAAGGAAATTAAGATATCAATTTTTTGAAAAAGTTATTAAAAAAGAAAAAATCGATTATTTAGTTTTAGCTCATCATGCTAATGATAACTTAGAGACAATTTTAATGCGTATTTTACGTGGTAGTAACTTAGTTGGTTACGCAGGGATTGAAAGTGTTGTAAGGTATCCTGATTATATTTTGGTAAGACCTTTTATCAATTTAGAAAAAGAAGATATCTATAGCTACGCTTTAAAAGAAAATATTAAGTATTTTGAAGATAAAAGTAATTTAGATCCCATTTATACAAGAAATAAAATTAGAAGTTTAATTAATCCAAAAATTTTAAAAGTTAATGAGCAAGGCGTTTATAAGTTAGAAGAATATGGCGAAACCTTAAAAGCAGCTTGGAGAATTGTTTCTAAGGAAGTTAATGAGTTTATTGAAAAGAAGATATTTAATTTAAGTTTCGAAAGAGAAGACTTTTTAGCTTTAGATCCTTATATTCAAGAAGAAGTTATTTTTAAACTGTTAAAAGAATTTAATTTAAGCAAAGAAAATGTCTTAGAGATTATTAGTTTAATTAGTTCTGATAAGGCTAATATCAAGACTTATTTTAAAAACAGTTTTACTTTTTATAAAGAATATGATAAAATAACTATCGTTCCCTATTTAAAAGAGGAATTAGATTTTGAACTTGTTATTGATAAGGAAAACTTTTACTATAAAGATAGTAAGCTAGAAGTAAAATCAAAGAAAGATAATCTTATTGATGGTAAATATTTTAATATATGTTATAATATGGATATGTTTCCGCTTAAGTTAAGGACAAGAAAAGACGGAGACAAAATTAAATTAAAAAGTGGAATTAAAAAAGTAAAAGACTATTTGATTGATCAAAAGATTGGGATTTTAGAAAGGGAAGATATCTTAATCTTAGAAGATAAAGATGGCAATGTTTTATCTATCGTTGGTTTAGTTAATAGTAGTCTTACAAAAAAAGGTGATTATTCAATACTTATAAGGAGGATTAATGAAAAAGATAATTGAAGAGGTATTACTTACTAATGAAGAAATTAAGAACCGTTGCAAAGAATTAGGAGAAGAAGTTGCGAAAGATTACGCTGGTAAAAGGCTTGTTTTAATCTGTCTATTAAAGGGTTCTGTTCCTTTTGCAACTGAGCTTAGTACACATATAAATTTAGATTTAGAAATGGAATTTTTAAGAGCTTCTAGTTATGATGGCACTAATTCTAAAGGTGAGGTGAAGATTGATTATTTATTCACAGGCAATTTAGAAGGTAAAGACGTATTGATTGTAGAGGACATAATTGATACAGGATTAACGTTAGATGTTGTTGTAAGAGAGCTTAAGAAAATGAATCCTAGATCTTTAGAGATTATTGCTTTACTAAATAAAAAAGATGTAAATACAGGTTTAAAATCAAAACCTAAATATGTGGGGTTTGATATTCCTAATAAGTTTGTTGTTGGTTTTGGTTTAGACTATAACGAACTCTATCGTAATTTGAATTTTATTGGAGTTCTAAAGAAAGAAGTTTATGGAGGTTAAGATATGCAAAGAAAATTTAAGCTTTCAAATATTTTATTAATATTTGTTTTATTGCTTTTAATTCCTGGTATTATAATGTTAGTTAATGGACTTACTAATAAACGAGTAAAATGGACATATGATGAAATTTATAATCGTACTGCGGATGGGGTAGAAGAATTTACTATAATAATAGTTCAACCTGAAACAGGAAATAATTTAGGTTTATGGCAAATGCAAGGAACTTATAAAGATCATGAAGGAAATAGCATAGATTTTGAAGTTGTCTTAAGAGAAGCACAATTAGAAGAGATTGAATATAGATTATTATTAAATCCTAAAATTACAATTGAGAATGTAACTGTTTCTAATGTAGATTGGTTTAGTATTATTGTTTGGATAGTTTTACCAATAGTTCTAATTGGAGCTGCAATTTACTTTCTTACAAAAACAGCTGGTGGAGCATCCAGTTCTAATAAACAAGCATTTGATTTTGGTAAAAGCAGAGCTCAACTTTCTAAAAAGTCTAAAGTTACATTTAATGATGTAGCAGGTTGTGATGAAGAAAAAGAGGAACTTGTAGAGGTAATTGACTTTTTAAAGAATCCGAAAAAATATTATGAAATTGGAGCTCGAGTTCCTAAAGGAATTTTACTAACAGGACAACCCGGTACAGGTAAAACTTTACTTGCAAAAGCTGTTGCAGGTGAAGCTAAAGTTCCATTTTATTCAATTTCTGGTTCTGATTTTGTAGAGATGTTTGTAGGTGTTGGTGCTAGTAGAGTTAGAGATATGTTTAAGAATGCTAAACAAAATGCACCTTGTATTATCTTTATTGATGAGATCGATGCTGTTGGTCGTCAAAGAGGTACTGGTTTAGGTGGAGGCCATGACGAAAGAGAACAAACTCTTAACCAATTATTAGTTGAGATGGATGGTTTTGAGGAAAACTCTGGTGTTATTGTTATGGCAGCTACAAACAGAGCTGATATTTTAGACCCAGCATTATTAAGACCTGGACGTTTTGATCGTCAAATTAGGATTTCTCTACCTGATGTTAGAGGAAGAGAAGCAATTCTAAAAGTACATGCTCGTAATAAAAAACTTTCTCCAAGAATCAACTTAGAGAATATTGCTCAAAGAACTCCAGGATTTAGTGGAGCTGACTTAGAGAACTTACTAAACGAAGCTGCATTACTTGCTGCTAGAGAAAATAGAAAAGAAATTAAAGTATATGATATTGATGAAGCTATTGATAGGGTGTTAATGGGACCTGCTAAGAAAAGCCGTAAATACTCAGATGAAGAAAAAAGAACAGTATCATATCATGAAGCAGGACACGCAGTTATTGGTTTAAAATTAGATAATGCTAACGTAGTGCAAAAAGTTACAATTATTCCTCGTGGTGATGCTGGTGGTTATGCGATGATGACTCCAGAAGAAGAAAAGTTCTTACAAACTCGTAAAGGTTTAATCGATACAATTACAGGATTACTTGGTGGTAGAGCAGCTGAAGAGTTAATGTGTAACGATATTACTACAGGCGCATCTAGCGATATCGAAAGATCAACTGCTATTGCTAGAGCAATGGTTACTCGTTTTGGTATGAGTAGACTTGGTCCTATCCAATATGAAAGAGGAGGCCAAGAAGTATTCTTAGGTCGTGACTATTTAGCTGAGAAAAACTTCTCAGACCAAGTTGCTTTAGAAATAGATAAAGAAGTTCAAGCAATTATTGATGAGAGTCATAAAAAAGCTACAAAAATTCTAAAAGAAAGTAAGGATTTATTAGAACTAATTGCCTCTCACTTATATGAAATTGAAACACTTACTAAAGAAGATATTTATGAATTATTAGAAACTGGTAAGCTTGCTTGGTGGGAAAAGAAAAAAGCCCGTCAAGAGGCTGAAAGAATAGCTAAGGAAAAAGAAGCTGAGCTACAAGAAATCTATAACAAGCAATTAGAAAGTATGGCTCAATATAAAAAAGAGCAAGAAGCAGAAGCCGCTAAGCTAAAAGAAGAACCAAAGGAAGAAAACAAAGAACCTAAAGATGAGGCTTGATAAGTTTTTAAAAGCATCTAGACTTATTAAAAGAAGAAGTGTTGCGAAAAAGGCAAGCGAAGATGAATTGGTTATGGTTAATGATAGAATAGCTAAACCTAGTAAAGAAATTGCTGTTGGCGATATTATTAAAATTAGGTATGCTA
>LSQX01343003.1_pt1 | contig 13043 bp, 11 predicted proteins | sample 654561 | NCBI WGS metagenome assembly LSQX01 (sample SAMN04489861, study PRJNA283612) | anaerobic digester metagenome | isolation source: 4 biogas reactors fed with cattle manure at either 37C or 55C with and... | place: Denmark: Kongens Lyngby | collected 2014 | reverse complement strand
CTGCAGTAAAAGTCCCTTTAAAAGAATCTGGCGCGATCACCATCTTTTTTAGATTCTTACTTCTTCCGCCACATTCATCTGCAGTTCCCTATCACGACAGAAATCCCATCTGGGATTACAGTTACCCGTGCGCCGCTTCCTTTTATTTTTTTGGCTTTTCTTAAAGCTTCTTCCAATGAGCCCGCATATATCATCTTCATATCTTCTATCTGCACCTTCAGTTCCCGGCGTGTTACAAATATGACTGTATGCTTGCCAAGTATACGCGCCAAAACCTGTGCCTGCCATTGATCCTGTACGGTTTCCTGCTGCGGTGTGGCCATTATGTTTTGATACAGCTGACCCACTGTTTCACATTCGGCGAGAAAACGATAAAACTCATCGCCACCCACACCATCCGAGCACTCAGCACACATAATAATCACCGCGCCCTCGCTTGCGGTAGCTTCCGCAGTCGTCAGTCCTTTCACACACTGATACACATTCTGATCCAACGGCGCACCCCCATTTGTAGTAATCACAATCTCACCATAGACTGGCAGTACTACACAGTATTCGCTTAAAAAACCACATCCTTTTGCATGGGCGCGCTCCGGGTCGCCCGCGAAGGCTTTCACAGTTCGTTTATGGTTATCTATTACGACATTGACAATATACTTTAATCTCGCTACGCGGCATGCTGCAATCATATCCTTTTGTATGGGGTTCCCATCTAGCCTGCCTGCCCGCGCATATTTGCTGTCTATGAATTCGCTACAATGGTTTCCCAATACAGTTGCTCTGGCACAAACACCTGGCAGGACACTTTTTCTGCCGCCGGAAAATCCCGCAAAAAAATGCGGCTCGATAAGACCCTCCGCCACCAGAAGTTCGGTCTCCGCAGCCAACCGGTTTATTACCAGCGGCGCGCCCGATGGCAATACGCCGATCCTTACATTTGCGGTGACATCCGTACAATCATGTACTACTATTTCTTCCTTTGCACACAGTTCCTCACCCAGTTTTTCCCTTAGTTCTTCCGCTGTTGTTCCCCGATGGCAACCCGTCGCCACCAATAATGTAATCTCAATATTGGGGGCGCCCTCTCTCAGTTCCATCAACATACTTGGAATAATATCTCGACTAGGAACCGGTCTGGTATGGTCACTGATTATGATCGTACAGGTTTTCTTTCCGCGAGCCATCTCACAAAGTCGCTGGCTTCCTATAGGATGCGCCATAGCCTTGCGGACAATTTGCGCGCCGCTGGCATTGGTGTTCAGCTTTGTCATTTTTGAGCGTATGACAGCTGCTTTTTCTTCATTGAAAGGCAGTGTTTTCTTTCCGTATAAAAGCTCAATCATATGTTATTATCATTAAAATGGGAGTTGCGCCGGATAGTGCAGCTCCCTTCGACGGAAATCATATTATCCCATAATCTCTTTCACCATGGCAACGATCTGCTTATCATCTGGGAAAGCATACGCTTCCTGCTCATTATATACGCTAAACGTATCCGCTCCTCCCAATCGTTTGACGGGTGCTTTTAAATCACCAAAGCACTCCTCCGCTACGAAAGCTGCCATCTCACCGCCTACACCGCCACGTAATGGGGACTCATGCACAAACAGCACACGGCCGGTTTTTTCCACAGATGTCGCAAGACATACCTTATCAAACGGAAAGATTGTACGCGGATCAATGATCTCGGCCTCAATGCCTTCTTGCGCCAATTGCTCTGCCGCTACTTGCGCAAATCGCAGCATCATCTGGTAGGCAACGATCGTTACATCCTTCCCTTCCCGAACTACACGTGCCTTGCCAAGCGGTATGGTAAAATCCTCTTTATCCGGCACTTCGCCTTTTAGGCCAAGCAACGCCTTGTGCTCCAGAAACAGCACCGTATCGTCATCCCGGACAGCTGTCTTGAGCAAGCCGTATACATCAGCTGGAGTTGAGGGTACGACGATTTTTAACGCGGGAATATTCTGAAACCACCCTTCCACACACTGGGAATGTGTGGCGCCAGCACTAGTGTAAGCACCCTGTGGAGCACGAATGGTCAGTGGCATCGTCCACCTGCCGCCCGTTTCAAAGCGAATCTTTACCGCTTGGTTTGCGATGGAATCATAGGCATACGCCGCAAAATCCGCGAACATCAGCTCTACGATAGGACGTTTGCCCAAAAGCGCCAAACCTACACCCATCCCTGTAAGGCCTGACTCACATATGGGCGTGTTTATTACGCGTTCACTACCAAATTCGTCATACAGGCCAGCAGTCAATCCAAAGCAGCCGCCTAACTGCGCAATATCCTCGCCAATAATAAGGACGTCCTTGTCCCTTCTCAGCTCATAACGCTGCGCCTCTATGACTGCCTGTGCATAAGTCATCTTCGTCATTATTTTGTACCTCCTGGAATATTCGCGTATACTTCATGGGGATCAAGTGTCAATGCCCTGTCTGGCATGGGTTGCTCCTCCGCGTATGCAAAGGCTTCAAGCGTTGCGAGTTTTTTCTCTTTCCAAATGGCATCCATTCCTGCCTTGTCTAATATGCCTTTTTCTGTAATCACCTTTTCAAGTCGGGCAATGCAGTCATTTTTCAGGGATTCCTTAATGGTGTCCAAATCGTCACGATACCGCTGCGCGTCCCCTTCAAAATGTCCGCGATGGCGTATGGTTTTTAGCTCCACCACATTGGGTTGTCCTTTTCTCGCCAGAGCAATCGCATCCTCCATAACATCTCGTACCGCCAAAACATCATGCCCATCGGTATAAACTCCGCGCATCCCATATGCGGCAGCCCTGTCTGATAGGTTCGTTATGGCGCACTGATCTCGTAATGGCTGCGACATAGCCCAACCATTGTTGTCAATCACAAATACGATTGGAACCTTAAATACCGAAGCCAGATTCATTGATTCATGGACGTTCCCCTCGCTTGTCGTACCATCTCCCCAGCAAGTGATCACCACACCAGCCTTCTTATTGAGCTTCAGCGCCATCGCCGCCCCCACGCTGTATGGGCCACCGGAGGCTAATATGGTCTCTTTCGGAAGTATATGCTTTTCGGGTACACCAATAGAAAATTCAAAGCTTTTCCCATGCCCATAGCCTGTTGCCCTGCCCATCAATTCTGCCGTAAACTCTTTTATATCCAACATTCCCAGCAGTAGCGCATGCATACGATGAGTCGGCATAATATAATCAGACGCCTGCATGGCATTCATTATCCCAACTGCTACGGATTCCGTACCAATACTCAAATGGTAAAAACCTGTCGTCATTTTTGCAGCCGCAATACGTTCTAGAATTTCTTCCTGGTATACGCGCCCCAACACCATCTCCTTATACATTTTTACGATTTCTTCGTTGTTATAGTCTTTCATTTTTGTCACCTCCTAGGTTTATCGGTTCCAACTAGCTACACCAACTCTTTTCAAACAAAGTATTTTTCCGGCTCAGCCAACAATTTCCCCAATGTTTCCAAAAACTTGGCCGCAGGCGCACCGTCCATCACCGTATGGTCGGTCGTCAGGCTCAGCGGCGCCATATCGCGAACCTTAAACCCGCCCTCCTCTTCAAAAACCATTTCTTTACGAATATGCCCAATACAAAGTATGGCAGCTTCCGGCACGTTCAATAACGGCGTACAGTAATCCACGTTATACATACCAAGGCTGGTGATTGTAAACGTGCTACCAGTCAGGCATTCCATATCGATACTATTATCCCGAGCAGCAACTATCATGGATTTCATCTCATTTGAGATTTCATCGAGCGACTTATTCTGGGACTCCTTTACAACCGGCACTAGCAGATTGCCGTCCAAGGCCACGGCCACGCCGATATTGATGCTGTCATAGACATATATTTTATCCTCTATCTGCGCCGAGTTCATAATCGGATGCTGCTTAATTGCCAGTGAAACGGCTTTAATGAAAAAATCCGTTACGCTGTATTTTCTCCCTTCCTCCGACTTTGCTTTCCTAAAGGCCATCAGATTTGTGACATCTACTCTGCATGTGGTGGTACCCTGCGGTGAATAATTCAGGCTCTCGTGCATCCGTGTAGATATCACTTTACGCGCACCAATCAGTGGTTCAACTTTTCCTATCCGCTTGCCTTCCCATTTCTCCTCCTCAGCAAGCACGGGCGCTTCCCCAGTCTTTAGCTGGACAGCGGTTGTTACAGTTGTTTCGCTTCCGACGATAATCCCTAATACGCCTCCGCAGTCTACCTCGTCGCCCTCACGGAAGAATGTTTTTTCAAGCACGCCGGCAGAGGGTGCTTCGATGGTATTTGTAAGCTTGTTGGTTTCAAAATCAAGCACCGGCTCTCCCTTCTCTACACGATCCCCCTCCCGCTTGTGCCAACAGGTGATCGTTCCCGACTCCATCAGTATTCCCAGGCGTGGCATTTTTATTTCCACAGACATTTCTCTTTTCCTCCATACTACAACTTGGACTTGTTTTATTGAAATAATCCCTCACGTATCAGTTTCTCCACAATGGGATGTGGGGAAATATACTTTTGCATGCGTTTTACGGGTATCTTTTTTCTATCATTACAACGCAGGTCAGTAGAATCTCAGAAGCACACGACATATCCCATTTAGCCTATCTCAAATAACAGAGCTTTCAGTCCCGCCCCGGTAACTTCGCTCCGGGAACAATTACGATTCGTTCCATATTTTCCCTCCAATTTCGTTTTTTAACAACATCAACCATGCATCAGAGTTATCTTTTTTACACTCCCTAGTGGCTGATTTTTTTCTATTCTTATTCAACCCCTGAAATCACTGCCTGTTAAGGGCCCTGATATTATTGATATAACTTTTTGCTGCGTTCATAAACAGAGGTGTATCAGAGGTTAAAATCCCATCGAAGCCATTCCTAAGCTTTTGCACCGCGCCTTCAACCGTTCCATCTACTGTAAATATCATTTTCCTCGCCTTATTACAGACCACCTTGACGCGTTCGACAGTCTCCACAAACTCCGGGTTGTCAAATTGGCCGGGTATCCCCATGGAGATCGAGAGGTCGAAGGGTCCTATGAATATCCCTGTCACCTCATTGATAGCGACAATCTCCTCTATATTTTTTACCGCCTCAACGGTTTCGCACTGCGGAATCAACAATGTATTCTCGTTGGCCCACTCCAAATAATCCTCTAGCCTGCCCGTATTGACTATAGGATCAACGCCATATCCGACCTTATGCCCGTACCCTAGACCTCGCTCACCAACAGGAGGATATTTTGCATAATTAACGGCCTGCTTCACTTCGTTCGTGGTTTTAATGAAAGGCAGGAAAAGACCCATTGCCCCAAGATCCAACATTTTCAATATATAATTGCGCGATGTATCCACAATGCGGACTATGGGGACAACATTTCTGCATTCAGCAGCCCTGATAAATGACTCCACAGTCTGAAAATCGTGCTGCCCATGCTCGACGTCAATTACGATGAAATCATAACCCAAGCCGCCCATTATTTCGGCGGTAACCACCGATGCAGTAGTAAAGAACGAGCCTATCATCTTCTCGCCTTTTTCAAATTTACTTAACAGTGAATTTTTTTCCATTCCTTTTCTCCTAACATTGCTTTATTATTCCTGAGATGAAACTATACAACTGTCAAAATCTTCGCCGGTTATCTCTGCCATCTCAATCATCTGCTTAAAAATGTCTTCCGGCAGTTCCAAGCCATTTTTGAGTACGTGCTCGTAGTGCGCCCATTCCTTATCGCCTGGCAGATATAGTTTCTCGACTCCGTCGGCTTTCGGCGACGCAAGGAAATCGTCCGCAACCAGTTTCATCCTTTTTTTAAAATTATCGAGGCCTATTATCTGGGCAACATTCAGTAATATAATCGCGTGGCTAGTGTCTGGCACTGTAGCAGGGGCGCGCCAAAGCTTTGTTTCATACATCAGACCGCCGCCTGATACAACAGCGCTAAGGATATCAACTAGCATGGAAATACAGAATCCTTTATGTCCTGCCATCGGCGCCATATGCCAATCTGTGATTGTGGCGTCAGTGGTGGGTTTCCCTTTGCCGTCGACTATCCACCCGAGGGGAAGCTCTGTCGCGCCGCTGTCCAAAACTCTTTTTATTTTCGTTCCGTTGACCGTGCTAAGTCCTATGTCCATAAAGATTGGACGACGGTCCGCACATGGCACACCATAAGCGATTGGATTGTTACCGCAAGTATCGCCGCAGGTGCCAGGCGCCGTCATATTCTTGGGAGTATTACTCATTACGATAGCAAGCATCCCCTGTTCGGCGGCTTCTATGGCATATATGCCCGGAGCACCGTAATGACCACTCCCGCGGATACATACATATGCGACGCCAGCTTCTTTCGCCTTCCTAAGCGCCATCCCAAGCCCATAGTAGTTATTGTAAGGCGCGATACCGTTGTGACCGTCGACAATTGCCCACGACACTCCCTCGTATACAACCTCGGGCAACGCATTTGCATCAATGCCTCCGGCACCTATTTTATCAAGATAGGCCTTCAAGCTGTATGTACCATGCGTGAATATTCCCAACATATCTGTACGAACCAGCATATGTGCCGTAATGCGTGCTGGTTCGGGTTGAATCCCGTATTTCAAGCAAACGCTTTCACAAAATACCTCAAATCTCCGATAATCAACTGTGCTTTTCATCATATTCTTCTTTCTTTCAATTTTCATGCCTACATCTCGCTCTTGATTCCATATGCAAGCTCTGCCCCGCCGCTCACAATGATGTCTGCACCCGTAATAAAGGACGCCATTTCGGAAGCCAAAAACAGGCAAACGGTACCGACTTCATAAATGTTGCCCACCCTTTTCATGGGTGAAAACGCATTGGAAAGCTCCTTTTCGCGTTCGGGATCAGACGATAGCCTACGGAATTCCTCTCCCAGCGGTGTCTCAATACAGCCGGGGGAAATGCTATTCACACGGACTCCGTTTTCCGCTTCATCTACCGCCAGGGCCTTAGTAAGCGATAATATCCCCCCTTTAGTAGACACATACCTACAGGCCAGTTTTTGCCCTATTGTAGCGACAAGGCTCGACATGTTCACAATCGTACCTTTTGTCTTTCTCAAGTGGGGTAGGGCAAGCCGGCAGAAATTATACATACTGGCAAGATTTGTGTTGATAAGCTCCAGAAACGCTTCGTTGCTGGTTTCGTCTATTTTTTCATAGGGGGGATGATATCCCGCATTGTTGATCAGACCGTCCAACCGTCCAAATAGCCTTATTGTTTCGTCAATTACTCTTTGGATATCCGCCACGCTTGCTACGTCACAGGGCATAAATACACACCTGTTGTCGCCGTATTCCCCACAAAATCTTTCTGCGGTCTTCATGCCGGTTTCAGCATCCCTTGAACAGATAACAATCGTTGCGCCCGCCGACAAAAAGACTCTTGCACAGCCCTCTCCTATCCCTCGGGAACCACCAGTCACAATCACTATTTTCCCGGTAAAATCTATACACTTGTTTACACTCTCAAACATAATTCACCTTCACTATATTTTTGTTCCAATCCCTTTTCGCACACTTTCATCGTTATATTTATTCGATTTTATAAAACGTTTGAGCATTCTTATGAAAAATCATTTCACGCTGACCGACGGTCAGACCGCTACACAAACTGAACGAAACATCTATTGTCCGCTGATAATCCGAAGCCATAGTGGAAACCGGCCAATCGCTACCGAACATAACCCTTTCAGGCCCAAAGACATTCAAGATATGCCGGTAATATGGTTCTATGTCGCTCTGCGTCCAGCTTTTGTGTTCTGCCTCGGTAAATAGTCCCGAAAATTTGCACATCACAGGTAACGCAGAAGCTTTCTTTAAATCCTCCGCCCAGGAATCGAACTCTCTTTGCCTGATGTCTGGTTTCGCAGCGTGGTCTATTACTATCCGTAGTTGCGGACAGCAACCCAACACTACTTTTAGCTGCCAGAGCTGATCATGTTTAAGCAAAGCATCGAAACTCAAGCCCGCCTGTGCTACCTTTTGAAGTCCATTCAGAACATCTTTTTGCAAAATCCATTGTCTGTCCAGTTCATCCTCAGCCTGATGGCGGATTCCCTTAAGCTTTGGAGCTTTTTTGAGATTATTCAACTCATCTCCGACAGACGGACTTTTCAAATCTATCCACCCCACTACGCCGCCCACCAAATCGTTCCCAGATGTTATATTGAGCAGCCATCTTGTTTCTGCGGCGGAAGGAAGGGCCTGGACCACTACTGTCTTCAACACGCCAGCCTCTTTGGCCAGCGGTTCTAGGTCCTGCGGCAGATAATCCCTGTTCAAAACAGGCTGGCTGGAGGACAGCCACGAATAATGAAACTTTGTCTGGTCCCAGAAATGCTGATGCGCGTCGATCATACAAAAATATCCCATCCCGTCATATTACCTGGCCACCTGTACCGCAACAGCCAGTATCTTTCAAAACGTACGTTCATTATTGTCCTGTGAAATCGCACTGGTAAATCAGTTCCATCCGCGCCCACCATTCGTCGCTTTCACGCTGCTCCAGCGGCCGTTGATAGGTACGCATAAGCTCATCCCATTTTCTCGCTACCGATGAAAGCCGAGCGTAGTCACACGAAGTATCCGGATCATAGCCATCAGTTGCCTCAGTGAAACGGAACAGACGATTTCCAATCAGATAAATTCGATCTGAAAGAATACCAAGCGCCTTTCCCGCCTCGAGCACTTCGGGTGGTACATTTTTGTGATGCTCAACATATTGCTTAATGACCTCCTGGTCATCCGTAAGGTCCAACGCATAGGCATATGTCTTCGTCTTCGTCTTCATCTTCATTCTCTCCCAAAATCTTATTCTACAGTTATGACGCAATGAACTGCGAGACGGTTGATCCCTAATTTTATCCTACCATCCTCATATTTATATTCAGGCTTTATGTGTCCAGGCTCGATATACACGACGGAAGGCGGACGGTCGAAAGCAATTTCCACTTCTATGTCACACAGCGGAGAAATTTCGTCAAATGTCTTGTCGACAGCGCTAAACGCCTGTCCGCCCATGTTTGTCAAATTCACGCAGAGCTTTCCGTCTTTTCCCATCAACGACACGTCCACCAAGTGTGAACCACTGAGCTTAACTGTGGGTTTCGGGAACATACGCTTCATGATTCCTCCGAACAGCCGCCTCATTGCAGCTGACTTTAGATAGCGGTATGGCCCCATGTCAAAGTAAACTCCCGCTATCCTGCCTTGCCCAAAATCTCTGACCGTCACCGCAACCAGAGGCGTGTCTCCGGCATTATCTGCAGAATAGATCAACGGATAATTGCGGGGATAAAAGCCATTAAGCACCGCGGTACCGTCGTCAACTTTTGCGGCAACACAATACTTTGTATATAGGGAAGCAAAAAACCCGTTATCCTCCATAACGTGAATATATTCTTCCTTGTCATTCCCGGGCTTCACCTCCACGCCGAGCTGCTCTGAGAACAACTGTGTACTTCTAGGTCCGACGACGATCAAGCTTCCTCCACCGCGCGCATATTCAATCAACTCGTTTTTAAGTTCCGGTTCAAGAACTGGAACTTCCGGCACAATAATCAGGCCGTAAACCGATAGATCGCGCTCCAGAGCCTGGTATGTGATGAGTATTTCAGTTGAGTATTGATTGTCCAGAGCCGCTAGAAGAGTGCCATAAGTGCAATCGGCAGCCTCGGTATTATGACGGAAAGTCGGGTTGTCATCACTGTAGGCAGCCATGGTTGAAAATATGACAGCAGCTTGAGGTACGTGCTTCGCCTTGAAACAGAATGGTTGCCTTTCCCGAAAGAACTCTGCTGTTTTGACTGCTTTATCTATTACAAACCGCTCGATTCCGCCATTCCTCTGCATACCGCAATACTGGAATCCACCACCAAGTGAAAGCACTACTGCCGCTTCTTGACAAAGCTGAATCGCTTCCTTGTGGTGGCAATTATCACCACCGAACAAATACTCTGGTCCAGGCATAACACTCCACGCCATCAAATCCCACGGTTTCCCGTGGCTGGACAGGCAGCGGGCGGCAAAGCGTCCAAAATTGGGCCCGTCCAACCCGAAGAAGTCGCCTGAAATATAATCCAACTCGTCGTCTGGCTTTTCGGGCATCATGCAAGTGTACATCCAGTTGCTGGCTACTTGGAATCCAGGCGCTTCTTCATGCAGCCTTTTCGCGTAATGGTTGACGTATTCCCTGAACCCCTGGCGTATGAAATCAGAAAACTCATGATACTCCGGGTCTCCGTACTTGGGCAGCGATTTCCCGTGCTTTTCGCGGTACGCCTTCTCCGCCCATATCGAGAAGTCAGGCTGGTTGGCCCAGCAATCTCCGTCTATCCAGCAGCCGTCCAACCCATATTCATTGGCTATTTCGGCCAGCTGCGGAATGAGCAGCTCATCGACATACGGACCAAACACGCTGATATAGTGCGATGGCGGATAGGTATCCCCCGAACTGATGATCTCTCTGCTTTCGTTGAGCGCGGACCACTCCGGGTTTTTCTCAACGGCATTGATGTCAAATACACCCGAATGGTGCGCATATAAACCGACCCCGTGTTTTTCGGTAATCTCGCGCCAGCTCCTCAATATATCTACGCCCTTGACTAGTTCGACGTGCGTGCCCACCTTAGTCGGATACGCAGAAAGTCCATAGTGCCCTTTTGTGTCGCACTGTAGGTAATCCGGCTTCACCCTTTGAATGAATTCCTCAACCGACGTAGGGTCGTATTTCTCGCCGACATGGTTACGGTCGGTCAGATTCGCGTGCAAATCGAAATGTACACCAAATGCGCAGTCTGCACGTTTCTTTCTGTTGTTTTTACTCATTGGCGCCCTTCCTCCTAGATCTATCCGAACTCGCCACGTTTGTATGAGTCCTTTATGTCTGTCACTTTATTGCCTTCAGTCAGGCTACGTATTCTTGTATGCTTCCTGCACGATCTCAATAATCAGATCCATGCCCGAACTGTTCACCGTGTTTACATAAGAATCCCAATCCTTGTCAAGATCCATCGTGCCCATAATGAACTGGATCCGCGCGTCATCAAGATATGTGTTCATCGAGAGTTTTAGTTGGCTGAGCTCGTTTAAGCTTTCGAGCGTATACCTGAGCGGGCCGATGATCGATTCGTTATCCCCGTACGGCGCATACCGGTCGGTGTACAGCTTGAGTACATTTACAATGCTATCCTTATGGTTCCATTCCTCTTCCGATGTCTCATTTGCGAGCCAGCCGTAGTTGTGGCCGTAGCCCATATAAGATGGACGCATATAGAGAACGTTGGTAAGCAACTCGGTTCCCGAGAAACAATAGCCTTCTAGCAAGTGTGCTCTAGCCTTAGCGCCATCTACAGTTTTAAGCTCGGTATCCTCGGGAAGCTTTTCCCAAGCAATGCCTTCCATTCCGTAGTGAATATTCAGATCAGTCTCCCAATAATAGAGGAAGTCCAGAAAGCGCCACGCCACTTCTGGGTATTCGCATTTATCGGTTATCACAAAATATGCCACATCGCTTACGCCAGACGGCAAATAAGGCGCCGCTCGCCTGCCGCTTGGTCCTTCAATGGGCGCGATAGCCTGATATGGCTTTTCATTCTGCTCATAATTGGACGTGTCAGTAAAAATACCCATGTGTCCAGCCGGTACTGCGCCATATACTTTTGTCTCTCCGGAGGATATGCGGAACACATCATCTGCGGCCTGTGTGAATGCCGATGAATCGAGCAACCTCTCCTCATACAGCTTGTTCATGTAACGTAGTCCTTCCCGGTATTCCTCCATAGTCGCACAGGTACGAACAGTACCGTCATCATTAAACAAATACGGTGTATAATCGGCATTGTTGTAAGGCACAAACGAATTGAGCAAATACAGGCACGGATCGCTGTACCATCCTGGCGTGGAACCGGTCAGCGGAACCTCGTCGGTCACACCGTTTCCGTTCGGATCCTGTGTCTTAAAAGCTACGAGCATATTATAGAATTCTTCGGTTGTTTCAGGAGCATCAAGCCCAAGCGCCTCCAGCCAGTCGCAGTTAACCCACATTTTTTTACTGTACTCTGTATGATAGCTGACTTCGGAATTTGGTATGCCGTAAATGTTGCCGTCCGCCTGAGTTACCGCGGTAAGTAAATTGGGCATCTCCTCAAGGCAATCGTTGAACCAATAGCTATAATTCTCTATCAACTCATTTAGCGGAATAAGTATTTTTTCGTTCATACCATAATTCGCAACATCAGCCTGGGAAAGTCCTGCATGCCAAATAATATCAGGATAATCGTCGCTCGCAAGGATAACCTGTTTTCGTGTAACAGCATCGGCCGCGCTGACATATTCGATGTCGAGTTTGATGCCGGTCTGCTCAAGTATCCACTGCAGGACAACATTGTTCTCTACCGAATAATCAACATTGTCAAATGCTTTTACAAACAGACATGAAAGTGTCACAGGTTTCGACACGATTGGAAGCGTGCCCAGCTCGGTCACTGGCGAATCAGCTGAGATCACTAACCCGCCCTTGCTTTCTTTTCCCTTTGTTTGTCCCCCTTTGGTCTGCTCTTGAACGCATCCTGTAGCCACACAAATCATGGCGCAGCACAGAATCATTATCAAAATCTTCTTCATATTTTCTCCATCTCCTATTGTCTGAGTTTTTAATTTTATAGTGCAAAATGTATGCACCGATGTCCTTATTGTTATTCAAAAGGCTGTATACAGGCTGCCAATCAACCTTTAATCGAACCGATCATAATTCCCTTAACGAAGTGCTTTTGAACAAACGGATATATACACAGCATCGGAACCGTTGATATTACAATACAGGAATACTTCAGCACATATTGCAATTGCTGTAGTCGGGCATAATTATCTGCAGGCATAGTCCTTATAGTTTCAGCCGAAAGCTGCTTCGTCGACAAGAGGAGATTTCGTAGGACAAGTTGCAACGGTAGCATATCATCCGATCTGAGATATACAATAGCATTGAAGTATCCGTTCCAGTAACCCACGGCGTACATGAG
>LSQX01191827.1_pt1 | contig 13043 bp, 9 predicted proteins | sample 654561 | NCBI WGS metagenome assembly LSQX01 (sample SAMN04489861, study PRJNA283612) | anaerobic digester metagenome | isolation source: 4 biogas reactors fed with cattle manure at either 37C or 55C with and... | place: Denmark: Kongens Lyngby | collected 2014 | reverse complement strand
CATACCCGCAGTGTCAGGGGTTCAAATCCCTTCGCCGCTACCACTAGTATCCAAACCCGGCCTATTCACCGGGTTTATTTTTAATTGTACTTCTACGTGATCTGCGCAGACAGTGGCCCGGTCCGCTAACGTGCCGATGATCTTTTTGCGGGTCGTTGGCGCTTTTTGTGTTTATGCCAATTACATAGCGCTGGAGGTAATGAGCAACGTTGTCCTCGGTGGTGACAACTTTTGCTTCCAAACTTAGCTGTAGTTGTGTCAGACGTTTATTGGAACAGGAATAATTTTCGGTTGCATCGAAGTATTGTCTGGCCAGGACTGTTGGCGTAAGTTGGCAATGGTAAGTCCAGGCTAGACTAAGAAACAAGAAGGAGGCTAGGAAAATGGACCTAATACAGGTAATGTTGTCTAGGCGGAGCATTCGCCGGTACACACAACAACCGGTAACAGATGAGGTGATTGACGAGCTCCTCAAGGCAGCCATGAGTGCGCCCTCGGCTCATAATCAGCAGCCGTGGCAATTTATTGTTATTCGCGACCGCCAAATATTGAATGAAATCCCAAAGTTTCATCCCTATGCCCAGATGTTAAAGTCGGCACCACTGGCTATCCTGGTTTGTGGCGATGAGAAGGCACTTAGCGCTCCCGATTATTGGCCCCAAGACTGTGCGGCGGCAACACAAAACATATTGCTGGCTGCCCATTCATTGGGTTTAGGTGCTGTGTGGCTGGGGGTATATCCAAGTCAGAGTCGAAGACAAGAATTGAAAAAGCTTTGTGCTTTGCCTGACCCCATCACCCCCTTTGCTTTAGTCTCAATTGGTCATCCGGCCGAAGTAAAACCGCCGGCCAACCGCTATGATGCGGCTCGTGTACACTACGATCGTTGGTAGCAATAAACCGGGACAAACAGAAAGAGGCGGATATCCGCCTCGGTTTTTTTACGGACCTAGTATTCTTGGGCCATACCCATCATCACCGGAACTTCAGGGATGCCCATTCTCCTAAGAGTCATATAATCCTGCTCGGTAATGCGCTCAATCATCATTTCATCATCATAATTGTAACCGTAGTCAGCTGACATTGCACCCCAGCGGCGGGGCAAGAACCCGATAAAGAAACCGGGTGCTATGCGAAAAATGAAAAAGAACCCCAATCTTCTTCTGAAAGGAAGCTGTTGCGTTGTTGAAGCTTCTTCGGTCATGGTAATCAGCTCCTATTGCTTATTTGCACTTCATTTTATGAAACAGATTCAGGGCCGGTGACAGTATTCTAAGGGTTTGCCTGGGATACATAAATGGTTTATCCCCTTCATAGTTATTGTAATCAACCAGATAGCACTAACCGGCGACATGCTTACTTTTTAGAGCTCCAGCTTGGGAAAAACCGCCAGATAACACTTTCGTTTTCCCCTGTCATACAATAACCTGTGGACCGTCCATTCTTCATGCGCGTACTTGGAAGGAGTGTGAGAAATGTTCGGTTCCGGATCCATGAAGGACCCCATTATTTGTTTACCGAAGGAAACAATAAAAGATCTCAATTTAACACCGGGCGAGAGGGTCTTGTTCAAGTTGGGCTTACAAGATTTTCAAGTCCAAATAAGACACGCAGATGGCGTGAACGACAGTCCCTGCTTTTTATTGAACGGCCGGAGAGGCTTAGGATTGCTGCCGGGGACCAAGGTGCAACTGTCCAAATCAGACCGGGGTTTAGAGCTCGGGCCATTACTGGGCATACTGTGTTCCGGTAACCCGGCAGAGCTGCATTGGACAGAGTTAGAGCTTGCACGTTGTATCATCCGGCTGGGACAAGAACTTGGGATAGTACCTTATCTTGTTAGCCCGGACAGTCTGGATATAGATCGTAAACAGGCCTTCGGCTATACGGTTAAAGATGAAGATCGAACCTGGTATCTAGAACCGATACCTTTTCCCGCTGTCTTTTACAACCGTGTTTATACTTTGCCTAACCCTGAGGCTGAGATCCGCTATAATTTGTTGTTGACGTTGGCAGAGAAAGATGAGCTTAAGATCTACAACCGCAGTAGACTGGATAAATGGAGGCTCCATCAGTTACTGCAAGGACCAAGCAAACTTGAAGTGAATATACCGCAGACGAAGGCCTATACTTGGTCACACTTGGTTGAGTTCGGCCGAACATATCCGTTTGTCTACCTTAAACCATGTTCCTCTTCCCTTAGCAAAGGCCTTATCCGTATAAGTGACCATGCCGGGAAATATCTCTGTGAGTACTATAACGACATGGGGGAGAAACAAGAAAAAACAACTCAAGATCCTGAGGAAATAGCAGCTGTTATGGAGCCTAACCAGGATTACTTGGTACAACAAGGCATTGCCCTGGCTTCCATGGAGGATCGTCCGGTTGATTTCAGGGTCCATGTGCACAAAGATGGGGAAGGGATTTGGCAATTAGTATGTATGGCCGGGCGGTTAGGCGGTGTACACGGAGTTAGCACTCGTCCCAGCTTTGGTGGATTGCGCGAACCGGCGCCGGCTTTGTTGGGCCGGTTGTTCCCGGGACAAGAAGAAGAATACGCAAAACGCCTGACTGCAGCAGCCCTATCATTGGCCCAATATTTAGACGGAACAATCGAAACCGGTCTGGGTGAATTAGGCATCGATTTAGGATTCGACAGTGAGGGCCGGCTCTGGCTTTTCGAGGCTAATGAACGACCCAGCGGATACCATCTTTTAGCCGCCGTCTCCGGTGCTTACAAACGGCTGGGGACGTTTATACTCGAGTACAGTCGCTATTTGTCCAAGACAAACTCACCGGCTTTAGCAAAGCTGCCGGTAATAGACAAAGACGAATAGAAAGCTTAAGCGTAATTAGGAAGAGGTATGTAGGAGGATGTCTTGTGTCGTCCATCAAAATCAAGTTTCCCCACGTTTTTGTCCTGTTGTTCATAACCATCTTATTGGCCGCCGTTGCTACTTGGATCATTGCTCCAGGCCAGTATCGGCGGATCGAAGATCCCAGTGGCCGCATGATAGTTGACCCGGAGTCATACCGAGTACTGCCGCCATCTCCAGTTGGCCTTTGGCAGTTCTTTGCCGCTATTCCTAAAGGAATGGTGGAGGCCGGTTCGATCATTTTCTTTGTTTTTGTTGTTGGTGGGGCCTTCAGTGTAGTTCAAGCTACCGGAATGATTGATGCTTATATGGCTAGGCTAACCAAGCTGCTGCAGGGGCGGGAAAACCTAATCATACCGGTGACCATGCTTGTATTTTCCCTCTGCGGGGCCATTGGTCTCAGGCCTGAATTGCTTCCCTTTGTGCCCGTTACAGTTTCTTTGGCCACAGCGTTTGGGTATGATTCCATTACGGGGATGGCCTTGTTTATGGTTGGCACTGTGGCCGGGTTTTCTACCGGCTTCTTAAACCCGTTCACCGTGGCAGTGGCCCAAGGAATTGCCGGCTTGCCGCTCTTTTCAGGACTCGCCTTGCGTATTCTGGCCTGGCTCTCATTTACCGGCCTTTCAACTTACTTTATCCACCGCTACGCCTGCAAAATCAAAGCCCAACCCGAAAGCAGTCCTGTTTTCGAAGAAGACACGACTAGGGATCCGGGTTATGATTGGCAGCAAAGTTCCGTCCTTGAAGCGCACCATTTACAAGTCTTCATAGTAATCGTGGTAACCATGGGGATATTGGTCTATGCTGTGCTAAAGTGGTTCTGGGATATTGACCAGATAGCCGGTCTGTTTCTGTTTATGGGTATTGCTGCCGGATGTGTCGGGAAACTCAGTTCCCATCAGATTGCCGAAGCCTTTGTCGACGGTTCCAAACAGCTAATCTGCGGCGCATTCGTTATAGGCTTGGCATGGGCCATTATGGTAGTCCTAGAGGAAGGTAATATCAGCGATACAATTATTCACTGGCTGGCTGGTGCTATTGCTCGCTTACCAAGCAGCCTAAATGCTCTAGGCATGTATGTAGTTCAAAGTCTCCTCAATTTCATTATTCCTTCAGGTAGCGGGCAAGCCGCTGTGACTATGCCCATTTTAAGTCCGCTGGCGGACTTGGTAGGTGTGACCCGTCAAACGGCAGTATTGGCCTTTCAGTTCGGCGACGGGATTTCCAACAGTTTTGCTCCCACCGATGGCAGCCTCATGGCCGGTCTCGCTCTAGCAGGGATACCTTATGACAAATGGGCACGCTGGATCTTGCCCCTGCTAGCATTGCAGTATCTACTGGGAGCTGTTTTTATTATCATAGCCCAGGTGATCAATTACGGGCCCTACTAGAGAGTACTTGCGCCATGCGATTAAGTTATGAACTTTATTCGATAAAAGATGCCATGAAGAGGAAGGCTGACAACTAACGGCGAAAAGACTATAGCGAAGGACCGCAGCAAACCTGGCCAACAAGAACCGATCATTGTCAGGAGGACTTGTTCATGTCGCATTACGTTTATATCCTTCGTTGCCGCGATGGCAGCCTTTATACCGGATATTCCACAGACCCTGAGCGGCGGCTAAAAGAACACCAAGAGGGCAACGGTGCTCGCTATACGAGAGGACGGCGTCCGGTAAAGCTCTTGGGCTTTCTTGAATTTGACTCGCGGTCGGAAGCCATGGCGGCCGAAGCAGCCATCAAACGGTGCAGTCACCAAAAGAAGCTGGCAATATTGACCGGGGCAGAGGGGCAGATTGAAGCCCCTACCCAAAACCGCTGATATTACCGGTGCGTGTTAAGACTAGTACCAGGAATCCATTTAGATCAATAAGGCATGCGCAAACCCCGTCCCTAAGTGACGGGGTTCATGTTGAGGAACCAACGGCAGGAAAGAATCGTTAGCCGGCGAATTATTGATCATTAGGAAATAAGTGGTAAGCAGTGCCTTTGTGCCGCCAAGTAGTTAATGAAATATCAGGCTTTAGGACGAATAGGTAAATAGCTTATCCATATAATAAGGTTATGGGGCAATCCATTACTACCCTGTTCAGGTGGGTAATGGTAGAAACGATAGAATTAGATGAAGGACAAGTTCTTCAAAGAAGAGGGGTGAAGTTTACGAACGCGTTGGTTGTCTATTATTCACGAACCGGAAATACCAAGACGGCTGCCGAGAAGTTGGCGACAATTTTGAATGCGGACCTTGTGAGAATAATGAACCGTGATAACTATAAAGGAATAATTGGCTTTATCAGGTGCGGCTTTGAGGCAGCAATGGGAAGGGATGCTGCAATTGCAGATATGAGTATTGACTTTGGCGCTTATGACCAGGTAGTAGTCTGCACACCGGTTTGGGCCGGGAAAATGAGTAGCCCTGTGCGATCTTTTCTAAAGAAGTATGGGACAAGCATCAGATCCGTGGCTTATCTCATAACCAGAGGCGATGCGAATAAGGAGTATTTGGAGATCTGCAGCCACATGAATGCGCTTGTCGACAAGAGCCATTTAGCCGCCATCAGCTTGAAGGGCGGGCACGACCTAGATTTAGAGAAGCTGAACGAGTTTGCAGCGAGCTTAAGACGGTAAGCCATACATAAAGTTACACACTCCCGTACACCTTGCATTAGCCATGTTCCTTGGCCACGGCGGCATTTCGACAACCCCGTCCACAAAGAGACGGGTTTTTTGTTAGGAAATCACTGGTAAACCATGTTTTCAATAAGAAAAAACAAAATGTTGTCGAATAGTACACCAAGAAGGAGTGTACTTAACGATTGGAGAACAATATCATATAGTTCTGAAAACTGCTTTTGGTGGCGGTAAAACCCACACTTTGATCGCTTGTACTCATATTGCTTTTCGCGGGCAAGAACTGTGGGCAGCCGTGGCAATTTATTGTTATTCGCGATCATGATAAGCTCAACGAGATCCCGAAGTTTCATCCCTATGCCCAGATGTTAAAGTCGGCACCGCTGGCTATCCAGCCGAAGATAAAACTACCCGCCAATCGTTCACTTCCGGAATACCGACTCTCCTTAATGTCATGTACTCCTGCTCGCTAATACGGCGGATCATCATCTCGTCGTCCGAGCTATAGCCGTAATCAGCTGACAACGCACCCCCGCCCCTGGGAAAGAAACCGAGGAAAAAACCAGGTGCGATGCGAAAGATAAAGAAGGAGCCTAGCCTTCTTCGAAAAGGGAATTGCTGGGCGGTAGAAGTTTCATCAGACTCTGCTACCAGCTCCTGTTAAGGAATTTACTTGAGTTCCGGCAGCGGAATCAGGTTGTTATCCATGGTATGAAGAACGTCAAAGGCCGGTGAGTAGAGCCGCCGCCTTTTTTGCCGGTATACATAAATTTATTCGGCCCTTCATATTTATTGGAAAGATCAGAGGGGAGGGCCCGAAATGCATTTTAGTGACTGCGTTTTTTTGCTGCCGTACAAAGAACACCTGCTTCACTGCGGCATCGCCAACCAGTTTCTTAAGTACGAAGATCTTAGTTGTGAATGGGCGTGCGGTGGTTGCCCTATCCCATCAATTACAAGTGCCAATTGTTGTCTTTACTTAGCACCCAAGAGGTTTTTGGATCGGAATGGTTCTCTTACCCAGTGGTCTTGCGCTTTAACCGGCGAAGAGCTGGATTCGCCGGCTGTATGTAATCAGTGTGAGTGCTATCGCGGCCTGCGTTTGGGGTCGAGACTGGATAAATGTTCAATTTAAGAGAGGAAGTTGGCAAGTAATGTCGAACAAGACTACTACAATACATCCTTTCACAAGGAGAAAGAACAAGGGGTGGCAGAAATGACACAGGAATTAATTTCGGCCATTTTTGAACAGGCACCCTTTGGTTATGCTTTTCACCGGTTGGTGTTAAATGAGCGGAGCAAGCCTGAAGACTATGTGTTTCTGGATGTCAATCCCGCCTTTGAGCAGATGACCAGACTAAAGAGAAAGGACATTATTGGAAAAGGAATTACAGAAGTAATCCCGGGAATCAGAAGCGGCAATATGGACTGGGTAGCTCTTTATGGTCAAATGGTGGCTACTGGCAGGAAAGAGCAGTTCACTCAGTATGCCGAGCCTTTGGGTCGGTGGTACAAGGTTACCGCCTTTGCCACCGACAAGGAGCATTTCGTCACTATTTTTCAAGACGTTACCCTGGACGTAGAGCATACCCAGTCGCTGGAAAAACAGAAACAGGAAATAAAAGAACTTTCGCGAGACCTGGAGCTGATTTTCCAGACTACTCAGGATGCCATGTTCTTGGCCCGGGTAGAGGGAGGGGAATTTCGCTATGTAAGAAATAACATCGCTCACCAGAGGCTCATCGGCTACAGCCCAGAAGACATAGCTAACAAAACTCCCATTGAACTCTTAGGCCCGGAACTGGGACAAGCTCTTAAGAAAAGCTATCAAAGATGTGTGGACACTAAGGGCCCTGTAACTTATGAGGAAACGCTGACGTTTCCGGCTGGTACAAGAGACTGGCTAGTAAGTCTCAGCCCATTGCTAGATGAGGGTGAAGTTCGGTACATTGTGGGAGCACGCAAGGATATCACCCTCCAGAAACAAGCAGAAGCGGAAAGAGAAGAATTCCTCACCAGACTGCAGACCATGTTCAATAGACATGATGCTGTTATGCTCCTGATTGAACCGGTAAGCGGGAAGATAGTGGACGCCAATCCGGCAGCTGTATCATTTTACGGTTACAGCCGAGAGGAACTCCTTAACATGTGCATCCAGGACATCAACCAGATGCCGACAGAAGAAGTGAAGGAGTTTAGGATGAGGGCGGCAAAAGAGAAGCAGCGGTACTTTCTTTTTCCTCACCGCTTAAAGACCGGAGATGTTAGACTGGTGGACGTTTATTCCTGTCCCATAGTTAACGCCGGCCAGCGGCTGCTGTTCTCGATTATTTTTGACGCCACTGAACGGGAGCAGTACCGGGAAAAGCTATACCTGGAAAAAGAGATCTTGAAAACCACTTTGTTGTCCATCGGTGACGGGATGGTTACCACTGATAAAGAAGGTAGAATTACTGCTATGAACATGGTGGCGGAGACGATTACAGGCTGGAAGCAGGAAGAAGCCAGGGGTAGATTCTTTCACGAGGTTTTTAGGTTGGTCAATGAAGAAACCGGGCAAGAGGTTGAGAATCCGGTGGCAAGAGTGTTGCAGACAGGAAAGATAATCGGCCTGGCTAACCACACCTTATTGATTACTGAGCAGGGCGGGATAATTCCTATTGCTGACAGTGCGGCACCGATCAAGGACGAGAAGGACGACGTCTATGGCGTTGTGATGGTTTTTCGTGATGTCACTAAGGAAAGGGAATATCAGCAGGAGATTCTACGCTTAAGTTATCACGATCCATTAACCGGGCTTTATAACCGTAGATTTGCTCAAGAAGAAATCAAACGGCTAGAGGGTTTGGGACATCTGCCCTTAGCGGTTATCATGGGAGATGTCAATGGGTTAAAACTCGTAAATGACATCTTTGGGCACCAAGAAGGAGACCGACTGCTGGAGCGGATGGCCAAAATACTAAAGCAAAATTGCCGTAAGACAGACATAATCGCCCGTTGGGGAGGCGATGAGTTTCTCATTCTCCTTCCCCAAACCGAAACAGAAGCGGCGGAGAAGATTGTTCGCCGGATCGAGGCGGCAACTGAAAGCAGTAACGATCCCATTATGAACGTGAATATCGCTCTTGGTTTCGCCATCAGAGAAGGGGAGACTCAGGATTTTGAAGAAGTGTTAAAAGAAGCCGAGGATCGCATGTACAGACAAAAGCTCCTTATGATCAAGAGCTACCGCAACACCCTCATAAACACCATGCTGGCCACCCTATATGAAAAGAGTACGGAAACAGAGCAGCATGCCATGAGGCTCAAGGAGTACTCCCTTGCTCTGGGCCAGGAACTTAACCTTTCCGCTCGGGATTTGGACGATCTGGCTCTTTTGTCCATGCTGCATGACATCGGTAAGATAGGGGTGGACAAGAATATCCTCAACAAACCGGAGCCCCTTACCCCGGCCGAATGGGCAGAAATCAAGAAACACCCGGAAATTGGCTATCGAATTGCTAGCAATACACCGGAGCTGTCAACTGTGGCGGAATATATACTGTATCATCACGAGCGTTGGGATGGCCGCGGGTATCCCCAGGGGTTGAAAGGGGAGGAAATTCCTCTGCATTGCCGCATCCTGGCTCTGGCCGATTCCTTTGACGCCATGACCAACGACCGGCCTTACCGTAAAGCCCTGAGCAAGTATAAAGCCGTGGAAGAACTGCGTAAGAATGCGGGAACACAGTTTGATCCACACTTAACCGAAATTTTTGTCCGACTGGTGGCTGGATTTCCTGAGCTGGCAGCATGTGCATTTGAACGTACTTCCCCTGCCGTGGGCACCGTGCGGAACAAAGACAACAGTTGACGAACGGGAGTTGGCGTTGTTTATGTCCCATTACGTCTACATTCTCCGGTGCCAAGACGGAAGCCTCTACACCGGATACACAACCGCCCCCGAGCGCCGGCTGAGAGAACACCAACAGGGAGGGTGCTCGCTATACCAAAGGGCGACGGCCGGTGGAGCTACTGGGTTAGCTGGAATTTGGTTCCCGGTCGGAAGCCATGAAGGCCGAAGCGGCCATTAAGCGATATAGCCCGCTAAAGAAACTGGCGATATTAGCGAGGGTGCATGAGAAATAATACCACCCCATCTATACAGTGACGGGGTTTATGGGCGCAGAGAGGTGAGGTAATGAGCATTACTCTAGCGGAAGCCTTAGAACTCGGCCTGTTTCCAGAAGCGCAGGTTATCGCTGGCCATAAAGGATTGAACCGTCCGATTCGCTTTGTGGATGTGATGGAGGTTCCCGATCCGGACAAGTACTTCAGGAGCGGCTTACTGCTTGTTAGCAGCTGGTACGCTATTCACGATGATGTGGAGGCTCAGTGCCGACTAGTTCAATCAGCTGCAGATGTAGGCGCAGCCGGTTTTGCCCTCAAAGTTCGCCGCTATTTGGGCTGCGTTCCCGAGCGGGTGATTAAATTGGCCAACGAATTACAACTACCTATTGTTGATGTTGTCAGGGATGTTCCCTATGTGGAGATTACCCATCCGTTGTTAACTAGAATCCTTCATGCCCAAGCTTTCAGGTTGGAATACCATCTTAATATCCATAGACTATTTAGACGAGTTGCTCTGGAGGGCGGTAGTTTCGATTCCATTGTCCGAACGCTTCATTCCCTCCTGCACAAACCCGTTGCTGTTTGTGACGCCGAAGGCCGACTGCTGGCTTGGTTTCCAACCGAAACTGATAACTGGTCTGCCTTTCGTGTAGGCATGCCGTTTTTAGATCAAATGGACATTCAAAAACTGGCTCACATAGATCATCATGACTATCGGAATTTGCGTCTAGGAATTGGAGAACTGCTGGTCTTTCCAATTCGCATTGAATCTGATACGTACGGATATTTTTTAGTCAACGAAATCGATACGCCTTGCACTGAACTGGATCTGATAGCGTTAGAAAATGCCAGTACGGTAGCTGCTCTGGAGGCTACTAAACGGGCCGCCATTGCTGAGGTAGAACATCATTTTCGCCATGATTTTGTTTATGATCTTATTAGTGGCAATCTGCCTTCCGAAGAAGTGGCTCAAATGCGGGCTGCAGCTTTAGGCTGGAACTTTGTTCAGCCGGTTGTGGTACTGGTGGCAAATATAGACGGGTTTGCCGCCCTGGTGGAAAGAAAGCAAGACGAAGCGTACGCTATGAACATAAAATCTAAAATGTTAGCAGTGACAAGGAAAACTGTCGCCGCCCATAGCCATTCCTATATTGTGGCCAGCATAAGTGACAGCTGTATTGCGGTGGTACACTTGCCGGGTTCCGATCGTCAGAAGAAAGAGCATAAAGGGTTACACAATCTATTAGTAGATCTTCAAAGGAATTTAGCCCAAGAGCTTAAAGATATTAGTGTCTCACTTGCTGTGAGTGATCATTGTACGAGTCTATTGGACGTGGGTTCAGGTTACCGAGAAGCATGTGAGCTTATGGAAATTAGTCGCAAGACCCAGGGAGAAGGCCAATTGGCTATTAAAGAAGAACTAGATGTTTATCGTCTGTTGTACCGCTGTGGGCATCAAGAAGAAATGGCTGCGTTTTGTCAGGAAATGCTGGGTTCTCTAATGGAGCATGATGCTGACAGTGGTGTCGACCTGCTGTTTACACTTCGCCGCTTCCTGGAAAAGGGGGCCGCCATGAGACAAACCGCCCGATCTCTGTTTATACACGAAAACACCCTGCGTTATCGGCTAGGAAAAATAGAGGAGATAACCGGTATGGATTTGAGAAAACCAAACCACCGTTTCCGGCTAGCAATGGCTCTGCACATGACCCCATTCCTTGATCAATGATAAGCTGGCCTAGTTTTAGTGCGCGCTCTACGAAGAAAGGGGCGCGTTTTTGTTTTTACCGCACAAAGGTATGGGACGAGCACTGGGCTAAGTAGATTATAGTAAGGCCAGTAGCAATTAAGCATTTTACCTATTGAAGGAGGTGATACTAAAATCCGGGGACACAGTGTGTTGGAGGCCAAAACAGCAAAGTTAAGGAGGGATGAAGATGGACGAAAAGAAAGCTAGGCATGAAAAGGCGTTGGCACCGGAAACGTTCATACTGAGTGTCATTATGGCGGCAGCAGCAGCGGCCATTTGCATGCAGATTATTTCCCGGATCGGAATCACTCCCAATACATCGATCATTGGAGCCATTGTGGCTATGACTTTGGCTCGGGTTCCTTTTGCCTCTATGGCTAAGTTCCGTTCGCTGGAGAGACAGAACTTGGTACAGACCATGACTTCGGCCGGTGGATTTGGTGCTGCTAACTGCGGTTTGTTGGCCGTCGGCATCATTTACCTTTATGGAGAGCCTGGATTGGTTATACCCATGTTAATTGGCTCTACCATATCTACCCTGGTAGGTATGAGCTTTGTCTACAGTGTATTCGACTCTGACTTGTATCCCGGAGATGGGGCTTGGCCGCCGGGTGTGGCTACTGCTCAGGCCATTATTGCTGGTGATGAAGGTGGGCGGAAAGCTAGAAGACTAGTGGAAGGCGTTATTGCCGGAGTGGTCGGTACCCACTTTAAACTACCCATGGCCGGAGTGGGGATCGTTTTTATAGCTAATATCTTTGCCATGGCTGCGCTAGGAATAGGACTTGTCATACGCGGGTATTCTCAACAGTTATTCGGCATTGACCTGGGCACGACTTATGTTCCCCATGGCGTTATGATTGGGGCCGGGATAGTTAGCTTGATCCAAGCAATAATAATCATTCAGCGCGGAGGTCAGGCTAATAAGGCCGACGAAGAAAGTAAGGCTGTGACGGAAAAAACAGTTGGGCCTACCCAAGCAAAGCGCGCTGCCTTAGTGCACCTAGGACTATACTTGGTGGGAGCAGTTGCTCTGGCGGTTGTCGGTGGTATTATCGCGGAAATGAGTTTCGGTACCATGATGATATGGACTCTCTGGGCCGGGATCTCAGCTCTGTTGGCAGCTATTTTAGTCGGCTTAGCAGCCATGCACTCAGGCTGGTTCCCCGGCTTTGCCATTACTGTTATTTTCTTAACCTTAGGGCTGTTCATGGGGTTCCCAGGTGTACCGCTAGCTCTCTTGAGCGGTTACGTTGCCAGTTCCGGTCCCTGTTTTGCTGACATGGGTTACGACTTGAAGACAGGCTGGATTTTGCGCGGCGATGGTAAAGATGTTGAGTATGAACTGGAGGGACGCAAGGAACAACTTATTGCCGAGTTAGTTGGAGGTATTGTGGCCATGGTTATGGTGGCCCTCTTTATGAACATGCATTTCCAACTGGATATGCTGCCTCCCGTCAGCCGGGTATTCGCTACCACCGTCAAGGCTGGGGCCGGTGAGCCAGGAATTGTACGCCAGTTGGCGATCTGGGCCATACCAGGAGCAATTCTGCAGGCCATTGCCCGACCGGATCCGCCAATGGCCTGCAGAATTGCTCCTGGTATGGCCCAGATCGCCAACTGGCGTACAATTCCTGGCTCACCGGCCCCAGCCTTGACGGTGGTAGCGAATA
>LSQX01291824.1_pt1 | contig 13046 bp, 13 predicted proteins | sample 654561 | NCBI WGS metagenome assembly LSQX01 (sample SAMN04489861, study PRJNA283612) | anaerobic digester metagenome | isolation source: 4 biogas reactors fed with cattle manure at either 37C or 55C with and... | place: Denmark: Kongens Lyngby | collected 2014 | reverse complement strand
TATTATTATTAAATGGAAACTTATCATGAAAATAATATTCATATTATTTTTTTTATGGGGTGTGATTATACCATTTGCCTTTTCTCAGAATACAAACATTCTCGAAGAGACTCGTTTTTTAAAGAGAATTGAGAATAATTTGATTCAAGGTGAATATAACCTTAATGGTAAAGGAGATGTGGAAAAATTATTTTTCGGCGATTTCAATGCTTTTGTCGAATTTACTTTTCAGCCTTCTTTCGGGACTGCTCTCGGTTTTCGTATCGTTAGAAATTCATTAAATTCATCTTATAGTCTTGAATTGAAATACGTTTCGAATTACGAGGAAGCAAATAAGGAAGCCAGTAAGAAATATCCTCCAATAGGTCTTTCATCAAGCGAGTTATCTTCAATATCTATGGCCGATCATAAACAAATAATTGCGCATAATCGTGTTGCGTTCGCAAGAAAAAATGAAGAGATGCGCAAGTTATTTAAAATTGAAACCCGTGTTTATCCACTGAGCAATAGATTAGCCGAAAAATTACAGCAGAAGATAGTTTCAACCATCACCAATTTTGAACCAAAGGCAATGTCCAATCCCGATGTTGTCTCCATAATTAGAGACGGTTATTCAGTAACATTTCGAACAGTAGTCGATAACGCAGTATTGTTTTCATTATGGATTCAAAATCCTAATGAAAATATTCTAAAAATGACTGAACTTTGCAGGCAAATCATGACGGATGCACTTGCAAACCGATTAGATGAACAAAAGTACCTAACCGCTTTGAAGAAGATGGATTGAAAAGAAAAATTTTATTCTGAATCCGATATGTAAACTTCTCCCTTCACTTAGACAGTTTTTATTCACAGATAAGTTAGTTTCCTGGGATCGCCCAGCTGGGCGATCCCAGGAAACTAAGCAGCCTCCCGGGTAGATTTCCATTGGTCTTTTATATTCCAGTCCCTGATGAGGCCTCTCCGTGTTATCATACTTCATATACTCCTTTATTATGTGATATAATTCGAAACCATTATCAGAAGATTCTAGAGGCAAAAAGCTCCTTGAAAAGAGTCCTGAAATCACCAAAGAGCTGATGAATTCCTTGATGATCAAACATATGCCTGAATTTCAAAAGAACTTAAACAAAAAAATAGAAAGATGAGTCCACTCCGAAAAGTCGGAGGAAGCAATTAGTTGATAATTTTTTTGTACAATAAATTTTATAAAGCAGGTGAAATTCACCCAAAAAGTTCTTTGAAATATTTGCGTATATTATTATTTATCATTATCTTAGCATCGTCTAAAACTGCATGAAATGTTTAAAAAATCAGACAGGCATAGTCAATTGGATCTATTTTCTTCGCCAACGGAGTACTTTAGAGACTCCAAGAAGAAGAAATACCTGAGAGATGACCTGGCATAATCAGTTCAGAAACCACGTTGTAATGCGTGTAGATGAGTCCATTTTCAGTGTACTTTATACTGACGGGAAAGGCGCCCCCAACGCTTCCATCCGCGTTTTGGTCGGCATGATGATCCTCAAAGAGGGCCAGGGTTGGAGTGACGAACAGTTATTCTATGAGTGCGGGTACAATCTTTTGACACGCAGTGCATTAGGATTGATGTCGCTTGAAAATGCCGAACCGGTACCCTCCACCTAATACCTGTTCCGACGCAACCTGGTTGAATATGCCAGGGAGCACGGTGAAGACCTGTTTAAAAAATGCCAGTTCCAAATCACCAGGGACCAGATATTGGAGTTCCATGTGAGCGGCAAGCAGGTGCGTATGGACAGCAAACTGATCGGCAGTAACATAGCCTGGTACTCCCGTTACGAGTTGATCCATGAGACCGACTCCCGGCTGGTAGAACTGGGTGAACTGATGTACCGCTTTATCGGGCTCTTCAAAAGATATGACTATGGGCACTACCGAACCCTTAAGACTGTCTTCGGGCAGCAATACAGGGTAAGCGAAGACAAAATCGTACTCCCGCTTGAAAACGAGAAAGTGAGTGCCAAATCCATACAGTCGCCCCACGACACCGACTACCATTACCGCAACAAGGACGGCAACAAGGTCAAGGGATACTCGGTAAACATCACCGAAACATGCGACCAAGTGCAGCAGGGAGAAACCCCGGCGCTGAACCTGATCACCGACACGGAGGTAAATGTGGTTTCAACCCCGGACAACAGTTTCCTTGAGCAAGCCCTGGAGCATACACAGGAAATAATACCCGATAAGATTGAGAAGGTGTATGCTGACGGAGCCTATCACAGTGAGTATAACCAGGAGTATTGTCAGGAAGGTGACAAGGAGATAGACCTGGTGCTTACTGCCATGCAGGGAGCCACTCCAGGATATGAAATCAGTTTAGACGAACAGGACGAAAACAATTTAATCGTAACCGATCACAAAACAGGAATAACCGTACAGGCACAACAAGTAAAACCCCGCAAGGATCAAACGCAGAAGAAATGGAGGATCAAAACTGAAAAAGGAGACTATCGGTACTTCGACGAGAATAGCCTCAGGGTTTCCAGTATAATAAATTAGAAGAAATGAAGAGTTTTAAGGTGACAATAAATGAGGAAGAGGTAAATATCAGAGGAAAATAATTCTGTTGAAATTGATCCGGAATACTCAAAAATGCTGTCTGACAGAAATTCGGAATGGGAGTGGAATGAAAAAAGAAGGACGTTCTATGAAATAAGAAGCATCTTAATTAAAGAAGGTGTTTTGCCAGATGATGAATAGTATTAACAGATAAATTATGATTTACATCAATTGCGTACGAAATACTAAACCCGCGGAGGAACGGAATGCTTATCCCTACAATATTCCCTCGATAGTGAATTTAAATGAATTGGAATTCCGGAAAAGCGTTACATTTATCACGGGTGAAAACAGATCAGGCAAGTCCACTTGCAAAAGCATGTACACTACATATTTATAAATCCGAAAAGTAAAAAAGTTTTACTGAAAGGAAATATCTTTGGAATAGAAATACCCATATCACATTTTGAATATATTGAAAAAAACACAAAATGATGTAGACAGTGCGAAATCGGAAAGATCGGCCAATCCATTCAATAAATTCATTGTTGTGCCACTGCAATAACAAAACTTTATTTAGCTTGGGCACGATTGCTAAAAGAAAGAGAATACGTGGCGATATATTCGATACAAATCACCTATCGGAAATTGTAACGTTTCGGAAATATCATTCTACGATAGTTCCGGTAATGTAATAAAAGGCGAACATATAGGACTTGGCGGTTCTTACAACAATTTGGGTGATACTGGCGATAAAGCATTTGACGGAAACATCTTTACATTCTATGATGCAATCGATTCTAATAATTCAAACCATCGAATTCAATGCTCCACGTGCTGCTTTGTTGAATCTATGCAGTAACACAATAAAAAGGAAAGGAAAAGTATTCTTTATCCTGAATGATAAAATATCTTACTATAACTGAATTGAAAGTCCGAATTTGTTTGCGCTTATGATGAATAAGTGGTTTTATACGGTCTACCTATCCTCAATTCACAGAGACCGAATTCAAAGTTTGCCTGTTGTCCTATGCCGGATTACCAAGCAAGGAAATAGCCCTTCTCATTGACCAAGGTGTACATACGGTGAACATGGCACGTACCCGTATCCGTCAAAAAATGGATATTAAAGAGGCGTGAGCCGATTTCAACACACATTTGAGGAAGAGATTCTCCGAAAATAGTATCTCCTAAAGCAGCCCTATTCTTAAATATTCACCATCACACTTATATCCTCATTTTTTAACACGTACAGTGCGTGTTGTTTACCTGAATCAAAAAGTTAAACCACTTATACCTGACATTTTACTTATTGATCGGTTTATTTTTCTTTTGTATGTTTGTCGTCGTAATTAATGATGATGAAGTTACTATAATGAAAAAAACAATACTACTCCTTTTCTTTGTTTTCCTGTCATTTTATTTACCAAATATCCTGGCACAGGAGACTGATGGAAATGTTGTTGGTGTGCAGTTTGAAGGAGGTTTTGGAATAGGTCGTTTAACAGATAATTCCTCTTCTGTACAGCTATTGTTCTCACCCTACTTTAGGTTGAATGAAAATCTGTCAGCGGGTATTGGGATAGGTTATATGAAATATTTTTCACCTATAAATGAAAATAGTATTCCACTGTATTTCCATACCAACTATATATTTGAGACACATACACGATTGAAACCTGTTGTCCTATTAAAAGTGGGTTATGGTTTTCTTTCTGATGAAATTAATATTGTGGGTGATATACAAGGCAAAAACGAGATAAAAGGCGGTCTATTTTTATCCCCTGCTATAGGTCTCACCTATAGAAGAAAGAACTTCCATTCAATATTCTTGACAGTATCATTCGATTTACAAAATATTGTAGCTAAACGCATTTTCCCGGCTAATCCTGAGTTTGATACTAAAGATAAAACTACTAATTCGGCTTTTGGAATTAAGCTAGGTTACGAGTTTTAAGAAGAAATCCCTACGCTATGGTTAGAATTACATTTGTATTTCTTCTCCAATATTATAACCGACAGGGATCATGAACTATAAATTATTCTCTCTCCTCCTGTTGCTGGCGATCACCATGAGTGCGTATCGCGTAGCTGCGCAGAACTACACCATCAGCGGATATATTACCGACCGGACTACCGGTGAGACCCTGCTGTCTGCCACGGTATTCGACCGCATTTCGGCGAAGGGGAGTATAACCAATAACTATGGATATTACTCCCTTACACTTCCCGCGGGTGAAGTGTTGCTCGACTATTCTTATGTAGGTTTTCAAACAGAGGAACGTTCATTTACGTTGCAAAATGATACCATTCTACATATTAGCCTCGGTGAGAGTAACCTGTTACAGGAAATCACCGTGACCGGTAACCGCTCGGAAATGGGCGTGCGGGGCACACAGATGAGTGCCGTGGAAATTCCGGTCACACAGATAAAGAATATTCCCACGCTATTTGGTGAGAACGACTTGATTAAGGCGCTTCAACTATTGCCCGGCGTACAGTCGGGCACCGAAGGATCGGCCGGGATGTATGTACGTGGCGGCGGTCCTGACGAAAACCTGCTCTTGCTCGACGGAGTGCCGCTCTATAATGTGAACCACATGCTTGGGTTCTTCTCTGTATTCAACAGTGATGCATTGAAAAACGTCACCCTCTATAAGGGCAGCTTCCCGGCGCGCTTTGGCGGTCGGCTCTCGTCTGTGATAGATGTACGCATGAAAGACGGAGACGACAAGAAAATACGTGGTATGGCAAGCATCGGGCTGATCTCATCCAAGATACAGATGGAAGGACCTATTGTCAGGGAGCAAACCACTTTTAACGTGTCGTTGCGAAGGACTTATCTCGATCTGCTGGCACAGCCCGTTATCCGTCTGGCGTCAAGCGGGAGTGACACACATATACGGGGTGCCGGATATTACTTCTACGATGTGAATGCGAAGCTGACCCACAAGATATCGGATAGAGATAAACTAGACCTTAGTACCTACCTGGGAGACGACGTGGTATATTATAATACCGAAAACAAAAACAGTGCTTACAGTTATGAAGAAAATTCCTCCACAGGTCTGCAAACATCTGTCACATCAAGAGAATACACAAACGTAAATTGGGATTGGGGCAACGCCGTGGCTGCACTCCGATGGAATCATATCGTTCACAGTAAACTGTTTATGAACACCACTGCTTCTTTTACCCGCTATCGTTCTTCACTGGGTAGCCTGGAGGGAAGCGAACTTACTCCCAATAATGATCCCTCGGGGAACGACAAAAACGAATCGATAATCACCTATCGTTCCGGCATCAACGACTGGACGCTGAAGAGTGCGTTCGACTACACACCCAACTATAACCATGACATCAAATTTGGTGCAGGATATACCTACCATACATTCAGACCTGACGTCACCTCGATGAAAATTGACCATTCGGATATGGTGGAACAGCCCATCGACACAGTGGTGGGAAGCCCGAGGGTATATGCCCATGAGACTGTGTCCTTCCTCGAGGATAATGTCTCGATCGGAAACAGGATAAAGCTGAATGCAGGAATTCATTTCTCCTCCTTTCATGTGCAAAAGGAAAATTATTACTCCTTACAGCCCCGTTTCGGAATACGGCTGATGATTAACGACCATCTCTCAGCCAAAGCAGGATACGCGTTAATGAGTCAGTATATCCATATGCTGTCGAGCAGTTCGATTAGTTTACCCACCGACTTGTGGGTGCCATCAACGAAGAAAATCCCACCCATGCGGTCGCATCAATATTCCGCAGGCCTCTATTATTCGTTAAAAAACATCGCCGACTTCTCCGTTGAGGGTTATTACAAGCAAATGAACAACCTGCTCGAATACAAAGAGGGGGCTTCATTTATGGGTATTTCCACCAACTGGGAGGAGAAGGTGAGCCTGGGTCGGGGAGAGACTTATGGCGTCGAATTACTGCTACAACGCTCTTTCGGGAACACAACAGGCTGGGTGGGATACACCTGGGCCAAGTCCGACCGTATTTTCGACCGGCCGGGGCACATGCTGAACAATGGCCGTCCTTTTCCCTCTAAGTATGATCGGCGTCATGATTTCAGTGTCACAGGCATGCACAAATTTTCAGATAAGATAGATGTTTCGGCCTCATGGGTCTTCAGCACGGGACAAGCCGTCACCTTAGGCTTTCATGAGTATGCCTCAGCCGACTCACCAAGTTACGATTATGGTATTTACCGTCCGGTGACTTATCCCTATATCAGCAGCCGGAATAACTTCCGCTATAACAACTACCACAGGTTGGATCTGGGCATCAACTTCCACAAAATAACCCGGCGGGGAAATCAGCGCACCTGGAACATCAGTCTTTATAACGCATATTGCAGAATGAATCCTTTTCATGTGTCGGTATGGAACGAAAGTTATATCGATCCGGAATCAGGAACTGAGAAAAGCAAGAGAGTGCTGAAACAAGAAACACTTTTCCCCATTATTCCATCTGTCAGTTATACCATTAAATTTTAAACTCTATGAAACAAAAGATAGTGCTTCTACTGCTATTGATTAATACCGTTTGCTGGATGTCGTGCGAGAGGGAGATTAAGTTTAAAGGAGAGATCACCGATCCGTTGCTGGTGATGAACGGTTTTCTGACACCCGACTCGATGGTGTCGGTGCATCTCTCACAAAGCAGGTTTGTGCTTGAAGGAGCAGAGGGTGGCATCCTTCCTTCTATCAGTGATGCAACCGTTACCTTGTTTGTGAACGGTTATTACACGGAACAACTTACCCATGCTGCAAAGGGATTATACATCGGAAGCTATTTCCCGAAGGAGCAGGACCATATCATGATAAAAGCAGAAGTGAACGGCTTTAAAGTGATAGAAGGCGAAACAGTGATTCCAAAGGCACCGGATGTCATCATTACCGATTCAGTGTCGTCGGTGCGATACTCAGACAAATACCACTCTTTCTACGGTGATGCAGAAAAAGAGTACCAGGACACCTACTGGAGTGCACAATTACGAATGAAATTACAAGATAGAGTAAATGAAGAGAATCATTATTTTATAAAAGGTGAAAAGTATTACTCTCTGGATGACGGAAGAATACTGCCACAGTACATTGATCTGGAGATTAAGGAGATGCTGGAACAGTTACGTCCCGGGAAGGAAGGTTATTTGGGAGATGAGCTCTTTGGTGAGGGCTCCGCCCTTACCAATAACCTGTTCAGTGATGTGGTTATTGACGGCAAAGAGCTTCAGTTCAACTTTGCCTTTTCTGAGGTGATAGAAACAAAAACCTATATCAATGGAGAGAAAGAAGAAGAACCAATGCGGGAAGCAGATATGGAAACAAACGTAATGGTGGCAGAGATGTCGAAAGATATGTATCAGTACATCATCTCGGGAAACGAAGCAGATGCAACCGATGGTAATTTCTTAGTAGAACCGGTAGTGGTGCATAGCAATATCAAAAACGGGCTGGGTATCCTGGGCTCTTACTCCTCTGTCATTGTCTCATTCCGATATAAAATGAGATACAGCACTGAGATAGATGATCCCCGCTACCCCTTGACACCATTCTATGCAGACTGATTGCCTGTTGTCCTGTGCCGGATTACCAAGTAAGAGTTCTACGATTATTTATCCTAACCTTGAGCATACCGTAGAGGGAACTGGAAAATATACCCTCATCCCTCCCGAAGGAACAGAAAGTCTTTTGGTAATTATATGGAGTAATTTTTATGAGGAAAGAAAACTGAAATCATTGTTTACAGAATATGACTTTTACTACCATGGCGAAAATCAAACAGTGAAACTATATTTTACAGAGAATAATCAGGGTGTGGAATGACAAACATTCAAGCGATGCTGGTCAATATGAACACTATATCTGTTGACCGGTAGAACGCTTCAGATATTCATAGATCGCCTGTTGTGCACGCAGGGGCGGTTGATCGTTGTATTTAAACACGTTGTTCAACTGCTCGTCAACCCATACCGCACTCTGGTTATCTTCCAACTGAATCTTGAGGATATCGATGATCTGTCGCTTGATTGATTCTTTATATATGGGGAAAGCCACTTCAATACGGCGGTGCAGGTTGCGCTCCATCCAATCGGCAGAGGTGAGATAGACCTTTTCATCACCCCCGTTAAGGAAGTACCATACCCGTGCATGCTCCAGATAGGCATCCACGATACGGGTCAGCGTGATATTCCTGCTGTAGGGCTGGTTGGGTATCAGGCAACAGATGCCACGGATGATCAGATCGATCTTCACCCCTGCCTCGCTGGCGCGGTAGAGCGCATTGATCATCCCCTTGTCCTCGAGACTGTTCATCTTTAAGACAATATACCCATCACCGCCCTGCTTCACATTTTCAATCTCCCGTTCAATCATCCCGTGAATCCCGGGAAGCATGTTGAACTGTGTCACCAGCAGATGTTTGAACTCGTGCGTGTAAGGCTTCCCCTCCAGCACGCGGAAGATCTCATCAATATCTCTGATAAATTCCTTATTGGAGGTAAGCAATCCCTTATCCGAATAGATACGGGCGGTCTTCTCGTTGAAGTTGCCGGTACCCAGATAGGCATAGCCTTTGATCGGATCAGTAGGATCATTGCTGCGCTTGCGTATGTATGCCAGCTTGGCATGAACCTTCAGGCCAGGCAGGCTGTAGATGATCTTCACACCTGCCTGTTGCATGAGCTCAGATGTGAGATAATTGTTCTCCTCATCAAAACGGGCTTTCAGCTCCACGAACACGGTCACCTTCTTGCCGTTCTTAGCCGCACTGATAAGGCTGTTGATCACGGCGGAGTTCTCCGCCACACGGTACTGCGTCACCTTAATCTCAAGCACCTTGGGGTCGAATGAAGCCTGGAGAAGAAACCGCAGCAGGTAGTCGAACGACTGATAGGGGAAATGGAGCAGCAGATCCTGTTTGCGCAGCACGCGTAAAACAGAGTTATTGGATTCCAGCTCAGGCACACGGAGCGGTTGCGGCATCTCCTGCTTCAGGGCATCACCCACGGGATTGGGCAGCTTCATCAGGTCGGAGAGATTCAGATAACGTCCCGAAGGAAGCAGCTCCTCCTCCTCAATCTCATACGCTTCACAGAGATATTTGAGGAAATAGTCGGGCATATCTTTGTCGTACTGAACCCGGGTAACGGCACCTATCTTACGCTTACGCACTTTCCGCAGTATCCGCTCGGCAATATCCTTCTGATCTTCATTCTCAAGCGAGAAATCAGCATCGCGGGAGATCTTGATGCTATAACAGTCCACAATCTCATAACCGGGAAAGACATTCTTCATATTCGCCTTGATCACATCATCAATAAACATGATGTAATAATTCCCATCATATGTAGGCAGTTCAATGAAACGGGGTATCTTCGTGTAAGGTATCTTCATGATGGCGTAGGTATACTTCAACGCAGATCCCGCTTTCTTTTTCTTCTTTATCAGGCTGACAACCTGATAAATCCTCCCATCCTGAATAAACGAATGGATATCATCCTTCATGATGATCATCGGCTGCAGATAGGGGAAAACCTCTTCATTGAAATACTTCTCCACATAAGCACGATGAAATGGCTCCACTTTATCTGTCTGGTATAAAATGATTCCGTTATCCCTCAGTCCGGGCAGAATCATCTCATTGAATATAGCGTGGTACTCCTTCTCCTGTGCCGTCACCTCACCGTTGATCTCCACTATCGTCTTCAGCGCCTCCTCAACCGATTCATCCCGCTTGATGCTTTCCAGCAGGGAACTGTGATAGCCCGATACACGGATCTTGTAGAACTCCTCCAGGTTGGAGGAGTAGATGGAGAGGAATTTGATGCGTTCATAGATAGGCAGCCGCTCATCTTTCGCCTCCAGAAGAACCCGGTAATTGAAAGAGAGCCAGCTGATATCGCGTTTGAAGTAAGAGTAATGATTATTTTCCATTGTAACAGGTTTCCTCATATGGGATTAAACCCCAAAAATAGGAAGTTTGTTCGAATAAATGTTCATTTTAGATGAATGTTTAAACTCTTTGTTCTATGTCTCTGCCGGGGTTGTCAGTTCTAAATGCCGGGATTCCAGAATCTCTGTTGACAGCGCTGTATGAAAATAGAGAATTAATCACCATATTTGCCAAAATGGTTAAAACAAAAGAACAAAAAATTGTAAGTTTGTGGAATATTAGACAACCAACAGAAAAAAAGAATGAATAGAAATATAAAAGAGTACCTGCTTCTGACGTTCAAAGGTATGGCAATGGGAGCAGCCGATGTTGTTCCGGGGGTTTCAGGCGGCACCATTGCCCTGATCACCGGTATTTATGAAGAGCTCATTTTTTCCATCAAATCGATTAACCTGAAGGCTTTTAAACTCCTTTTTGCAGGAAAACCGGCCGCCTTCTGGAAAGCCATCAACGGCAATTTTTTGCTGAGTGTGGTGCTGGGCATCGGTATCAGCATTTTCTCACTGGCCAAAGGGCTGACCTATCTGCTGCACCACTATCCCATTCTTGTCTGGTCCTTCTTCTTTGGCCTCATCATCGCATCTACCATATATGTAGCGCGCACCATCAAAACATGGAACGCCGGAGCTGTGATAGCAGGTATTGCCGGAATAGCAATCGCTTATTTTATTACGGTGATTTCACCAACTGAAGCAAACACCTCCTGGTATTATATCTTTTTCTCAGGAATGATTGCAATCTGTGCCATGATTTTACCCGGTATCTCCGGAAGCTTCATCCTCGTACTGCTCGGGATGTACCAGTTTATACTTGGCGCAGTAGGGGATCTGAATATCCCCGTGCTACTGCTGTTTCTGGCCGGTGCTGCGATCGGGATCGTTGCCTTTTCCAATTTTCTTTCATGGCTACTGAAGAATTTTCATACCCTCACCATCGCTCTGCTGGCGGGCTTTATGGTCGGTTCACTCAACAAGATCTGGCCATGGAAGGAGGTGACCAAATCGTTCACCGACCGCCATGGAGAAGTAAGTCCGCTGGCTGAGAAAAACATTCTACCCGGCACCTATGAAACCATCACAGGAAATGAATCCTTGTTGCTGGGCGCCATCTTTTTCCTGATTGTCGGTTTTGTGCTGATTTTTGTAATTGAAAGCGCTACAAAACGGAAAAGATGAAGAGGATAGGGTTGCTTTCCGACACTCACGGTGTCTGGGATGAGAAATTTGAGAATTATTTCGCACCGTGCGATGAGATATGGCATGCGGGAGACATCGGCTCGCTGGAGCTGGCCAACCGCTTTGAGGCGATGAAGCCTTTCCATGCCGTCTATGGAAACATCGACGATTACTCCACCCGCATCGTTTATCCACAGACACTGCGCTTTACACTCGAAGATGTAGAGGTGCTGATGACCCATATCGGTGGTTACCCGGGCCGCTACGACCCCTCCATCCGTTCACAGTTATATACCCATCCGCCCAAACTGTTCATTGCCGGTCATTCACATATCCTTAAGGTAATCTATGACGAGAAGCTCAATTGCCTGCATATGAATCCCGGAGCTGCAGGCAAGTATGGATTCCACCGTGTGCGTACGCTCCTTCGCTTTGTGCTGGATGAAGGGAACATCAGAGATCTCGAGGTGATAGAGATAGGGAAACAGGGTTAAAACAGATCGGGGAAGAGGGAAATCAGGATCCCTCCCGCACCGAGCAGCATGAAGATGGAACCTACCGTCCTGTTCAGCAATGCTAACCCGTTCCGGTTAAAATGCCGGCGTAAACGGGAGACAAACAGTGTCAGAAAAAACCACCAGGAAAAGGCTGCGACAATAAACGCGGCCACTCCGGCAAAAAGAAAGCTCGTCCCGTCTGCAATCGGATTAAAGGAGAAGCGGGTATAGAGACCAACAAACACCAGAATAATCGCGGCATTGGATAAAGTGAGCAGAAAAGATGTGAGATAATCCCTGAAATAGCGCGTTTCTTTGGGCACCTCGTCAGGCTTCCACTCATTGAGCGGATTGGCACGGAAAACAGCCAGGCCAAAAAGTATGAGTATGATTCCTGCAAATGGTTGTAACCATAATTCATATTTTTCCATAAACCCGGTGACAAAACTCATCCCCAGCAGTGTGAGCAGCGCGTAAGAGATATCTGACAACATCGCCCCTAACCCGGAGACAAAGCCATGCCAGCGGCCGCGGTTAAGCGTACGCTGAATTGTCAGCATATTGATCGGCCCCATGGGTGAGGAGACCAGCAGTCCGATAATAAAACCTTTGGTAATGGTTTCGAGCATACTAAAGCTGTTTTCTGAAAATCGGGAATGACTACTCCGGTGCAAAGATACGTTCATTATCAAAACGAACAAAAAGAGATTTCTTGATGAAGCAGGACTTTTCCTCAACGAAAAAGTTCAATCCAATCAGACTTTTTCTTCCAGACTATTTCTGCGCTCGACAGAGCAAAAATGATTCGCTCTGCCCTCGCTTATCAAAATAGTACTCGTCATGGCAAAGATCAAACAAG
>LSQX01049245.1_pt1 | contig 13046 bp, 14 predicted proteins | sample 654561 | NCBI WGS metagenome assembly LSQX01 (sample SAMN04489861, study PRJNA283612) | anaerobic digester metagenome | isolation source: 4 biogas reactors fed with cattle manure at either 37C or 55C with and... | place: Denmark: Kongens Lyngby | collected 2014 | reverse complement strand
GCCCTTACCCCCTTATATCTTCCCGCTTTTCTTCTGTCGCTCCCTTTCCTACAACAGGCCCGACGGCTTTATAGCCGTAATGGCCGTAACCACCTTTAATCTTTTCCAGCCTATACCAACCCTTTTTTATGCCCTTGCTTATTAGCCACCGCGCCAAGGATGGAGAGTTAAGTTTATACGAATCAGTCCTTGTTTTAGACATCTTAAACCCCTCAGTTCGATCTGGCTTAAGGACAAACGTCAGCTTTTCTTTACCCGAAGGAGTTTTTGTTTTCGCAATCGCAACATTTATCTTCAGCTCTGTCCCGAACATTTCTACCACTTTGCTGCCCAGGCCGATCCCTCCTGAATTTACCGACACCTTGTCACGCAAGCCAAACGTGTTTTTTCTTTTACCCCTGCCCAGCTCATACCACTCCAGCTCCATAGTGTTCACGCTTCCACCCCCTTGTATCTTCCTTCCGCCCTTTTAACTGCTTTTTTTAACTCCAGTGCCGCAGCCGCAATATCCTTAATCGTTTCCCAGTTATCCGCACCCCGGCCATACAAGACTTTTTGATACAGCGTAGGATCAAAAATGGGTCCTGCTGCATCAGCATAGTTAATGCTCCTAATAAATTTTTCTAGTGGTAACATGGCCACCAAGCTGGCCTGGTTTAATAAAAGGTTTTGTGTAATTTCGTAATCTTCTTTACTGAGCCTGTCCTCCTCGCCATACATCGCCCTTTCTTCCATGTCCCCATTCCACCCTTCTCTAATAATTGTTGCTACCTCCCAACCGCCTAAAAGGCTGGGGAAGCAAATAGCCCATATTTTAGGCCGTACCTCTATCTCTAAGGCGCCGTGCCGGTTTACCTCGGCACCTATTTTTAATTCAAAAGCTATACGGCGTTTTATCCAGTCTGCAACCTGCGCTTTCCTGGCATTCGGGCTGACCCGTAGTTTCCAACGCTCAAAGGCATGCGCACTAAGACGCACTGGCCCACGTTTGCATCTCACATCTCGTTCACTCCCATCTAAATCAAAGCTAACTGTTCTACTTTCTTTATTTCTGTTGACACAGGCGGCACTGGACACTCTACCCGGCAGTTTGCGTTCAGTATAAGGAATTTCTGCACTTCCCGGAACTCGCATCTTCCAGCCCACCACACTTCAACATCTTTTGCGCCAGGAACGAATACTCTCTCTTTGGCGCACTCAATATACCAGCCAGGCTGGTACCCCTCTTCCCTGCACCAGCCACAGTCCTGGTGCAGGAAAAGGATGTCCCGGAAGTGCCGGCACTTATAGCAGGTTTTTACGGATTCTTTAATAGCCGCCATGACTCATTCACCTTCGGGAATTAATATGAAACCGCCGTCAACAGCTTTTAAGACATATTTCCCTTTTTCGATACCTTCCTTTAGCAGCCATTCTGATAGTTTTTTGGTGCCTACCCTGAATGAATTTACTTTTGTTTTGGTTATCGTTAAGCCGTCTTCAGCCATTTTTATTGCCACATAGCTTTTATTTTTGACTTTTATGATGCCGATTTTAAGCTTGGATGTCGTTCCGATTTGGTCAATAGCCTGACTCCCGATTGTTAGCCCAGAACTGTGTATACTTACTTTGTCTTTTAAGCCAACTCTGCCGCTCCTGCCAAAGTTCGGTTCATACCACGATATTTCTTTCTCCGGCTTAATTATTTTCACCCCCAGGTCGTCCATCTGTTCTTCAAAGCTCCTGTCCTCAGTCGGCCAGCTGGTATCCGGCATCGCATCGCTTATTTTTTTCGCCACCTAAGATCACCTCCTCCCAAATACGCCACCGGGGCGCGCCTTGATCTTGCCACAGCGCACCAGGTCCATCAGCAGAATCGCTATTTCGTCCGGGTCACGCCTTACCCTCTGGGCCATGTCTGACAGGTGCAGCCCGCTTGTCCATAGCTTTTTTATCAGCCTCACCTCGTCCGGGTACCAGGAGAAGTCAAGGCTCTCAAGTGCAATATATACTTTTTCCTTTGGACGCCATTTTGAAAGGTCAGTCAGTTGATGGTTATACATCGTTGCTACTCCATTCTGTTTCCCTGATTTTGGTGCGCAGATCGTAGTGCATTATAAACTTGGTGCGGCACCTGTGACACTCGTAGAACCATCGTTCTTTATACCCGCACCCGCTGAAGCTTGTCAGATATGGCTTTTTTACTACTACGCCACACACGGGGCAAGCTGCTTCAGGTAGTTTCCCGATCATTTTTTCAACACCACCTTTACGCTCCGCCTCCCCCATTCGAGCGCCTCCTCCTGTGTCCGGACCGCAATATCAATATTCCTGTTTCCGATCCTGCTGCCCCGATCTGTTATCTTCCGAAAGCCCACACCCCGGATCCGCACCATCGCCCCAAGCGGCACCTCCAGCCCTGCAGCTGCTGTAACACCGGGGACAACTCTTTCACCGCTGGCTGTCACCATCGGGTCGCCCATGTAGCACATGCCCCTCACCGCTCGGGGATCTAAAGGCGCGTAAGCACTGCTCTCCCACACATCTACATCCCATTCGTCCAGCCAGTCCTGCATCCGGCGGCCCAGGTTCTGTTGCTGTGCTTTTAGCTCGTCAAGTCTCTTCTGCAGCATTTGGTTTTCGGCCTCCAGCTCCCGCAATTCTGCCTGTAGCCTGGCGCGCTGTTCTTTGGCCTCTTTTTCCAGCTGGGCCATCAGGCCAACAGTAAGCACTACCAATAACAATATTGACAAAAGCACTATCATCCGCACCCGCAATCCAGATCACCTCTTAAATTCTTGTTTTTCACCACTTTATATCTTTTTTGTACTGTTCGGAAAAATTCATTACCCAACCCACTTAAACAGCTTCACCAGCTCCTCGTGATATGGGCGCAGATATTCTTGCGCTGTTTTTTTATAATCGTTACGGTCCCGCCAGCCGGTTTCATAACCAAAGACAGCCTTGATTTTCGCTGTTGTTTCGTTTTTGCTGCCTTTGCCGTCACCCACACCACATCCCGCATCAACCCCCACTTCATCCCCCGGCAGTATTTCAACTTCATCGCCTGGCAAGATCGGCTCCATGATTAACCCCCATTTTCTGCTGCGCTTTAATCTCGTTCCTTCACAGCGGAAAGCATATAAATTTATGGCCAGCTGCGGATTCGTTTCGTGAACAAAGTTAAGTAGCAGCGACCACAAAGCTGAATCCTCGAAAAGATCCGGGCGGGGATCTATGAACCGTTGGCTTGGCTGAGTAAGAATCTGATTTTTTGTAGTCACGGAGATTCTCCTCCTTCCTTTTTTTCACCGCGGAATGTTGCGGAATGTGCGCGGAATGTTAGAGCCAAACATTCCGCCGCCCTAAACCTCCTGTTCATCGGCATCCGTAAGATTCCGCGGAATGTGCGGAATATAATCCGGGGTCTAGTTTCGCGCGCGTGCGTGCGCGTGCGCGTACGCGCGCATGCGTAAGGGTGGGAAAAACATTCCGCACATTCCGCACATTCCGTAAACCCTGATTTTATCGGCATCCATTTTGGCGGAATGTTGGCGGAATATACGAAGATCATTCCGTAAATATATACTTGTTGCTATACTATATAACAAAATAGTATATACCATAGTATATATCCCATTAAAATCCATTTTTAAGCACCGGAAAACATTCCGCACATTCCGCCAAACAAGTTTTATTTTTTTAAGCACCGAAAAACATTCCGCACATTCCGCAAAGTTTTTTTGAGTACCGGAAAACATTCCGCACATTCCGCGGCAGGTATTTACACTACCCGGCAAACCGGGTTTGATGTTGAATATTTTGTTAATTTTTTTAATGCCAAATTTAAGGCCACATTTATTAATAAGGAGCATCAGCATATTCATATCCAGGTTCATTTTCTTCATATCCCCCTTTATGCTCACCCTCAATCCTGTACGCTCTTGATTTGGTTTTGGGATCCTTGGCAGTTTCCGCAATTTTAAATTCTCCGAAATAACGGCCGTCACTTTTGCTCAGCGCTCGCCCCAACCTAATTTTCTGGCTGCGTTCTCCCTTATCACCCAGAACAGAAAGCAACAAATCTTTTTCAACGGCCAGTTCGTGTAGTTCCCCAACCGTAGCGGCCCCTCCGCCGTGCTTGTCCCACCAGGCGCTAATAAATTCCCGCCACATCGCTGTTTCTTCATCCATTTCTGCATAGATGTCCTTTAGATTACCTAGGAACCCGCCAACTCCGGCCACATCCAATATCCCGCCCATTGCCCGGGCCCAGGATTCAAACATCCCCAGGGTTCGCTTTCCCTGCGGCCTTCCTTCTGCAATCCAGGCCTTTCCCAACACAAGGCATGACCATACAAGCTGCCCCCTGTTTTTTATTGCCCACTCCCGGATATTGGGATGCTTAAACTCAGACTCCGGCCGCAGCCAGGGCTGGTCACGTTTGGCATCGATTCTAATTTTTACGATGCGCCTGGCGATTTCCTGAGATGTCTTTACCGCATTTCCAGTGGCCATCCAGCAACACTCCACCGGCAGTTGAATCATCCGGGTGGCCCCCAGCAGCCTGTCCTCCCATGTTGTAGCTGTAATTGCCGCAGCCAGCTCTCCTGAATCCAGCTTACGATTAATATTATCGATAAGCGTAAATTGGCTGCCTGTCATTAGCTTAGCCGTAATTCTTTTGCGCCACTCATCGCTGTCCTTCCCCTCGGACATTGCCGACGTGGGCTTGCCCAGTGCCGGTATAGTAATCATATCGGCCAGCAAGCTTTTACCGGTCCCGCTGCCACTTTTAGCATCGATTACGTGCAGGGGAGTTGGACCGTCGATCATAGTCCGGATAAAAGGTTGTATCATGGCTGCTAGGGCATAGGATCTGCTGCTTTCATCATCGAAGGGAAAATCAATCAACAGGTCGTTTAGCAACAAGTCTTTAGCATGTTCAATATCCTTTTTGGATGGTTTTTCTGGAACATCAGGAATATCGCATGTTTTGTGATACCAGGTTTCAGCTTCCTCGTGGTAGCCCGGTGACATCAAAAGCGTTCCATCATTAGCAAAAACTGGAGCCTGGACAATCCTGGTTAATCTGGGTGCCGGTGGCGCAGCTTCTGCTAACATCCCCTTGACACATTCCATTACAGGAAACGCTGGTTTTTCATTCCTCTCCTTGTCATAGCGATGCCAATATGCAACCTTGTCCAGCGTATTTCTTAGTGCCGACTCACTCATAAAATCTAAAATCGGGCCATCCTTCTTATCAAACTTGACCCTGGTCAATGTTCCTGAACGCACAAATACCAGAGGTCTTTTGTTTTTCCGATAATGCTCCAAAGCGTTCCACGACTGCTCCATAAGAAGGCTTAAGTCCTGCACGCCAGCATTAATCGGCAAGCGAGCATCTTTACCTTTCGCAACTGTCTCAGCCCGCTTTTTCTGCTGCTCTACAAGTGCACCGGCGGCAATTTTATTGACTTCAGCTGTAACCTGTTCTTTGCCGGAGATTATTTCCGGGGTGTAGCCGCTGGCCAGAACATCGTCGATGCCCTTACCCCACTCTTCCGGCCAGGTTTCCAGCTCCACGTCAAAGCCTTCCGTCTGCAGAGCTATTGCAGTATTTTGCAGCGCACGGGCCACGTTATAATTTTCCCGCACATCCGCATCAAAGGCTAACAAAACTTTTTTCGGGGCCATTTTTTTCAGCACCGGCACTGCCGGCCGCCAGATTGAAACCCCGGGAATTCCCATTGTCAGGTGCCCGCTGAGCACCGTGGCAATATCGGCTTTTAATTCGCCTTCGGTCAGCCTGATTTTGTCATTGTTGCTTTTGGTATTACTCTTTATGGCGCCGCCGCTGGCATTGCCATCATTTTGTTGATGGGAGCTGCTCTTCTGAACTGGCAGGTGCACTGTTAGCATCGGGCTCGGACCATCCTGCACTGCTCCCATTCTTTCCGAGCTGGTAATATAAGAATATTTTGGCCCTTTTCCGGGCTTGTCTGCCCTCACTTTTAGGGCCACTATCCGGCTCCGGACGTCTCGGAGCGGGATTATGATGCCGGCGCTGCCGGCAAGCGTCCAGTAGGGATTCCTGTCTCCCTGCTTGATGAATAGCCCGGGTATTGTTTTACAAACATTGTCGCCAAACTTGCTAACCATGGTTTTAGCAAGCTTAGAACGTCCCGGACCGATAAGACTTTTATATTCCCGGAAATTTATTTCCTCATCACTAAGCCCTCGTTTACGCAAGTTATCCCGGTGCACTGCTGATAAAGATAGCCCCTTGAGTAATGCCCGGTAAACTTTATCCAAGGTATCGGGGTCGGCAGGGGCAAGCACAGGCTGGGACGTTTGAGAATGCATAGCGGCGACGCTTTTAGGAACCCCATTGTCCGCATCTCTATCATTTATGCTGCCGCCTATGCGGTATAACCAGTAATCACCGCCACTTTTGTCTACCCGGTGCAGACCGTCCCCGGTATCCACCCGCCGGCAGCAACACCAGATGCCGTCTGTGGTAATGGAACACCAGTCCGGCTTCCCGCATATCGGGCAAGGTGTCTGACGTGTAACACTTTGAAATTTGCTGCCTGTTGTCATGAGAACACTCCCCGCTGAATTTGCTTCTTTTTTGCTTTGCTCCGAACATGTCCGAACAGCTATAAACAATGATTATTACGGGGTTTGTTAATTGTTGTTACTGATTAAAAACCTTTCTGTTCGGACGATGTTCGGACAGTTGCTAAGGCCTGAAACATGGTATATTACCCCTCTGTTTCGTAAATATGGAAAACACCAATGCAAAAAAAGAAGAGCTATGTTTTTTCAACTACTTTCCTCTGCCCGGTAGTAAGTTAAGTAGAGCAGCATCCCCACCACTTCCTTGCTCCGCATATCAATTTTGCGATACATAGCCCGGCGCTTTGTAAAAAGCGTATCGTGCTCCGGGGAGTAGTAAAGCAGGCCTACGTCACCATGCTCCGGGGAGGGCAGATCGTCCAGGGTAATAATGTTTGGCGGGCAAACAAAATAAAACTTATGGCAGTATGCCTGATAATTTTGCCACTTCTTATCGCGCAGGAAATCGCTGCGGCTTACCTTGACCTCATAACCCTCAATACACGGATTGCTCCAGCTCTTTTTGATAGCTACGGCGTCCATGATATAAAGATCCTGGTTCCGGGCACCCCAGGGTGTTCTCTGCCCCCAGGACGGCCCGGATTTGACCTCGCTGTAGAAAACCCAGGGCGGGGTAGCACCGGCGTGAAGCTTTTGGAGGTGCCGTAAGATCTGGGCGGCGGTGATGTTTCCGGTGGCAGTAACAATGTTAGTTGTTTTTTTTGTTTCATGTTTGCTTTTTGGAGCACTCATAAACTTTCCTCCGCTGTTCCCTTTAGTCTATTGTCCCAAGCACACATTTCCGGCAGGTTTGCCCTGACTAACTCTTCTGCAAACGGCGGCGGCACCGCGTTGCCACCTGTGCAGTTTTTGGATAACGTTTCCCTTTATAGTCACGATCGATAATATAATCAGGGGGAAACCCTTGAGCATCAAACAGTTCCCGGGGCTCCAACATCCTCATCCCAATGTCGGCTATCTGGTGCGGCAATCCTGCTACAACTACCAAACCAAACTTGTCCCTGGAAACTACCGTTGGTAATGGTTCAGTTGTCTTGCTGCCAACGGAAGCCCCGTAATAATGCGTTAAAAATGTCCTTACTTCACCGAAATGCAACCCCCCAGCAGTTATGGTCTGCAACGGCTCTGTTATGGGCTGGCCAATATTGCTACCCTTTAGTTTAATTAAGTGACTGAAAACAAGTGCATAACGCGGGTTAGTATCAATAGTCAAAAGCGGTTTTGTTACCTCCTGTCCCCTTCCCCTTAACCCATCGCCATGATAGCTGTGATACTGGATTAAAAAAGCAGCTGTGGAGTTTGGCAAAACAAAAGGTTTTGGGCTATCTATGACAAACTTTTGTACCCCTTTTGCTATGCGCCCCATGGTCTTATCAGCCAGCGGCCGAACAGCCCTCAATCCATACTTTGCTTTAATTTCTTCTGCTGTTTCAAAAATGCTTGGACAGGGTCTATTCCAATTTAGAATCTCTGCCGCAGTACGCCACGGTTTCAACTTGCCCGCCCTCACTGCAGGGCTCTCTGGATCGCCGTATGTCGGCTCCGGCCATCTGACAGGCTGATTGTCACAACGTGCCACCATGAAAAACCTGTTTCTGCTCGTTGGTGCGCCATAATCGCAAGCCCGCAACTCGCGAAAATCAACATGATAACCTTGCCGCTTTAACGCATTGACAAAAGACTTGAAGGTACGGCCCTTTCTTTTTGGGTCTGGCTTTCCACTTTGCAGAAGCGGCCCCCACTCTTGAAATTCCTCCACATTTTCTAGCATTATCACTCGCGGCTTTACCGTTGCCGCCCACCTGACAACCACCCAAGCCAAACCGCGAATATTTTTATCAACCGGCCTGCTGCCTTTGGCTTTTGAAAAATGAGTGCAATCCGGCGAAAACCAAGCCAACTCGATCTGTTTACCGCCTGTTGCCTCTCGCGGGTCAACGACCCAGGTTGACTCGCAGAAATGCTTTGTATGCGGGTGGTTAGCCTTGTGCATGGCTATTGCCTCCGGGTCATGGTTAATTGCTACATCCACTGGCTGGCCAGTTGCCTGTTCTATACCGGTAGAGGCTCCACCACCGCCGGCAAAGGAATCAACAATCATTTTATAACCCTCACTCCCCCGCCACCCTCTCCTTGAGCCGGCTTAACCGTTCTTCGATCCGATTGTTTTTTAGCTGGCATAGGTTGTTCACATCCTTACCGGTTCCGTTTTCTTGAATCCTTGGTCATTTTCTGACGGGCCTTTTGACGATTCTCTTTCCGTTTTTTGGCCGCCCACTTGGAGAGTTTGCCGCCGCTGGTTAGGCTTACCATAGCTTCATCTTTGCCGGCCAGTTTCGCCTCAACTGCCGGAAATAAATCTTCCGGAATAGGCACATAGCCTAACTTCTTTTTTTCCTCATCGGAGAGATTACCTAACTGCCTTATTAAATGCCCGGTTTCAACTTGCACGTTTTACGCCTCCCGTTCTTTTTGCTCCTGAACCCTCTCTTTCAGTCTGCTTAGCCGCTCCTCGATCTTGTTATTTTTTACAGCCATGGCCACACTTCGCGTATCGCTCACCAGCATCAACCTCTCCTTGGCACGCGTCATGCCGGTATAAAGCAGGTTGCGCTGCAACATGATATAATGCTGACTGCAAAGGCCCATGATCACCAGCTTAAATTCGCTGCCCTGGGAATTCCACCCACTAATTGCATTTTGCAAAAACCTATGTCCTTCAGGCACGTTCAAGCAGGTTGATTCTCCTATAAATTTTTCAATTGATACAATTCTGCTATGATGGTTTTCAAATCGCTCTTTTAGGTGTGAAGGCACTATTTTTAACTTTTTGTATTGATTGCGGCTTATATGACCGCGTGTGCGGACATTGCTTAAATCTGAATTAGTAAAAACTGATTCATTCAATCGACGAATTTCCTTGAATTCATCCACCGTAACGGGTATGCAGTATCTTGTTTGGCACCCGGCTTTTAATTCGCACCTTTTTTGTTTCTCGTACGAAATGAAGCCAATTTCTGATCCAAACTTGCGAGCATATTCTCCGTAAATATATAATTTACTATGTCTGTGTTTCCGGTTATACCCAACGCCCCTTACGTGATTAGAGACAAGGCCAAGACGTGCAAGCATGACTTGAACATCTGCCGCCAAACCTTCCATGCAAGTGCAAAAATCGATATGGTCAACCATACCTGGATCACTAGTTCGTATATTAACGCTTGCATCTTCAAATAGCCCTCGTAGAAAAGCACGATGATGGTTACTGTTTCCCGCAAGAATGCAATCTGGAACAGCTTTTTTGTTTGGTTCCATACCGCCAATATTTTTTAACCACCTTCTTAAATACACCGAACAAACTTCTGCAAAATAAGCGCCGTTTTGAAAATATCTTTGTGCTTTGTAGCCAAAAAGATTAAAGCATAATTCAGCGAAACGGTCTGTTACCTCTTTATGTCTCTTTGCCAACCTGAAGCCCCGCTCAAAGCTCGTCCCATCAGCCACCATGAGGCCAAAAAACTCAGCAAGATCTTCTGTTAATTTTTCCGGAACGCTAAAAACCTTCTCGCGCACATCTCCGCTTATCGGTGCCGGTAATTTAGGTATTTCAGCAGGCTCTAAGCGGGGATTAAGCCCTATTTGTAGCCAATCATCTATTTTTAATTCTCGCGCCTCAATACGTTGATACTCTTCCCCGTCCCAAGTATCTAAGCCATGGTCTGGCGTTGCAATGATGCGGTAACCATCTTCAGTTGTAATGCGTAACATTTTTTGTCTTGGCAACATTGATGTGCGTGTGAATGCTTTTACTCCGTCAATAGCCGCAACGCGGCCACTGTTTGCAAGATTAATTCGTAACAAGCCTCGGTCTGTTTCTATCAAGGTGTTCAGGGCAACGCATTTGTGGATAGTGCTGGCATACGCCAAAACTAAAAGTTCCAGATGCTCCACGGCAAAATCAACTTCCTTATCGCCAGAATCAATGGTGAGTTTTCCTTTTTCGATATCTGTAACGATGCCAATATCGCCATTAAAAACTTCAAGGCCGTAATGATTTTTTATGACCATCACCTTATCGCCGATACGAAAACCACCTAATGCAGGGGTGCCGTCCGTAGCCGGATTCACAACTTCCCGTAACGCCTTGTTTAGCTCTTTTACGCCGCAGGAGCCCCGACGCATGGGGACCAGGACCTGCCAGTCCAGGAGGCTTAAATTTTGAGATTGAACATAGTTTTGCACAAGGGAGGTAATTCTTTCCGCTGCTTCATCGCCGCCATCCGCAGGGCTAAATTCAAAATCACCGGCAGATTTTAGCTGCAGCATTTCGCCGCGGCAAACTCTATCAGCAAATTCGGCTATCTTGGAGCCTCCAGCCTGGCGGTAGTTAAATTTAAGATGGGTTGTAGGAACACAGGAGGAGGTTATGAGGTCACGGAGAACGGAGCCCGCACCGACGCTGGGCAGCTGGTCCACGTCGCCCACAAGGACAACCTGGTGCATTTTGCGTGGATCTGAAACGTTTGTTGCTGCAAAAAAGGAGCTGGCCAGTTCAATATCCGTCATAGACATTTCATCCAAGATTATTAAACCGGGCCCAGGCAAAGGGTTGTTAATGTTAAACCCAAAGCCGCTATCGCCGCCAAATGCATTGTTTGGGTTATATGCAAGCAGCCTGTGGATGGTCTTTGCTTCCTGCCCTGTAGCCTCTTCCATGCGCTTTGCGGCACGGCCGGTGGGTGCAGCAAGGTAAATGGGTAGTGTAGGATTGAGGCGGTCGTAAATCTCACAAATAGCATTTATTACAGTCGTTTTCCCAGTTCCGGGCCCGCCCGTAATAATTGAAAGGGAATGTGTTAATCCTTTTAAAATTGCCTCTTTTTGCTCCGGAGCATACTCAACACCGTCCCGGGATTCAATGTCCTGGATATGTGAGTTTAGGTCCTCGTTAAACTGGCGGGGTGTTTGAGACACTAAAGCTTTTACCCTTTCCGCCACCAATTTCTCCGCCACATAAAGCGATTTCGCATATACTGCATCCCTCTCCCGCACACATTTGCCCGTGTCGATTAGCCGTTGGTTAGCATCCTTGATCTCCTCCACGCCGACCCCAGAATAAGCTACAATCCCTTCTTTTTTCTTTTCCCGCTTGCCACGAAGTTTAGTAACCTGCCCCGTGGCCTCAAATATTAACCTTTCTGCTTCAATAGTACCCAGCAGCGCCTCAATGATCAGCGTCGGCGTCAGGTAGCAATGCCCCTCGCTGGCGGCCTCACTCAAAACAAAATTCAAGGCAGCATCAAGCCTAAAGGGGCTGCTCTTTGGAATGCCAATTTTGAGCGCTATTGCATCGGCCAACTTAAATCCGATGCCAAAAACTTCATCACACAGCATATACGGATTCTGTTTGATAGTTTCCAAGGTTTCCGGGCTGCTGCCCAGGGTGCTAAGTATTTTGTGCACCGTTCCCATGCCGATGCCGGGGCCGCAAATTAATGCGGCCAGCTCGGCTTGTATACTATTTTTCGTCAGGTCTGTAATAATTTCTGATTTTTGGGTATCTGTTAAAAATGAGAGATCCGGGTGGTTTAATGCTTCCGGGTTTTCTCGAATCTGGGATAAAGCATCATCGCCCAGAGCAGCGGCAATTTTTCCGGCTTTCACGATGCCAATTCCAGCCGTAATTTGGGAAAGATACCGGGCTATGCCGGACTTGCCCACTGGGAGCAGCAGCTCGGCGTCGGTAAATTTAAGCTGTTTGCCAAACCGGGGATGGGTTGTCCAGGTGCCGGTAAAACGATATTCGTCGTTTTCACGGGGCGCCGCCAGGTGGCCAGTAAGTTTGATGGCTGGATCGTATTCACCGGCACCCTCAATATCTACAGACAGCACACAATACCCGTTTTCCTGATTGTGAAAAACTATGCGCTGAATCGTGCCTTGAAGTGTAACATATTCAGGGACAACTGTGCCTTGCCCGTTAATTTTCAGTTGGGTTTGCATACTTTACCCCTCCTTTGCACTCACTTTCATCCCCGTCCTTAGCGCACACTCCGTGCAAACACCTTGCAGCCCCCCGCCGCTTCGTTTGATTGTGATTTTTGCTGACAGAGACATCCAGCATTCTGTGCCACAGCTTGGGCAGTGTATCATTTTCCAGTTATGATGACGGGGACTGGGAATATTTTTCACCAGCGGCAGGCAAAGATAACCGGATTCGTTGTTGTAGGGTTTTATAGTAATTGTCATTACGATCCCACCCCCAGCCTTTCCCGTGCTTCGCCTATACGCCTCAAGGCTTCCTTTTTCACCTCGCCCGGCAGCTGCTCCCGGGCCGCAATGTCCTCTACAATTTCTCGCACCTCTAAAAACTTCGATTCTCCTTCACTGGCTAAGAGCGCCAGGAACCTTTCTAAGCGTTCGTT